>Ga0307372_10004883_pt1 | contig 20429 bp, 21 predicted proteins | sample OX1MG_FD_202533 | JGI IMG/M metagenome (GOLD analysis project Ga0307372, IMG submission 202533) | Soil microbial communities from Risofladan, Vaasa, Finland - OX-1 | ecosystem: Environmental > Terrestrial > Soil > Coastal area > Acid sulfate soil | place: Finland: Risofladan, Vaasa | collected...
TCGAGAAGTTCGCCAGGACGTGCAAGAGACGGGCGCCGACGACCGAAGCGATCACGATCCAGATGAAGACACCCGTGAACCACTCGGTCGGGTATCCGTTGGACCGCAGCCGACGCTCGAAGTACCGGTACGCCAACCAGAAGGTGATGGCCAGCCCGATGCCGTAGGTGTGGATGACGATGGGCAGCGGTCCGAGGTGGAAGGCGACGGGGATGGGCTTCACGGCGGTCCTCGCGACACGGGCGGGCCCCGCGGGCCCCCACCCCGCTCAGCGTAGCCCCGACGGTCCGGGTTCCCTCGTCGCGCACCGCCGGCGGAACTGCTGGGGCCCTGTTCGACGCGCTCAAAGGCCCCCTATTAGCGTCGGCGCCGCATCCCGTCGTGGTCGGCGGGTCTGCATCGGGGAGGGTGGGATGGGAGCGCTTGAGGGCAAGATCGCCATCGTGACGGGCGGTGCCTCGGGGATCGGCCTCGCTAGCAGCAGGAGGCTCCATGCCGAGGGCGCCACTGTGGTCGTGGTCGACGCCAACGGCGCGGGAGCACAGACCGCCGCGGCCGAGCTCGGCGGTGTGGCGGTCCAGGCCGATGTCGGCAACGTCGATGACTGGCCCCGGATCCTCGACGCGGCACGCCCGTTGGGTGGAGTCGACATCGCGTATCTCAATGCCGGAGTCACCACCGGCGAGGAGGACATCACGAAGGTGACCGACGAGCAGTACCGACGGATCATGTCGGTGAACGTCGACGGCATCGTGTTCGGCACCCGGGCCGTCGTGCCCGAGCTCGTGGCGCGCGGCGGGGGAGCGGTGGTGGCGACGTCGTCGTTGGCGGGCATCGTGGCCTTCTCCGGCGATCCGATGTACACCCTGACCAAGCACGCGGTGGTGGGTTTCGTCCGCTCGGTGGCGCCGCGCCTCATCGAGCACCACATCACGATCAACGCCATCTGCCCGGGCCTCGTGGACACACCGCTCATCGACGGCCAGATCCGCGACAGCCTGGCCGGGGTCGGGTTCCCCCTGATCGCGCCCGAGGACGTGGCCGAAGCGGTCCTCGGTTGCGTCCTCGGATCAGAGACCGGCCAGGCGATGGTCGTCCAGCTCGGGCGAGAAGCCGTCGCCTATCGCTTCGGTCGCCCCCCCGGCCCTCGTGCGCCGGGGGTGGAGGGAAGGATCCCCCCCGAGTGGCTGGCCGACACCAGCCCCACCGCGCCCAAGCCTCCAGGCTGAAGCAATACCGCACCGGCGTGTCTGTCGAGGTGACGGTCAGGGGCGTCCGGCGCCGACGAGCCCGCTCGTCCAGATCCCGGTGATCTGGATGTTGGTTCCGGTCTCCATCGCTTGGACCATCTCGCCTGGGCCCACATACATCGTCACGTGCCCGATGGTGTTGCCTTCGCGATAGAAGAGCAGGTCACCGGGCTGGAGGTCTGACAACGAGACGTGGGTCAGCTCGGCGTACTGGTCCGCGGCGGAATGAGAGAGCGAGACCCCGGCGTGCGCCCACGCCCACATGGTGAGCCCCGAGCAATCGAAACCGGCGCCCGGTGAGGCACCGGCCCAGACATAGGGGACGCCGATTTGGGACTCGGCCGCGGCGACTGCTTCGGCTCCCCCTCCACCGGGGACGGCGGGGACATTGCGGAGGCCTCCGTTGTCACTCAATCGGTGCGCGGCGGCGACACGTGCTTGGAAGGCCGCCGCCTGTGCCGCAGCCTCGGCGGCTTGGCGCTGGGCTACCAACGTGGCGATGTGACCCTTGAGCTTCGAAAGAGTCGCCTGTTGGTCGGCGAGCGCGGACTGTGCGCCCTGTTTGGCGGTCTGCGCCGCGGCAAGGGTCGTACGAGCCTGGGACTGTGTCGTCTCGAGCGCGCTCTGCTGCGCGTTCAGGACGCTCTCGGACTGGTTCAGGCGGTCGATCGCCCCTGACACGCTCTGGCTCGCCACCTGTTGGTATTCCTGGACGGCGGCGGCCCGCTCTCCACCGGGCGCGAACAGCTGGTCGAGGTTGTCGTTCGAATTCCCCGTTGTGTAGTTCTGGATCGCCAAATGCTGGAGGTCGGCGCGAGCCGAGCCCACCTGTGTCTTGGTCCGGGCGATCTGCGCCTGGGTCTGGCTCACCTGCTGCTCGAGTTGCTGGACCCGGATCTGGTCCTGGTCGTACTGCTCCGAGAGCGTGGCGAGCTGGGCACCTTGGGCCTGGATCTGCGCCGCGATCTGGGCCGCTTGGGCCTGGGCGCTCTCCAGCTGGTCGGCGGAAGCGGACCTTGTCGTTGCCAGGGCCGGTCCCGCCATGAAGACGAGCGCGACAAACGCCGAAACGGCTCGACTGCGTCGGGGGGACCGCCGGGCCCGCCGACCCGACCGTGCCTTCGAGTACTGCTCGAGGCAAGTCACAACAGCCCCGTGTCTATCAATTGCAGGTCAGCGGGGCAAGCATTTGTCGAGGTTCGTGCTCAGCCGAGCGCGAATCGGCGCCAATCGGCGCGAGCGAGGTGGCGTCGTCGTGCTGTGGTGGCGCCAGTAGCGTCGTTGCTGTGCATCCCATCGAGAGGCTGCGGTACGTGGCGCGCGCGGGATGGGCGCCGCCCGCGGTGTTGGCCGCCGAGGCGGCGTGGGCGCTCGGTGACCTGGCGTTGCACGAAGGTTCGGCCGTCCTGCCCGCCTGTCGGCGACTGCTCGACCGCCATCCCGGCTGCGGACCGTTGTGGTGGGTGACCGCCCGCATACTCACGGCGGGAGATGCCGCCGAGGAGGCGGAGCGCTGTGTCGACCTGCTCGAGGCCGATCCGACGTCCGATCTCCTGCACGAAGGCCTGGGGAGCGAGACCCGGATGGTCCGTCACGGAGGCGTGGGGGATGTCGCTAGCGCCGATGTCGTGGTCGTGGAGGTCGACGCCATCGGCCCCCGAGGAGTGGTCCTCGACGCCGATGACATCGGCCTGATCGAGGCGGCCCGTGCCGTCGGAGTGCCGGTGTGGGCCGAGGGCGGAGTCGGACGGGTGATGCCGCCCAGGCTCTGGGAGGCCATGGTCAGGCGGATCGACGGGTCTCACCACGCCCGATCCGGCGTGGTGGTAGGTCTCGACGGGATCGTGCGCGTGGCGGGCCCGGTCGGCATCCAGGATGTGGCGGTCGCTCTCGCCTCGAGCGACTGTCCCGAGCCCGGAGAGCTTTTGGCGCGTTGGTGAGGTTGATCGACGATCGACGTCGGTGATGTATAGGGTCGGCGCCCATGGGCGAGATGATCAAGTTTCCGAGCAACGGGTCAGAGGGTCAGGGGTATCTGGCGGTGCCGCCGAAAGGCGGAGGCCCCGGTGTGATCGTGATCCAGGAATGGTGGGGCCTCGTGCCGCACATCGAGGACGTCTGCGACAGGTTCGCGGCGGCGGGTTTCGTCGCACTTGCTCCGGACCTGTACCGGGGAACCAAAGTCTCCGAGCCCGACGAAGCCGGCAAGGAGATGATGGCCTTGGCACTCGACCGGGCCGCCAAGGACATGTCGGGGGCTGTCGACGAGGTCGTGAGGCGGGCGTCGGGCGACAAGGTCGGCGTGGTCGGGTTCTGCATGGGCGGCGGTCTTGCCCTCGTGCTCGCCACACAGCGTCCCGATGCCGTGGCCGCGTGTGTGTCGTTCTACGGGCTGATTCCCTGGCCCGACGCCCAGCCCGACTTCTCGAAGCTCTCCGCGGCTGTGCTCGTCCATGTGGCGGGCAACGATGAGTACTTCTCGCCGGAGGCGGCCCGAGCACTCGAAGACCAGCTGCACCGGTTGGGCAAGGTGGCCGAGTTCCACGTCTATGACGACACCGAGCACGCCTTCTTCAACGACACCCGGCCCGAGGTGCACGACGCCGGTGCGTCAGCGACGGCGTGGACGCGCACGGTCGACTTCTTTCACAGCCGCCTCGGGTGACTCTGAGCTTTGACGAGGGCGGCGGTGCGGTGGGCCGGTACCTCCTGTTGGGTCTCGAGACGGGCCGTCACATCGACGGATTGGTCGACGCCTACTACGGCCCGCCGACGCTCGCCGAGCGGGTGGCCGCGGCGCCGGTGTTGGATCCGCATCGCCTGGTCGAAGACGGCCGAGCCCTGATCGCCGATTTAGACGGCGGGACACCCCTCGGAGGCGACGTCGGCGCCGAGTCGGTCCCCGAGTCCGGCAGCGCCCGACGCCGGCGGTGGCTTCGGGCCCAGACACTGGGACTGCTCACCACGGCGCGCCGCCTGGCGGGCGAGACCATCGGGTACGAGGAGGAAGTCGAGTTGTGTTACGGGGTACGGCCCCGGCCCGTCCCCGACGACGAGCTGGCGGCCGCGCACCGTCGACTCGACGAGGCGGTCCCCGGTTCGGGGCCGATCGGAGAGCGCCTCATCGCATGGCGGGAATCACACGCCGTGCCCGTCGACCGTCTTCCCGCCGCCATCGGCTCACTGGCCCAGGACCTGCGCGAGCGGACGCAGCGTCTGTTCGGGTTGCCCGACGGTGAGCACATCGAGTTCGAGCTCGTCACCGACAAGCCCTGGTCGGGCTTCAACACGTATCTGGGCGGATTGCGTTCCCGGGTGTCGGTCAACACCGATCTGCCCGTCCTGTCGACGTCGTTGGCGCACCTCGTCGCGCACGAGGCCTATCCAGGACATCACACCGAACACTGCCGTAAGGAAGTCGGACTGGTGCGGCGCCGGCATTGGCTCGAAGAGACCATCTTCCTCGTGGGCACTCCCCAGTGCCTCATCGCCGAAGGTCTGGCCGATCTCGGCCTCGAGGTGGTGCTGGGTCCGAGACCCGAACCGGTCGTGGCCGAGCATCTTCATCCCCTGGGCATCCGGTACGACGCCGAGGTCATCGCGGCCGTGTCCGAGGCCAGTGAGGCCCTCGGCGCGGTCCGAGCCAATGCGGCGTGGCGGCTCCATGCCGACGGTGCAGATCCCGAGACCGTCATCGACGAGGTGGCCCGCTGGGCGCTGCTCCCGAGAGCCCGAGCCGCCAAGGCGGTGGAGTTCTTGCTCCACCCCACGTGGCGCGCCTACATCACCTGTTACGTCGACGGTCTGCGGCTGTGCCGTCGGTTCGTGGCCGACGACCCCAACCGCTTCGCCGAGCTCCTGAGCGAGCAGCTCGTCCCCGACGACCTGGCGGCGTAGCGCACACCGGTAGGCGGGCCCGGGACGGGCGCACGGCGAAAGGCTCGAGGCCCGTGGAGGTTGGGGAGAGGGCACCGATAACATGCGACGCATGTCACAACGCAGCCGGAACCTTCCCCGCCGATCCTGCTTCTCCACTCCGGGCTCGAACGAGCGTTTCCTCGAGAAGGCGCCCACGGTGCCGGCCGACATGTCGTTCCTCGACCTCGAGGATTCGGTCGCACCCCTCGAAAAGGACTCGGCGCGGGCCAAGGTCGTCGAAGCCATCCGCAAGCAACCCTGGGATGACCGGGTGCTGTGTGTCCGTATCAACGCCTGGGACACCGAGTGGACCTACGGCGACGTCATCGAGGTGGTGGGCAACTCCGGTGAACGCCTCGATGAGGTCATGCTCCCCAAGGTGCAATCCGCGGCCGAGGTCGTCGCACTGGACCTGTTGCTGACCCAGGTCGAGAAGAGAAGCGGCCTACCCGTCGGACACATCGGCATCGAGGCCCAGATCGAGACCACGCGGGGCCTGATCAACGTGGACGAGATCTGCGCCGCGTCTTCTCGTTTGGAGACCATCATCTTCGGCCCCGCCGACTTCGCGGCGTCGATGGAGATGCCCGTGTTGACCGGTGGCGTCCAGATCCCGGAGTACCCCGGCGACCATTTCCACTACGTCTTCAGCCGGATCCTCATGGCGGGCAGGGCGAACGGACTACAGGTCATCGACGGCCCGTACCTGAGGGTCAAGGACATGGACGGACTACGCGACTTCGCCCAACGCACGCGCGTCCTCGGCTACGACGGTAAATGGGCGCTCACCCCGGACCAGGTAGCGGTCCTCAACGAGTTGTACTCACCCACCCAAGAGCAATTCGACCACGCCTGGGACATCCTCGACGCCTATCAGACGGCGACCGAGGACGACCGCAAGGGTGCGGTCATGTTCGGCGACGAAATGATCGACGAGGCCAGTCGCAAGATGGCCACGAAGTTCGTCTTCCGTGGCGAGCGCGCCGGACTGAGCCGTTCGAAGAGCTAAGCGCCCGACGCCTGTTCCACCAACCGGCGGGCCACCACCTTGAGCGCCAGGGTCTCGTCGGCGCCCTCGAAGATGGAGAGGACCCGCGCGTCGACGAAGTACCGGCTCACGGGAAATTCCTCGGCGTAGCCCATGCCGCCGTGGATCTGCATGGCCTCGCGCGTGATCCATTCGGCGGCACGACAGACATAGGCCTTGAGCATCGAGGCTTCCAAGGTCCCTTCGCCTTGCGCCATGAGCCGAGCCACCTGGTACGCGAATTGGCGGGCGACCTGGATGAGCACCGCCATACGGGTCAGCTTGGCCTGGGTGAGTTGGTACTCGGCGATGGGCCGGCCGAAGACGACCCGGTCAGCGGCATAGGCCGAGGCCGCTTCGTAGGCGGCCTGCATGACGCCGAGGGCGCGGGCCGCGGTCTGGAGACGGCCGTTCTCGAAACCCGCCATCTGGGCATAGAAGCCCCTACCCACCCCGTCCTCACCGCCGACGAGGTTGGCCGAGGGGACGAACCAATTCTCGAAGGCGATCTCGTAGGAGTGCATGCCCCGGTATCCGAGGGTGTCGATGGGACGACCCTCCATCCGACCCGGAGGGTCGTCTCGTGCGTCGGTACCCGGGTCCTGGCTGAAGAGAAACCCCTCGCCGTCACCGCGGGGCTTCTCCACGATGAACAACGACAGGCCCCGGTGGGCTTTGGACCGGTCGGGGTCGGTCCGGGCCAACAGCATGAGCACGTCGGCTCGGGCCGCGAAGGTGCACCACGTCTTCACGCCGTTGACCAACCAACCTCGCGAGGTGCGGGTGGCGGCGGTGACGATGGCGGCCACGTCGGACCCGAAGTCGGGCTCTGTGACGGCCACCGCGTTCATCACCTCCCCCGAGGCCAGGCGGGGCAGCCATGTCTCTTTCTGCTCGTCGGTGCCACCGGCCACGAGCGCACGGCTCAGGATCTCGGGGCGGGTGATGAGCGATCCTCCGGCCCCGAGCGAGCCCCAGGACAATTCCTCGGTAGCCACCACCATCCCCATGTAGTCGCTGGCACCTCCGGTGGCGAAGCCGCCGTATTCCTCGGGGATCGACAATCCGAGTGCCCCCATCTCCGCCAGCCCGGTGATGATCTCCTCGGGGATATCCGCGTTGGCGCGGTGAATGTGTTCGGCGTGGGGGCGGATCTGCTCCGACGCGAAGCGGTGGAACGTCTCGCGCACGAGCTCGAAGTCGGGATCGAGGTGACGATCTCCCTCGTTCCCGACGAGCGAGGCGAGGTAGCCGGGATCGCGAAACGTGGCGACAAAGTCCCGGGCCCCTTCGAGCCAATCAGTCGTGGTGGCGAAGGCACCTTCACGACCGACGATGCGACCGGCCAGATCGGCGAGCGCGTCGGCCACGAATGCGCAGGCGATGTGGGCCTCGTCGGTCCCGTTGGCGCCGTAGGCGAGGGCTGCGTGCGCGGCTCGGACGCCCGCGGCCACGTGGGCGAGGTCATAGGCGACGACCTGGTCCGCGTCGGGCCCACCCGCGGCCGCCAGCCGTTTGGCGGCGCCGGTCACCACCGACGACGCCAGTGCCACCGCCGCGACGGCGGCCTCGAGGTCCGGGCCCCGAGCCTCCCGAGGGCTCGAGCTCATCGGTCCCCCCCGAGACGGTCCGGGACGCGGCCGAGCACGGTGACCAGTGGAGGCAGCACCACGGGGTCGTCACCGGGATCCACATCGGTGAGCGAGCCCAGGTACTCGGTGACGGGCCCCGGGCCCACGCCGGCCGGTGCTTCGGCCCAGGCGTCGACGATGTCGAGGCCGGCGTCCCGGACGAGCGCGGGCAAAAGGGCCCCGATGTCGGGATGCGGGGCGTCGGGCATCGACAACGCCACCCCACCCACCCGACCGGCCGAGGTGATGGGCTCTTGGGCCACCACCCACCCTCCGGGGCGCACCGCTTGGCGCATGCGCTCCAACACCACGGCGGGATCCACGACGTGCATCAAGAGGAAACGGCAGAACGCCAGATCGACCGCCTCGGGGAGGAGAAGGTCCTCGCCGGCTTGGGTGATGGCAAGCACCTGAGAGAACGTGGCCGCGGCCGAGGCGACCTCGTCCCGGGCGCGTGGATCGCTGTCGACGGCGTAGACGCGCCCGTCGTGGCCCACGATCTCTGCCAGTGCCACCGAGACATCCCCCCCGCCGGCGCCGACGTCCACACACCGCCAACCGGGCGCGACGGCGAGGCGTTCGAGCGCCGTGGCCAGCGGGCGCCGATAGACGTCGTCGCGCAGGGCGTTCGGCACGGGCCAAGACGCTACTGGCTGTAGCCTGCCGAGCGTGAAGGTCACGATGCTCTTGTGTGACGCGGCACAGGTTGCCGACGGGAAGCTCTTCGTGCTGGGCGGAGGTTGGTCCCTGACCGGGCCCGACCCCATGCCGTCGGGCATCGCCCTGAAGATCGACGTCGGCTGGCACGAGGCCGACCAGGTGCATCACTGGGAGCTCTACCTCGAAGACGCCGATGGTCGGCCCGTGATGGTGGACACGCCCGACGGAACTCACCCTGTCGAGGTGCGCGGCGAGTTCAACGTCGTCCGTCCCACCACCGTCCCGTTGGGCACTCCCATCGATGTGGCGTTGGCGGTCAACCTGGGACCCCTGCCCCTCGAGCCCGGCAACCGCTACACGTGGCGCCTCTCGATCGGTGGCGAGTCCGAGGCGGACTGGGCATTGGGGTTCACGACGCGTCCGCGGGCGGTGCCATGACCACCTACGACCGACCCTTCGGGCGGTACTTCGAGGACTTCGAGCCCGGGGACGTCTACCGCCACTGGCCGGGCAAGACCGTCACGGAGTACGACGACCACCTCTTCTGCATGATCACCATGAATCATCACCCGTTGCACACCAACGAGTGGTTCGCCCAACACGAGACCGTGCATGGCAAGAACGTGGTCGTGGGGAACCTCGTGTACTCGCTCGTGCTGGGCATGAGCGTGCCCGACGTGAGCGGATCGTGCATCGCCAACCTCGAGGTCGAGTCCCTCGTGCACCGGTACCCGACCTTTCACGGCGACACTATCTACGCCGAGACACGTGTGATCGACAAGGTGGAGTCGTCGTCCAAACCCGACCGGGGGATCGTCACGGTGGAGTCCAAGGGATTCAACCAGCGCGGCGAAGAGGTCTGCTTCTTCCGGCGGAAGCTGATGGTGTGGAAGCGCGAGTCTGCACCGGCGCGCCGCCGTCCCTACGGGGACGACGTCTGGGATTGATCACCGCACCCCGAGGCCCGCAGCTGCGGCGCATCCGCCGCGCCGTCCTCGGCGTGAGCAAGTCCGGGCTGCGCCCGTTCCCGTGGCGAGCGACCCGTGATCCCTGGGCGGTCCTCGTGAGTGAGGTGATGCTCCAACAGACCCAGGCTCCCCGAGTGGTGGGCCCCTACCTCCGCTTCCTGGCGCTGTTCCCGACGGCTTCGGCCTGTGCGGATGCCGGGCTCGGCCCCGTGCTCGAGGCGTGGGCGGGGCTGGGCTACAACCGCCGGGCCCGATCTCTGCACCGAGCCGCTCGGGCCATCGTCGAGGACCACGACGGGGTCGTTCCGTCGGACCTCCGGGCTCTGCGAGCCCTGCCGGGTGTGGGGGCCTACTCGGCCCGGGCCGTCCTCGTCTTCGCGTACGAGCACCACCAGGCCGTGGTGGACGTCAACGTGGCCAGGGTCCTGACCCGGGCGGTGGCCGGGGTGCCGCTCGCTCCGGGCGCGCTGCAGAGGTTGGCGGACTCGTTGGTGCCAGCAGGTGGCGCGTGGCGGTGGAATCAAGCCCTTATGGAAATCGGGGCCGTCGTCTGCACCGCACGCGCCCCCGCGTGCGGTCGATGTCCGCTGGCGGGCACCTGTTTGTGGCGCAGGGCCGCCGACACCACGCCTGACCCCGCACCGGCCCCGTCGCGCCAGACCCGCTTCGAGGGCTCTGACCGCCAGGGACGAGGTCGCCTGGTCGACGCCCTGCGATCGGGCCCCGTCCCCCCGAGCCGGTTACGCGCCGTGTGCGGCTGGCCCGAGGACCCCGAACGGGCCCGTCGGGTCGCCGACGGTCTTGTCACCGACGGCCTGGCTCGGCGGGGTCGAGGCAACGTCTTGGTTCTCCCGTGATCCAGTCATTGAGAGGACTTCAGCCCTCGAGAAAGCGCGTGACATGCGCGGCGACGACGTCGGGCTGCTCGAGGTGAAGGAAATGCCCGGCGTGTTCGACAGTCACCCATTCCGAGCCTTCTGACAACACGGACCGGACGTCGCCGACTGCGTCGATGGCCATGCAGCCATCATCGGCGCCGTGGAGGTACAAGGTGGGTTGGGCCGGAGCCGAAGCCGCGGCCTGCTGCGCCTCCTCGTAGACCGGGTTGTGAAGAGCCGGGTCGAACACGGCCCGGTAGTAACCGAGGGCGGCGGCGAGGTTGGCTGGGTTCGCCAGGGACTCCTTCACCTTGACGAGGTCCCACGAAGCGTCGTAGCCCGGTGACCAGTCCGCCCAGAGGCCGTCGAGGAACTCTTGGCCGGGTGCGCTCAGCACCATCTCGGCGACCGGTGTCTGGAAGAGGAAGATGTAGAAGCTGCGCTTCATCTGTCGGTAGGTGAGAAACGATGGCAACGAGGCGGCCAGGGGCGGGACGGCCATGGTGACGACGCGCCGCCACCGCTGCGGATGCAGCGTCGCCGCCCCGTAACTGGCGTAGGCGCCCCAGTCGTGGCCCACCAGCACGGCTCGGTTGTCTCCCCCGAGGACGTCGTGCAGCATCGAGGCGTCAGCGGCGAGGGCGCCTACCTGATAGCTCCCGTCCTCGGGGATCCCCGTGGGTGCAATGCCTCGCATCCAGGGGGCGACGACGTGGTACCCGGCCTCGGTCAGGGTCGGCATGAGACGGCGCCAGGTATGGGCGGTGTCGGGAAACCCGTGCAAGCACAGCGCCAGGGGGTCCCGAGGCGAGCCCGACTCAAGGTACGAGAACTCGATGCCGTTGACATGTACAGCCCTTTGCAGCATCGACGCAGAGTAGTGTCGGCTGCGCAGGGTCCTCCTCGGTTCCTCGCCGCCGAGCTACGTCGGCGGCGAGATGCACCGGAGCCGGTGGGGGGAGTCTGAGGGGGAAGGGGTCGTCCGCTGCGAGTCACATTCTTCGGCGTGAGGGGCTCGTGTCCGTGTTCGGGCAAGGAGTACGTCCGCTACGGCGGCAACACCGCGTGTGTGGCCGTCGAGATCGGGGACGAGCCACCCATCGTCCTTGACCTCGGCACGGGACTGCGCCCATTCGGCCACGCCCTCGAGGACCGCTACGGCCTGGGCAATCCGGTCGTGGTCACGGCCTTTCTGACACACCTGCATTGGGATCACATCATCGGCCTTCCGTTCTGCACGCCCTTACTGCGTGAAGGCGGCCAGATGGATGTCTACGGCCCGCCCCAGGACGGTGGTTCGCTCCACGACCTCATCGACAGGGTCGTCAAACCCCCGTTCTTCCCGGTGCAGGTCAAAGAGCTTCAGGGCAAGATCGAGTTCTATGCCGTGACCGACGATGTCATCGCGGTGGGATCGGCGAAGGTCCTCGTGCGCGAGGTTCCCCACGTGGGGACCACCCTCGGCTTCCGCATCGAGGCCGGCGACAGCGCGGTGGCCTTCGTGAGCGATCACCAGGCTCCCGAGGACCGCTCCCACGTCGACGCGGCGGTGCTCGAGCTGTGCGATCGAGCCGATCTGGTCATCCACGACGCCCAGTACACCGAGAAGGAGTACCGGGCCAAGGCCACCTGGGGCCACTCCACGGTCGCCTACGCCGCGCACGTTGCGGCCGAGGCCGGGGCTCGCCAGTTGGCGTTGTTCCACCACGATCCTCGCCACACCGACGACGACATCGACCGGATGCTCGTCGAGGCCCAGGCGACCGACGACGCCCGCCGTCTCGACGGCGTGCTCGCCGCCAGGGAAGGATTGACGATCGACCTCGGCCGCTCCTGACCTCCTCAGGCCGCCACCGGGGACGACGAGTGCCTGAGGACGACGAGGGGACGTGATGGCCGAGGTGACAGGGACGCCGTTCGATTCGGCGCGATTTCGAGAGGTGCTCGGGCATTTCGCCACGGGCGTCACGATCGTCACCGCCATGGAGGGCGACGAGCCCGTCGGCTTCACGTGCCAGGCCTTCACGGCGTTGTCACTCGACCCACCGCTGGTGGCGCTCGCTCCCGGGAAGAACTCAACGAGCTGGCCCCGGATCGCCGCCGCCGGGTCGTTCTGCGTCAACATCCTGGCCGAGGACCAAGAGGCGCTCAGCCGGGACTTCGCGATCTCGGGTGGCGACAAGTTCACCGGGGTGGGATGGCACCCGGCCGCCAACGGCGCCCCCGTCCTCGACGGCGCTCTGGCCTGGGTCGAGTGCGACCTCGAACTGGCCCACGAGGCCGGTGACCACGAGCTCGTCATCGGTCGGGTGCGGAAGATGGGCGTGAGCCGGGGTCGTCCCCTCGTCTACTACCGCGGCGGCTTCGGGCGGTTCGAGTCCTAGCCCCCGTCGGGCGCGTTCCCCGTCCCACGTCGATCATGTCGGGGCGCGGCGATTAGGGTCGCCGAAATGGCCAGGATCAACCCTTCTGACGCAATTGCCGACGTGGTCCTCATCGAGGCCGACGTCCATGGTGACGAGCGAGGGCGATTCGTCGAGACGTATCGCCGGTCGTGGTTCCCTCTCGGTCGCGAAATGGTGCAGGGGAACAGGTCCGAGAAGCAGGCCGGCGCCGTGGTCGGCCTGCACTACCACCTCCACCAGGCGGACTATTGGTACGTGCTGCGCGGGGCGGCCCGGGTCGTCCTGCACGATCTCCGGGTCGGGTCTCCGACCGAAGGGGTCACGCTGGCGCTCGACCTCGACGGTGCGCATGACAACGGGGTGTTCATCCCTCCCGGTGTGGCCCACGGGTTCGCGTCGCTCACCGACGTGCTGCTGTGGTACCTGGTCGACAGCTACTACAACCCCAACGACGAGCTGGGGGTGGCTTGGGACGATCCCGACATCGCCGCGCAGTGGGGGATCGAGGCACCGGTGCTCTCGGTGCGCGATCAGTCCAATCCCGCTCGGGCCGACCTCGACTCGTCGGTACGGCCTCGGTACGGCCTGCGTACCTAACGGGGACCTGCATACGAATCGTGGTATGTCTTTCCGGTGACACGCTGACCGGCTGGACTCAGGCGCCGGGAACCGGCACGCTGGCTGGTGTGGACGAGTCGAAGCAGTGGGTGGAGTTCGGTCGCTGGCTCGCCGAGCAGCGCGAGCAGCGCGGACTTCGCCGCCGCGATGCCGCTCGACGAGCCAAGGTCTCCGAAACCTTGTGGCGCGATCTCGAGACCGGCCGCAAGGAAGCCATCGGTGCCATCCGACTCCTCCCCAATCCGAGCGCAGACGTCCTCGAGCGTGTCGCCGGTGCCCTGGAGCTCCCTTTGGAGGACGTCCTGGCCCGGATCGGGCGTCCGACCCGGCCGACCCGCCCTTCGTCCAGCCCGTCTTCTGACAGTGCTCGGGTCGAGGACGACGGCTCACTCCTGGCGGTGAAACTCCGACGGCTCTCTTCACGCGACCGGGCGCTCGTCGAACGCGTCGTCGACGCCATGATCGAGCTCGAGCAAGATCACCGCGGCTGAGGCCCCAGTGCGTTTCGGCATCTTCTACGAGTTCCAACTGCCCCGTCCCTGGGGCCCAGACGACGAGCACCGCCTCCTCAAAGAAGCCCTGGAACAGGTCGAGCTCGCTGATCGACTGGGGTTCGACTACGTCTGGGAGGTCGAGCACCATTTCCTCGAGGAGTACTCCCACTCCTCGGCACCCGAGGTCTTCTTGGCTGCCGCCAGCCAACGCACCAGTCGCATCCGACTGGGCCACGGCATCGTGCAACTTCCCATGGGGTTCAACCACCCCGCCCGGGTGGCCGAACGGGTCGCCACTCTCGACCTCGTGTCAGACGGCCGCGTCGATCTCGGCACCGGGGAGTCGAGCTCGGAGGCGGAGCTGGGTGGGTACGGCGTCGAACGGGCCACCAAGCGCGAGCAATGGCGCGAAGCCATCGACGTCGTGACCCGGCTCATGGTCGAAGAGCCCTTCGCTGGGTACGACGGTCGGTTCGTGCAGATGCCACCGAGGAATCTGGTGCCCAAGCCGTTGCAGCGGCCCCATCCACCGCTGTGGGTGGCATGCAGCCGCCGCGACACGATCCATCTGGCGGCCACGTTGGGGATCGGGGCGTTGACGTTCTCGTTCGTCGAGGCCGACGAGGCCAAGGCCTGTGTGGCGGACTACTACGACACGATCGCGTCTCAGCAATGCGTCGCGGCCGGGTTCGCGGTCAACCCCAACCTTGCATGCGTCTTACCGCTCATGTGCCACGCCGATGAGTCCACCGCCATCGACCGCGGTCTCGACGGCAGTCACTTCTTCGGCTATTCACTCGGGCACTACTACGTCTTCGGCATGCACAAGCCTGGTGTCACCGACGTGTGGCAGGAGTTCGAGGAGAATCGAGAGCGGTTCGGCTTCAGTCGTGCCGTCGCGGCCCAGACCGGTCAGCAGTTGGGTGCGCAGCTCATGGAACATGGCCTCGGGTCGCTGCGTGGTGCGGTGGGGACCCCGGCACAGATCACAGCGCTCGTACGTCAGTACGAAGCCGCCGGCGTCGATCAGTTGATCTTCGTCAGCCAAGCAGGTCGAAACCGTCACGAGCACATCTGCGAGTCCCTCGAGTTGTTCGCCTCGCAAGTCATGCCCGAGTTCCGCGCACGCGCCGAGGAGATCGAGGCGCGCAAGCTCGAGCGTCTCGCTCCGTCGATCGAGGCGGCGCTGGCCCGACGTGATCCGCGGCGCCCTGCGCCGGCGGACTATGCATTTCCCGCCATGCCCCAGTTCTGACGCCCGAGCCCGTCAGGGGCGCGCCGGGGGCTCCCACGCTGGGAATTGGCCCGAATTGCCGTGTGCATCGCCCCGAAGTTCCCAACTGGCCTCACGTTCGGTTGAATGGTGACGATGACAGCGGTCGTAGTTCTCGGTGTGATCGCCCTCTTCGCGGCCATCGTGGCGTGGATGACATGGCACCGCGGAGCCGACGAGCGTCAATCCGTCCAACATCATCAGCACACCTTGGAGACCCTTCGCCAGGTCGCCGATGGCCGCCCGGTCTCGACCCGCCGCGCATCTCGACGCGACAAGGGGGCGTTCACCGAGGCCGTCGTCAGCCCCCCGACCGCGGTCCGGAACCACACCGCACCAACGGCACTTCGTCGTACGGGACCGAGATTGCCCGGCGGGGTCGAACAGGCCCGTCGCGACGGACGAGCCCGGGTGCGTCGGACCCGGCTCATTGCCGGGGCGGTGGTGATCGTCGTGGCCGGGGCCGTCGGTGCCGAGTTGGCATTGGGGAGGTCCGAACACCCCACGCGTACCGCGTCGAGTGGGACCACGCACCCGGCGCGGCCCCTGACCTCTGCCGGTGGCGCCGTGTCGAGCACGACGGTGCTCTCGGCTGACCTCACACCGACGGGGGTGACCGCGTTCAACGCGAGATATGCGATCCCTACGACGACCTATACCGTGGCCATCCACGCCTCGGCGTCGTGCTGGGTGATGGCGACCGACCCTGTGACGGGCAAGGTGGTTTGGACAGGGACGATCGCGTCGGGGGCATCGCAGTCGGTCCCGGGTTCGGGAAGTCTCCACGTCCAACTCGGAGCCCCTACCGACGCCAGCGTGACGCTGGACGGTCGACCGGTCCAGCTTCCCGCCAACTTCCGCTCGCCCTTCACGTTGGAATTCGAGACCGCTTCGTAGGGCCGACCACCAACGCCTTCAGGTCGCCAGTCCGACGGCGTCGAGGACGAACGAGATGACGAAGGCCTCGTCGCGCCAGGCCTCGTAGCGCCCCGAGGGCCCGGCGTGGCCGGAGTCGAGCTCGATCTTGAAGAGCACGCGCCCGGCGGGATCCGCGGCGCGCAATTTCTGGACCCACTTGGCAGGCTCCCAGTAGCCGACCCGAGGGTCCTCGAGCCCGGCGGTGACGAGCATGTCCGGATACCGGGTCGTGCGGACGTTCTCGTAAGGCGTGTAGGACTTCATGACCGAGTAGACGTCAGGATCCGCACAGGGGTTCCCCCACTCCTCCCACTCGATGACCGTCAGAGGGAGGGTGTCGTCGAGCATCGTGTTCAGGCAGTCGACGAAGGGCACCTCGGCCACCATGGCCCGGAAGAGCTCGGGTGCGATGTTCGCCACCGCTCCCACCAGCAGACCACCGGCGGACCCCCCCCGCGCCACCAGTCGTTGCGGAGCCGTCCACCGGTCGTCAACGAGCTGGCGGGCGCATGCCACGAAGTCGGTGAAGGTGTTGGGCTTGGCGAGGAGCTTGCCGTCCTCGTACCAGCGACGCCCGAGCTCGCCGCCCCCGCGAACATGGGCGATGGCGAAGACGAACCCTCGCTCGAGGAGGCTGAGCCGCAGCGAGGAGAACACCGGGTCCATCGACGCCTCGTAGGAGCCGTAGCCGTACAAGAGGCACGGCGCAGTCCCGTCACGGGCCACGTCGCGCCGTACCACGATCGACATGGGCACCTTGGTCCCGTCCGGCGCGATCGCCCACTGACGCTCGGTGATATAGCGGGCGGGGTCGTAGTCGCCCAGGACCGGCTGGCGCTTGCGCAACACCGCGTCGCCGCTGTCGAGGTCGAGGTCGTAGACGGATCGGGGGGTGACCAGTGAGGAGTACTCGTAGCGCAGCGACCTGCTCGTGAACTCGGGGTTCGGCCCTCCCCATGACGACGAGGGGGTCTCGGGGCACGGCACGAGGTAACCCTCGGGCAGGGCGAGGTCCCACACAGGGGCCTCGGATGGGAGGCCGATGACTCTGATACGCGGCATCCCTTCCCGCCGCTCATAGCTCACGATGTGGCCGGCGAAGACGTCGAGGCCTTCGAGCCGCACGTCGGGGCGGTGGGGGATCACCTCGCTCCAGGCCTGTCGCGACGGGTTGTCGTCCGGTGTGGCCACGACCCGGAAGTTCTCCGCCTGGTCGTTGGTGAGCATGAGGAAGGTGCCACCGTGGTGCTCGACGCCGTACTCGACACCTTGGCGACGCGCTTCGACGACCCGGGGGGCCGTCTCGGGTCGGCCGGCGGGGATGACGTGGACTTCGGAGGTGATCCGCGAGTGCATCTCCACCACGACGTACTCGCCGTCCTTGGTCCGGCCCACGCCCAGGTGGAATCGCTCGTCGGGCTCTTCCACCACGAGAGTGTCGGCCTCCGCGGCGGTGCCGACGCGATGTCGCCAGAGTTGGTACGGACGGTTGGCCGCGTCGGGCCGGGTGTAGAAGAGGGTGGCGTCGTCATTGGCCCAGGCCACGCCGTACGACGTGCCCTCGATGGTGTCGGCCAGATCTTCCCCGGTCTCGAGGTCGCGCACCTGCAGGGTGAATCGCTCGTCCCCGGTGGTGTCGGTGGCGTAGGCGAGTCGGTTGTGTCCAGGGCTCACCGCCAGGTTGGCGACGTCGAGGTACCCGTGCGTGGCGGCGAGGATGTTCTCGTCGAGGAGCACCTGCTCGTCGACGAGGTGCTCATCGGACACCGCAGGGGGCGTGGTCACGTCTCGCTCTGGTCCTCCGACGGGGAGACGGCAGTGGACCGGGTAGTCCGCACCCTCGACGGTGCGCACGTAGTACCACCACGGCCCCTTGGTCACCGGGACGGACAGGTCGGTCTCGACGATCCGAGCCTTCATCTCGGCGTAGAGCCCCTCGCGCAGGCCGGCGAGACGAGCGGTCTGGCGCTCGGTGAAGGCGTTCTCGGCTTCCAAGAGCGCGAGGACCTCGGGGTCGTCCCGGTCGCGCAGCCAGAACCAATCGTCGACCCGGTGGTCGCCGTGGGCCTCGAGGACCATGGGACGCCGGGGTGCTGCGGGCGCCCCCTGCTCAGATGCCCCCTGCTCAGCCGCGGTCATCGCAGGATGATCCCAGATCAGCCGCCCAGCGGTCGCAGCACGACAGCGGGGTTGTTACTATCTAGATAGGGGAAATCCCCCTGGCGGCTCCCGAGCCGGCCAGGCGATGCCCGGCCCGTGCAGGTCAGGGCCAGAGATGATGGGAACGATGACGACAGCGGATCTCGATCTCGGCCGGTACAAGCTTGGCTGGAGTGACGCCGAGGACTACGTCTTCAAACCCAAGAAGGGGCTCTCCGAAGAGATCGTTCGCGAAATGTCGGGGATGAAGGGCGAGCCCGACTGGATGCGCAACTTCCGGCTGAAGGCCCTCAAGCGGTTCATGGCCAGGCCCATGGCGCCGTGGTTCGCGGTGAACATGCCCGACCTCGATTTCGACAACATCTACTACTACGTGAAGCCGACCGAAGGTCAGGTGAAGGACTGGGACGCGCTGCCCGAGTCCATCAAGTCGACCTACGAGAAACTCGGCATCCCTGAAGCGGAGCGGAAGTATCTCGCCGGAGTGACGGCACAATATGAAAGCGAAGTGGTATTTCATCGCAACCGGGCCGACCTCGAGGCCCAGGGCGTGTTGTTCTGCGACATGGACACCGCCGTGCGCGAGTACCCCGAGCTCGTCAAGCGTTGGTTCGGGACCATCATCCCGCCCAATGACAACAAGTTCGCCGCCCTCAACTCGGCGGTGTGGTCGGGTGGCTCGTTCATCTACGTCCCGCCCGGCGTCAAGGTCGACATGCCGCTGCAGGCGTATTTCCGGATCAACACCGAGAACATGGGCCAGTTCGAGCGCACCCTCATCATCGCGGACGAGGGATCAGAAGTTCACTACGTCGAAGGGTGCTCGGCTCCGGTCTACACCACGGACTCGCTCCACTCGGCCGTGGTCGAGCTGGTGGCCCTGCAGGGCTCGCGGATCACCTACACCACCATTCAGAACTGGTCGAACAACGTGTACAACCTGGTGACCAAGCGAGCGCGTGCAGAAGCCGAAGCCCACGTGGCGTGGATCGACGGCAACATCGGGTCTCGCCTCACCATGAAGTACCCCTCGGTGTACCTCATGGGCCCCAAGGCATCGGGTGAGGTGCTGTCGGTGGCATACGCCGGAGCCGGTCAGCATCAAGACGCGGGAGCGAAGATGGTCCATGCCGCCCCCGAAACGACGTCGACCATCGTGTCGAAGTCGATCTCCAAAGACGGCGGCCTGTCGACCTACCGGGGACTGGTCCGGGTGGAGGAGGGGGCGAAGCAAGCCAAGAGCTTCGTTCGCTGCGACGCGCTCATCCTCGACGAGGAGTCGACGTCAGAGACGAAGCCCTACATGGAGGTCGAGGAGCGTGACGCCCAGATCGGTCACGAGGCCACGGTGTCCAAGGTGGGCGAGGACCAGCTCTTCTACCTCATGAGCCGAGGGCTCTCTGAGAGCCAGGCCATGAGTATGATCGTGAACGGTTTCATCGAGCCTGTCGTCCGCACGCTGCCGATGGAGTACGCGGTGGAGTGGAGCCGGCTCATCGAGTTGCAGATGGAAGGCGCAGTCGGCTGATCGGGTCGGGCTTTGCCCGGTGCCTCCGCTCAGCACGCACAGGGAGAGGAGGCTGGTGCTGTGCCCATGCGTGAGGGGTGCAAGCACTTCCAGAGCCGCTCGTACGACACCGGTGAGGTCGTGCGCTTCTGCGAGCTCGATCTGGCCCCCGAAGCGCCCTGGCGCTGTCCGGACCCTTGTTCGTCCTTCGCACCTCGGATGGTCGACCTGGCGTGGCAGCCCGGGAGCCTGGTGCGAAAGCCCGTCGAGGACGAGCCCGGCCCGGGCGGTCCCGACGTCGTGCGACTGCTCGAAGAAGCAGCCGACATCGTCGACGCCGTTGTGCCCGAGACTCTGGCCGCGGTGGAGGAACAAGAGCCCAGCAAACAGCGCGGCCGACGATGGTGGAAACGCCGCTGATCTGCAGTCCCGACGGGTTGTTCGGGACCGGGGGTCGGCGCCCGATCAGCGCCCCTTGAACTCCGGCGTCCGCTTCTCCATGAAGGCCGTCATGGCCTCGACGAGGTCATCGGAGCCGAGGAACCCGGCGTTCCAGGTCGCCACGTAGTCGAGGCCGTCCGCCACCGATTTGTTCTCGCACGCCCCCAGCACGGCTTTCGTGCCCTGGACGGCCAGCGGCGAGTTGGCGGCGATCTCCTGTGCCAGCTGGCGTGCCGAGCCCAGCGCGGCATCGGCGTCGGGGAGGACATCGTTGACGAGAC
>Ga0307372_10004884_pt1 | contig 20428 bp, 25 predicted proteins | sample OX1MG_FD_202533 | JGI IMG/M metagenome (GOLD analysis project Ga0307372, IMG submission 202533) | Soil microbial communities from Risofladan, Vaasa, Finland - OX-1 | ecosystem: Environmental > Terrestrial > Soil > Coastal area > Acid sulfate soil | place: Finland: Risofladan, Vaasa | collected...
ATGAGGGCACCCGGTAAAGCCAACCCGGAGAGGCCGGATATACGAGCGCAGACGACCGGGGCTGGTGAGGCTTACGACTGATGTGTCACTCGGGGGCTTGTGGGGTGAGAGCCATATGCGCTTTGTTGGTCTCGTGCGCTCGCTGTCCATCGACCCCATCGTCGTGCGTCAGAACTGGCTCGATGCCTATGACTACACCACCGACAAGGGCGCGGCAGTGCTCAACGACTACGCCCGTGTGAACGATCCCTTTGCGCGCATCGGCAAGGAGTCGGTGACGGTGCGGCAGCCGGGCTGGAACGGTGGACGGCTGTCGTGTCCATCGTGCTGCAAACCCCGCGCACTGAAGAACGATTGCGCCGCAACTCGCTGGGCATCTACGTCAATGGGTTGTCGTTACGTCAATGGGTTGTCGTGGAGCCGTGAACTCGATTCTTCCGAAGGAGCCAAACCATGAAACCGACATTGCGCATTTACGTCTTTGTGTCTCTGCTGGCTGCCCTGTCGGGCTGCGCGATGCAGGGCAAGCCACCACCGACCATCATGCTGGATGAGCCAGTCGCCGCGCAGCGGATGCCCGAACCGCCGAAGCCCATCGAAGTGGTCGCTATGCCGCAGCTGCTGGCAATGCCGGCGCAGTTGAAGCCGCTGCCGGACGTGGAGGAATCCAAGCCCGTGCCGGAACCTGCGGATGAAAAGGTGCGCGTGTCGCGCGCCAATCAGGACGCACGCATGGCGCTGACGCGGGAGGGCTACGTCAATGCGATCCAGGTCTGGCCGTTCACCGATGGCGCGCTGTACCAGGTTTATGCGAGTTCGGGCCGGGTAACGGTCATTGCTCTTCAAGCGGGCGAGGAACTGGTGACGGTCGCCGCCGGCGATACCATGCGCTGGATCGTGGGCGACACGTCCAGCGGTTCAGGCGCCGATCTGCGTGTGAGCGCACTGGTCAAGCCGACGCGCACGGGCCTCAAGACCAATCTGGTCATCACCACCAGCCGGCGCACCTACCTGATTGAGTTGACCTCGACCGAAAAGGCTTGGATGGCATCGGTGTCCTGGGACTATCCGAAGGACCGCATGCTGGCCTTGCAGCGGCAGGCACAGGCCGCGACCGCCGCCGCGCCGGTCGATGCTGGACTGTCGCTGGAGAACATCCGCTTCCGCTACGCGATCAGCGGCAGCAATCCTTCGTGGAAGCCCGTTCGCGCTTTTGATGATGGCGAGAAGGTCTACATCCAGTTCCCCGGTGGTATCGCGCAGGGCGAGCTGCCGTCACTGTTCGTGATCGGCGCGCAGGGCGACGGGCAATTGGTGAACTACCGCTTCCGCTCGCCGTACTACATCGTGGACCGCCTGTTCGGCGCGGCCGAACTGCGCCTCGGTGCCGACAAGGGCGACGTGGTGCGCATCGAGCGCACCGACGGCGCGCGGAGGAACTGACCATGGCACAGGACACCATTGCCGATGTTCCGGTGCCAGATGTGCCGCCCAAGGCGGCACCCGAGAACGTGGTGCTGCGGGCGCAGCCGCGTCCGGTCACTCGCTTGAACCGGCGCATGCTCGCAGCCCTCGCCGGTGGCCTGTCGGTCGCCGTGCTGAGTGCCTTGATGTGGTCGCTGCAACCACACCGGCATGGAGCCAGCGAATCGGCTGAACTATACAACGTGGATCGCGTTTCGCGCTCGGAAGGTCTCAACCAATTGCCGTCCGACTATTCTAAAATGCCGCCTGCCTTACCGCCCGACGTGCCACAGTTGGGCGCACCGCTGCCGGGCGACTTGAGGCCAGCCATTCTGAAGGCTGAACAGCAGACTCAGGGCTACGGTTACCAGCAGCCGGGGCATGATCCGGCCAAGGTCGCGCGCGTCGCCCGCTTGAAGGAAGCAGAGGAAGCGGCGGTTTCGTTGGTGTGCTTCCGCTCGGGTGGGCAGACGGTGGCTTCTGCGGCATCGACTGCATCGGCGCAGGCTGCGCCTGCCGCTGGCTTGGCCGCAAACACCGCCTTCGATCCGATGGCCGCTGGCCCGGCCTCGGCGGCGGCGCAGCCCGCCAACCCACCGCCGCGCAGAACCGCCAAGATCAGAAGGAGGCGTTTCTGTCCAAAGCCGGTTCTGTGCAAACCCGCAATTCCGGTTCGCTGCAAATGCCTGGCTCGCCGTATCAGGTGATGGCCGGGACGGTGATTGCCGCGGCCCTGGTGACGGGCATCAAGTCCGATCTGCCGGGCGATGTGATCGCCACGGTGACGGAGCCGGTCTACGACACGGCCACCGGCAAGTTCCTGCTGATTCCGCAGGGAGCACGGCTCATGGGCAAGTACAACAGCCAAGTGAGCTACGGACAGAGCCGCACGCAGGTCGTGTGGAACCGGGTGATCCTGCCGGACACTTCCTCGTTCCAGCTCGACAACTTGGTGGGCACCGACCCGGCTGGCTATACCGGGCTGGAGGATGGTGTCGATTGGCATTGGGATCTCGTCCTTGCCGGCGCTGCGATGACGACCCTGTTGGGCATTGGCGCCGAACTGGCCGCGCCGGAGAACCGTCAGGGCGGGGACAGGGTCATCGCCGCCGGGCGGGACGGCTTGCAGGACAGCGTGAACCAAGTGGGTCAGGAGATGACCCAGCGCAACATGAACATCCAGCCGACCTTGATCAGCCGGCCCGGCATGCCCGGTCAGCCTGAAGGCCGACCTTGATCGCTATGTGGCGCTGCATGCGCAGACTTACGGTGAGTCGGTCGATACCCAGACGCTGATCCCGCACATGCTGGAAGCGTTCATGGCGGGGGATCGGGGATTCAGGAAAGCGAATGCCATCAAGCCCGGCGGACGCAAGTCATCCGGAATCAGTCAGACAGAATCGATTGCAAACCAACCATCCCACTAGAAAGTTCACTGTAGCGCACGATAATAAACGGTTCTTGGTCATGACTTTTCTGATATACCACCAGATATACCATCACGCAGAGGCCGCTAGGGCATTCGCGCAACCAGTGGATTCGGCTGCCTGATACTGAGCCGACGCGCTCACAATACCCGCAGGGCCGGCTCTGCCTCCCCGGAGGGCTGAGAAGTCCGGGCTACTGATCCCGGAGGACTTGGCCCTTTTCAATAATGCTGGCCCGGTCTACTGCAACGGCCGCCGGTTGATCCATCGGAGAGCGAAGAAAGCTGGGCTGCAAACCCGGTAGACTCCGCCCTCTTTGCTTGCACGCCGATTCCGGTCGCCACCGCGCCGCGCGGAGCATGAGCGCAAGCACCAATCCCGTCGGCCGGGCATGCCACCCCCGCGTCCCAGCTACGACCTTACTGCTTTGTCGGCCAGAGGTGGTTCAGCCAAGACGTGGCTTAGAGACTGTACGGGAAAGCCGCGGAGGACGCAGAATCGCGCGCCGGTCGTGATCTTCACCACCCGTTACGGCCCCACCGACGACACAGGGATATAGGTGTCCATCTGAGTGAAAACGAACACGATTTGGTGCGGGCCACGATCAGAGCGGTTCAGGTCATATTCCACGGATGCCGCCCGAAGCAACAGCGTGTCGACATAGGCTTCATCGAAGCCGGCTGCGTTCGGCGATGCGTAGGCATGCCTGATCGTCATGGTGATGGCGTAATCCGCCGACACACCCACGGTGCCGTCGCTGTGCGCCATGCGGCCGACATAGAGCCTTGAACCACCTTTTCAGCGTCCCCCGCTGGTCATCCATCGTCGTCACGTGCACGTCGACGGGCCCAGAGCTATTAAGCGTGTCGGCGTAGCCGCTGCCGATTTGCTTCTTTTCGCCCGTGAGCGTGAAGCGCCCGTAACTCACGTCGGTGGCAAACATCGAGAACGCTTCGGGAATACCCCATGCGCTGCCATTGGCATCGCGGAGTTCTACCGGCGTCTGCTTGAGCCCCATTTCAGCAGCGGTGATGGGCGCGGCCGGGTTTGCGATGCTGATGATGAACAGGTTCTTGTTCGCCGGACGATGCAGCCGGAAGTTGGCCATCATGCCAATCATTTCGTTGGCTGTGTAACCCCCAAGAAAATTGGATGATCCCCAGTTTTTATTGGTCTCGTCTCCCCGTAGATTTAGGCTGTCCCCTCCCGTGGCAATATCGTAGGCACTGCGTGCATAGGGCGCTACATCGCCAACCAGTGTGGTCGCTTTGACGGCTCGATCAAAGGCTGAGGCCATGTCATGCATCCCCGTCGGTTTTGACGCCGCCAACATCACCGAACGCTCTACCATCATCGAACTGCAGGTTCATGACAGCTTGGCCTTGATCGGCCGGGTCGCATTCAGGGCATCCGACGCCTTCCTCCCCTTGGCATAGATTGCGTCCAGTTCCTCGACGGTCGGGCCCTTCAGGCTGACGTTGCTGTCGACTTCGGTCTTGTCTTTCCACCCGACAATGTTCTTCAATCCGAGTGCCGCAGCGTTCGGACTGTATCCCCCGCTCAATGCTCCGATGATCATCATGTCGACTTGACGGTCGCGCGCGCATAGAGCCGTCTGAAAACTCGGGATGCAGCAACGTCTTCCCGTCGTCCGCCAGCTCAGTCGCCCACCTGTGAACCGTGTCGCGCGCGACGCCGATTGACCAGGCGAATCCTGCCATCGTCGGGTAGGCCCGGAACACATGACGGATGTCCCCGGATTTGGTTTCTACCCGCTCGACAGGCTCGACGTCGAAGTATCGATCCATTTCCTCAACGAACTCCAACCGGTATTTCGTAGGCCTGCCGAGCATGGCCTGCTTGCGCGCCGCGGCAACCGGAAGCTTCTTGCGTCGCGGCTTGCTGCTGTGAGTGGGGGTTGTCATTGTCGAGCCTTGGTTGAAGTGGTTGTTAGTCTTGGATCGTTGGAAATGGATCATGCCTGCGGACTCCATGTGGCCTGCCGGAAGTACGGCGCGATGTCCTTGCGCTCCGGGGACTTCAACGTCGCCAGCGTGAGGCCGACGGAGCATTCCGTGTAGTGGCCATTCTTGTCGCGCGGCGAGGTCAATGGCTCGCTGATGCTCTCGATGACCATCTTTTGAAAGTAGTGCTGGCCATAGCGGAAGCTCACTAGCAAAGGCGCGGTCGACGGCAGCAGATAACCGACGATGCCTTTCTTCGTCACCTTGTTGCCGACGACAAGCTGTGCAAGCACCGGGTTAGGCGATAGGTACTGTGGGGTGGCCCATTCCATGAGCTTGCGTAGTGGGGCCTCGACTTCCTTCACCGGATCTGACCAGGCACGGAAGAGCAGCCGGCAGCTGATCTTCGACGGCGCGGAACCACTGAAAATCTGCGTCGAATTGATCTTCGTGATGCCGGTGCTGCCGCGGAGGTCTTTCAGGTCGGTAGTGATCCCCTTTAGCTCTGTCCCGACTGAATTAAACAGTGACCTGACGCCGGCACTCCCTGATGCCGTTGCGACGCTCAGCGCGGCGTTGGCGATGGAATTCGTCAGTGGCGTGAGCGCGCCGGCTTGAAGCATTGCAGTGATTGCCGGAGCCTTGCTCTCCGGCCCTGTCTGCTCAAAAGACGACTGCCAGTTGAACCCCATCTCGTGGGCGGCATCCATCTCAATCGGCCCGATGATTTCAGGCTCGCCGGGGATCGGTTTGCCGTCGTAGTCGACCGCCCGGAAGTGGACGATCAAATGATCCGATAGCCTCTGAAAGTTCGAGTCGAGGATTTGCGGTGATGAGGGGGCGGTAGGCATTATGTTCTTCCGGGTAAGTGGGTAATTTATGAGCCGTCTATGAGCCGTCAGTGCAACGGCTCATAGCGGTCGCAATAGCGCGGCGCGCCGGGATACGGCGGCCACGGGCGCGGCGATAAAGCGGTGCTGCTGGACTGCGGCCAGGCGTTGAGTACGCATCGGCCGACGCCAGCGAGCGGGTTCACCGCGCCCGCGGTGAAGTGGCGGCAACGACGACACTGGACCAGTTGCACAGCCTGCCGCTCGGCATCCTCCGCCGACTGGCACGCGTCATGCTCAAGGATCGCGGCGCGTTCCTCGATGTTCTCCAAGGTGGCCGGATCGGGCCGGCGCAGTGCGGCCAACAGTTCAGTCTTGCGCTCCGCCAGCAGGGGCAGCAGCGGACGAACGGCGTCAAGCGGCCCCGCATACTTCAGCTTGTCCCCGGCGGCATAAAGCGTCACACCAGCGGCGCGGGCGCGGACGATAATCTCAGTGGCCGTCATAGTTCGCCCGCCAGTACAGTCGGGGCGCTGTGCAAGGTCGGGATCGAAGTGTCACAAGCATCACAAGCGTCACAATCAAGGCCGGTCGGTGACGCTTGTGACGCGTGTGACACTTGTAAACGGGACTTGCACAGCGTCAGCTCTCCGCCATCTCTTGTATGAGTGTGGCTGTAAGTGATCCCCGCGCTACGCAGCGCCGGGCCCAGCCGTCTCAGCGTGCCGATCAGTCCTTTAGCCGATCTAGGCCACGATTGGTTAACAGCACCTTCACCCGATTTACTCAGCAACAGATAAAGTAACTCTTCAGTGCGGCCGCTCCATTGTTCGCGCTCGGCCATCAGCGTGACGATGGCCGATGCCGTCGGCGACGATTCAAGTGCAAGCTCGGCAGCGCCTTGGATATTGCCGCGATATGCATCCATAAACTCGTCGGCGGTGAACCCCAGTGCAGGCACACCAGCCGCCGCCCATTTCGCGAAGTCTGCCATCCGCGGCAGCTCACCGATCTTTACGCTTTGATGATCTCGCAGCGCCATGCACAGCCCATCCAATAGCGCGGCGAAGATCAGTGGCGCATCTTTTTTAAAGGCCTCGGTCAGTTCCGACTCAGTGCTGCGGCTGGTCAAGACCGGCAGCATTAGGTGGATACAGCGAGACGAAAGATCAGCCCGCACGGCCACATCTTCAATGCCGTTGAGAATCATCGGGCGCGTAATCTGCACCAGATGTTCTTCAGCGTCGGTATAAAGACGACGTGCCGCGAATCCGCCGCCCGTCGCAATCCGGCAGAGACAGTCGGATAGCTGCGCGTTGACATGGCTCAGGTTGTCCAACCCCACCAGCCACGACGATGCTGCTGCCGTCAGCAGATCACGCTCTTCCCGCGGCGGGGCCGCAGCGGCACCGCCGATGGATCGGTTAGCTCTTTGAGCACTCGGGTGGTAAAGCTTTTGCCGCTGCCCTGCTCGCCAACAGGATGCAGGATCGGGAACGGCCCGTCCGGCCGCAGCGCGGACAGCAGCCAGCCGGCAATCAGTACACGATCCTTAGCCTCGACGTTGACGTAACGCCACAATCTATCGAAGCCGTGCAAGGTCTGTTTTGAAGTGTCACACCCGTCACAAGTGTCACGCGGGCGCGGCAATGGCAGGGGCTTGCCAGTGCGTTTGAAATTGATCGGAGCGGAGCTGATCTTCCGCCCGGCGGCCGTGACAACAGCAGCTTCGCCGGTTTGTCGCCCAAGTCGATGACGATGGCATCGTCCAGCTTGCCGACTCGCAGGTAAACGGCCTCCTTAGGCCTGTCGAACTTCGAGATAGCCGAAAGTGTGGCCACGGCATCGGCGGCGCATTGCGGTTACAGCCCTTTCCCGAGAGGGTGTAGAACTCTCTCGCCAGGTGCTCACGATAGTCGTTACTGTTGACCAAATAGACGGCGTGGCGGTTGCCAACAGTGACTCTCGTGAACGCCTCGCCGCCGCTGTCGTGAAACAGATAATGCTGCCGGCCAAGATCGATCAGAACTTCCGCCTGCGGGCGCGGGCGACCTTCGTCGTTGGTGAGGGCCACGCCAGCATCACCAGCACCTTCCTCGCTCTGCGGCATCGGCTCATCCTGTGTGCCAATTCCTTCAGCTATCCAACGCTTCCACGGCAGCACGTCCAGGTCGGCGAGCGTGGTGGCAGGGGATGCCCAGTCGGCTGCATCACCCTTGGCTGGTAAGTCCATCGCCGCCGCGTCCAGCACGGTCACCGTACAGCCGAGTGCCCGCAGGATTGTCGCCACATCGGCGGCGTACTTTGCCCCCACCTCGTCATTGTCGGGCCAAATCCGCACGCTACGGCCTCGTAGTGGCGTCCAGTCCGCACCAGCTGCCGACTGCGCGCCGCCAGATGTTGTCGCCATGGCCCCAGCGCATGAAGTGCATCCCCAGCCTTTTCACCTTCAACGACGTAGACCACTCCAGTAGATGCCAGCAAATCGCGCAGGCGATGTAGCGGCCAGCCAGAGGCGGGCGCGGGCGGCAGCCCCAGCTTTGCCCTTGCACCTACGAAGTGAAGCGGACGAATGATCTTGCGTTCGTCACTGCCTTGTGGCGGATCGAGCCTCACTTTGTAAAACAAGGGCTGCCCGTCAGCGTCTTGATAGGCCCAAATCCAGGACGGCACGAAACCCGAATCAATCTCGCGCTTGAGCAAGCGCCGCGCGGCCCTTCGCGGGTCAAGGTCGATTACGGCACTCACGGCCGTAACCCGATCAGATCAAGCACTGCCGCACGAAAGTCCAGCCCGGTGCACTGCATGTGAAAGCTCAATAGATCACCTTTAGCCCCGCACGCAAAGCAGGTAAAGCCGCCGCGATCCGTGGCGACGTTCACGCTCAGGCTGGCGTGCGTGTCGTCATGTAGTGGACACTTGGCCTGTGCCCAGCCCGTAGCATTCGGCTGGAGTAGATAAGGGAGTGCGTCGGCGTAATAGCTGGCCGGGTTCGGCAGGCGTCCGCGCCAGTCCTGCGGCAAGCTGCCGGCGGTAGAATGATTGCGCGAGTAAAGATGTTTCCAAGCCGCTGCGCCGTCCCCACGGCCTGCGGCTTTTCTTTGCGCGCTCATTGGTTGCCGCCCTGGCTTGATGAATCGCCCTCATCATCGAGCCCGGCACGAGCAAGCTGCTCCGCGGTCTGCAGGCGAGCCCAGGCGTCGCCAAATGGCACGCCGGCCCGTGCGATAGATAACAGTTCAACATCGGTCAGCGGCACGGGGGCATCGCCAACGCCAACGCCAACGCCAACGCCAACGAGCAATGCCTGTTTGAAATTTGCCGCGGCAAGTTCCAGCTCAGCCCGATAGACGGCCACGCTCAATTCCGGATGCGTGAGGCTGACGCTGACTTCGTCGGGGCCGGTCACGCCGCCACTCCCTGCGCCAACACCGCGCGAAGGTCGCCGACCCGCCACGCGATTGATCGCGTGTTCGCCCCGCAGCGAAGCGGACGAGGCAATTCGCCGGAGCGAACTCTGCGCCACAATGTTGCCGACGAAATCGCGAATAAGCCCTCAACGACCGGCTGCTTGACGCGCGCATCGTCAGGCAGGTAGGGAAATCTCGTTAGGCCTTTGGGAACACAGTTGCCGCTGATGACTGTCTGTGACATGGGAACCGCTCCAGTGAGTTGAGAGGGTTTCCATTGTTATCGCATGAGACGACTAAAACAGCCGTGATTTTCCGGGAATCCCGCATCGCGGCCGGATTTTCTTACGTCCTGCCGTGGACTATTTTCCTTATGGCGCTCTCGCTAAGCAGTTCAGCCCCGGGCACCGAACGTTGAATGTGCTTCACGTAGCTCTGACTCTTCGTTACGCCTAGCTCTTTGTACTTTGCCTGTATCGCATCGTTGCGCGCTTTGCCATGCGCGGGGGTTGAATCAGGCGACGACGCGACCGTGGTGGCTGGATTGTTTATTAGCCAGGCAGTAGTGACTGCATCCAACCAAGGAATTTCAATGCCCGCGCCAGTCGCCCACGCCACGCAGTCCTTCAACGTCATGCGTGTGCCGTACGGATGCTCTTCGTCCCATAGCCGCCGAGCCGCCCTGTAAACCTTGCGTTTGGTATGCAGGGCCTGCGCTTCGGGCGTGCTGAGTTCATTCCATCGACGGATCGCGTCCAGCGCCATCAAATCGCCGGTCAACGGCTGCCGGGGCGGCTCATCAGCTTCATCAGGCCTCAGCCCTACGATGAGCGGCAAGTTCACCTCAGCCAGCAACTGCGCGTCGCGCTTCAAGCGATCCAGCACAAACGGCCATTGCCGCTCGAATTGACTGAGTGCCGCCGCGGCATCTTCAACGTCGTTCATCACGCACCTTTCTGCGCCCTTCAAAAAAGAACCACGGCAGCGGGTGAAGGTGTCCCGTTTTCGGCTGGCCGGCCTAGCCGTGGCTGATCAAATTATGACGCTTCAAATGCGTCGCGATCACTCATGAGGCTGCCCCTTCGCGGCTTGCGCGCGGTCGTAGAAGGCCTCCGTCAGTCCTTGCACGTCCGACAGCAACGATTGCCCGCCCCATGCCATTTCAGCGAGCCCTGCGAGTTCACTCACGCCTTTGATTTGCGGGTGTGTCGCTACCACGTCGAGACAGCCGAAGATCATCTTCAGCTTGGCGTCCAGCTCATCTTTCAACGCAAGCGTTGACGCTTCGCTATTCAGCACGGAACCGCTGTACGCGGGGACATCATAAGCGGATCGGGTATTATTGTTAGCAGCTCGTTGCATGGGACTTCTCCATGTGGTGAGTCAGGTGCAGCGGGGTGGTTAGAGCACCCCGCTGCACCGTCATTCCGGTGTGCCGCGCCGGTACGGTTATCTTGCGCAGGGCAGCACTCAGGCTGCTACGCGCTCAATCTCTTGCAGTTCGTCCGCCAAGCGGCGCTCTGCGTGCCACAGGTCGTAGGCCTGCTGCATGCGCAGCCACACCTCAGGGCCGTTGCCTGCGAACTTTCCCGCACGCAGCGCCATTTTCGGCGTGAAGCCTTTGCGTTCGGCCAGCAACTCGTGCAGCGCTTTTCGGGGCACATGCAGCCGCCATGCTGCCTCAGCTACGCTCATGCTCAACGGCGGTAACACGTCATCACTCAGAACAGCGCCGGGATGCGTGGGCGCTCGATTGGGAGATTCCGTTTGCTGGTGTACTCAGTCATGACGTATTACCGCCGTTGAGCATGGCTGCAGCTTTCCCCAGCACGTCCGCCGCCCACGCGTTGAAGCTCATGCGCGAGCGCTGGGCTGCCGTGAATGCCCTGCGGTGTACTTCGGGGTGGCAACCGCAGCCTGCACTTCCCTGAAAACGGCTTGGGGGCCGATGTGCCGCGTTCCTTGCAGAACAAGAGGTAGTCGTCGACTGCTTGTCGGAAAGCGCCGTCCAGATCGCGCAGGCTCTGTGACTGGAAGGTGATGGTGTCGGTCGCGTTGATCACTTCGCCATAGATGACGCCAGCGGCCATATCGACCTCGGCGATGGCCATGTAACCACGATAGGCCAATGTTCCCGGCCCGTTGATCATGACGCTCTCCCAAATTTGCCCGCGACCACCTTGCGGTTATCGCGTAGTGCGTCGAGGTAGTCCGCCCATGCTTGCATCATCACTCGGCGTTCATCGAGGAACTGCGCCCGATCATAGGCCGCACCCAGCGGGCCGCTGGCCTTGTGGGCAAGCTGGCGCTCGATCGCATCCGGCTTCCAGCCAACCTCAGCCAGTAGCGTGCGGGCCATTGCCCGGAACCCGTGAGCGGTCATTTCGTCACCGGTGAAGCCCAAGCGACGCAGTGCCGCTACCACGGTGTTCTCGCTCATCGGCCGGCAGCCGCCACATGGCGCTGTCGAGATCGAATTCGATCCACTCGGCATGACGTAGTTCGCCGGGCCGAGCAAACACCAACGGCGACAGCTTCAAAGCGCAGGCGACAACAAACGAACCCTGAAATGCCTCGATTGCACGCATCAAGTCGCCCACTTTGGTGGGGTCAGTGATGGCGGCACGATGCTGCACCTTTGGTGCCTTCAATGCGCCGCGCAGGTCTGCGCTCGGGTCGCGGGTGGCGCGGCCGGTAGCGACTGCATAGCGGAAGATTTGCCCGGCTCGCTGCTTCACCCGTTGAGCGGTGTGCAGCTTGCCCAGTCTCTCAATCCTCCGAAGTGCCGCAAGTAATTCGGGAGCGTCTATCTCAGAGACAGGTCGACCCCCCAGCCATGGGAACAAGAACCTCTCCAACATCCACACGCACTTGTCGCGAGTAACGTCCGTCCACTCTTGCTTGGTCATCCATTCGAGGCCAATGCCCTCGAACGTGTTGCCACCGGCAATGCGTGACGTCGCTTTTTCACGCTTCCATTCAACGGCAGGATCAATGCCATCTGCAACCGACTTGCGTGCTTCGTCGCGATGGCTACGGGCATCGGCCAGTGATACGTCCGGGTAGCTGCCAAGGGCCAGGGTCTTTTGCTTCCCAGCAAACCGATAGTTGAACCTCCAGAGCCTGGAGCCGGATGGCTGCACCAGCAGGTAAAGACCCCGCTCATCGGCCAGCTTGCGTGGCTTGGCAGCACCCTTCGTGTTTCGCACCTTCAGATCGGACAGCGGCATGGTATTTCACCGGTAGTACCATCACGAAGATGGCCGATACCAGCATGTGTACCATCGAAAATGATGGTACGCCAAGCTACGAGGTGACACGGCATGAACATTAACAAAGCCACTTACCCTTGTAGATACGTGGCTTTTGAGGCGTTTTGAGGGATTGTGAAACGCTTATGTGGTGCCCGAGGCCGGAATCGAACCGGCATGACCGTGAGGTCGAGGGATTTTCTTACCACTTCGACTTTCGCCGCCAGCGCGAGCGCTGTTCGTGGTCTGGAGCACGCCTTCACCATAGCTTCGCAGCCGTAGGTGCCCGCCGTCTGCTCTCTACACCTTCCCACGAATCTTTCGATTCAGGGCTTGGCTCGGCGTTGGCTCGGACATTTTCACGTCCAGGGCGTTCACCGAATTTGACGGGTTTCACCTCCGGAGTTTCCTCCAGAGGGCTCAAATTGCTTCAAGTCCCTTGTGTCTACCAGTTTCACCACTCGGGCTGGTCTGACTCGTTACCGAGTCCATTTTCGCTCGACTACCGTCGGGCTTGCTCTCACTGTACCGCTCGCTTGGCTCCTAAGCTGGCTCCTAGCCATCCATGAGACAAACTCGCTCTGCATGCCAGAAGGCTTGGAAACCCGCACCATTCCTAGTTTTTTGTCCGATCTCCTCGCGGCGAAAAAGACTTGACAAAGGAGGTTTTAAGTCCGCAGTGTCTACCGATTCCGCCATTCGGGCATGTATGCGCATGTAGGCAGGGCGGGAATCGAACCCACGTACGCGACTTTGCAGGTTTTTGCATTCCAATACATGCCAACCTGTTACGCGCCACGACAACCGAACACGTCTATCTGACTCCTGCCTACTGGGCTATTTTCACATATTTTTTCAATGAATTACAGAGTTTTATGCCTAATAATTTCTCATCAACCAAACGTCACAATGACATCGCATATATATCAACGTATTACCTGAACTCACAAGCGGATACGTCGATTTGACTAGGCCGTCTCAAACTCCACGTGCAACACCTAGCCAGATCTGACATAGGCTGTTGCGATGAGAACATATAACGAACTGACGTTGGAAGAGAGAGTGGAAATCCAGCAGCGGCCAGAGTCTGGCGACAGTCTGCCACCCCTTTTCTACCTCGTGCAGCTGATGAAGAACCTTTTGCAACACGACCTCCCCGCTCGCCTGTGGTGGACTTGGCTACGACTCAGCGGATCACGGAAGTGGCATCCGACGGCAGGGTCTGCCATAAGCGCGGGTGCTGTCGTCGCCAGCGCCGTACTGGCCCGATACCATCCGGTCCGACCTCGACGCTGACCGCACCGTCGGTGCCGGTCTGGTACTGAACCGCGCCAACAGCGGCATAGCGCGCCTCCGGCTCCGGCCGCGGAAAATGGAATTGGTCCTCCCAACCGGCCGGGTAGATGACCACATGGGGATGAACATCGGCGACAAAAGGCGTCGTCGACGAACCGGCACTGCCGTGGTGCGGGGCGATCAACACGTCGGCGTGCAGAATGGCGGCGTGTCGTCGGATCAGTGCGTGTTCTGCCGGCGCTTCGACATCGGCTGGCAACAAGACCGCATGAGTCCCCGCCGTGACGAGCAATACACAACCCTGATTGTTGCGCGAACCGTGCGCACCGGCCGGTGGATTGAGGATGCGGAATTCCACGTTATCCCACCGCCAGTGCTGTCCGTCGCGGCAGGATACCGGCGCGACCACGCCCAGCTCGGCGTCGATGGGAATGCCGGCGCGCACCGCCTTGGCACCACCGCGATGGTCGAGGTCGTAGTGCGAGATCAGCATCATCGACAAGCGCCCGATACCGCGCTGATGCAGATACGGCAGCACCACCGCCTCGCCCATGTCCAGCCCACCGGGCCAGGCCGGGCCGGCATCGAACAGCAGGCTGTGACGATGCGTGCGCACCACCGCCGACAGACCCTGACCGACATCCAGCACCGTCAATCGAAAATGACCTGCCGGCGGCGCACGATCCGGCACCCAGAACAGTGGCAACAGGCAGATCAGGCCCAGCAGCCGTAACGGCACGCCGCGCGGCGCCAGCAGCAGCAACACGCCGAACAAGGCCAGCAACAATACCGCCGGCTCGGCACTGGCAACGAGCCAGGCCTGCGGCGCATGCGTCGCCAGCCCCTCCAACACCTGCAACAGCGCCCACCAGGCCCAGCTCATTACTTTCAACAGCGGCAGTCCGATCGAGGTCGAGGCCAGTGTCAGCCCCAATGCCACGAACAGGGCCGGCAACAGCAGCGTCGCCGCCGGCACCACGAACAAATTGGCCAACGGTGCCACCCAACTGGCGCCGCCAAAAAACCACAGGGTCAACGGGATCAGCCCCAGACTCAGGCCCCACTGCAAGATCAGCAATTCGCGGATCCGGCTGTGCGGCCCGACCCGGCCGGCGCTAACCCACGCAATCAAGGCGACCGCACCGAACGACAGCCAGATCGACGCCCCCAGCAACGCCAGCGGATCGACCAGCACGATGGCCAGCCAGGCCAGCGCCAGTGCCCGCGGCAGCGAACGCGCACTGCCCAACAGCAACGCGATCACCGCCGTCAGCAGCATCAATGTGGCACGCAACGCCGGCAGCGCGAAGCCGGTCAGCGCCGCATAGGTGACGCCGGCCAGCGCGGCACCGACCAAGCCGGCTTTCTGTGCCGGCAGGCGCAGTGCCAACGCCGGCCACAACACCCATAACCAGCGGAACAGGAAAAACGCGGCACCGAAGATGATCGCCAGATGCAATCCGGCCACCGCCACCAAATGGTTGGTGCCGGTGGCGCGGAAGGCACGCCAATCCGCCTGGCTCAGACGCGAGCGGTCGCCGAGGATCATGGTATTGACCAGCGCGTGACCCGGTACGCCGGCGAGCCAGCGAGCCAGATGCTGACGCAAATCTTCGCGCAACCGCAACCAGCCATACCCCACAGCGACACCACAGGATGCAGCGGCCTTGACCGTCCCGGTGGCGCCGATGCCTTTGGCAAACAGCCAGCCTTCGTAATCGAAGGCACCGGGACCGGCGCTACCGTGTGGCGCCTTCAGTTTGAGATGAAACTGCCAGCACTGACCGCCATGCGGTACGGCCGTGCTGCGGTACCAGGCCACGCGGATTCTCGGCGGCAGACCCTGCCCCGCATCCGGCACGAAGCGGAAGCGCCATGAGGGCAGACTTCCGTAACCATCGACACGCTGCGGCAGGCTGGCGACAGCGCCGCGCACTGCGATGATCTGACCATCGCGCGCTACCGGCCAGCGTTGTGCCAGTCCGCGCTGCGCCTGCCAACCGGCCAGCAGGAAACCCAGACAGACCACGGCATACAGCGCCCGCCCACGCCACGGCAGCAGCGCCGGCACCACCGCCAACGCAAACCACGGCCATGCGGGCAGTTGTGGCAGCAACAGCAGGGCGCCGGCGCCCGCGGTGATCGCCGCGGCCAGTACCAACGGCGAGGTTGCGGCCAGAATGATTCCCGGCCGCAACCATAGGCTGTCAGTTGACGGCTTCACCCGCCGGCTGCACATAGGGCTGCAACCGCCCCGCCTCAAGCTGCAGGATGCGGTCCATGCGCGCGGCCAGGCGCAGATCGTGTGTGGCCACCACCAGTGAAGTGCCAAGATCGCGATTCAGTTCCAGCATCTGTTCGAATACATTGGCTGCGGTGCGGGTATCCAGATTGCCGGTCGGTTCGTCGGCCAGCACGCAGGCTGGACGTGTCACCAGTGCCCGCGCCACCGCCGCCCGCTGACGTTCGCCGCCCGACAGCTCACCCGGTTTGTGCTGCAAACGCTGCCCCAGGCCGACGCGCTCCAACAGTTGCGCCGCCGCAACGCTGGCCTCGGCTACCGGCATGCGCCGGATGATTAGCGGCATTGCCACGTTTTCCAGCGCGGTGAACTCCGGCAGCAGGTGATGGAACTGGTAGACAAAACCCAGCGCGCGGTTGCGCAGGCGCCCGCGCGCCGTGTCCGACAGCGCGCTCATGGCCTGCCCCGCCACCAGCACTTCTCCGGCAGTGGGCGCATCCAGCCCCCCCAGCAAGTGTAGCAACGTGCTCTTGCCGCTACCCGAAGCACCGACGATGGCGATGCGCTCACCCTTGCCAACGCTGAAGTTCAGATCTTTGAACACTTCGAGCCGTAGGCGACCATCATCGTAAGTCTTGGCCAGGTCGTAGCAACTGAGAATGGCCTCGTCTTCCCGAGTCCCGTCTTTACTCATACCGCAACGCCTCCGCCGGCTGCACTTTCGACGCACGCCAGGCCGGATACAAGGTCGAGATAAAGCCCAGCGCCAGCGACAGAATGCTGATGCGGACGACGTCGCCGATCTCCAGTTTGGAGGGCAGTTCGCTGATGTAGTAGATCTGCGGGTTGAGGAACTGGTGATGGGTCAGCGTCTCCAGCAGGGGTACCAGGGTCTGTACGTTCAGCGCCAACAACACGCCGAACAACACCCCCAGCCCGGTGCCAACAAAGCCGATGATCGAACCCTGCACCATGAAGATCGCCATGATCGAACGCGGTGTGGCGCCCAGTGTGCGCAGGATGGCGATGTCGGACTGTTTGTCCTGCACCACCATCACCAGGGTCGAGACGATGTTGAATACCGCCACCAACACGATGAACGACAGGATGATGAACATCACCGTCTTCTCGGTGCCGACCGCCTTGAAGAAGTTGGCGTTCTGGTGGGTCCAGTCGTTGACGTAGTACAGGCCCGGCAGCGTCCGCGCCAACTCGCGCGCCACTTGCGGCGCCTGATACAGATCGTGCAGTTTTAGGCGCACGCCGGTCACCGCGTCGCCCAGGCGGTACAGCGTCGACGCGTCCTTAATGTTGATCAGCGCCATGCCGCGGTCGTACTGATAGTTGTCAACCTTGAAAATGCCGGCCACCGTAAACCGGCGAAAGCGCGGCAGGATACCGGCCGGCGTGATCGCCGCCATCGGGATCATCAGATCAACCTTGCCGCCGACGCCCACATCCAGCGCCTGCGCCAGCTCCTCCCCCAGCAGCATGGTGTAGGAGCCGGGCTTGAGCGCGCCCAACGCGCCCGTCTGCATGTACTGGGCAATACTGGAAACCTTGACCTCCTCGGCCGGATCAATGCCGCGGAGTTCGACGCCGGAAAGCTGGTCGCCGGCACGCAGCATGCCCTGCCCGGAGACATAGGGCGCGGTACCAGCGACCTGCTGGTTCTCCATCGCCATCGACTGCACCTGTTGCCAGTGCGTCATGCCTGCCGGGCTCACTGCTGAGATGGTGGCGTCCGCCGCCATGCCGAGGATGCTGGCACGCAGCTTGGCCTCGAAGCCGTTCATCACCGACAACACCACAATCAATGCCATCACACCGATGGTGACGCCCGACATCGAAGCGATCGAGATGAAGGAAATGAAGTGGTTGCGACGCTTGGCACGGGTATAGCGCAGGCCCGCAAAGAGTTCATAGGGGTGGTGCATCGGCGCATTAGACCACACGCGAGACCATAGCCGCGGGCTAGAATGCCGGCTCGTTTGCACGACCCACACCATGTCCGGCCCTGCTCTGACACACGATGACCCGCACTGGTCGACACGTCTGCTGGTCCTGATCGCGTTGCTGACGTTGTACCGCGGGCTGGTGCTGTATTTTGGCCACCTTGATCTGTATGTGGATGAGGCACAGTACTGGACCTGGGCCCAAAACCTGACTTGGGGCTACTACTCCAAACCGCCGGTAATCGCGCTACTGATCGCACTGACCACAGCCATCGGCGGCAACGGCGTGTTCTGGGTCAAATGCGGTTCGTTGCTGTGCTACCCGTTATCCGCGTGGCTGCTGTACGCGCTGGGCAGTCGGCTGTTTGATCGTCGCATCGGGTTCTGGAGCGCCACGGCGTTTTTGCTGCTGCCGGGCGTGTCGCTGTCGTCGATGATCATCTCCACCGACGTGCCGTTCTTCCTGTGTTGGTGCGCGGCGCTGTACGCGTACTGGCGCGCGCTGCAGGACAATCGCTGGCGCTGGTGGCTCATGGCCGGCATCGCCAGCGGCCTGGGGTTGCAGACCAAGTACACGATGATTCTGTTCGCGCTGTCGGTGCTGCTGCATCTGGCGTCCGATGCCGGCCTACGCCGGCAGTTTCGCAATCCCAGGCTGTACCTGACAATGCTGCTGGCAGCGTTGATCTTCATCCCCAATCTGTGGTGGAACGCGGTGAACGGCTGGCCGACGCTGCATCACACCGAGGGTATCTCGCACCTGGAGAACGGTGCCGGGCTGCACTGGAATCACCTGAGCGACTTTCTCGGCGCGCAGTTTGCGGTGATGGGACCGGTGTTCTTCGGTGCCTGGCTGTGGCTGACGCTGTGGCGGTCGTCGCGCTGGTGGAACGATGAACGCCTACGCTTTCTCAACCTGTTCGCCCTGCCCTTTCTGGCCGTCATCTGCGGGCAAGCCCTGCTGGGCCGTGCCAACGCCAACTGGGGCGCGATGACCTACGCCAGCGCGACGATTCTGATGGTTGCGATGTTGCTGCAGCACAGCAGCCGCAAAGTGTTGGGTCAACTCTTTGTCTGGGGTTTCGCCATCAACGTCGTGATGATGCCCATCGCCTATCACTTCGACGCCTGGACGCGCGCCGTCGGTATCACACTCAGCGCCCATAACGATCCATTCAAGCGCGTGCGTGGCTGGGCTAAACTGGGTACGAAAGTACGTGTGTTGATGAGTCGATACCCGCACGCCTTGATCCTCGGCGACGCCCGCGATATCGTCGCCGAGCTGATGTATTATGATCGTCCGCAAGCTCTGCACCAGACCCTGCAGTGGAACCCGCAGCATCGGGTCGACAGCCAGTACACGCTGACCGACACCCTCGCGGACAAACGCGGGCGCAACTTCATCTACCTCACCGGCAGCGCCACCCTGTCCGCCGAAGTGCGCAACAGCTTCGCCCAGGCGCAGGCGCTCGGTCCGGTGCACGTACAGATCCATCGCGACTACGCGCTCGACTACCACGCTTTCTTGTTGCGTGATTTCCGCGGCTATGCCGACCAGGCACAGCCATGAATCGTCTCAGCATCGCCTGGGCGATCATCCTCGGCTGTGCCTCGCCTGTCTGGCGCTGATCCACGCCGACATGGCGGTGAGCGCGCACTACTATCGATTCGGCAGCGGCTTCTATCTTGACTCGGCGTGGTGGTGCAGGCTGTGTATCGCGGAGTTCTTTGGCTGGTAGGACTGTATGCCGTTGTGCTGGTGATGGTATTGGCCCGATCCTGCCTGTCGCCCGAACCCCATTGGCAACGCCGTCGCGGCGCACTGTGGTTTCTGCTGTTGTCGCTGATCATCGGCCCGGGGCTGATCACCAACAGCCTGCTGAAACAGCACTGGGGACACCCCCGACCCGTACACATCCAGGCCTTCGGCGGCCATGAACACTACGTGCCGCCGCTGATTCCCAGCGCCCAGCAGGGCCATTCTTTCCCCTCAGGCCACGCCGCTGCGGCGTTCTACCTGATCACCTTCGGCTGGGTATTCCCGCGTCGACGCCGCCTGTCGTGGATCATAGGCATGCTGGCGGGCATCGGCGTCGGCTACGTGCGCATCGTCCAGGGCGGACACTTTCTCAGCGATATCATCTTCGCCTTCATCGTGGTGTGGCTGACCGATTGGCTGCTGGTGCGGTGGATGCGAGCACACGGCTGGCTGCCGGCAATCGAGGCAGCTGCACCGGCTTGAATCCAACGGTTGTTCGCACGATTGGATATACCGCCCAAGTTAAGCCGACGTGACTGAGCGCAGCGAAGGAGCGGTCAGCTTGAACCGGTTGTGTCCACCCCGCATGAGCCGTAACATATATTCGAGTGCCATCGTAATCATGCAGTTACGGATTATGAATAGCACGGCTGTACTGTGAAAGTGCCATAGAGTGCCATGGAATACAGCAGAAATAGCACATAGTAAGTATCCCCCGGCAAAGCCGGGGGCTTTATTGGTGAGCGCCTCAAAGGCGCCTTAAATCACGGGAGCCGCCCAAGGCGGCTTGTCAGACGCCCAGCTTCATCTGATCGTACCGTTCATCTTCC
>Ga0307372_10004886_pt1 | contig 20427 bp, 16 predicted proteins | sample OX1MG_FD_202533 | JGI IMG/M metagenome (GOLD analysis project Ga0307372, IMG submission 202533) | Soil microbial communities from Risofladan, Vaasa, Finland - OX-1 | ecosystem: Environmental > Terrestrial > Soil > Coastal area > Acid sulfate soil | place: Finland: Risofladan, Vaasa | collected...
GCGCGTTTCGGCACGTCGGCGAGCGGGATGATCTGCAACTGGTTCCATCGCAGCTCGATTCGCGATTTCAATTCGGCGTTCAAGCTGGCTTGGGGACCGTTGCTGCGCGCGCTCAACTTCGAGGCCAAGGGCATGAACTACTCGACCGAGGTGACGTCGCGACTGTTGGAATGCGGCGTGCCGATCGCAGAGGTGGCGATCGAGCATCGGCCGCGCACCTCGGGCGCCAGCAGCATGCGGATGATCCGTGGCGCGACGCATCGGTTTTTATTTGTCGGCTATGTCGGGATGCGTCAGTTGTTGTTCGGGATTGGCGTGTTGAGGCGGCCACTGTCATGAATCCGGCGGCGCGATCCGGTAAACTATAATGCCCGTGAAAGTAGCCGTATTCTGTGGCGGCCGCGGCAGCGCGACGATTATTCGCGAATTGCTGAAATCCGCCGATGTTAATCTAGCTCTGCTGGTCAACGCCTACGACGACGGCCTCTCGACCGGCGCGCTGCGCAATTTCATCCCGGGGATGCTCGGGCCATCGGATTTTCGCAAAAACTTTTCGTATCTCCTGGATCTCTATTCGGACGAGCAGTACGCGCTCAAAAGCCTGGTCGAGTTTCGTCTGCCGATGACCTTTGGTCCGACTGAGGTTGCCGAACTGCGCAATTTCGCCCACAGCGGCGAATCGGGCGCGTTGGCCGGGCCATTCAGCGGACTGGTCGGCCGCCTGAGCAATTTCACGTCGGCCCAGGTGCGGCAATTACTTAGTGTGTTTCTTGACTACGCCGACGACTCGGGCCAGGCGTTTGATTATCGCGACTGCGCGGTCGGCAATCTGCTCTTCGCCGGCGCTTATTTGCGACAAGGCCATAATTTCAATGCGGCGGCGGAAGTGATGAGCCGGTTGGTGAGTTCGCAGGCGGTACTGGCGAACGTCAGCAATGGCGAGAATCGCATCCTCGTCGCGCTCAAGGAGAACGGCGAACTGCTCGCGCACGAGGTTGAGATCGTCGGCAAGCAATCGCCGAGCCGCATCCGCGAGATCTTTTTTCTGCCCGAGCAGCTTGGCACCGAGGAACTGGCGCAGATTAACGACCGCAAGGTCAACGAGAAACACAAATGGCTGATGGAGCGGCAGTCGCTGCCGCTTCTGTCGGAAGAGGCGCGGCGCTTTCTTCACGACGCCGACATCATCATCTATGGCCCCGGCACGCAGCATTCGTCGCTGCTGCCGAGCTACATGATCGCGGCGAACGCGCTCAAGACCTCGCGCGCGCCGATCAAGGCGATGGTCGTCAACCTGGGGCCGGATAACGATATCCAGGGCTTCAGCGCCAGCGACCTGGTCGATCGGACGCTCGCCTGCATTGGCGATCGCGATAACCTGCAGCGCACGACTACCCATGTCCTGCTGGATAATTCGCGGCCGGTCGAAGGCGTGATGCGTCTCGATCCGGGCCTGCTCGACGCCCATCCGAGCTACAAGGGCGCGGCGGTCGTCTGCGGAGATTTCGCGAACAAGGTGCTTCCCGAATCGCATAACGGACGCGCGGTAGTTTCCAAGATCCTCAATCTGTGGGAACACAACGGTGCGCACGAGGAGCATCCGTCGCTCGACATTTTCTATGACCTCTCGCGGCGCCCGGCCGCGGGTGCGGCATTGATCGAGGAATTTCTCGAGCTCGACTGGAGCGACACGTTTCGCCGCGTGATGCTGCGCGTGCGCGGCGAAACGCCGCTACCCAAGACGCTCCCGCCCAACCTGGTGATCGAACAATGGGGATCCGACGAACTATTCCCCGAGGTTTCGGTGACCGCGGATTGGCTGCGCGCCGGCGGCAGTGACTATCTGGCGACAATCACCGGCGACGGCGAGTATCGCCTGCGCGACATCGCCTTCGGCGTCACGGTGCTTGAGCGGAGTTCCTTCGGCACGGTCTTCGGATCGCGCAACCAGAGCCGCCGCCAATTCAATTCTTCAGTGCGCGCGGCGTATGGCGAACGCAGCGTGGCCTACCTGGTCAGCTTCACCGGAGCGTTTCTGCTGAGCATGCTCTTCGCGGTCCGCTTCGGCATGATTTTCTCCGACCCGATAAGCGGCTTCCGGATCTATCGGCGCTCGAAGCTCAACGCGCTTGAAACGCTGCTGCGGCCGAACCGCCAGACGACACCGACGACGATTACCAGGATGCTCGTGCGCAATCGGATCGAGATCGCCGAACTCCCGGTGCACTATCGGACCTTCGCGGGCTTCACCGATCCGAAATGGAGGCTGCGCCGGGGACTGCGCAACCTGCTCGGGATGCTCCGCTGATCGAATCCGTGAAACACCGTGCGCTGGCGAAATCTGCTGTTTGATTTTGACGGAACGCTGGTCGATTCGGCGCCGCTCCACGCCGCGGCGTTTCGCGCGGCGCTGGTCCAGGTCGACGCGGCCGGCGCACGCACTATCGACTACGCTCCATTGCGAGGGCTGACCACGCGCGCGGCGTTCAGGCGTCTGGGTATCGTCGATGCGCCGGCACTTGAGGCATGCGTCGCACGCAAGCAGGTGCATTATCGCGACGCGGTGCGCGCGGGCCGACTGACGGTTTATGCCGGCGGCCGCAGCCTGCTGCGTGCGGCGCTCGAGGCCGGCGGGGCGAATTTCCTCGTGACCTCGGGCAGCGCCGACTCGATTAATCTCGCGCTTGAGGTGATGGACCTTAAGCAACTGTTCGCGGGCGTGATCACGGCCGACGACGCTCCGGCGGGCAAGCCGGCGCCTGACCCGTACCGGGTATGTCTCGCGCGCTTCGGGCTGAACCCGGAGGCCTCGCTCGCGATCGAAGACGCGCCATCGGGAGTAATTGCGGCGCGCGCGGCCGGATTGCGCGTCGCCGGCGTGCATAACTCCGCAGTGGCGCAAATGGCGGATTTCTACGTTGCGACGCTCGCCGAATTGAGTATCGTTTTGCAACTGGATGTGTCGGCCGAGACGCCGCAATAACCGAGGTCTGATGTTAACCGCAACGCATTCGCATGGCCGCTCACGCAGCTCCTCGCGTGACGGGTGATCGCGTGAAAAACGCACCAACGAAAATATGCGCGGTAGTGCCGGCCGCCGGCCGCGGCAAGCGACTCGGTGGCGGATCCCCCAAGATTCTTGCGGATCTCGGCAACGGCGAAACCGTATGGAGCTATTTGAGCCGTAATCTGATCGCCGTCGCCGACCATGTGAACGTCATCGTTTCGCCCCACGGCGAACCCATGATCCGCGAGGCGATCGAGCGCGCGCGGCTGGCCGCCCAGGTTTCGTTGAGTATCCAGTCCGCTCCGACCGGAATGGGCGACGCGATCTTCTGCGGGTATCGGGTGTGGTCCCGCGCGGACGTGATCCTGATCGTGTGGGGCGACCAGGTTTTCGTTTCGCGGGAGACCCTGAGCAAGGCGTGCGCGCTTCACGGCGGCAATGCCCGCACCGTCGTCTTGCCGGTGGTCCGATTGCCCCGACCCTACGTCGAGTACATCTTCGGTACAAACGGGCGCCTCGAGTCAGTCAGGCAAAGCCGCGAGGGCGACGCGTGCGCGCCTGACGGTTACGGCGATCTTGGCACGTTCGCGATTTCTGTCGCAGGCTTGCGCGACGCATGGACGAGCTATCTGGCCCAGGTGAAGATCGGCTCCGCGACCGGCGAAAAGAACTTCCTGCCCTTCCTGCCCTTCCTGGCGGCGGCCGGATGGACCGTGGAGCGGATGGACGTTGCCGACGCGCGTGAGGCCCGTGGCATCAACACTCCGCACGACCTGGAATTTTTTCGCCAGACGCTTGCGCGCGAGCGCCAGCTCTCGGGAAAAGGCACACTATGAGCGATTTAGTATTGGTCACCGGCGGCGCCGGATTTATCGGTAGCTGCCTCGCCGAGCGGCTGCTCGCACGCGGTTATCGCGTCCGCGTGCTCGATAACCTGATTTATGGCAACGCCGAATGGGTACCATCGGCGGCCGAATTTATCCGCGGAGATATTACCGACCCGCCAACCTGCAAACGCGCCTGTGCCGGCGTCAGCGGCGTGTTTCACGCCGCCGCGATGTCGCGAGCCGCGCCCTCGCTCGAGGCGATCGGCGCATGCACGCAAAATAATATCGTGGGCACGCAAAACGTGCTCGAGGCAGCGCGCGCGGCCGGCGTGCGCAAACTGGTCTATAGCGGATCCTCGACCTATTACGGTAATCAGCCGGGACCGCACCTCGAGGACATGCGGCCCGACTTCCTGAACTTCTACGCGCTGAGCAAGTACGTCGGCGAGGAGTATTGCGGGCTGTTCGATCGGGCACTCGGCCTCCCGACTGTCGTGCTGCGCTATTTCAATGTCTACGGTCCGCGCCAGCCGGAGACCGGCGCGTATGCACTGGTGCTCGGAGTGTTTCTGCGCCGATGGCGCGACGGACAGCCGCTCGAGATCCACGGCGGCGGCGAGCAGCGGCGCGATTTCATCCACGTACGCGACATTGCCGACTGCAACATCGCGGCCCACGAGAGCTCGGTGCGCAGCGCGGTCTTCAACGCCGGCAGCGGTACAAACATCTCGGTCAGGGAGCTTGCGAATCTCATTTCACCCAATCAGACGGCCGGGCCGCGGCGCGCCGGCGACGCCCAGGTGACGCTGGCCGACATCTCGCGGACCACGGCGACCCTTGGATGGTGTCCGCGTATCTCATTCGCCGAGGGTCTCGAAGAATTGAAGCGATTGATCCGAAGCACGCCGGAATGATTCCGCTGCGACAATAGCTACAACAGCTTCATTAAAGGACGTAAGAGGGAATGCATGGAATGGCTATTACTATTAGACTTTCGGCCGCGGTGGCTGACCCGCGCCCCACGGCGATAATCTGACGGAGCGGCAAGTGGAATCGAAGAGCGTCGTGACGAAAGGCGCCGACTCTTTTGGCGTCGGCGCCTTCCTGATCTACCTGGCGGTCAGCGTGCTAACGCTCGGGCGTTCGCTGATTGTGCATCCGGCCGCACGCTATATAGGCAATGGCGTCGATCCGAGCCAGTTCATGTGGTACCTGCGCTGGTGGCCGTATGCGATTGCGCACGGCCTCAATCCGTTTCTTCCGCGCATTATCTGGCCGCCGAACGGCGTCAACATCGGCTGGGCCGCGTCGATACCGCTGCCGAGCATTCTCGCCTATCCACTAACGGCGACGATTGGAATCGTCCCGACCTTCAACCTGCTCTGCCTGATGTGCCCGGCGCTCGCCGGATGGTCGGCGTTTCTCGTCTGCCGGTTGGTCTCGCGATCCTACTGGCCGTCGGTGCTCGGCGGATTCATCTTTGGCTTCTCGGCGCACATGCTGGGAAAATCTTTCGGCAACCTTAACGACGCGATCGTCTTTCCCGTGCCGCTGGCCTTGTACGTGGCGATCCTCTGGTACGTCGAACGCATCGCGACGCGAACGTTTGTTCTACTCCTGTCAGTACTCCTGATCATTCAATTTCTCTGTTTCATCGAGACGTTCGCGACGATGAGCCTGTTCGGCGGACTGGCACTTATGCTTGCGCTCGGATTATACGACGGCGACGAACGCAAGCGCCTGGTGGCGATGATCGCGCCGCTCGCGATGAGCTACGCTCTCGCCATCATAGTCATCAGCCCGTATATCTACTTCCTCTTTGCGCATCGGATGCGCAGCGCGGAGATTATGCCGGCGTATGCGTTCTCGATCGACCCGGTCAATTTCCTGATTCCGAGCCCGTTGAATGAATTGGGCCGGATTTCCATGTTCGCGCACCTTTCCTCATTCTACGTCGGCGGTTTGATGGAGAGTGGCGGTTATCTCGGCCCGGCGCTGATCGTTATCGCTGTGCTTTTCACCCGCCGCTACTGGCGCGAGAAGCCCGGCCGGCTGATGGTCGACCTGCTGATTCTCATGCTGGTGTTTGCGATGGGGCCGCGCCTCCATGTGCTCGACAACATCACGCGGATCGCCCTGCCCTGGGCGCCATTTGTCGCGCTGCCATTTATCCAGAAGGCGTTGCCGGCGCGCTTCATGCTCTACGCCACGCTCGATCTCGCCATCATGGCGGCGCTATGGCTAAGCACGCTCGAGGCGCGGCCGATCGCCAAAGTGACTATTGCCGCATTCACGGTATTGTTTTTGTTGCCTAATCTCTCGGCGACCTACTGGACCGTCGAGACCGGCATCCCGCAATTCTTCTCGGCGGGGCTCTACAGGCGCTATCTCACTCCGGGCGAGAACGTGATCATCATTCCGTATGGCGTCAACGGCGACGCGATGCTTTGGCAGGCGACCGCGAATATGTACTTCAAGATGGTCCAGGGATGGACTGGCTTTCCCGAGGCTCCCGCCGAGTTTGAGAATTGGCCAATCATGGACGCGTTGCTCAGGAACGTCGAGATTCCTGACGTCGGCATGCAACTCAAGGCCTTTCTCGCCGAATATCACATCAGCACGGTTATCGTCGTGCAGGGCGGCATGTGCACGTGGCAATATCTGCCGACGCACTTCGCGCCGCGGACCTGGAGCCGCGCGGCCATCTCAGAGCATGACGCCGCCCTCTGGAATCGATGGCTCGCGACGCTCGGCGTGGCGCCGATCCCGGTCGGCGGCGTGATGCTGTATCGAACGCCGGCGCAAATCCTCGCCGCGCACGATCATCCCGACGTCATCGCGCTTAAAGCATCGGAGGAGATGCAGCGGTTCCCGGTGATCCTGAAAGCGGCCGCGCGCTACCTCGATGAGGGACACGATCTGAACGATCTGAGCCCCATGCATGCAATGGAGCTACACCTGCTCCCCCCGGACTGGATTAGCCGGGATCTACTCTATCCCGATCCGGAAAGTGCACCGTTTTTGAGTAATCTTCTGATAGGGCCGGTCGAGAATGGAACGATCGCGGTCGGCGTGGTGGCGCCATACCAGGCGCTCGTACCGGTCGTCGCAAAATACGGTGGGCACGCCTTCGCGGTAACCTATCTCTCGATGGATACGCCCCACGTGGTCGTGAAAGATCCGGCCGCAACCTCAGCACCCTTGCTGATGATCGTCACGTTCGACCGCAAATCCCTCCTCGCGGAAGCCGCGAATATGGATGCCACTCAGGCCGGGGTCGCCACGGGCACCGCCGCCGAGCGCGAAAATGCCGTCAGGAGGTGATGGTGAGGCGCGGGCGGGCTCGCGGCGCCGGCGCGGGGCTGTGCATATACTGGCGCGCCGCTATGGCATGACGCTTCGGCGTCGAATAGCGTGCGAGGCCGTGGCTGAATCCGCACAAATCGACAAGGTCGCGATGCGCGCGGCGCGGGCCGCCGCGCGCGTCCATCTGAAATGGCTCAGCCGCACCAGCGTGACGCGCAAGAGCAACGCCATCGACCTGGTCACCGAAGCCGACCAGGAGGCCGAAGCGGCGGTGGTCGATATTCTCCAGCGCGCCTTTCCGACCCACGCCGTGCTGGCCGAAGAGGGCGGCGGCAGCCGCCATCGGAGCGAGCATCTATGGATTATCGACCCGCTCGACGGCACGACCAATTTCGCCCACGGCTTCCCGCAGTTCTGCGTCTCGATCGCTTACGAGCGGCGCGGCCGCACGCAGTACGCCGTGGTCCTCGACGCCTTCAAGAAAGAATGTTTCGTTGCGCAGCGTGGCACCGGCGCACGGCTCAACGGCAAGCCGATCCATGTGAGCCGCATCCCGACGCTCGATCTCTCCCTGCTCTCGACCGGCTTTCCCTACGACCGGCGCGAGCGGCGGCGCTATTACCTGGCCTTCTGGGAAGCCTTCATGATGCGCACGCAGGGCGTGCGGCGCACCGGATCGGCGGCGCTCGACCTGGTCTACACCGCGTGCGGACGCACCGACGGATTCTGGGAGTTCGGCCTCAAGCCGTGGGACGTGGCGGCGGGCGCGCTGATCGTCGAAGAGGCGGGCGGCCACGTGAGCAATATGGACGGTGCGCGCCTCGATGTCGCGGCCGGGCAGATCGTCGCGAGCAACGGCCGGCTGCATCAGCAGATTATCGAACTGCTCGCCGAAGCACGGCCCGATGCGGAGCGGCGCCACGCCGAGATGGTCCGCGAAGACGGCGCGGCCCCGGCCGGCAACCATCGCTAGCGCCCGCGCGAACGGTGCGTGGCGAACCGCACCAGCATTGGACAATACGCCGGTGGCTGGACTAGGATCCTGCGCAACACAGGCGCATGCACGGCCGACGAATCGCGCGCCGCGATGCGCGCCGCCAACCCTCCCGCAGGAGATCAGCCATGGCGAAATACACCTTCGTAGTGCTCACCAATCCCACCGAGGGCAAGGAAGCCGAGTACAACCAGTGGTACAACGGGCAGCATATTCCTGATGTGCTCAACGTCCCGGGCTTCGTCGCGGCGCAGCGTTTTAAGCTGGCCGACGCGCAGATGGGCAAGAATAATCCGTACAAGTATCTGGCGCTCTACGAGATCGAGAGTGACGACTTGGCCGGTGCGCTCAAGGCGCTGCAATCGCGCACCGGCACCAACGACATGATCATGAGCGACGCGATCGACTTGAAGAACGTCGGCGCCTATATCTTTTCGGCGGTCGCCGAAAAGGTCCAGGCCAAGGACGTGCTGCGTCCGCGCCGCGCCGCCTGAGAATCCGCCCGATACGCCGGGCGCAGCCGCGAGGCCGCGTCCGGCGTCGCCAATCGATCGCCATCCGTCCGTTGAAGATTCGACGGCCGCGCGCCGGGCCGGATCGCCGCACGCCGCGCGGGCGGACTCGGCCCACGCCGCCGACCTCTTCGGATCATTTTCCGCCCCGCCGCTTTCGCCATTGCGCGATTCCTGCTTTCCTGATGGCGGTAATCACAAATGAGTTCGACAACAATTGCCGGCATTCACGCGCGCGAGATTATCGATTCGCGCGGCAATCCAACGATCGAAGTCGACGTCCGCCTCGACGGCGGCGCGCGCGGACGCGCGGCCGTGCCTTCGGGCGCGTCGACCGGTGTGCATGAAGCACTCGAGTTGCGCGACGCCGACCCCAAACGCTTCGGCGGCAAGGGCGTGCTCAAAGCGGTCGCCAACGTCAACGGCGAAATCGCGCAAAAGCTCGCCGGACGCGACGCCAGCGCCCAGGGCGCGCTCGACCAGGCGCTGATCGATCTCGACGGCACGCCGAACAAATCCCGGCTCGGTGCCAACGCGATGCTCGGCGTGTCGCTCGCCGCCGCGCATGCCGCCGCGGCCGCCAACGGTCTCCCGCTCTATCGCTATCTCAATGCCGGCGCCCACGTGATGCCGGTGCCGATGATGAACGTGATCAACGGCGGCTCGCACGCCGACTCGAGCGTCGACATGCAGGAATTCATGATCGTGCCGCACGGCGCGTCAACCATCGCCGAAGCGGTGCGGATGGGCGCGGAGGTCTTCCATGCGCTCGCCGCGGTGCTCAAAAAACACGGCCAATCGACCAACGTCGGCGACGAGGGCGGCTTCGCTCCCAACCTGCGCAACAACGAGGAGCCGATCGAGGTGATTCTCGAAGCGGTGGTGCGCGCCGGCTACCAATGCGGCGGGCAGGTCTCGATCGCGCTCGACCCCGCCTCGAGCGAATTTTACGACAACGGCGCCTATGTCTTCTCGCGCTCGGACAAAAAGGCGCGCAGCGCGGAAGAGATGGTCGGCTTCTACCGGCGGCTCATCGATCTCTACCCGATCGTCTCGATCGAAGACGGCCTCGCCGAGGACGATTGGGCCGGATGGAAACTGCTGACCAGCGAACTCGGCGGACGAATCCAGTTGGTCGGCGACGATCTCTTCGTCACCAATCCGGAGCGTCTGACGCGCGGAATCGACGAGCATGTCGCCAACTCGATCCTGATCAAGGTCAACCAGATCGGCACGCTGACCGAGACCCTCAAGGCGATCGAAGTCGCGCGCGCCGCCGGCTACAGCGCCGTCATCTCGCATCGCTCGGGCGAGACCGAGGACACCACGATCGCCGACCTCGCGGTCGCCACCGGCGTCGGCCAGATTAAGACCGGTTCGATGAGCCGCGGCGAGCGCACGGCCAAATACAATCGCCTGATGCGCATCGCGGAGGATCTCGGCCCGCGGGCCGTCTACCCCGGCGCGAGCGTCTTCAAGGCCGGCGCGGGGCAGCCGCGATGAGCCGTCCGCCGGTCGCCGCGCTGATTATTTTCGACGGCTGGGGGCTTAGAGCCGCTCCCGAAGCCAACGCCATCTTGAAGGCGCGCACGCCCGTGATGCATCGCCTGTGGGCCACCCAGGCGCATAGCGAGGTCGACGCCTCGGGCGAGGCGGTCGGGCTGGCGCCGGGCGTGATGGGCAATTCGGAGGTCGGCCATCTGACGATCGGCACCGGCCGCGCGATCTACCAGGACGTAATGCGCATCAGCAAGGCGATCGAGACCGGCGCCCTGGCGCGCAACGAAGTAATCCTCGGCGCGATGCGTACCGCGGCACGCAATCAGCGCACGTTGCATCTGTGGGGCCTGCTGTCGGACGGCAGCGTCCATAGCCACATCGATCATCTAATCGCGATTCTCGAACTGGCCGCGCGTGAAGGCGTCGCGAGCATTGCCGTGCACGCGATCCTCGACGGGCGCGACAAGCCGCCGCGTTCCGCCCTCCCCTTCATCGATCGGGTCGAGGCCAAGCTCCGCGAACTCGGCCGCGGGCGGATCGCGACGGTGATCGGCCGTTACTTCGCGATGGATCGCGACAAGCGCTGGGATCGCGTCGAGCGGGCGTGGCGCGCGATCGTGCTCGGCGAAGGCCGCATCGCGGCCAGTGCGCGCGCCGCCGTCGAGGCGTCATACGCGGACGACAAGGGCGACGAATTCGTCGAGCCGACGATCGTCGGCGGAGCGCATCCGATGGCCGACGGCGACCAGGTGATCTGCTACAACTTCCGCGCCGATCGCGCGCGCGAACTCACCACGGCGCTGACCCAGGCAGAATTCGCCGGCTTCGCGCGGCCGCGCGTGCCGCAAATCGGCTACGTCTGCATGACCGAATACGAACGTGCGCTCGCGTTGCCGCTGGCCTTTGCGCCCCAGGATATCCGCGACACGCTGGCTGAAGTGCTGGCGCGCGCCGGCATCGCCAATCTGCGCGTCGCCGAGACCGAGAAATATGCCCACGTGACCTACTTTCTCAACGGCGGCGTCGAACAGCCCTTCGCGCATGAGGAGCGCGCGCTGATTCCGTCGTCCAAGGTCGCGACCTACGACCTCGAGCCCGCGATGCAGGCAATCGCGATTGCCGAGCGCGCCGCCGCCGCGATCGAGAGCGGTCGCTTCGGCGTGGTCGTGATGAACTTTGCCAATCCCGACATGGTCGGCCATACCGGCAACATGAACGCGACGGTCACGGCGGTCGAAACCTCGGATACGGCCCTCGGGATTGTGATCGACGCGCTCACGCGCGCGCACGGCGTCGCGCTGATTACCGCCGACCACGGCAACGCCGAGTTCATGGCCGATCCGGCGACCGGCCAGCCACATACCGCACATACCACCAATCCGGTGCCGCTGATTCTCTTCGACCCGGCGTTCAAGGGCGGACTGCGCGCCCATGGCACGCTCGGCGACGTGGCGCCGACGCTGCTTGCGATGCTCGAGCTGGCCGCGCCCGCCGCGATGACCGGCCACGACCTGCGCGATCCCGCCCCGCGCTAGCGCGACGGCCGGGCGCGCGCGCCCCGTCAGACCTCGAGCAGCGCGCGCGCTTCGTCGGGCGTCGCCACCTCGTGGCCCATCGCGCGGATCGCCGCCGCCGCGCGCTCGGCCAATTGTGGATTACTGAGCTGGCCCGCGCGCGCGTACTGGAAATCCTCGAGTCCGATTCGCACATGCCCGCCGAGGCTCACGATCAGCGGGACCATCGGCAGGTTGTCGCCGCCGAGCGTCGCCGCGAACCAGTTGACGCGCACGCCCTTGATCATGTCGAGATAGGCTTCCAAGCTCTTGAGTGTCGGCGGCAAGCCAAACGGCAGATCCGGGCCGCCGAAGTAGAATTTCACCGTCAGCGGCTCGCTCAGCACGCCCTGGTCGAGAAAGATCAGCGCCGCGCGCAGAAAACTCGGGTCGAAGATTTGCAGCGTCGGACGCAGGCCCAGCTCGCGCGAGGTCTCTAGAAAGTAGCGAATTGTGGCGTAGGAGTTTTGATACACCAGATCCTCGCCATGAATCTTTTTAGCCGCCGCGTCGTAGCCCGCCAAGTTGACCGAGCCCATGTCGCCCGCGCCGAAGTCGGGCCGGGTCGCCGGATCCTTCGCCAGCTCGACGAAATGGCTGAAGCGCTCGGCCGCGCTGCCGGCCAGCGGAAAGGTCGGCCACAGCAGCGCCTTGCACGCCGCGCGCGATCGCCGGAAGACCTCGGCGTAGTACGGCACATCATGCACCCATTTGCCGGTGGCCGTGTCGCGCACGTGGAAATGGATTATCGCCGCGCCGGCGCGGCAGGTGGCGATCGCGTCGTCGGCAATCTCGGCCGGACTGTACGCGATATGCGGGTTGAGCTTCTTCGCCGCGTTGCCGTTGATCGCGGCCTCGATCATCACCTTGGCCATCGCCGACTCCTGTCGCGGCGCCGCGGCATCGCATCCGCGCGCCGTTTCCCTTCGCCGCCGCCGTGCGCGTCTACCAGCGAATTACCTGCTCGTAGATTTTCGGCAGCACCCGCGGCAGCGACATGATGTCCTCGATCACCAGGTAGCGCGACGGCGCGCACATCTGCCGCAGGTAGTCATGGCCGGTGCGGTCCACCGTGATGCAAAACGAGAGCACGCCGGCCATCTCGAGTTCCTTGAGCGCGACCATCGTATCCTGGATTCCGTAGGCGTTCGATCGCCGATCGTGGCCGTAGTCGAAATCCTGCGGAAAGCCGTCGCTCAGCAGGATCACGTGCTTGGCGCGCGACGAGACGTCCTTGAATTTTTCCCGCACATGGCGAATCGCCGCGCCCATCCGGGTCGATCGCTTGGGCTCGACCGCGCCGACCCGCGCCTTCACGTCGTCGGACAACTGATGGTCGAATTCCTTGATCACGTAGAACTCGACGTTGTCGCGGCCGTGGCCCGAGAAGCCCATGATCGCGTAGGAGTCGCCGATCTCCTCGAGCGACTGCGCCATGATCACCAGCGCTTCCTTGTTGACGTCGATAATCCGCCGCGGACGCTGCGCGGTCTGCGGGCGCCGCTGCCAGGCCTTCATCCAGTCGTCCGTGGTGTCGTCCTCGCCCTCGGAGTATTTGCGCGTCTCGCGATGGATCGGCTCGTCGGTCGAGGCCGACATGTCGAGCAGGAACAGCGTCGCCACGTCGCGCGCCTCGCGCTTGCGCGCCATGTAGACGCGGCCGTCCGGGGTCTCGCCCATGCGCCGCGCGACGCGCGCCTCAACCGTGCGATCGACGTCGAGTTCGTCGCCGTCCTCGAGTCCGCGCACCATCCGGTACGACGACGGCCGGATGCGCTGGAAGTGGCGGCGCACCTGCGGCAGCACGTCGGCGTAGCGCTCGAGCGTCGCGGCGAAAAAGTCGCCGTGGTCGCCGTCGAGCTGGATCTCGCGCAGCCGGCACCAGTTGCGCCGGTAATCGGCCGCCACGTAATCCCATTCGTCATAGGCGTAATACGAATCCTGGCCGCGGTTGCGCCCGATCATCAGGCGTCCGCCGTGCGCCTGCGTGCCAATCTCGCCGAGCTGCTCGCGCAGCTCCTCGAGCTCCTTGGCGTCCTTGCCCAGCAGTTGGGTCAGGTACATGCCCTCGCCCTCGGCGCTGCCGTCGCCCTGCGCCGGCTTGATCTGCGCGCCGGCCGCGAGCAGGCGGCGAATCTCGTCGGGCGTGAGCGGCCGTCCGCCCTTGCCCTTCGCGTCCTTGCCCGAGGACTGCATGGAGATGTCCTGATCGGTTTCGCCGTCACCGCCGTCGTTGCCATCGCCATCGCCCACGCCGTCGGCGCCTTGCTCACCACCCTGCATCTGGCCGAGCAGCTCGTCGCGCATCGCGCGCGCGTCGGCGTCGAGCGCGCTGGCCCCGGCTTCGCGCGCCGCGGCGATCAGCGCCTGTAGCCACGCGTACATCGCGCCGGTCTGCCGCGCGCTGTCGGTGACGGTCGCGCCGGCGGCGCGCAGCGGGGCGAAATAATGGTCCGCCTGTTGAATAAAGCCCATCGCCGGGTCGTCTGCGCTGAACGTGAGACCGAGTGCCGCCTTGACCAGCATCGTGCTCAGCGCCTCCGGCCGCAATCCGGCCGCCAGTGCGCCGTGCATCACCGCCGCGCGCCCTGCCAGGCCGCGATACCGCCGCGCCAGCTCGGCGTCGACGCGCGCCGTCTCGCTCAGCCGCATCAGCGCGCCGGCCAGCGCCGGATCGTCGAACGATGAGACGTAGCTGTCGATCGCCTCGACCCCAGTCTCGGCGCGATCTTCAAAGCCCGCCAGGTCGCCCAGGCGCAGTGCGAAAGTGCCGAACTCGTGGCGCCCCGCCATGTGCGCCGCCGTCAGCACGTAGTAGTCGCGCGCCATCGCCGGGCCGCCGATACCGGCCACCGTCTCGGGCAGAAAGATCATCTCGCCGCCAACCAGCGGATAATGGAACGGCAGGATCGCGCCCGGGTTCGGCAATGAATCGATGCGGAACTCCAGCGGAAAGAGCATGCGCATGAACTTGGTCAGCATGCCCTTGACCGCGTACAGTGCCTGTTCGTCGGGCGGCGGCGTTGCGATCGTCATTGAGGCCATCGCGCTCATTGTGGCAAATCGCGAGCGTCCAAGGCAATTTGATTCCGCCGCCGCCCGGCGCGTGCTCTCCGTCACCTTTCCTGGGCGGCACCGCACAGTGGGCTGACGATTTGAACCTTGACTCGGCGGGAATCGGCTGACTTAACTGGTTGAATACCTATGCCTATAAAAATGTCTCCCCGTCTTCGCCGGCTCGCGCCGCTCGCCCTGCTCGCCACCCTGATTGCGCTCGCTGCCGCACCGGGCGCGCACGCCGGCATCGCCGACGCCGTTAAATACGCCCGGCTGCCCAACGGCCTCCAGGTGATCGTGCTCGAGAACCACAAGGCCCCCGTCGCGACGTTCAACGTGTTCTTCCACGTCGGCTCGCGCAACGAGGTCTTCGGCGAGACCGGCATCTCGCATCTGTGCGAACATCTGATGTTCCGCGGGACCAAAAAGCTCGGCCCCGAGGAATTCTCCAACATCATCAGCGAGAACGGCGGCGAGGATAACGCCTTCACTACCGAGGATTACACCGATTATTTCGAGGTCATCAACCGCGATCATCTCGACGTGCCGATCGCGCTCGAAGCCGACCGGATGGCGAATTTTGCGCCCAAAGGTTTCGACTCGGAAAAGAACGTGGTCATGGAAGAGCGCCGCCTGCGCACCGAGGACAACCCCGAGGACGCGCTACAAGAGATGATCGAGGCGGCGGCCTTCGTCGCCCATCCCTATCACTGGCCGGTGATCGGCTGGATGCACGAAATCCAGGGCCTGACCCTGCAGGACGCGCTCGCCTATCACGCCATTTACTATTCGCCGCAAAACGCGATCGTCGTCGCGGTCGGCGATTTCGACGGTGCCAAGGTGCTCAACGAGATTTCGCTCAACTTCGGCTCGATCCAAAACGGCCCCAAGGCGCCCGCCGTCACCGAGGTCGAACCGCCGCAGGAGGGCGAACGCCGCGTGCTGCTGCGCCACGCCGCCAACCTGCCGGCCTTTGGCGCCGCCTACCACGTGCCCAACTACCGCGACCCGGCCGACGCCTACGCGCTCGACATCGCCAGCGAAATCCTCTCCGACGGCAAAAGTTCGCGCCTCTACAAGGATCTCGTGCTCGACAAGCAGATGGTCATCGACGTCGGCGTCGACTTCGACATGACGTCGTTCGATCCCGGCCTGCTGTGGGTCTCGGGCCAGATGCGCCCCGGGGTCAAGGCCGAGGACGCGCTCGCCGAAGTCGATCGCCAGTTCGCGCTGCTGCGCGACCATCCGGTCACCCCCGAAGAGCTGCAGAAAGCCAAGAACCTCAAGCAGTCCGCCTTCGTCTTCGGCCAGGACTCGGTCTTCAACGAGGCGATGCTGCTCGGGCTGTACCAGATGCTCGGAGACTACCGGATGATCGATCAGTATATTCCGCGCATCGACCAGGTGACCGCCGCCGACGTTCAGCGCGTCGCCAATAAATATCTTATCGACAGCAACCGCACCGTCGGCTTCCTCGTGCCCACCGGCGTCCTGCCCCACGAGATGGGCGGTGGGGCGGGCGGCGCGATCCACCATGCGGCTGTGCCCGCGCGCGACGACATCATCATCATTCCCGCCGGCGCGGCCAGACCATCCGGACGCGACCCGCTCGCGCGCGGCGGCGCTTCGCCCGCCTACCTGCCGGTGTCGGCCGAGGTGGCGCGATGAGCCGCACGACGCGTATCCCGGTTTTGGCGGCGCTCGCCGCACTGACGCTCATCACGCTCGCCGCGCCGCGCGCGTGGGCGCTCGATATCAAGCGGATGCAACTGGCCAACGGCGCCGTGCTGCTGGTCTCCGAGCAGCACCAGTTGCCGATGGTCAGTATGGCGATCGCGTTCGACGCCGGCTCGCGCCGCGACCCGGTCGGCCAGGAGGGCATCGCGGCACTCACCGCGTCGGCAATGCAACAGGGCACGCAACAGATGGGAGTCGGCGAGTTTAATCAGAAAGTCGACTTCATGGGCAGCGCTATCGACGTGAGCGCCAGCCGCGATTTCGCGATCGCGGCTTTCACCTCGCTTAAGAAGTACCAGGCCGACACGCTCCATCTGCTCGCCGAGACTTTGCAGAATCCCGGCCTGCGTAACGCCGATATCGAGCGCAAGCGGCTCGAAACGATCGCCGATATCAGGTCCAACGAGGAAGAGCCCGGCTATACCGCCGGGGTCGCGTTCGCCAAAATGATCTTCGGCGATTCGCCCTACGGCCATCAGACCGAGGGCTCGGTCGAATCGTTGGGCAAACTCACGCCCGACCAGGTGCGCGCCTTCTACCACACCTATTACAAGTTCGGCAGCGCGGTCATCGCGGTGACCGGCGACGTCGACGCCGACGCGATCAAGGCCTCACTCGACAAGGAGTTCAGCGGACTCGCCGGGACCGTGCCGGCGCAGGCCGTGCCGCCGGCGCAGGCCGTTGCACCCGGTATCCACACTAACCTGATCAATCGCAACGTCGCCCAGGCCAACCTGATGCTCGGCGGCGGCGGCATCGCCCGCGACAATCCCGACTACTACAAAATCGAGGTGATGAACTACATCCTGGGCGGCGGCGGCTTCTCCTCGCGCCTGATGAAGGTCGTGCGCTCCAAGGCCGGCCTCGCCTATACCATCGACTCCGGCTTTCAGGCGGGTAAATTTCCCGGCGCCTTTGTCATCGAGCTGCAAACCAAGAACGCGAGCGCCAATCAATCGCTCAAGCTAATCCTCGAACAGATGCGCGAAATCCAGAACGCTCCGGTCAGCGACGCCGAACTCATCGCCGCCAAGAAATATCTCATCGGCAGCTTCCCGCTGAAGCTCGATCGTCAAAGCGAGATTCTTGGCTTCATGCTCCAGACCGAAATCTACGGCCTGGGCCTCGACTACGCGGCACGCTATCCGAAGATCATCGCGGCGGTGACCAAGGCCGACGTGCAGCAGGTCGCGCGGGATTATCTCCATCCAAACGCAATCGATATCGTCGCCGTCGCGAACCAGGGTGAGGCCAAGATTGACGTGGCGAGCTTTGAAGCGCAAAAATCTGCATCGACCGCCACGCATTAACCGGTCGATCAATCAGTCGTACGTTGACGAGTCGCGTTACGCGCATTCGGCCGCGGCACAAGGCGCGGCCCTCGGAGGAGATTTTGATGAGCAATCAACCTTGGCGGATTGAAGGCGATTACTTCGAGTCCTGCAACTGCGAATTGCTCTGCCCCTGCCTGCTCTCTCACGCCCAGGCCCGACCGACCGAGGGCCATTGCGACGTCGTGCTCGCAATCCATATCAACCAGGGCAGCTTCGGCGGCGTCGATCTCGCCGGCCTCACCGCGGTGCAGGCGCTGATCACTCCCGGTCCGATGTCCCAGGGCAACGGCACCATGGCGGTCTACCTCGATCAGCGCGCCAACGACGCGCAGCGCGCCGCGCTCGAAGCGATCTTCACCGGCGCGGCCGGCGGACCGCCCGCCCTGATGGCGCCGATGGTGGCGCATCGCCTGCCCACCAAAACCGCGCAAATCGACTACCACTCCGACGGCAAGACCTGGAAGCTCGCCATCCCCGGCGTCACCGAGGTCACTGTCCAGGGCGTCACCGGCGCCGGCAATCAAAACGTCTGGCTCGACCACGTCGGCCATCCTTACTCGCAACGGCTCGCCGCTGCCAAAGCGACCAACAGCCACTACAAGGATCACACGCTGACCTTCGACAATTCGGGGCGCAACGGCCACTTCTCCGCGATCAAATGGTCCAACGGCTAGCGCTCGCTTTGACGCGATAACTCATTCGCGCGGGGAACTCGCGATGGCGATCGATCTCCCAGGTGCAAGTGCCGCGAGCGGCGCTTCCACTGCGGGCCGTCTGCCCGCCGCCACACTGCCACTCGGCCAACGCGCCGCGCTGGGGCTCGCGCTCGCCGCGATCACCGCGCTCGCCTGGCTCTACCTCATCCGCATGCCGATGACGCCCGACGACCTCGGCGGCCTCAGCGCGCGCCTCCTTTCCGCCGTCCCGCCGCAATGGGCCAGCCTGTGGCTCATCTTCATGATGTGGGCGGTGATGATGGGCGCCATGATGACGCCGAGCGCAACGCCGATGATCTTCGCTTACGCGCGCATCGCACGCGCCCAAACTGGCGCTCCGGCGATCCGCATCGCGCTCTTCACTGGCGGCTATCTCGCCGCATGGACGCTCTTCAGCGCCGCGGCCACCGCGCTGCAGGCCGGACTCGCCCGCGCCTCGATCATCTCCAATGCGCTCGTCGCGACCCCGCTCGCGGGCGCCGCGATCCTGCTCGCTGCCGGCCTCTATCAACTCACCCCGCTCAAGCGCTCGTGCCTGGGCCGCTGCCAGTCGCCGATCGGTTTTCTGATGACCCATTGGCGCGACGGCGCCACCGGCGCCTTCCTGATGGGCCTCGCGCACGGCCTGTTCTGCATCGGATGCTGCTGGATGCTGATGGCGCTGCTGTTCGTCACCGGCGTGATGAATCTGGTCTGGGTTGCCGCGCTGACCGTCTTCGTCCTGCTCGAGCGCGCAACGCGTTATGGCCACGCGATCGCCCGGCTCTCGGGCTTCGCGCTGATCGCCGCCGCGATCGTCCTGGCGCTGCGCCGATGAACGCGCCTGCGGTGATCCACACCGTCGGCCATTCGACTCACCCGATTGAAATTTTCCTTGGGCTGCTGCGCGACCGCCAAATCGCGACGCTCGCCGACGTGCGATCGTTTCCGTCGTCGCGGCGCTGGCCGCAATTTAATCAGGCCGAACTCGAGCGCACGCTCGCCGGCGCCGGCGTCGCTTACCATTGGATGCGGGCGCTTGGCGGACGGCGTAAATCCAGCGGCGCCCTATCGCGCCACTGCGCGTGGGAGCATCCGGCCTTCCGCGCGTATGCGGACTACACCGACACGCCGGAATTTGCCAACGGCCTCGCCCAACTGGTCGCGATAGCGCGCGCGGCACCCTCCGCGATTATGTGCGCGGAGGGTTTGTGGTGGCGATGCCATCGGCGCATCGTCGCCGACCATCTGACGGTGCGCGGATGGGACGTGCGGCATATTCTGCCCGATGGCAAAATCGCCGCGCACGCGATCCCGGACTTCGCGACGGTCGTGGGCGATCGGATCGTTTACGACGGCGGCCAATCGGCACTCGACTTAAGCTAAGCGCGCCAATTGATTTCTGGGTCAACGCCAGTTGAATGTTGATCCGCCCTAGTGGGAGTTTCAGGGGGCAAGCGCCCAGCACCCCTCCTTCGGCCAAAACTTCCGCGGACCATTGGCCGCGATCGACAGCTTCTGGTACAAGCCGATGATCGTCCTGGCCCGAGCTACATTCGCTTCTCAGGTTGTCAGATGACAAGTCGGCGACTTATCAAGTTACTTGCACTCGTCTCAATGCTAATGATTTCTCCAATGACGTGCGGTGCGGCCGCTTCGGACTGGAAGCTGTATCGCAACGCGCCAACCGGTCTGACGTTCCGATATCCGCCCTCGATGCATGTGGTTGAAGATGATCCGCGACGGTGGGCTCTGTCCGCCACCGACGCTATCGTGCGGTTGTTGGATGCTCGCGGGGGTCTGGTACTGGCATTTGAATTGAATCACGGCAACGACCGATTGATTCCTATTGGCGCCGAATGCAAGCCGATCCGGCTCGGTGGTGAAGAAGCCGCATTCGAATGC
>Ga0307372_10004888_pt1 | contig 20421 bp, 21 predicted proteins | sample OX1MG_FD_202533 | JGI IMG/M metagenome (GOLD analysis project Ga0307372, IMG submission 202533) | Soil microbial communities from Risofladan, Vaasa, Finland - OX-1 | ecosystem: Environmental > Terrestrial > Soil > Coastal area > Acid sulfate soil | place: Finland: Risofladan, Vaasa | collected...
GAGGTCGAGCGCTTCCTTGTTCTCGAGGCCGAGCTCTCGGGCGAGCTCGTAGACCCTGATCTTCTTGGCCAACTGCCGAATCAACCTTTCCTACATATTCAGACGTCCTTTGGACGCGAGCCCTACATTCTCCCACAAGGGAGCCCCCACCCGGTCTGGAGCCGCTACTCGGCCGGGGCTTCGGTGGTTTCGACGGCGTCAGCGACCGGAACGGCCACCTCGGCGACGTCGGCCGCGACGGCCACATCCGGGTCGGCGGCAGCCGGCGGCGCAGGCACGGAGGCGACTTCGGGGTCTTCCCCAGCCACCGCCCACTGCTCGGCCGACAGGGCCTCACCGCCCTCGGCGGGCTGCCAGACCATCTCACCCGCCTCGTTCTCGATCCACTCGCCCTCGGCCCACTCCTGGTTGGCGTAGGCCGCCTCTTCCTCGGCCAGCTGGGTCTCGCTCTTGATGTCGATACGCCACCCGGTCAGCCGGGCGGCCAGGCGGGCGTTCTGGCCCTCCTTACCGATGGCCAGGGAGAGCTGGAAGTCATGGACCACCACCGTGGCCGTGCCGGTCTCGTCATCGAGGCGAACCTCCTTGACCCGGGCCGGCTGGAGGGCACGGGCCACGAACTGAGCCGGATCCTCGCTGAAGGGGACGATATCCACCTTCTCGCCCCGCAGCTCGTTGGTCACCATGCGGACCCGGGCGCCCCGGGCTCCCACGCAGGCCCCCACCGGGTCAACGTTGGAGTCGTTGGACCACACCGCGATCTTGGTGCGGTGACCTGGCTCCCGGGCACAAGCCCGGATCTCCACGATGCCCCCGCCGATCTCGGGCACCTCCATCTCGAACAGGCGCTTGATCAGGCCCGGATGGGTCCGGCTGACCACGATCTGAGGCCCCTTGGAGGTCTTGCGGACCTCGACGATGTAGGCCTTGAGGCGGGCACCGTGCTCATAGCGCTCGTAAGGAACCTGTTCGGCCTGGGGCAGGAGCGCCTCCACCTTGCCCAGGTCGAGCAGGGTGTAGCGGTTATCGCTCTGCTGGATGATGCCGGTGACGATGTCGCCCTCCCGGCCGGCGTACTCCTCGTACTTGAGGTCGCGCTCGGCCTCCCGGATGCGCTGGAGGATGACCTGCTTGGCCGTCTGGGCGGCTATGCGGCCGAAGTCGTCCGGGGTGTCGTCCCACTCCCGGATGACATTCCCATCCTCGTCCAGCTCCTGGCCGTAGACCCGGATCTCCCCCGTGTCGGGATCGACGGTGACGACCGCCTCCTCAGCGGCGTCGGGCAGGCGCTTGTACGCCGCCACCAGGGCGTTGGCCAGGGCGTCGAGCAGGGTGTCGACCGAGATGCCCTTGTCCCGGGCGATCAGCTGCAGCGCCTCCAGGAACTCGAAATTGGTCTTGCTCATCGGGGTGTCGCCTCTTCGTGTACGTCAGTTGTCTTGGATGCGGAGGTCTTCTTCTTCTTCCGGGACGGTCCGCCGGCAGGCTTGCCCGGCTTGGGGGCGGGGCCCCATTCGAAGACCGTCCTGGCTCGTTCGATCTGGTCGTAGCCGATCCGGGTCGCACCGGACCCCTCGGCGTCGAGGTCGACCCCGCTGGAGTCGGCCCCGGTCAAAAGGCCGGTCAGGCGCCGCTCCCCTGGCGTACCCGGCAGGGTCCGGACCGAGATCTTGGCGCCGATGAAACGGGAAAAGTGCTCCGGAGTGCGTAGGGGCCGCTCCAGCCCGGGGCTGGAGATCTCCAGCTGGTAGCTGTCCGGCATGGGGTCGGACTCGTCCAGGGCGGCGGTGATGACCGGGCTGATCCGGGCGATGGCCTCCAGATCGATGCCACCGGGCCGGTCCAGGCTCAGGCGCAGGATGGGGCCCTGGATCTCGACGTCGACCAACTCCAGATCGGTGGAGGCCAGCAAGGGCTCGACCAACTCACGCACCAGCTCGGACTGGCCCATCGCACCTCCTCGAGTATTCAAGGGACCGGAAAGCAAACAAAAGCGTGGGCCAAGCCCACGCTCACCGTCCCGGGGGACCGGCCCACTGATTATAACGGAAGGGTTCCGGCCAACTCCCCGAGGGCCAGCTCCGATCTCTCCCCCGTGGCCCGGATCTTGACCTCCACGACCCCCTTGGCCAGGCCCCTGGCCCCCACCAGGACCTGGACCGGGATCCCGATGAGATCCGCATCGGCGAACTTCACTCCGGCCCGGGCCGGCCGGTCGTCCCACAGAACGCTGGTGCCGGCTCCGGTCAGGTCCAGATAGAGGGCTTCGGACGCCTCCAGCACCTCCGGGTCGGTGCCCAGGGAGACCAGATGGACGGCGTAGGGGGCCAGGGCCGGGGGCCAGGACAGACCGGCCTCATCGTGGGTGGCCTCGGCCACGATGGCCACCAGCCGGCTGACCCCGATCCCGTAACAGCCCATCCAGAAGGGCGCCTCGGCCCCCGACTAGTCGGCAAAGGTGGCCCCCGCCAATACTTCGGAGTAGCGGCGGCCCAGCTGAAAGGTGTGGGCGGCCTCGACCGACCTGACCAGGTCGACCGGGCCGGCGCAGACGGGACAGGCGTCACCGGCGGCGATGGTGGCGATGGAGACCCACTCCCCCACCTGGAAGTCACGGCCGGCCACGGCTCCGGTCACGTGGTGGTCGGCCCGGTTGGCCCCGGTCACCCAGGCCACCGGTTGGCCGACGGAGGGGTCGGCCACCACCCTGAGGCCCCGGGGCAGGAAGGCGTAGACACCCGAGGAGGTGCGCCGGATGTAGCCACCCCGGACCAGCAGCTGGTGGCTGGCCGCCTCGGCATCAGCCGGGGCATCCCGCCGGGTGCGCAGCAGTAGACGGCTCATCCTCATCGCATGGGAAGCTACCGGCATGCCCCCCCAGAACATCCTGACCCCCCAGTCCGAGGATTTCCCCGCCTGGTATCAGGACGTGGTGGCCCGGGCCGAGATGGCCGACAACGGTCCGGTGCGGGGCACCATGGTCATCCGTCCCTGGGGTTACGCAATCTGGGAACGCATGCAGGCCGAACTCGACCGACGCATCAAGGACACCGGCGCCGTCAACGCCTACTTCCCGCTCTTCATCCCGGAGAGCTACCTGCACAAGGAGGCCAAGCACGTCGAGGGCTTCAGCCCGGAACTGGCCGTGGTCACCCACGGAGGGGGCAAGGAGCTGGAGGAGCCGGTGGTGGTCCGGCCCACCAGTGAGACGATCATCAACGCCTATTTCTCCAAGTGGGTCCAGAGCTATCGCGAGTTGCCGCTCCTCATCAACCAGTGGGCCAACGTGGTGCGCTGGGAGCTCCGGCCCCGTCTGTTCCTGAGGACCACCGAGTTCCTCTGGCAGGAGGGCCACACCGCCCATGTCAGCGAAGGCGACGCCGGGGCCTACGCCATACGCATCCTGCAGTCGGTCTATGCCGACTTCATGCGCTCGGTCATGGCCGTGCCGGTGCTGGTGGGGCGCAAGACGGCCAAGGAGCGATTTGCCGGGGCCACCACCACCTGGACCTGCGAGGGGATGATGCGCGACGGCAAGGCCCTGCAGATGGCCACCAGCCACGAGTTGGGGCAGAACTTCGCCAAGGCCTTCGACATCACCTTCGCCGATGCCGAAGGCCGGCAGTCCTACGTCTGGCAGACCTCGTGGGGCGCCTCGACCCGCATGATCGGCGCCCTGATCATGGCCCACGGTGACGACAACGGGCTGCGCCTGCCCCCCGACCTGGCTCCCATCCAGGTGGTGGTGCTGGTGGTCCGGGACGAGCCCGAGGTGGTGGCCGAGGCGAACCGGCTGGCCGCCGAACTGGCGGCGGTATCGGTGCGGGTGCAGATCGATGACCGCACGTCCACCTCCTTCGGGCGTCGGGCGGTGGACTGGGAGGTGAAGGGCGTCCCCGTCCGGCTGGAACTCGGCCCCCGGGACGTGGCCGCCGGCACCGCCACCCTGGTCACCCGCCACGACGGGGCCAAGGTGTCCGTCCCCTTGTCCGAGGCGGCGGCCCGGGCCCGGGCCGCCCTCGAGGGCGTGGGCGCCAGGTTGGCCGAGGAGGCCGAGGCCATGCGCCTCTCCCGCACCCGGGAGGTGGCCTCGGTGGAGGAGGGACGGGAGGCGGCGGAGGGCGGATTCGCCGTGATGGGGCTGGACGTGCTCGGAGCCGACGGTGAATCCGCCCTCAACTCGTCCGGAGTGACCGTGCGCTGTGTTCAGCGCCGGGACGGCGGCCTGCCCGGCCGGGACGATCCCGATACCGAGTTGGTGGCGGTGGTGGCCAAGGCCTACTAATGGCGACGGGCACCCGGGTCCTTCGGACCACGCCCGTCGCGTGCGGCGGGGACCCCAGCCCCGCCGCTTAGGTCCGGTCAGCCCGGTGCCGGCGGATGAGTTCGACCTTGGCTTCGCTGCGGTTGGCATCGCCCTGGTCCTCGAGCAGGGCCCGGCGGTCGGCCTCGGCCTCGGCCTCGGCACCGGCGTCGGCGGCGGCCAAGCGGGCCTCGATGCCCTCGGCTACCAGCTTCTCGGCCTCGTCCACCAGGGCCTGGACCATCTGGTCCTCGGGGACGACGCGGACGATCTTGCCCTTGATGAAGAGGTGCCCCTTCTGGCGCCCGCCCCCGATGCCGATGTCGGCCTCCCGGGCCTCGCCCGGCCCGTTGACCACACAGCCCATGACCGCCACCTGCAGTGGGATGTTCCTGGCCTCCAGGGCGATCTGGGCCTCGGCGGCCAGGCCGATGACGTCTATCTCGGCCCGTCCGCAGGAGGGACAGGCGATGAGGTCGAGACCCTTGCGCTCCCGCAGCCCCATGGCCTCCAACAGCTGGCGGCCGGCCCTGGCCTCCTCCACCGGGTCGGCGGTGAGCGAATAGCGAATGGTGTCACCGATGCCCTCGGCCAGCAGGGTGCCGATCCCGGCTGTGCCCTTGATCAGGCCGGCCGGCGGGGGCCCGGCCTCGGTGACGCCCAGATGCAGCGGATGGTCGGTGACCTCCGAGAGCTGGCGGTAGGACTCGATCATGAGCGGCACGTTGGACGCCTTGACCGAGATCTTCACGTCCTCGAAGCCGACCTCCTCGAAGTAGGCCAGCTCCATCTGGGCCGACTCGACCAGCGCCTCGGGGGTGGCGCCGCCGTATTTCTTGTACAGATCCGGATGCAGCGAGCCGGCATTGACCCCGATCCGGATCGGCACGCCGCGGTCCTTGGCCTCACTGGCCACCAGGCGGATCTCCTCCGGCTTGCGCAGGTTGCCGGGGTTGAGGCGCAGGCAGGCCACCCCGGCCTCCAGCGCCTCCAGAGCCCGCTCGTAATGGAAGTGGATGTCGGCCACGATGGGTACCGGGCTGCGGGGAACGATGCGGGCCAGCCCCTCGGCGGCCTCGGGTTCGTTGCAGGTACAGCGCACGATGTCGGCACCGGAGGAGGCCAGGGCGTAAATCTGAGCCAGGGTGCCGTCGACATCGGCGGTCTTGGTGGTGGTCATGGACTGCACCGAGATGGGGGCCCCACCTCCCACCGGGACGTTGCCGACCGTGATCTGTCGGGTCTTTCGCCTCTCGGCCATGGTGCCGGTGGACTTCATCGGGGTCTCCCCCCAGTTGGTTGAATCAGGCTTGACATAAGCGTCCTCACTGGAACGTCGTCACTGGAACGGGTTGGCCGGCGGGTGGAAGATGTCGGCCCAGATGGAGGCCAGCCCGATCACGATCAGGGCGACCAGCACCACGGCCGTGACCGGGGCCCACTTGGCCATGTCGGCCCGGTACCGCCGCCCCCGGCGGGAACGGATGCGCTCGTAGATGGCGGTGACGACGTGGCCGCCGTCAAGGGGCAGCAGGGGGGCCAGGTTGAACACGCCGATGAAGATGTTGAGCTCTATGAGGAGACCGAGCACGTCACGCAAGCCGCTGGCGGCGGCGTCGTGAGCCAGGTAGACGATGCCGACCACCGATGTGAAGCGGGGCTGGCCGGCGGCCTGCTTGGCCGTGACGTGGCCGGTTATCTGACTGGTATAGGCATCTAGGCCCTGCGAGGAGAACACCTGGCCCAGGGCGCTGAACACACTGGTCACGGTGGAACCGAAGTCGTCCCCGGCTTGACCGATGGCGGATATCGGGTTGACCCGCTGGCCCACCACGGCCGGGCCGATGCCGACGAAGCCGTAACTGGTCGTGCCTTTGGGAACGCTCACGTCCACGCCACTGACCTTGGCGGTGGCCAGGTTCACCGGGGTCACGGTGGTGGTCAAGGTGCGGCCGCTCCGGAGGAAGGTGACCGTCACCGGCTCATCGGCATGGCTGACGATGAAGTTGCGCAGGTCGCTGAAGCTGGATTCGGGATGGCCGTCCAGGGCCGTGATCCGGTCGCCCAGGTGCAGCCCAGCCATCTGGGCCGGTGTGGAGGTCCCCGGAAAGCGGGTGAGGGATCCGATGGTCGTGCTGTTGTCGTTGGGGGCACCCACCACCGCCAGCAGCACGAACAGCAGCACGAAGGCTATGAGGAAGTGCATGAACGAACCGGCGCTCACCACCATCAGCCGGCGGGGGAAGGTGGCCGAGCGGTAGGTGCGCGACTCCTCGGCCGGATCGACCTGTTCCAGGTTGGTCATGCCCAGGATGCGGACGTAGCCGCCGGCCGGGATGGCCTTGACCCCGTATTCGGTCTCACCTCGGTGCACCGACCAGAGCCGGGGGCCGAAGCCGAGGAAGTACTCGCTCACCTTCATGCCCGACCACTTGGCGGTGGCGAAGTGGCCAAGTTCGTGGAGCATGATCATGACCACGATGGCGGCTACCACCGCCAGGGTGCGCAGCACCCCGAAGGCGGCCGCCACCACCACACCGACACCGACTATCAGGGCCAGGCGCAGGAGGGCGGCGCGCTGTTCGGCCGGGCCGTTGGGGCCGGGGAATCGACCACCCGGGCCGCCCGGACCATAGGGGCCGTCAGGCCCACCCGAGCCGGAGCCACCGGGACCGTCGGGCCCTTGGACGTCGGCGCCGGCCGGGGTCAGGGTCGTGCTCATGCCACCTCGGCCCTGACGCCGACGGCTTCGGCGGCGCGGCGCCGACCGGAGGCATCGGCGTCGAGAACATCTTCCACCGTCTCGGCCGGGCGGGGTCCGTACGCCTCCATGGCCGACTCGACCACGCCGGCTATGTCCACCCAGCGGATGCGCCCGTCCAGGAAGGCGGCCACGGCTACCTCGTTGGCGGCGCTCAGCCAGGCCGGGGCGCAGCCGCCCAAGCGGCCGGCCTCGTAGGCCAAGGCTAGGCAGCGGAATCGGGCCGGGTCGGGGGGCTCGAAGTCCAGCTGGGAGATGGACGTCCAGTCGATGCGGCCGAAGGGAAGCGGCCAGCGATCGGGGTAGGACAGGGCGTAGGCGATGGGCAGGCGCATGTCGGGCATGGAGAGCTGGGCCAGGGTGGCCCCGTCACTGAACTCCACCATCGAGTGCACAATGGACTGGGGGTGTACCAGCACCTCTATCCGTTCCAGGCTGATGCCGAACAACTCGTGGGCCTCGATGACCTCCAGACCCTTGTTCATGAGCGTCGAGGAATCCACCGTGATCTTCGGACCCATGGCCCAGGTCGGATGGTCGAGGGCGTCCGCCACCTCCACCCTTTTCAACTCCTCGGCGCCGGTGGTCCGGAAGGGCCCCCCGCTGGCCGTGATCACCAGGCGGGCCACCTCCGCCTGGGGGTCGAGGCTGGAGCGCAGGCACTGGTGGATGGCGGCGTGCTCGGAATCAACCGGGACGATCTCGCCTCCGCCCTGCCGGCGGGCGGCGTTGACCACCGGGCCGCCGGCAATCAGGGACTCCTTGTTGGCCAGGGCCAGACGGGCCCCGTTGCGCAGAGCGGCCAGGGTCACCGGCAGCCCGGCGAATCCGACCACCCCGTTGAGGACAACCTCAGCCCCCAGTGCCGACCCGCTCAGGGCTTCGGGCCCGTGCCCGACCTCGACCCCGGCTGGCAGTTGCCCTTGAAGGGCGGCGGCGGCCTCGGCCTCGCCCACCACCACCCGTTGCGGGTGGAGCAGCCGGGACTGCTCGATCAGTACCTCGAGCGAGCCTCGGGTCGCACCCCGGGCCGCCAGGCAGACCACATCGAAAGCGTCGGGCCGCCCGAGGATCACGTCAACCGCCTGACGCCCGATCGATCCGGTGGAGCCGACCAGGCTGACCGTTCTCACCCGATGCCCAGCACCCTGACCAAGTAGTAGGTGGCCGGCAGGACGAAGAGGATGGCGTCGATACGGTCGAGCATCCCCCCGTGGCCGGGCAGCACCGCCCCCATGTCTTTGACTTCGAGGTCCCGCTTCACCATCGACTGGCACAGGTCGCCCACCGGGGCGACCACGGCTCCGACCACCCCCAGGGCGATGGCATCCTTGAGGCTCCAGGGCGAGATCTGGCTGACCACCACCGAGGTCACCACCAGGCTGGTGAGCATGCCCCCCACCAGGCCTTCCCAGGTCTTGTTGGGACTGATGCTGGGGGCCAGGGGCCGGCGTCCCAGTCGGCGGCCGAAGGCGAAGCCGCCCACGTCGTAGCCCACGGCGGCGATGACCGCGGCCATGAGGAAGGCCACCCCGTGGCGGTGGGGGAACTGGGTCGGATCCAGGAGCAGACCGGCGAAGGAGGCCAGGAAACCCACCCACATGAACATCACCATGCTGGCGCCGATGTTCATTACGGGGCGGGCCCGGACCACCCCGGCCAGGTACCAGATGAGGGCGAAGACCATGGTGAGGACGGCCACCAGGGGCAGGGCCGTCTCCCCCTTGAGATAGGCGCCGACCATCAGGGAAACGGTCCCCGTCAGCCCGAGCAGGGTGGCCGGCCGGTAGCCGGCCCGGCGCAGGGCGGAGTAGCCCTCGATGGCGGCCAGAAGAACGGCCAGGGCGCACAGAGCCAGCAGCGGAACCGGCCCGAACTGGGCCACCAGGACGAGAAGGAGACCGATGCCCACCCCGGTGGCCACCCTTACCCCGACGGAGGCCGGGCCGCCGCCCCGACGGCCGGGTTCGGAGCCGGCCGGGCCGGGCCCGGGCCCGGCGCCTGCGCCGAGAGGGCCCACCTGCCGGCTGGAGATACGAACCTCCCCGGTGGGGGTCATGACCTGGGTGGCCCCGACAGGCAGGGGCAGCTCCGGGTCCTCCCAGACGTCGTCTTCGTCAACCAGCAGGGGTTCCGGGGACGGATCGGTCAGAACGTCCTCCGGCGCCGGCTGGCCGCGGCGCCCGGCGGGCCGCGCCGTCCTGGACCTCCCGGCCACCCGACCCCACAGCCGGCCTCCACCCGAGCGACCCCGGGCGACCGGCGCCGGGGCCGGGGCCTCCTCCGGTTCATCGTCCAGGTCGTACTCGTAGCCGAAGGGGTCATCCGGGTCGGGGACGACCGAACCGGCCACCATCTGGTCCGGTTCCAGGTCGTCCTCGAATCCGGCGTCGTCCCAGTCCCGGGGTTGGTCCCGCCAGCGGGCGCCGCCGGCGAATCCCGACCAGGCGGCCATGTCATCGTCTTCCTCCCGGCCGGCGCCCGCCCCTGAGGCGGAGGAGAGGATGGCCGGCACCTCCCCGGTGGCCGGCTCAGTCCAGTGCGGCATCTCGGCGCCGGACGAGCCGGCGCCGGCCAGCGGGGCCCGGGGCAACTGGCTGGGATCCACGGCATCGGGCAATGGGAATCGGGCCGCCGGAGTAGGGCCGGCGGCCGGGGCCTCGGGCACGTCCCCGAAACGAGGGGCGTCATCGGGCCGGCGCCCGGCGGCCTGCCCGGCCTCCAGGGCGGCGGCCGCCTCATCGGCGCCGATGATTCTTACCCCCTCATTGCGGGGAGCGGCCGGAGCCTTGTCTTCCCGGTCTTCCTGGTTGTCAGCGTCCACGGTTGCCTCCTCCTCGGCTCGGTTGAGCCCCGGCCCCGGGCCGCTGCCCGGCTCCGGCTATACCTCGAGCAGCTCCTGCTCTTTGTGCTGGAGCAGCCGGTCGATATCGGCCACCTGGTCCTGGGTGAGCTTGTCCAGCTCTTTCTCCGCCCACTCGACGTCATCGGAGGTGATCTCCCCCTCCTTCTCCAGGCCTTCGAGATCGTGACGGGCGGCGCGGCGCAGGTTGCGCACCGCCACCCTGGCTTCCTCCGCCTTGTGCCTGACCACCTTTACCAGGTCCTTACGGCGCTCCTCGGTAAGGGGCGGGAAACTCAGGCGGATGACCTGGCCGTCGCTGCTTGGGTTGATCCCCAGATCGGAGTTCTGGAGGGCCTTCTCGATGGCCTTGGCCGAGCCCTTGTCATAGGGCGAGATCACCAGCAGCCTGGCCTCGGGGGCGTTGATGCCGGCAATGTCCCGCAGCGGCACCTCGGTGCCGTAGTAGTCCACCCGGATGCGCTCGACCAGGGCGGGAGCGGCCCGGCCCGTCCGCACGGCGGCAAACTCCTCCTGGGCGTGGCCCACCGCCTTGGTCATCTTGTCCCGGGCCTCGGCCAGGGCGAGCCCGACCAGCGAGTCGTCCTCCATCACTGGATAAGCGTACCGATCGGCTCCCCGCTCAGGGCGCGAGGGATGTTCCCCTCGGTCATCACGTCGAAGACCAGGATCGGAAGCTTGTTGTCCCGGCAGAGGGTTATGGCCGTCATGTCCATTACCTGGAGATTCCGGGTGAACACGTCCATAAAGCCGATTTCCTCGAAGCGGGTGGCCGCCGGATCCAGCTTCGGATCGGCGCTGTAGACCCCGTCTACGCCCGAGTGGGTCCCCTTGAGGATCCCCTGGGCCTCGATCTCGGCCGCCCGGAGAGCGGCGGTGGTGTCGGTGGTGAAGAACGGGTTCCCGTTGCCGGCGGCGAAGATGACCACCCTGCCCTTCTCCAGGTGTCTTATCGCCCGCCGGCGGATGTAGGGCTCGGCCACCTCGGCCATCTGAATGGCCGAGAGGGTCCGGGTGGGCTGGCCGTGGCCCTCGAGAGCGGCCTGCAGGGCCAGGGCGTTGATGACCGTGGCCAGCATGCCCATGTAGTCCGAGGTGGCCCGGTCCAGATTGTCATTGGCTCCGGTCAGGCCCCGCCAGATGTTGCCACCCCCGACCACCACAGCTATCTCGACGCCCAGACGCGTCCGGCTGTCGGCAATCTCGCTCGCCATGCGGTCGACCACGCCGGCGTCCATGGTCTCGTCCGAAGCGGTGCTGGCCAGAGCCTCACCGGAAACCTTGAGGACGACCCGCGGCCAGCGCGGCTTGGCGGGCACCCCTACTGACCTATGACCACCTGGGCGAACCGGTTCACCTTGGCCGATGCAGCCTCGAGGACCTGTCCGACCGACTGCTTCTCGTCCTGCACGTAACTCTGGTCGAGCAGGCTGCGCTCCTTGAACCAGCCGTTGAGCCTGCCCTCGACGATCTTGGGCATGGCCGCTTCGGGCTTGCCCTCGTTGCGGGTGATGGCCTCGAGCGCCTGCCTCTCCTCCTCCACCGTCGCGGCCGGAACCTCGTCCCGGTTCAGGTACTGCGGCTTGGCGAAGGCGATGTGCAGGGCGATGCCGTGGGCCAGCTCCGCGCTGCCGCCCTCCAACTCGACCAACACGCCGTTCACCCCCCGGCCGCTCTGCACGTGCAGATAGGCGTCGGAAATCGTGCTGGGTCCGCCGGCGAAGCGCACCACCCGGCCCAGCTGGATGTTCTCCTTCAGGGTCAGCTTGAGGCGTTCCAGCTCGTCCTGGCGTTCGGCGGCGGCGTCCTCGCCCTTGGCCGCCACCAGGCGGGCCATCTCCTCGGCCAGCTCCACGAAGTCGGTGGACTTGGCCACGAAGTCCGTCTCACAGCGCAACTCGACCATGGCGATGGCCTCATCGGTGCTGGCGACAGCCACGGCCCCCTGGGAGTTATCCCGGTCCTCGCGCTTGGCCATGGAGGCCAGGCCCTTCTCCCGGAGCCACTTGGAGGCGGCTTCCATGTCCCCGGCGTTCTCATCCAGGGCGCGCTTGGCGTCCATCATCCCGGCCCCCGTCGACTGACGCAGGGCCTGGACGTCCTTGGCGGTGAAGCTGGGCATGGCTGACTTACTCCTGACTCTCGGCGCCGTCGGCGCTTCCAGCAGTATCGGCGGCGGCGGCCTCAGGGGCGGGGGCCTCAGGGGCGACGTCCTCCGCCTCGGCCTCTCGGTCGGCGGCCACATCGGCCTCGGACTCGGTAGGGGCGGCGGCGGCCGGGGCCGGGGGCTCGGGGGCGGCGTCGTCCAGGGTGTTGTCGTCCAGGCCGGTGGGTGAGGCGGCCGCGGCCAGGCGGGCCGCCCGGGCCTGGGCCTCGGCGGCGGCGGCGGCCCGGGCCTCGCGCTGCTGCTGGGCCCGGCGGGCCTCCTCCTCCGGGCTGGGGGGAGGCGGAACGGCGGCGGCACCCGGAGCCGGGGCCCGGCGGGAGGCCATGAGCCGGCCCTCGTCCACGGCATCGGCCAGGACCCGGCACATCAGGCTGCCGGACCGGATGGCGTCATCGTTGCCCGGGATCACGTAGTCGATGACATCGGGGTCACAGTTGGTGTCGACCACGGCCACGATCGGGATGCCGAGCTTGTTGGCCTCGGTGACGGCTATGTGTTCCTTCTTGGTGTCGATCACGAACAGGGCATCGGGCTGGCGGGTCATGGTGCGGATCCCGCCCAGGTTGCGCTGGAGCTTCTCCAGCTCCCGGGAGAGGATCAGGGCCTCCTTCTTGGGCATGGCCTCGAAGTCCCCGGCCGCCCGCATGCGCTCGTATTCCTGCATCTTCTGGACCCGGGCCGAGATGGTGGAGAAGTTGGTGAGCATGCCGCCCAGCCAGCGCTCGTTGACATAGGGCATCCCGCAGCGGTCGGCGAAGCTCGAGATCGGATCCTGGGTCTGCTTCTTGGTCCCGACGAAGAGGATCGTCCCCCCGTCGGCCACCATGTCACGGACGAACGTGTACGCCGTCTCGATCCGCCGGAGCGTCTGGTTCAGATCGATGATGTAGATGCCGTTGCGCTCACCGAAGATGAACCGCTTCATCTTCGGGTTCCAGCGCCGGGTCTGGTGCCCGAAGTGGACTCCGGCCTCCAGAAGCTGCTTCATGCTGACGACGGCTGTCATTTTGCTTTCTCCCATCGGTTGCTACCGACCGTGCTCAGCGCCCTACCGGGCGACCGTGGGTGGCACGGACGTGGATTGGTGCCCCCGAGATGGAGGCGGGACCCGACCAGTCTAGGCGTGCTCGCGCTGGGGCTCGGAAAGCCGGGAGCGCAGCTGCAGGATCGACTTGGTGTGGATCTGGCAGACCCGGCTCTCGGTGACCCCCAGGACCTGGCCGATCTCGGCCAGGGTCAGGCCCTCGTAGTAGTAGAGGGTGAGCACGATCTTCTCCCTGTCCCCGAGCCGGTTGATGGCCCCGGCCAGGAGCTGCTTCATCTCCTCCACCTCGTAGGCGGCGGCCGGGCCCTCGCCCTTGTCCGGGATGGTGTCGCCCAGGGTGGCGCCCCCCTCGCCCCGGTCGCCCCCGGACAGAACCTCGTCCAGGGCGACCAGGCCCACGAAGGACACCTGGTTGTAGATCTCGCCCAGGTCTGCCTCGCTTACCCCCATCTCCCGGGCGATCTCCTGATCGGTCGGGGTCCGGCCCAGGCTGGCCTCCAGGGCGGCGAAGGCACTCTCCACCGCCCTGGCCTTCGCTCGCACCGAGCGGGGCACCCAGTCGATCGAGCGCAACTCATCGATGATGGCGCCCTTGATCCTGGTTATGGCGTAGGTCTCGAATTTGATCTGGCGGGACGGGTCGAACTTCTCCAGGGCGTCGATGAGTCCGAAAATTCCATAGCTGACCAGATCGGCCTGTTCGATGGTCTGGGGCAGGCCGACGGCCACCCGGCCGGCCACGTATTTCACCAGGGGTGAGTAATGCACGATGAGCCGGTCGCGGGCATCCCGGCTGGCGGTGGCCTTGAAATCACGCCACAGCTCCTGGATGACGCCGGCTTCCTCGGTTTCCACGCCTCCCTCACGCCAGCTTGGGTTCCTACGCCCGGGGATGGCTGCGCTCATAGACCTGGAGCAGCCTCTCCTTGCTTACATGAGTGTAGACCTGGGTTGTCTCCAGGCTGGAGTGGCCCAAAAGTTCCTGCACGACCCTCAGATCGGCACCTCCATCGAGGAGATGAGTGGCGAAGGTGTGGCGCAGGGCGTGGGGATGCACCGGAGACGGGCTGTGGGCGTCCAGGATCCGCCTCACCTCCCGGGTCCCGAGCCGCCCGCCCCGGGCCCCCAGGAAAGCGGCGTCGGCAGGGCTGGTCAGAGCCGCCAGCGCTGGCCGTCCGTCGGACAGCCAGCGCCTGGCGGCCTCCGCCGAGGGCTCACTCATGGGGACCCGGCGCTGTTTGGACCCTTTGCCCCAAACGGTGACCACCCGGCGGTCCAGATCCAGGTCTTCGGGTCCAAGGGCGCACAGTTCGGCCACCCGAAGCCCACTGCCGTAGAGCAGTTCGATGACGGCCATGTCCCGTAGCTCCACGGCCGCGTCGTGACCAGACCGGGGCGACAGCAACTCGTCCAGGTCCGAATGGCTCATGACCCGGGGCAGGCGACCCTCACCCTTGGGGACCGATAGCCCGACCGATGGATCGGCCGAGACCGTGCCGGCCCGATGCAACCAGTGGAAGTAACGCCGGATGGCGGTTGACTTCCTGGCGATGGTCCGCCGAGCCAGGCCCCGGGTGGATAGAAATGCGATGTAGCGCCGGAGGGTGAGCCGGCTCACCTCTTCCGGTCCGGCCAGCCCGGCCCGCTCGGCCCAATCGACGAAGCCGGCCAGATCGGACTGATAGGCGGCCACCGTGGCCGAGGAGACCGAGGTCAGCGAACGCACGAAGCCCTCGAGCCTCCAGGCCATCGCTTCACGATAAGGGTCAGCCCCGCCTCACCCGGCGATGCGGGCCCACCAGCCCGGACCGGCCTCTACCAGTCCGGCCTGGTCCAGGGCGTCGAGTCCCAGGGCCAGCTCACCCGGGGCCAGGCCGGTGCGGGCCATGAGGACGTCCATCCGGGTCGGGGTGGCATCCACCTGGTCCAGGAGCTCCCGCTCGAGTTCGGACAGTTCCGCCCGCACCGACGCTCCCGCCCCGCAGCTGACGGCATCGGACCCGGAGCTCAACGGACTGGTATCGAAAGGGGCTCGGTGCCGGGGCGGCCGGCCTCCCCCGCGTCGCCTGGGCCGCGGTGGGGCCACCTCGACCAGTTCTCCGGCCCGGCGCCGGCCGGCCCGGACGAGGCCCAGGGCCACCTGGACATCCACTGCGTCTCTGGCCGGTGGGCACCCATCAGCTATCAAGGCGTTGGCGCCGGCCGATGCCGCCGAGGTGACAGGCCCCGGCACGGCCATGACGGTGCGGCCCCGCTTTACCGCTTCGTCCACCGTCACCAGCGATCCCCCCTTGATATGGGACTCCACCACGACCACCACGTCAGCCAGACCCGCCATGATCCGGTTCCGGTGGATGAAACTGGTAGGCACGGCTCCATGCCCGGGAGGCTTCTCGGATACGAGGACACCTTCGGACCCCAATCTCTCCCAGAGCTTGGCGCTCGAAGTGGGGTAGATGACGTCCAACCCGGTGGCGGCCACCCCGGCCACCGCGCCGTCCCGGCCCAGTGCCCCCGACTGGGCGGCGGCGTCGATCCCGGCGGCCATACCGGACACTACGACCACGCCTCGTTCGGCGAGGTGGCGTCCCAGAACCTGGGCCATCTGCCGTCCGTATCCGCTGCATCGGCGGGTGCCGACCAGCACCGCCGTCGGTCGACTTTGATCGATGACATCCAGATCCCCCCGGGCGAAGAGGACCGCGGGTGGCGCTGGATCGCGGGCGAGCCGGGGCGGATAACCGGGCAGCCCCCGCACCAGCACCCGTAGGCCGAGCGAGCGGCACCGGGCCAGATGTTCCCGGGGGTCCTGGCTCTGGGCGGCGCGCCGCCAGGTTTCCACCCGATCGGCCGACAGTTCCGCCCTGTGCTCTAACCGGCCGGTGAGCACCTTGTGCCAGGCCTTAGAGGGCAGTCCTCCCCCGTCGATGTCGAGCAGTCGGCTCAGGTGGGCCGGCGTCAGCTCTGGCAGGGCCGCCAGGGCGGCGGCGTACGCCACCTCCGGAACCTCCAGGGGGGTTCGAGTGGCGCTCACGACGCCACCCGCAGAGATTCCTCGTCCGGGCGGAGGGCCAGGGCGGCCGCCACGTCTTCCTGCCGAACGGGTCCTGAGTGCCCATCCAGGTCGGCGACGGTCCGGGCCACCCGCCTGACCCGGTGAAGGCCCCGGGGGTTGAGCCGGCCGGCGTCCAAACGCCTGGTCAGGAGCAGGGCGGCGCCCGGCGTCAGCGGAGCCACCTCGTCCAGGGCGCCCACGGGTATGCGGGCGTTGCAGTTCACGCCGCGGTCCTTGGCCAACCGCCTGGCCTTGACCACCCGGCGGGCCACTACGGCGGTGCTGTCACCACACGGAATGCCCATGAGGTCAGCCACGTCGGTCTTGGGCATGGCCACCCTCAGGTCGAACCGATCCAGCAGGGGACCGGACATCCGCTGGGCGTAACGGATCCTGGAGGATGGGCTGCACCGGCAACTGTCCCTCGTCAGCCCATAGCCGCACGGACAGGGATTAGTGGCGCCGACCAGGAGGAATCGGGCTGGAAAGCGAGACACCCACCTGGCGCGGCTCACGGTGACCCAACCGTCCTCCAGGGGTTGACGCAAGCCGTCGAGCACCGGCCGTGGAAACTCGGCCATCTCATCGAGGAGCAGGACGCCGTTGTGGGCGAGTGAGATCTCCCCCGGGCGGATGCGATACGTGCCGCCGCCGATGAGCGACGGGACGGACGCGGAATGATGGGGAGTCCGGAATGGCGGACGGCGGATGAGCGAAACCTCCTCCCCGAGCATGGACGCCGCCGACCAGACGCGGGTGGTGTCCATCGCCTCCTGGTCGCTCAGATCGGGGAGGAGACCCGGGAGGCGCTGGGCGAGCATCGTCTTGCCTGCCCCGGGAGGACCGACCATCAAGAGGTGATGGCCGCCGGCGGCAGCCACTTCGACGGCCCACCGGCCGTAGAGCTGGCCTCTGACATCAACCAGATCCGGCTCGGGCAACCTTCGGCCTTCAGTAAGAGGCGGGGGTGGTGCGGGCCATGGTTCCTCACCCCTGAGCGCAGCCACCAACCCGCGCAGACTGGTGGCCGTCTGCACCCGCTTACCCGCGAGCGCCGCCTCAGCCCCGGCCGCGGTGGGCACCAGGACGGCGCGGGTCGGAGCCCGGTCGACCATGGAGATCATCCCGGGTACTCCCCGCAAGGAGCCGTCCAGCCCGAGCTCCCCGATGAAGGAGCAGTCGCCCAGGCAGTCGGCGGCCACTACTCCAGTGGCCACCAGCAGACCAACGGCGATGGGCAGGTCAAACCCGGCCCCGACCTTGCGCACGGATCCTGGCGCCAGGTTCACAGTGATGCGCTGCAAGGGCCAGGCGAATCCGCTGGACAGCAGCGCCGCCCGCACCCGGTCCCGGGCCTCCCGGCAGGCGGCGTCGGGTTGGCCGACGACGTTGAAGGCCGGTAGGCCGGACGAGACATGGACCTCGACTCGGACCGGCTTTCCGTCGATCCCGTCCAGGGCGGCGGAATGGATGATGGCGAGCATGGTCGCCTCCTCGAAAGCAGTTGGATGATTTGAGGAGGACCATGCGCCGGCCGACTCGAGCGGTGCGCTCAGGATACGGCCGGGCTGTAACAGCCAGGCTCAGCTGCCCTTAAAGGTGGGGTCACGCTTCTCTGCGAAGGCCCGCATGGCCTCGCTCGCGTCGTTGGTGCGGAGGTTGACGGCCTGGCTACGGGCCTCGTCCTCCAGCGCCTCGTCCATGGTGGCCGAGGACGAAGCATTGAGCAGGGTCTTGGTCATCGACAGGGCCAGGGGCGGGCCCGCCGCCAACCGCTTCGCCCAGTCCTCGACGAAGGCATCCAGCCCGGCGGCGGGTACTACTCGGTTGACGATGCCGAAGCGCTCGGCCTCGGCGGCGGAAATCACGTCGGCCAAGAAGGCGAGCTCCTTGGCCTTGTGCAAGCCGATCAGTCTCGGCAGTACCCACGAGCCGCCGAAGTCGATGGAGAGACCGCGCCGGGCGAATATCTCCGAGAATCGAGCCTCTTCCGACGCCACCACCAGGTCACACCCGAGCGCCAGATTGCACCCGGCGCCGGCGGCCACGCCGGCCACCTTGGCGATGGTGGGCTTGGGCAGGCGGTGCAGGGCGAGAGCCACGTCGCCGACGTGACGCATGTGCACCAGCGGCTGTTGCATCAGGCCACTGGTTCCACTGAGGTCGGCGCCGGAGCAGAAGGCTCCGCCCGCACCGGCGATCACGATCACCCGCACGGCGTCGTCAGTGGCTGCCCCGCGGAAGACGTCGAGTAGCTCGTCCCACATCTGGTCGTTCATGGCATTGCGCACCTGGGGACGGTTGAGCGTCACCGTGAGCACGCCAGCCTCCTCGTCGACCAGCAGAGTCTCCATGGCCGGACCTTATCCAGGCCGTGCCGAATCGGTCACAGTCACAGAGCGTGGTAGAGATCGGGGGATGCAAGTTGGGCAGGGGGCGCAAGAGTTTGCACTTTGTCTGCTGGTGGAGAACGGATATTCGTTTCGTAACCATTCTGAAATATGGATTCGGTAGCCGGTCCAACTCATGTACCCAGGGGCCGACGCGAGGGGAGCGGCAGGAAGGGCTTGGCGGCGGAGGGGATGGAGGCCGGCGAAGGGTGGCTTCGCCGGTCAGAAGGCCCCTTCGACCACCTCGACCTCGCCGGCCAGGACCGAAGCCACGTCGAAGCGCAGGCCGCTGGGGCGGACCGGGCACTCGTCCTGCAGCCAGCGGGCGGCCAGGCGGCGCAGGCGCATCTGCTTGGTGCGGGTGACCGCCTCGACCGGGGCCCCGAAAGCGGTCGAGGAGCGGGTCTTGACCTCGCAGAAGACGAAGAGGCGGGCCCGGCGGACGATGAGATCGATCTCCCCGTCCCGGCAGCGCCAGTTGGTGGCGACAGGCTGGTAGCCGTTGGCCATGTACCAGGCCGCCGCCATGGCCTCGCCCTCGGCGCCGAGCCGGCGGCGGCCGTCGGTGCTCACAGCTCCTTCTCGGGGAGCTCCTCTACGTTGACGTCCTTGAAGGTGACGACCCGCACGTTGGAGACGAATCGGGCCGGCCGGTACATGTCCCACACCCAGGCGTCCCCGAGGCTGATCTCGAAGTAGGTCCGGCCGGACTCGCCCTTGGGCTCCATCTTGACGTCGTTGGCCAGGTAGAAGCGGCGCTCCGTCTCGACCACGTAGCGGAACATCGGCAGCACGGCTCGATACTCCTGATAGAGCTGGAGCTCGATCTCGGTCTCGTAACGCTCCAGATCCTCGGCGCTCATGTGCCTTCCGCCACGGCCGTCACTGTACGACTCAGAGGAAGGAAAGGTGGTCCAGGGGCCACACCCTGACGATGGCCCGGCCGATGACGGAGGACTCGGGGATGGCCCCTTCGGGGAAACAACGGCTGTCGCAGGAGTCGTTCCGGTTGTCTCCCAGGACCCAGAGCCGGCCGGGTGGGACGGTGACGGGGCCGAAGTCGGCGGTCAGGTCACCCCGGGGCAGGTACGGCTCGTCCAACAACCGGTCGTTGATGTAGACGTGGCCGTTTCTGGCCTCGACCACATCCCCGGGCAGGCCGATCACCCGCTTGACGAAATCCTCCGTGGAAGGGGCCACGACCCCGATGTCCACACCCAGATCCCGCAGCCAGCGAGCGGGCGGCGGGGAGGCGTCCGGTACCTGGGGAGGCTGCTGGCTGGGCGGGGCCTTGAACACCACGATGTCGCCCCGGTGCGGCGAGTGTAGGTCGTAGGCGAGCTTGGAGACGATGATCCTGTCGTTGACGTGCAGCTGGGGGTACATCGACAGCGACGGGATGAAGAAGGGCTGGGCCACGAAGGTCTTGACCACCACGGCCACGATCACCGCCACCGCGATTAGAAGCGGTATCTCCCGCGCCGCGGCCAGGGCGCCGGAGGCCGGGGAGCCGGCAACTCCGGTGGGAGCGCCGGGGGCGGTGGCGGGAGCGGCCGGGGCCGGTCGGTCGGCTTCAGCCACCCGAGGGATCAGCGGGCTGCCCGCTTCTCCTTGATCTTGGCCGCCTTACCGATGCGGTCCCGCAGGTAATAGAGCTTGGCCCGGCGGACATCACCCAGGGTGACCGGCTCGATCTTGGCGATGATGGGGCTGTGCACCGGGAAGGTGCGCTCCACGCCGACGCCGAAGCTGACCTTGCGCACGGTGAAGCTCTCCCGGATGCCGGAGCCCTGGCGGCGGATGACGGCGCCCTGGAAGACCTGGACCCGCTCCCGGT
>Ga0307372_10004892_pt1 | contig 20408 bp, 20 predicted proteins | sample OX1MG_FD_202533 | JGI IMG/M metagenome (GOLD analysis project Ga0307372, IMG submission 202533) | Soil microbial communities from Risofladan, Vaasa, Finland - OX-1 | ecosystem: Environmental > Terrestrial > Soil > Coastal area > Acid sulfate soil | place: Finland: Risofladan, Vaasa | collected...
GCCCTCCACCATCGCTCATGCGATAAGCCTTGCCCTTGGCCTTTGCTTTGCGGATTTCGGTGTCCGTAAGCGCCATCGTAAGCCCTCCAATATGACCCGTCTAGGTAAAGTACCCCCAAGGAAAATAAGAAGAATACCCCCAAAAGTACCCATTGGATGTTGTGGGAAGTTTAAGGTGGCGGCGGAGGCAGTCTGGTGCGAACTATTCTCCGTGCGAATTCCCTGCTAACAGGGAAAAATACAAGGAATTTGAGTCTTTTCGGCGTGCCTATGTGGCGTGAGGGCACCAAAAACGCAGCCAGACCCGCTTTTTTGACGGATTGCAGCTAAAGATGCTCTGTTTCGGAACAGGGAATTTCAGGGAACGAATGCAGGGAATGAACAGGGAATTATTCGCTCTAAAACGAGCGAGTCTGAAGGATTGTTTTTTCTTGTTCACGCCAGTCCAGCGGCAGGTTGTGAAGAGCTCTTTTCAGAGTTAGGTTGCCAGGTTTTCCGGTGAGCAGAACTTCGGTCACTTTTGGAGAAAAGCTGGCGCACGGTAAAATTCGTTTGACGTAGCTGTGGGAAAATCCCGAGTTTTTAGCTAGCTCTTTAATTGTGCGGAACTTTCCAGAGAGAATACCTTCATACCAGTCGCGAGCGTGAATTACGGCCTTTACAACCGATGGCACGGGAGTCGTTTCGTCCGCGCGCTGGCCTGGAGCGATGATCTGAAGTTCTCCTGCCCGACGCTGCACTTGAAACCTGCCGGTGAGTTTCAGAACAGCTCCGAAGGCGGGAAGGAAATCCGAAGTTTGCCCGAGTAAATGAATCAGTAGGTTGCGCTTGTCAATCTCGATTGCGACCGCAGTAGGGCTTACGATGATTCGTTTTAGAATCTTTCTCAGGAACAGGTCCTGCTCGGTAATCTCAAGTTTCGTCCATTTGTTAGCGAGAGCTTGTGCTCGCTCTTGAATTGACTCGCTCTCGGGTCCATGTTCCAGTCCGGCTGTACATTTGGCCGGAGTCTGGAGTAAACCATGAATCTGTGACCTCACGAAGTGTTCCAACTCCTGAACCGGAAAACGGCTTATTTGAGGGCGGACCACTGCATGGTGGATGACGCTTTGCGAGGTGTAATACCGGTAGCGTTTCCGGCCCTTTAGGGCATGGGTGGGAGTGAACCGGATGCCTCTGTTGTCAAAAAGTATGCCGCAAAGCAGACTAGCCGTTGATTGAGACTTTCCCGTTCGCCGCGCTTGATTGTTCGCCTTGAGCCGCACGGCGACCTGATCCCATAACTTGCTGGAAATGATCGCGGGATGTTGGCCGGGATAAGAAAGTTTTCGATGGGTGATCTTACCGAGGTAGGTGCGATTATTCAAAAGATGGTAGAGGGCGCCGCGAGAAAAGGATGCTCCTCCAAAAATCTTGCCCGCAGTATTCGCGCGCACCTTACTATAAATCTGCTTTCCATGGAGATACCGTTGCAGTTTCTGAACGCAGCCCAGCCGCAAGTATTGACGAAAGATCGTACGCACCTTGGCCGCTTCTGCCGAATTAACCACCAGGCGGTGGTCCACACAGTCGTAGCCAAGCGGAACGAATCCGCCCATCCACATTCCTTTTCTCTTGGAGGCAGCGATTTTATCTCGTATGCGCTCGCCCGTAATTTCTCGTTCGAACTGGGCAAAGGACAATAGGACGTTTAGGGTGAGCCGGCCCATGGAACTCGTGGTATTGAACTGCTGCGTTACCGAGACAAAACTGACGTGAGCGGCATCGAAGATCTCAATGATCCGGGCAAAGTCGAGTAGAGAACGGGTCAGACGATCAACCTTATATACCACGATCACGTCGATCTTTTGGTCTTTCACATCGCGCAGAAGTTGCTCGAGGCCAGGCCGCTCCATCGTAGCGCCAGAGAACCCACCGTCATCGTAACGATGATTCAGCACCGTCCATCCTTCATGCTTCTGACTGAGGATAAAAGCGCGGCAGGCCTCATGCTGGGCTTCAATGGAATTAAAGGATTGTTCCAGACCTTCTTCGGACGACTTCCGGGTGTAGATGGCACACCGTTGCGGGCTGCTCATACGCCCTTCCGGAGAGCATGATATGGCTTACGGAGGCCGAAGAAGGCCGGCCCGGACCAACGTGTATGGGTGATTTGGCGCGCGATTACCGAGAGGCTCTCGTAGCAAACGCCGCGATATTCATAACCTCTTTTTGTCACCAGAACCTCGTGCATCTGCTCCCGCCATTTGCGAAGGATGCGCGTGCCAGGCTTGATTCTCATTCCCAAGCTACGGCCAGAAGCAGTCCCAAAGGCCTGCGTAGCCCGCCGAAGTTCCATTTGCTGTTCAGGGGTAGGGCCTCCGTACGCACGTTCCTGAAGCCGATAAGCCAAACACGGAATCAGCAGTTCGCGGCGTATTCCGGCAATAGCTGGTTTCCCGAACAGTTCCTGCCACAGCTTGAGCAGTTCTGGACGCGACAGAGCAGGCAATTCGGCGACTGTGCGTGAGAGCGTTTTCTTCATTGGTCACCAGACCCGTCACATTGCCGCCCTTTTGAAGTAGGAGACCCAACGTGGTGGGTGCATGGCCGGTCCTCCCAGCACCATTCCCGCTCTCTAACGGCACGAAGTCAAGTTGAGAGGCGTGTCAGAGCCGCATGTACGCAATTGTGTCTATTAGGCTTAGCCAATAAGCCGAGCAGGACGTTCGGATTTTCCTTCCATACCACAGGTTCCGTATGCATTCTCGCCTCTCCCACATAGGAAGAAAGAGGAAATTATGCTGAAGATTGAGCAGGTCACCATAGCAACACTAAAACCCAATGCCGAGAATCCGAGGGTGCACTCCTCGAAGCAGATACGGCAATTAGCGTACAGTATTCAAACGTTTCAATTCAACGTGCCTATTCTCATCGATGCCGAATCAAAAATCCTCGCCGGCCACGGCCGCATTCGAGCTTGTGAATACCTTGGCGTTAAAGAAATTCCTGCCATCCGAATCGAGCATTTATCGGAACGCCAGGTTCAAGCGTTCATGATCGCGGACAATCGCTTGGCTGAGAATTCCGTCTGGGATGACCGGCTCCTAGGAGAACAACTCAAAATCCTTTCGGAGTCCGACTTGGACTTCAGTCTGGAAGCGACCGGTTTCGAGGTCGCTGAGATCGACGTAACTATCGAGAACCTAGCATCTCAATCCGAAAAATCATGCGATGAGGCAGACGCAGTTCCGCCACTGTCACTTACACGCGTTAGTCAACTTGGTGACTTGTGGTCCTTGGGAAAGCACCGACTATTATGCGGATCCGCCATTATACAAAGTGAATATGAAAATCTCATGGAGGGTAAGAAAGCCACGATGGTTTTCGCTGACCCCCCGTACAACTTACCCATTGCCGGACACGTGAGCAAAAAAGGACATCGTGAATTCATTATGTGTTCTGGAGAAATGAGCGAATGTGAATTCACGCATTTCCTTGAGCAAGCATTTGCACACCTCGTTCGAGCGAGCGACAGTCCCAGCCTACATTTCATTTGCATGGATTGGCGCCATATTGCTGAGATTCTCGCCGCCGGCCGCGCAACCTATGACGAATTGAGGAACCTATGTGTTTGGACAAAAGATAATGCGGGGCTCGGTTCGTTTTATCGAAGCCAGCACGAACTTATTTTTGTGTTTCAGCGTGGTGAAGCGCCCCGCAACAATATCCAGCTCGGAAGATTTGGGCGGAACCGCACGAACGTGTGGCGGTATCCAGGCTCAAATTCATTTGGACGTGACCAAAGCGAAGGCGACCTCCTCGCAACCCATCCGACTGTCAAGCCCGTAGCCCCGGTCAGCGACGCCATTAAGGATTGCACAGCGCGAGGCGAAATCGTCCTTGATCCCTTCCTCGGCAGTGGCACCACCCTTATAGCTGCTGAGCGAACCGGACGAACCTGCTTTGGCCTCGAACTCGATCCCATTTACGTCGACACCATCGTTCGCAGATGGCAGCGATTTACAGGGCTATCAGCAGTCCATGTTCCAACAGGCTTTAGCTTTGATGAGCTGGAGGAGCAAGCCCATGTCCAACGATCATGAAATGGGATTTGGCAAACCGCCGAAAGAATTCCGATTTCGGAAAGGCATCTCGGGCAATCCCAAGGGCCGACCGAGAGGATCTTTGAATAAGAGAACGCTCTTGAGCCGCGCCCTCAAAGAGAAAATTGTCATCACGGAGAACGGTATACGGAAACGCGTCACAAAACACGAAGCTGTTTACAAGCAACTCGTAAATAAAAGTGTCGCTGGTGATTTACGAGCAATGGTCGAAATTATCAGGCTTGATTCACAATTTGATTTAGAAACTTCGAAGCCCTCGGAAGAGATGTTGCAGCGGGTGGATCAAGATATCTTAGAAGGCGTGCTGGAGAGAATGAAACAATGCACTCAGCCAGAAGACGACCAAAAGTAACCCAGCGCGAATACCGAAGTCTATTGCGTCAGGACTTCGTATCATTTGCCCACCGAAGTTTTCTCGAATTAAATCCGCAGAACGCATATCTGCATAACTGGCACATCGATGTGATTGCAGCGGTGCTTGAACGCTGCCGGGCGGCCAAGCTTAAGCGGCTCATCATCAACGTGCCTCCGCGCTCACTCAAGTCTCACCTGGCCTCGATCGCATTTCCCGCCTACCTGCTCGGACACAACCCTGCCACCCGAATCGTCTGCGCCAGTTATGCCCAGGATCTCGCAGACAATTTAGCGGGCGCATGCCGTTCTCTGATGTCGTCAAAGTTTTATCAGGATCTTTTTCCCGCCACCCGACTCGCTTCTACGAGGCAGTCCATCCACGATTTCAAAACAACCGCGCACGGTTGTCGGCTTTCAACCTCTGTTGGCGGGGGGCTTACCGGCCGCGGCGGTGATTTCATTGTTATCGATGATCCCCTCAAACCAGACGAAGCACTTTCGGAAACTCAACGCAAATCGGTAAACGACTGGTACAACCATACGTTGGTCAGTCGCTTGGATAATAAGGCCACAGGCTGCATCGTCTTGATTATGCAGCGATTACATGAAGATGATCTTGTTGGTCATCTCTCTTCTCAACCTGGATGGGAGATTCTGGCATTTCCCGCCATTGCTGAGCAGGACGAGTTTCATACGATTATGACCCCGTATGGCAGGGCGTCTTTCATAAGACGCATGGGCGAAGCTTTGCACCCCAAACGTGAGCCTCTTGAAATCCTCGCGGAAATCAGGCGAGTTCAAGGTGAATATACGTTTGCGGGCCAATATCAGCAAAGACCAGCACCGCTCGGTGGAGGGCTCGTCAAACTCGATTGGTTCAAGACTTATATGCTGACCGATTGTCCTCAAGCCTTTGAGATGGTGTTTCAGAGTTGGGATACAGCCAACAAGACTGGGGAGCGAAACGACTATAGCGTCTGTACTACCTGGGGCGTCTCCCAGAAGCGCTTGTATCTGCTTGATCTGCTCCGCCTGCGCCTCGATTATCCAGCGTTGCGGCGACTCGTAAAAAGCCACGCGGAGAGCTTCGGTGTAACAAACATTTTGATTGAAGACAAAGCATCGGGCACCCAACTCATTCAAGATCTCCAGGCCGACGGAGTTTACAGTACGACTCGATATGAATCCCCTCTCGACAAAGTATCGCGCATGAGCACTGCCAGCAGCATGATTGAAAACGGGTTTGTGCACCTGCCCGAACGAGCCGATTGGCTCGAAGCATATCGTCACGAGATCTCCGTCTTCCCCAACGGGCAGTATGACGATCAAGTGGACTCCACCTCGCAAGCTCTCGATTGGGCCAAGCGTGGAATGCTGGGGTTTTGGTTTCTCGAACAAATGCGTGAAGAGTTTCACAAGCTCAACGGCTCGATACCAACTATCGATTGGGGAGGCGAAGCGAGGAAATCTTCTGCTGAAACTAAAAAGAATAACTCCGCATCAGCATGCCCGGAGTGCGGAAATCGAAATCTCTCCCGTTGGCTCGTCGAAGGTATCACCGGCGATAAGCAGGAGAGTTGCGCATGTGGTTGGTCTCAAGTAATTGCGCGGCCGTGTAACTCGCCATCCGAATCGCCTCTGCCTACCGCTGCCAAACCGAGCTTTGCAACATCCAGTCTCAACGGTGCCGGCCTCTTTCCATTCTGAGATAAAGGACGATGTGGCCAAATGAAAGTTGAAATAGACGATCCGTTTTGCTGGGTTTCCGTCAGACACGTTGGTGGTATAGGCCACGAGTCCCAAACAGAACTATGGTCGTCAAGTTTGACAACCGATCTATTTGTTGGTTTCGGAACTGACAGGTTTCGTCGCCAAGGAGCGATGAAAACCGCTGGTAGCGAAAACCCAAACCACCCCACCCCTCTCTTGCACCAACCAGGCCTACCTCTCCTCAAATGGGCGAAAAATAGAATACGTTAAGAAACGACGCGGAGCAGATTAAGACCACGTCGCGAGATCGCAGTGGGCAGTTTTTACTCCTTGGTGCACCTGTGTCATTTCGGACAGATTTAATTCCGGACACCCGTTAAAGTGCTGCTGGCTGAAATTGTCCACCCAGGAGAAATTCATGACACCATGCACAATCACGTTAGCCGGTACCGTGCAAAAACTTATCGATCGTTCGGCATTGAAAGAACCCCAACAGGCTCAAATAACTCTCGCTGGTGCCGGCTATCTGTATGACGAATTGCGAATTTCCAACACACACGGCTGGAAAGAAGGCAACGCTGTTCGGGTGACGATTCAATTGATCTAGCCCAGTCGATGACTGTGCGCGTTCGTGGACAGAAACGGGCACTGATCAGCTTGTTTTGGAGAACCTACAAGGAGCAAGAGCGATGTCTCGGCACTGGATCGTTAAGAAAAACTATTAATTGATATGGGCGATTGTTTATTCTGCCGCGGGTATAGCCATCCTGATGTGCATAATGACGTTTGCAGCAATTTCAGCGGCAAAATGACTTCCCGCACCTTAGCGTTTCAAGCCGAGTGGGTGTGCCGAGATTGATAATTAAAAAAATGAGAAGGCTTTTTCACCGCAATTTGCATTGAGAGTCAAACTGGCGTTTGAAGGGTCGGATGAAGTTCGGCTGCGATAATTTAGCGTTTCCGATGCTCGCAGCATTCGACGCCAGCCTCCTGTCAATCCAATCCACTGGCTATTGGTAGCTTCGTTTTCATTCGCTTGATCCACAGTGTCTTTGTTGGCGGTACCGCACTAGCGCCTTGGTGTGTTGCCGCTTCCAGTTCTCCCGGGGCTGTGATCAAACCTTTATCGGCGTTCTCATAGTTTTGCCGGCCTTGTGCGTAGTTCTGCTGCGTGATCTGCTGTTGATTCGATGACAATTGTTTATCGATCTGCGTAAAAGCGTTCGGACGATCCGCCTGGATGACTCCGGATTCAACCCCCGGCACCGCGCCGTTGACGGCAGCTTTCTCGTCGATCTGCTGCTGAACTTGTTCGTTGGCAGCGGCGGCGCTGTTGAGTGCCTGAGAATGTTCCACGGCCAGGTCAGGAGGAGACATCCCTTGCTGATTTGCGCCAGCATTGAATTCTCAGTCAGGAGATTGGTCAAGTCGGTTAGGATGCCATTGTTCGTGCCCGCTGCGGCCCGAACTTGATGACTTATATATTTTGGTCCGCATGCGAAATCCTGATTGGTTTGACGCTTGGCGGACCAATAGAGGATGAACCCGAGTGAGCACGGTCGTCCGAACAATGCAAAGACGATTCTGTTTGCGTCGGGCCACGCTGTTCAAGCCGGATACGGTAAACTGCGTGTATTCCGCACGGGAGAGATTCGAATATGGAAGACAAGCAAATGGTCACCAGTGGAGTCGTCCTACACGTAGCGCAGGCAATGAAGGATGAAATCGAACGCAAACGTTTAAAGCGTGAGAAGATTCGCGGGATTGGAGAAGAAATCCGCGCATGAGAGTGCGTCGAGCTCGATCTGGGAGAAATTGAAAGATAATTGTGAATGAGGTCACAATAAAATCCGTGACGAAAGAGCGGCACGCGCTAGGGATTGAAACGGATACGGATCTTACTTATCGCACAACGTTCCCGGTCACAAATGGGGTGTGGCGTTGTGCGGAATGTCGCGAGCCGAAACCTGTGTACGCGTTTCCGTCGTCGAAAGATCCAGTATGCAGTCAGTGCTATAACTCGGGTCGAGTCGGTGAAGGAAAATAACCGAGGCCCAAGCCTAACAATGCTGAAGTCGTTCGGCAGTCACACTGAATTTAGTCGACCGCTTATTGAAAAGTATTCGCAAATTGCGACGGAGAATATTGTGAAGATGAAGAAGCCGAAGGTTCAGGAAGTTGCGACGATTATCGCGGGAGAGTTTGTAGCCGATCGCCGGATCGTTCGATCTAAAGCGAGGCGCCGCCAAGCGAGAAAGTTTGTCGTTACGATTCACCTGCGTTCACCGGAAGGCGTGAAGGAGGAATTCGCAGATGCGGTCACTTTAGCGACTAGAATCGTCGAGCCGGACGAATTCGGTGACGAAAATGGATCCGCGTTTAAGTGGTAAAAAAACTCCTGTCCATTGGTGGAAAGTACTTGGGCCTGGGATAGTCTCGGGCGCATCCGACAACGATCCCACGACGGTTGCATCCCTTGCCGTGATCGGCTCGACCACTGTATATGGCTTGAGCTGGCTGGTGTTGCTTATCATCCCGATGCTCTCTGTTGTACAGGCGATCAGCGCGCAAGTTGGTATGGTGATGAATACCGGCTTGGAAGATGCTGTGCGCAGACGCTACGGCAAGGGCTGGGCGTTGCTCGCGCTGGTTTCGGTACTGGTTGTGAACTTGATCACGCTGGCGGCCGACCTTGAAGGCGGCGGTGCAGCGCTCTCGCTGCTGATACATCTCGATTATCGCTGGTTCGTTATACCTCTCGCTGCGGGTGCGGGATTCATGCTCATTCTTGGTAATTATACAAAAATTCAACGAGTGCTCATCTATCTGCCGCTCGTGTTTCTGAGCTACGCCGCCGCGGCGTTTTTGGCGCAGCCGCATTGGAGCGATGTTTTACTCAATTCGCTCGTTCCTCAGTTTTCATTTACCGGGCCGATGGTCGCGGGCGCGATCGCGCTACTCGGCACCACACTCACGGCGTACGCGTACATTTGGGAAACGGTTGAGATGTCGGAGGAAGCGACGCCACTATCACGGCTGGGTTTGGTACAAGTTGACACAACGCTTGGAACGATCATTGCAGGCACGAGTTTTTGGTTCATCCTGATCGCCACCGGCGCGACGCTCGGAGTGCACCACAAAGTTGTGCAAACAGCCCAAGATGCGGCCAAGGCGTTAACGCCGTTTGCGGGCCACTGGGCCTCGCTTCTTTTTGGCATCGGCCTGTTGGCCTCAGCACTGATTGCAATTCCAGTACTCAGCGCAACCAGCGCTTACGTCGTGAGCGAAATGTTCGGCTGGATTGTTGGCATCGATAAGAAGTTTCGACGCGCGAAGAAATTTTATATGATCCTAGTCGCGGTACTTGTTGTTGGGGCCAGCATTGCACTGGCCGGAGTGCCACCAATTAAGTTGCTTTTTTTCAGCTCAATCGTAGGAGGTCTTGCGACACCCATTACGTTGACTATGATGATGTTGATTGCCGGCAACCACAACGCAATGAAACGGAAACCGCTAAACCCAATTCTGCTCGGATCCGGCTGGGTGGTAACGTTCGTGGTGACGGCCGCAGCGGCAATCTTCCTATTTCAGACAATCACTGGCAAAAACTAGACCGGCGAGATCCAGCTTTTTTGCTGCTCCAGCGCAACCTGGTATTTGATGGGTTCGGTCTTCATATATCTAGTCGATCTTGGCTGCAAAATAACCCTCGAATACCAACGTTAGTAGAAACAAGTGCATTAGCAACTATTGTACGTGGGGAATGTTAAAAGGAGCATCGGTCTCCATTAGGAAATTCGCACACGAGGTAGGGTTCATAGGACGACCTGGGGGCTGCGCGCCTGTCACCGTTGAACTCAGCTCCTTGCAAATCGACTTCTAATCTCTCTGATGCAGCATCAAGTTCAACGACAGTGCCCCTCAATCCCCGAATTGTAACTTGCCGGTCGTCTCCGAGACGCGAAAAATGCATTTGTACAACAGCTCCTGTCTTTTTTCAATCATCGAGAAGGCTCAAGGGTTCTTCGAGTGAAATATGCATGATTAAGAATGCCTTCAATGGGAGACGCGTCAAAATTCCGTCAATTTGATATCCAGATCAGAATTTCACTGTATTCTCAGGATATTGTAAGACACGGCCCGACATTCCGTTCGGCCGATTGGGTGAATAGGGGTTCCGACCTGCATTGAGGGCAGCCTAATCGAGTCAGTTCTCTCAGGGCTTTCCCACCGGCGATGGTACGACTTCGCAGCTGGGCTTCAGAGCCTCGCGGACTTTTCGAGTGAGATCCAGTTGTGTAAAAGGCTTTTGCAGCAGAAGACGTCCTTGCCGGGAAATCTGGTCGGGATCAGCCGCAAACTGTGCATACCCTGACATGTAAAGTGTCTTCGTGCTGGGGTGAAGCGAGGTTAATTCGTCAGCTATTTGCGGGCCGCTCATGCCAGGTATCACCACATCAGTCAACAAAAGATGGATCTGAACATTGGGGTTTTGCCGAACAATGTTCAGCGCTTGAACACCATTGGCAGCTTCGAGAACGCTGTAGCCGAATTTCGAGAGTAGGTTCGTGGTTAATTCCCGAACGCATGCGTCGTCTTCCACGACCAAAATCGTCTCTGAGCCACCCCGGCACTCTTCGGGGTTTGTATCATCAGTGAGCGACCGGACATTTTCTTTGCGTCGGGGCAAGAGGATCTTGAACATCGTGCCGTGCCCCTGTTCGCTATAGACCCAGATGAAACCGCCGCTCGGCTTTACAACTCCATAAACTGTCGCAAGTCCCAGCCCTGTTCCTTTGCCCAGTTCTTTTGTCGTGAAGAAGGGCTCGAATATGTGGGACTGGGTCTCTGCATCCATACCGGAACCTGTATCCGATACGGCGAGGATGATAAAGGGGCCAGGTGATATATGGCCGTGCAAGCGAGAGTAGGTATCGTCAACCTCCACGTTCGAGGTTTGGATCGTCAGCTTTCCTCCCTGAGGCATTGCATCCCGGGCGTTCACAGCCAAGTTCATGATGACTTGTTCTATCTGGCCTTGATCCGCTTTGACAGGCCCCAATACCGGCTCCAGAATGGTCGTCAGCTCAATATTTTCATGGATCAGACGCCGCAGCATCTTTTCCATATCTGTCACAATCGTATTGAGATTGACCACCGTCGGCTCAAGGTATTGCTGGCGGCTAAACGCCAGCAGCTGTCTGGTTAGTGAGGCAGCGCGCAGTCCCGCCTTTCGGATTTCATCCGCGTGCTTATGGAGCTCATGGTTTTGTTCCAGCCTATCCGCGAGGACCTCACTGTAACCAAGAATCACGGCCAGCAGGTTATTGAAGTCATGCGCGACCCCTCCCGCCAAACGACCTACGGATTCCATTTTTTGTGCTTGACGGAGCTGTGCTTCAAGAATTCTGTGATCGGTAATATCGTCGGCGATTACCTCAAAGTGAGTTAGTGTGGCTTTCTCGTCGCGAACTGGTCGACCCGTGAAGCTCACAGTGGTAAGTTTGCCGTCTTTTCGTTTGCATCTTACTTCATTGCCCCGGAATGATACTTGGGACTTGAACATCTCCTCGAGTCGCCTCGACTCTTTTGGATCGCTGCATATGTTGGCAAGTAAATCCGCCGTTATCAACTCCGAGTCCGACCCATAGCCCAGCATATCGACCAATGCGGGATTAGCGTCGAGAAGCTTTCCCTCTGCACTCGTTCGGAAGATTGCGTATGGTGAATTCAGCACGAGCGAACGAAAATTTGCCTCGGATTGGCGGAGGGCTTTCTCAGACGACCGCAGCGCCTGCTCCGCCTTCTTACGCTCGACCGCATATCGAACGGTTCGTTCTAACAGGCTTGCATCGACTCGGCCCTTGACGAGGTAGTCTTGTGCGCCTTCTTGGACTGTTTTGAGTGCAAGGGCTTCGTCACCTAAACCCGTCAGTACGATAATGGGTAGTTGAGGTGCATCTGCATGCACTGCAATGAACGTTTCATGTCCCTGGCTATCAGGCAACCCGAGGTCTAACAGGACTGCTTGGATGTCATCTTCATGGATCCGAGCGAGGCCTGCCGAAAGTCGGTCGGCAAACTCCAGTTCGAACCGAATCTGCGATGCTTCGCGGCACATCTCGCCTATCAGACGAGCATCTCCGGGGTTGTCTTCCACCAGCAGGATTTTGAGAAGAGCCTCGTTCATTGTCCTTCACGGTGTGGAAGTCTGACAATGGCTAACCAAAAATCGTCAATTGACTTTACAACGGCGGCAAATTGCTCCAAGCCAACTGGCTTTGAAATATAGCAGTTGGCATGGAGGTCATAGGTTTTGGCAATATCCTCTTCAGCTTTGGAGCTGGTCAGGATCACTACCGGGATGCGTCTCAGTGCGGGGTCACTTTTGATCGACGCCAGAACCTCGGAACCGTTCTTGCGGGGCAAATTTAAGTCCAGCAGAATAAGGTCGGGAAGCGGCGCATTTGGGTATTTACCTTCCCGGCGCAGAAACAAGAGTGCGTCTTCGCCGTTATCCATCACCGTCAAGCTGTTGTGAATCTTACTCTCTTTAAGAAGCTCTTTCGTCAGACGCACATCGCCCGGATTGTCTTCGACTAGCAGAATATCGATTGGGCGGCCCATCGTATCGCTCATGCGATTTGCTCCTCTTTTGCAGCATTGTTATGGTCCGGAATCGTAAAAAAGAGAGTGGAGCCGCTCCCTGGTTGAGAGTTCACCCAGATACGCCCGCCGTGGCGCTCGACGATTTTCTTGCAAACAGCGAGACCGATGCCGGTCCCAGGATATTCTTTCTTGGAATGCAGGCGTTGGAAGATCATGAAGATGCGCTCACCGTATTCCGGTGCGATGCCGATACCGTTATCGCGCACGGAGAACTTCCATCCGTCGCGTTCGCGTTCAGCCGAAACATGTATTCGTGGTGGCATCTCGCTGCTGAATTTGATGGCGTTTGCCAAGAGATTCTGAAACAGTTGGCCAAGTTGCGTGTCATCGCCCATGACGTTGGGTAGCGGATCGTGGGTCACGATCACACCCTTTTCACCGATCGCAAACTTTAGACTGACCATGACACGTTCCAGGACCGTGTCACAGCTAGTAGGCTGGAAGGTTTTTCCCCGAGTGCCAACTCGCGAATAGTTCAACAAATCTGTGATGAGTGCCTGCATCCGGGTAGCTCCGTCAACGGCGTACCCAATAAAATCGTGAGCATCGGCATCAAGTTTGTCTTGGTAACGTTTGGCGAGCAGTTGTGTATAACTTGCCACCATCCGGAGGGGTTCCTGTAGATCGTGAGACGCGACGTAAGCAAATTGCTCCAGTTCAGAGTTGGACCTCGCCAACTCCTCGGCACGCTGGGCCAGCGCTTCTTTTGCCTCCTGCCGTTGTTTTTCCAACTTTTTCTGCTCAGTGATGTCTCTGAATATAGCGAGTATGCACTTCTGTCCCCCAACGTCGACAAACTCAGCCGAATCCTGCCCGACGCGCCGTTCACCGGCTTTTGTAAGGAAATTGATTTCCACGTCGCGAACCGAGCCTTGGCTGTTAAGCGCCTTCATGAGCATCTCGCGATCTTCGGGTTTCTCCCAAAATCTTATATCTAAAGACGTGCGCCCAATAACCTCCTCGCGCCGATATCCCGTGATGCGAAGGAAGCTTTCATTCACGTCGATGTAACGGCCTTCCGAGGCAGCGGCGATGGTGATGGGTTCCGGGGTCGCATTGAAGGCTTTATAGAATCTTTCTTCGGCCAGTTTGCGCTCAGTGATATCGAGAACCACGCCCGAAATTCGGATAGGTAGGCCTGTCTCATCTCGGTCGATAGCCCCTCCCAGCATCTGCAAGGTCCGTTCTGAGCCATTGGGCCGAACGATGCGAAGCTCAAAGGCATCCAACGGCTTTCCGGAAAGCATATCCAAAATGGATTGTTCGTAACGAGCCGCGTCGTTGGGATGAATCAATTTCGTCACAGAAGAGGCTTTTAGGTCAAAGCGGTCAGGAGAAACGCCATAGATTCGATACATCTCGGCAGACCAGAAGAGAACATCGTTGATGGAGTCCCAACTCCAGTTCCCCATGTGGGCAATTGCTTGAGCCGCTGCCAGATTCGCTTCGCTTTTCTGAAGCTTCTCTTCTACCTGTTTTCGGCGCGAAATGTCTCTGAACGTAACCTGAGTTGCGTATTCCTCGCCATAAATGAATGAGCGTGCTGCGACTTCAACGTACATTCCTGTTCCGTCAAGTCGAAGCATTTTGGTTTCCGTTCGGCGTATCGACTCGGGATCATGAGAGAACCGTTCAATTCTCTGTTTGACAGCCTCTTTGTCATCTGGGTGTACAAAACCGAGGTGATGTTTACCCTGAAGTTCGTTGACAGATGAAGCGCCCAATAGCTTAGCGTAGGCGTCATTTGCAAAGATGATTGTCCCTTGGCGATGAACCAACATCGCATCCGGAGACTGCTCAACGAGCCAGCGGTAGAAATCTTTGCCTTCGGGCCGACTCTCTTTCGCTTGCTCGTTCCCGATCTTTTCAGTTCCCGGTTCTCGCTTTGCCAGTTCCTGCGTCATTGTCGTTGCCCGGTGCGCCGTGTGCGGGAACGGTCAGTTCTGGTCCGTTCTCCTGCGATTGGGCAGATGGAATGGTTTTTAGGCCGCGGAATCTCGAACGGAGGCAGTCACGAGGACAACCCCCGCCTTCCATGGCCCATTCTGAACTATACAAATACCTGGTAGGAAACTTACGGAACAGACGTGTGCAAACAGGTACGGGAGACGATTTTCTGCGACGAAATGCCATGACAGGACGCTGGAGACCTCAGTAGTCAAATGGTGTGTATTGGTAGCAAGACTGTCTTCAAAGTACAGTTATTTCATAACTTACTTAAAGACTTCCGGGTAGCAAGTGCTCAATTGCAACACTTACTTATAGGATGGAGGTACAGCCTTTTATGGCAACTCCCGTTCAGCGATCTAGTCCTCTAGTCGACGAATCAATTCCAAACGAAGCACTCTCTCGATGAGAATGTAGGAGCTATTGAGCCTACGACACGGGATTACCTGGAAGTTGTGAGAGCGTATGGAAGCGTCGGCATACCGCAGACTCCGCAGCAATGCACTAGCAACTTCATAAGCCGTTTTTGGGCACTGCAACGACTTCCCAGTTGGCTCCCTCCCATTTGCAGGCATCGCGCCAAAAGAACGTAAAAATCACTTTTCCTCCTGACGGCAGTTTCTTAGTCGGCAAGTCAACATAGTACAGTCCCAGTCCTGAGTCCGTCGTTTTTACATCCGCTACCGTTTTCCAATTGTCGATACTCCAGTGCACGAGTGCTGGTGCTAGTAACTCGATTTGCAGATTGGTCCCTTGCAAAAGATGTCTCGCCGTGTGATTGAAGCGCCAAGCGGAAAGCGAAGAACCAGTTTTTCGCACTTGATAGCGCTGCACCGCACGCCGTAACGTCGTTCCGCGAAGGACGAAGTAGCGTGGCTCATGGTTTCGACATCCGCCAAGCCAAAGGGCGCCCGGCCTCCATATGGTGAATTTTCTCCCGCGGCAGTTCGTTGCTCATGCTCAGATCGGCGACCAACGATTTCAGTCGCTGGGTCTCTAGTGCGAACCGCCGCAGACCAGCCTGGGGCAGTTCGCCGCGGCCTTCAATTCGCCGAAGCCGTGTCACTGGTTGCTCCCTGGCTCCGGAGGCGGTCCGAGGGGAATCACCTCACCGCCCGTCCGCGAAATTTTCCGGAGGTTCAAGACCTTCAGGCCATTCCTAGCGGGGAAGCCGGTAACGGTGATCTCGTCACCCGGCTTCAACTTCTTGCCGTTCCACCCGTATCGGACGAGGTGGTTCGGTCGCAGATTGAGGGGCCAAGTAGAAAGTCCGGGCCGTTAGAGGAAATATTTCATGCGACCATTTTGCCTGGCAGTTGTAATTGCAGCAGGGATCGCGATGTCGTCGTCCATAGGAGTGGCCCAGCATGCCCCAACTACAGGTCCTTATAAGGTGCTCAAGACAGCCAAAGTTGGCGGCGAGGGCGGCTTTGACTATATTTCCGCGGATGTCGAAGGCCGTCGTTTGTATGTCTCGCGGAGTGGTCCGATGGGGCAGTTGATGGTCTTCAACCTGGATACGTTGGAACCGGCGGGCTCGATTGCCGGCATCAAATCCGGCGGCGCGGCCGTCGACCCCAAATCCCACCACGGCTTTTCCACCACCAAGCCCATCACCATGTGGGACGCGAAAACTTTGCAGGTGATCAAGATGATCGACGTGGATGGCCGTCCTGATGGCATCATGTTTGACCCATTCAACGAACGCATCTGGGTGCTGAGCCATATGCCGCCCTACGCCACCGTGATGGATGCGAAGGAAGGCACAGTGGTGGGCACGATTGACTTGGGCGGACAACCCGAGCAGGCCGTGAGCGATGGCAAAGGCACGATCTACGTGAACATAATGGACAAGTCCAACATTGCCGTGGTGGACGCGAAGAAGTTGACCGTTACGACGCACTACGACCTGAGCTCGAAGAATGTCACCAACGGAAGCGGACTGTCGCTTGACACAAAAAATCACGTTCTTTTTTCATATTGGCGCCTGCCGTCGCCTGTAGTGGCGATTGTGAACGCCAAAGTGAGATCTATGTTGGCCGGGCAGACCTTCATGAGACAGGTACGTAAGCATGTTACAATCGGCCTGCGTTTGTTGCTCTTGTAACACCTTTAGATTCGATTGAAGGGGCTGCAAGTCTAGACTTGCGGCCTTTTTTGTTGTACGGCTGGAGGCGGTCGAGAAGCACAAATAGCTTAAAAGAAAAGTGGGTACATCAGTGAGAGAACAAGGAACAGTAAAGTGGTTCAACGCCGCCAAGGGTTTTGGCTTTATCCAGCGCCAGTCCGGCGAAGACGTTTTCGTACATTTCTCCGCTATTCAAGGAGACGGGTACAAGTCATTGAATGAAGGACAGGCCGTTGAATTTGAAGTAACAAAAGGTCCCAAGGGTCTACAGGCGGCGAACGTCTCAGCCCTATAGTGGTGGAGCGTGGGTCTCTCGCATGGGCGGGAGGCCCACGCCCGGCAAAGGTAGGAAGTCGCTGCGGGCCAGCAGTAACTCCCGATTAACGCGGTTAAACAATCTCAAAACTCCAAGGACAACCGAAGCTAGGCTGCATGGAGCGTCCTAGTAACTCGGTGCGAAGCGCTAGCGTGTGGCCTTTGGTTTGTGTGCCTTGAGGAATCGGCCACCCTTGTTTCTCCCTCGGCGTGGTATTGCTCCATCTTTAGCGTGAAGCTGCCTTTGCTTCTCAACGACATTCGCATCTCCGTATCTGTTTGGCGCGGCAACTGAGGCTTCCCGAAAATTGAGCGGGTCTCTAAGATTCTGTAATTCGCGGTAATAGTAGAGCGGTGCGGGCCGGGACCCTTTGAGTCTGAGCGTCTTCAGGAACTCGATTTCTTGCTCGGTAGCATCTCCGCTGAGGGAAGGGTCCAGAAGGAATTCCTTGAGCCCGGGCTCTCCTTCGGAAGGTTCCTCAACCTCCTTCTCAACAAACTCAAATCTCTTCGGATACCCTGGGGCTAGTCCGCGGCTCAACACAATCTCCGTAGCAAAGGTCGCGAGGTCGATATCCCATGATTCGATCAGCGGATCAAGGAAGGAAACACAGTTTTCAACGGAGACGTTAAAGACGTCCGTATCGAGAAACTCGAGGATGATGACTCGCATTTGTTCGTAGCTTCGACCGCTCAGTCGAGCTACCAGGTGCAACCAGTTTTCGCTGTCCAGTTCTTTTCTCGCCACTCTCTTGACCACGCCCAAAAGTCTTTGTGTGATTAGGCGTTCGAGTTCACCGAAGGGCTGTTTCTCAAAGATGGAGCGTACTTCCTTTGCCTTGTCGGGTGCACACTTACGCAGGACCAGCTCTCGAACTTCTCTCAACAAGGGCACGGGTGGGTCCCCCAACCTTCTCTTTAATTCCTCCTTGCGCTGGTGCTTGGCCAGCTCGGAGAGTTTAGTGGTGGGGAATTTCAAAAACTTGCCCATCGTGTCGTAAATGTCCGTTCGATCCGGTGCAGGAGGTAATTTCTTACGAGTCAGCAGTTGAGAAATATAAGAGTCCGTGACTCCCGCGGCATTTGCTAGGTCCTTTTGTTCGAGCCCCAATTCTTCCAGTCGCTGTTTGATTACCAGACAAACGTCCACCGAGCGCCTCCCGGCAATTAACTGCCAACAATAAACTGGGAAATATATTATCAGAATGTGATTGACAAGGTCAGTGAATTCACTAATTCTGGTTAACGGACAGATGGCTCCTTTAGTTTACCTAACAACTGGCAGTTATCTGAATCAACTCTTGGCCATGAAAAAACCCAAGGAGACCCACATGTTTGCACGCAGAGTGTATATGCATCTAAAGCCCAATAGCGTAGACCAATTCACGGAAAGGCTTGAAAGGGATGTTATCCCCACCCTTCGAAAACAGAGGGGGTTCCAAGACGAAATCACGTTCGTCGCCCAGTCCGGAACTGAAGCGTTCGCGATCAGTTTGTGGGATCGTGCGGAAAGCGCAGAGGCTTACAACCGCGGAAGTTACGCCGAAGTGGCGAAACTCCTTGCGACAGTGGTTGAGGGACCACCCCAGGTGGAAACATACAACGTTGCTAACTCCATTTTCCACAAGATCGCTGCTGCTGTAGCGGCCTAGAACCAAGGAACCAATCTCTGGCTTCGGGGCGGGAAATCCCGCCCCTCCCAGCCTCAGCATAAAAGAAACTGAAAGCAAGGCTCTCTCCGGTAGTAAAGCACTCCCGACATTCGGAGTGTTCCGCAGTCGTCTCAGGCGCACTAGATAGAGAACAAGGTGTCCAATGGTCACGAAAATCATCAGTGGATTTCCGCTGCGGCGTTGCTCGTGGTCGTACAGGCCCATCGTGCCTACCGCGCTGACTCGCAGAATGATTCGATGGCTGGATTCAGTTTGCCTTTAGCAGGTGGTTTTAAAGCGTGAGTTTGATGGTGCCAAGCACCACGAAAGAGCTCAAGGAGTCGCCAATCTGAAAACATTTCGCCCGTGATCTCGATTTTCGGCGATGGCGCTACTCTTTGAGTTTCGGAACGGATCAAACGGAGGTAATAAAATGACAGCGAATGTGAAGCCCCTGCACGATCGGGTATTGGTGCGGAGGTTGGAAGAGAAAGAAACCGCGAAGGGCGGAATCATCATCCCCGATACGGCCAAAGAGAAGCCCCAGGAAGGTGAAGTGATCGCGGTCGGTGCCGGCAAGCTCAACGAGAAGAGCGGGCGGATTCCGCTCGACGTGAAGCCCGGGGACCGCATTCTATTCGGCAAATATACCGGTAACGACATCACGATTGACGACCAGGAGTATCTGATCCTCCGCGAGAAGGAAATCCTGGCGAAGGTTAGCGGGATAGCGAAAGCGGCATCGAGCAAGAGATAGTTTCTCCGATCCAAAGATTTTGGACCGGACAAAGGTTCTCATACACCCGGGAGGGTGAAGTCCTATGGCAAAGCAAATTGTAACTGGTGTGAATTCACGTCAGGCGATTCTGCGCGGCGTCAACATTCTGGCCGACGCGGTTAGGATCACGTTGGGCCCGAAGGGACGCAACGCTGTGATCGAGAAAAAGTTCGGCGCGCCGATCATCACCAAGGACGGCGTCACCGTAGCGAAGGAAATCGAGCTACAAGACCCGCTCGAAAACATGGGCGCGCAGATGGTTAAGGAAGTTGCTTCCAAGACATCTGACGTTGCCGGTGACGGCACGACCACTGCGACTGTGCTGGCGCAGGCCATCTTTCGCGAAGGCGTGAAGACGCTCGCGGCCGGCGCAAACCCGATGGCAGTGAAGCGCGGCATCGAAAAAGCTGTTGAGGTTGCCGTTGAGGAAATCAAGAAACTCCACAAAGACGTGAAAGGCGACATGATCGTCCAGGTTGGCACAATCAGCGCCAACAACGACAAGCAGATCGGTTCGATCATCGCCGAGGCGATGAAGAAAGTCGGCAAGGACGGCGTCATCACCGTTGAAGAATCGAAGACGATGGAGACAGCGCTTGAAGTGGTTGAGGGGATGCAGTTCGATCGCGGGTATGCAACACCATCTAAGATAAATCTTCCTTTCAAAGGTGGTGTCTATGACCCAAGGGAAACGGAAGGTCGGATTGTTGGTCGGAAGGGGGTTATCGACGTCCAAGACCACGGAGAAT
>Ga0307372_10004895_pt1 | contig 20404 bp, 17 predicted proteins | sample OX1MG_FD_202533 | JGI IMG/M metagenome (GOLD analysis project Ga0307372, IMG submission 202533) | Soil microbial communities from Risofladan, Vaasa, Finland - OX-1 | ecosystem: Environmental > Terrestrial > Soil > Coastal area > Acid sulfate soil | place: Finland: Risofladan, Vaasa | collected...
ACTGGTTCATGCGCACGGTGCAGTCGGGGATGGTCGGCATCAACGTACCGATTCCCGTACCGATGGCCTTCTACAGTTTCGGGGGCTGGAAACGCTCATTGTTCGGTCCATTACATATCCATGGACCAGACGGCATACGATTTAATACCCGCTTAAAGACAGTGACCGCACGCTGGCCCGATACGGCACAATCGGCTGGACCGGATTTCACGCTTCCGATTACGCGATGAATCGTCAGGCTGCAGCCTTGTCATCGGCAATATCACCCTGAAATCCCTTCACCAGGCGGTCAAAAAGCAACCCGTAGGCGACGGCAAGCGGGATGGTGACAATGGCAGCTGCCGCCATCAATGACTGCCAGTAATAGATATCACCGCGGATTAATTCTGTTGGTATACCTGCGCTGACTGTGCGGCTGGCAGTCGAACTCACGAAAACCGCCGCATAAATATAATCGCTGAGTGAAAGTGCAAAAGCGAACACGATACAGGTGGCTATGCCAGGCAGCGCGAGCGGCAGGGCTATGCGTAGAAAAGCGCCGAAACGACTGCAGCCATCGATGAGTGCGGATTCCTCGAATTCGCGTGGCACCGACTTGAAGAACCCCAACAGCAGCCAGGTACAGAACGGTATGGTGATGGTTGGATACACGAGGATTAGGGACCACACGGTATTTGCGAGTTTAAGTAGAGAGACTATCTCGTACAGGGGGATGAATAACAGCGTGGGGGGTATCAAATAAACCAGGAATATGGCGATGCTTGAATGCTGACCCCAGCGGCCTACAAGCCGTGACAGGCTATAGGCTGCGGGAACCGACAACAGCAACGTGATAGCGACAACAATTATCCCTATGAACAGGGAATTCCACAGAAACACCGTAAAATTCGTACTGGTGAAAAGGAACTCGACATTTTTTAGTGTTGGCGGCAGATTAAATATGAATGGATTGTGATATGGATTGTAAAGATCAGCATCACTCTTAAAGACCGTTATCACCATCCACAGAGCCGGGAAGGCCGCAAACAGCACAAACATGCCTAGCGCAAGAATGAATCCAACTCGCCGAAATGGATGAAACATGAGTCTCATTGTCGTCAACGCGATTCAGCGCGGTAGGCAAACCGCAGTGCCAAGATAGAGCCGGCCAAAAGCACCGGGAACAAAAATAACGCGATTGCTGCTCCCTCGCTTAAGGCTCCACCATCGATGCCTTTGAGATAAGCCCAATAAGGCAACACTTGGGTGGTATACCCCGGGCCGCCGCGCGTTGAGAGCGCGACCACTGTCATGTCTCCGAATACCAGCAAGGCGGTAAACATGGAAGCCACCACCAGTATCGGCATCAGCGCCGGCAATGTAATGCGAAACAGTGTGCGGAAAAACCCGGAACCGTCTATCTCGGCTTGTTCGAAAATATCACGGGGGATGGAAGTACGGCCGGCGAGTACGATGAGTGTCGCGAATGGCAGCAGGCGCCATACGTAAATGGTGATTATTGAGGCGAGCCCCAACCATTCCCGCCCGAAATAATAAAGATGGTTCGCCGGACCCAGCAGCGTACCCGGTCCCAGCAAATGTACGCTACGCAACAGCCAATCAACCGGGCTGAATTCCGAATCCAGAAACCACAACCAATCGATGGCCGCGAGCGATACCGGCATGGCCCAGGGAAGAATGAGAAAAATCTGAACCAATTTCTTGCCCCTGAAATTGTGCACCAGTAATTCAGATTCAGCTGTTGCGAGAATGAGTATAAGCAGCAATGACGCGAACGTAATAATTATGCTGTTACGCAATCCGAGCCCAAAAGCGGATTCGTGCATGACTCTGATGAAATTGCGCAAACCGACAAAATGATGAATGTGCGGATCGCCCACCGTTGCATCGCTGACGCTGAGTGCAATAGCGAGGAAGAATGGCACGGCTACCAGTATAAAGATGTAAATAACAGCTGGCGCAAGCATTAACATACCGAGCAGCCCATCACGATCTGCCACGCCGGCATGCATGCTCAATGCACCGGAACGTTGTTGCTTCATGTTATTGCCAGCATTTTCAAACCGGGCCGGGCATGCGCAAACCCGATTGCTTGCCAAAGTAACGCAATCTGGATCGATCGATCATGAAATCGTGTTGTTTCCCGGCACGTAGTTCTCCAGCGACCGCTGGTTGAACTTTGGCGAGCAGTTTAGTCTCGTTTTTATCGTCCTCAAGCACGCCATAGATAAGCCATTCGGATCCCAGGAATTCAATCTGTGAAATTCGGACTTTAAAGATGATCGAGCCCTCCGGAACGTCTGCTGTCCCGCACGGCAGCAGATATTCAGGCCGAAAACCGAGGATGTGTTCGTCGTATTCAATCATGTTCATGGGGGGGGAACCCAGGAAGCTGGCGACGAAGGTATCAGCAGGATCGTCGTACAGCTCTCGGGGGGTACCGAGCTGGCACACACGACCGCGATTCATGATGGCAATGCGATCGCCCATACCCAACGCTTCAAGCTGATCATGGGTTACATACACGGTGGTGACGCCGGTGCGATCGTGGAGCTGACGCAGCTCGCCCCTTGCCATAGCCCGTACTTGGGCATCGAGTGAACTCAGAGGTTCGTCGAAAATAAACAGGGAGGGATCCCGGACCAGGGACCTGGCGAGCGCAACTTTCTGTTTTTCACCGCCAGACAGACGGCCAGGTTTGCGCTTTACAAGTGCTTCAATACCCATAAGGCCGACAACCCATTGCACTTTGGTTTCGCGCTCGGCCTTGGGCATCCCCCTCGCTTTGAGCGGGAACGCAATATTCTCCGCAACGGACATGTGCGGATACAGTGCATAGCTTTGAAAAACCATCGAAACATTGCGGGCGCGTGGCGGGAGATGCGTGACCGGAACACCTCCAATCAGCACCTCTCCCACAGTCGGCGGTTCTAACCCCGCGATCATACGCATCAGCGTGGTCTTTCCGCATCCGGATGGACCAAGGATCGCCAGGAACTCGCCCTCGGCGATCATCAGGTCCACACCATCTACTGCATAAAATTCACCAAAGCGTTTTTTTATACCTCGCAGTTCAAGTGTCGCCATAGTGCAGATGTATCCCCGATCACTATGTGCGTGACGCGCTTACTTTGCTGGGCATCCAACATAGCCCTTGGCGCGCCACTTGGCCACGATCGAGGCAATCTGCGCAGCGGTATCTTTTACTGCTTGGGCAGGTGTCTTATCGCCACGTGCTGCTTCTGCCATCATGGTAGACAGCAGATGAGTGTTATAGACCTCACTGACCGCAGGGTTGGCATCGCCCGGATAGCCGAGCCATGCAGTCCAATTGGATGCGTCACGCAGAACCTCGAGCTTGTTGGCTGGTATAGAACCCCATGGATCGTGATCCAGCCAGCCGCCACGCTCCCAAAGCTGCGGCACGGTCTTGGCGAATGCCGGGAAGTTATATAGCTCGCTCTCATAAGTCGCCCAGCTGTAGTTGGCGGTGAGATCAAGCAGGAATTTCTTCGCGGCCATGATCTCATTCGGATTCGTCACATATTTTGGAAGCACGTAAATGAACCACACATGCGACGTCTGATGCACTTCACCATCCGGCCCTTTCAGGCCAGGACTGAAGCCCGTATCCACGGCGTTCTTCGGTTGAGACTGCTGTGCGGTTCGATAGAATGAGATCGAGTTCTGGATATAGGACGACTGGCCGGAGACAAAGGCCTGGTTGTTGGAAGCGGGATTCCAGCTGAATACCTCCGGCGTCTCGGCGTTCTTGAATAACTTCGTCTGGAATTCAACGGCTTTGACCACCTGTGGCGAATCAAGTGCGACGTTGCCGCACTTATCGAACAGGGAACCGCCATAAGACCAGATCAAGGAACGTGCATAGAACTCAGAATCGATCTCCGGTGACATCCCGACGCCCACCGGTATCCCTGTCTTCTGGAAAATCTTGACACCGCCATTGTAGAGGTCCGCATAAGTTTGCGGCCCGTTCGGATAGCCGGCTTCTTTCCACAAGGACACCCGGTAGTCGCCCGGATCCGGTACCCAGCCATGGCAATAACCGTACCAGGTTTTGGTGATAGGCAGATACGACTGGCTGGTACAGACCTCGGACTGCTTGCCGAATGCCTCTTGCGCAGCCTTGTTGACATCGGCCAAGTTCTGAAGCCCCTCTATGAAAGCTGCGGGCGTGGCGATTGTTTCGAACATCGTGGGTCCACGTTTGGCTGCGATCGAAGCCGCAAGCGTGGGCACAATATCCCCCAGGCTGATGTGCTGCACGACCACCTTGACGCCATTTTTCTTGCCCCACTCCTGGGCGTATTTGTCGAACCACTTGTCGTAACGCGGAACGAAATGGCTCCACTGCGTGAGCGTTAGTGTGGTCCCTGCCGGGAACTTAGCTGGGAATTTCATGGTGCCGAATTTGGAAGGGAAATGTTCAGGACTTGGTTTCGGGACCGCAGTTCCGGCTGCCATCACTGCCGCCGATAGTAATAGCGTAAAAACGCAGATGATGCATCGGGATATAAATTTGTTCATGGCTAACCTCCTGAAAATATGCTTGTAAGCACGCAAATCCCCAGCCTTAACTGAGGATTCGAAGAATTAACGCATCAGGCGCCCATCCCTAGGCGCCCTATGGAAGACATCGAGATCATTAACATAGCGTTAGAAATGTCAATATTAGAAATGATAAATGGCACTCATGGAAAACTGGTTACCCCCCGTGGATAGGGTGGTCGTGCTGGTAGTGGTGCTGCCAGCCGCGGCACTATCCAGGATGGCGTGCATCCACTCGAGCCCGAAACCATAGGGTCCATTGCCGTAAATCAGGTCGAGCGCGTACTGCTGGCTCTTGAGCCGAGAACCGCCCCAGGTGATGACATCGCTCTGGTTCGGGTGGTCGGTAGCATAGGTTGCATACATCGCCCAGTTGGGGTTGAACTTGTAGCCACCCTGTACATAGCCTCCGGTTTCCTTGATGTTGCCGAATTGCGCCATGGCGCCGAACACCTGACCGAGACCTTTGCCGTTATAGACGGCGGCTTTCAGCACAAACGGGCCGGGGTGCCAAGTTGTGCCCAACTCGATGGCGGAAGAAGTGATGGTGTTAGTGATCGGGGTGGGCGCGGTACCGCCAACGCCGCTCAGATCCTCGGTGCTGTAATGGCCGACCAAGTAACCCAGCCAGTCACCTTGCTCCGCATCCAGGCGTGCCTCGATCTGCGGGCGGAAATTGACATTGCCTGCGGTATCAAAGGTTGTATTGTTCGAAGTGGGCCCTTCCCAGTTACCGGAGAATGCACCCAGATCCAACTTCCAGGCCATCGAACCCGCTTCGGCTTGGTTGAGTTTCTGGGACCACACGATGCCGGGGAAACGCCAGCCGATCATGCCGGTGGCGAAACCCAGTGGAAAAGCGATATGCGTCAGGGACTCCGGCACGCTTTGCAGCGGAAACAACAGATCCCACTGCTGTCCGATGGTCACCGAACTGCCGCCGTCGGCGCTGGTCAGTTTCATGAACGCCTGCCGCAGGCGCGGCGTCTCCTGCTGCGCGCTGTAGCCACCGGTGCCATTGAAGCCACCAAAGAAGTCACCTTCCAGGTGACCAGCGACGCTCCAGCCATTGGAGAGTGCCGGGCCTTTGATATCCAGCCAGGCGCGCGTGTTCTGCACACTGATGCCGGAGAGGTTGTGGTTGTTGCCGGTGTTGGGCACCGGAAACTCGGCGTTCTGGCCGTTGCCGAAGATAAAGTCCTGGCTCTGCCAGAAAGCGGTAGTGTCGATAAATCCATGCAATGTGATGCTGACGTCAGAATTAGTACTGACATTGGAACTGGTATCCGCGTTGGCCAATAGTGGCGCGCTACACATCAGCGGCAGCACCATCCATACACTTAATTTCGTCCAAACGCTTTTGATGTTCATGATGTTTACGCCCTCACCAAGGTCAAGTTAGTGTTATGTGAGCATGCACCGATGCGGCAATAGCCGCGATATCGGCAGTCTTTCTAGTCCGGTCGCGCAGCAATGTCAAGCCATTGATGTCAAGGTGCGATTGGCGTTGGAGGACCGTCGGGTGTTGGGGGCGCTTGCGTGCATGCAGACGCTAGCAGACATCATCGAGGGTCACCGTAACATGAAAATCATGAAATTATTTCAAAGTTTACTTTGTAATAGATTGTTTATTCTATGAAAACCCGTTTCTTATGGGCCGTGGGGTTACGTGATCAGAACCACGAATCATTCGCGATTACAGGCCCGCAGCCGATATACGATATACGGACCTAACGGCATATTTTGGGTGGTCCCGGATACGCCACAATCACCCTACTTGCAGTGAGCCGGTAGGGGGAATATAAGTTACGCGGTCATAAATTTTTGGGAGGAGCTATCATGGCAGAAGAATCTAAATCCACGTTTGCCAATCCCGCCCCACTCGGCCTGGTTGGCTTCGGACTCACCACAGTAATGCTGAGTCTAATCAATGCCGGAGTACTGCCGAAGGGCGGGGAGCAGGTCGTACTGCCTCTTGCATTCGCTTTCGGCGGTTTGATCCAGATGCTGGCGGGGATATTTGAGTTCCGTACCGGCAACACCTTTGGCCAAGTGGCGTTCCTGAGTTACGGGGCGTTCTGGTGGTGGTTTGCGCTACTTATTGTGCTCGGTAGCCACGGCGTGCTGGACCTGTCGCAAGCAGGCAGCACCATCGCCGTTACACTGATCGGCTGGGGCGTATTCACCCTGTACATGTGGGTATCCACTTTCCGTCTGAGCAAGGCATTATGGTGGGTGTTCCTGACTTTGTGGATCACCTTCTTCCTGCTCGGCTTCGGTGCCTTGTTGGGCGTCAGTGGCCTATCGCACGCGGGTGGCTGGGTCGGTTTGGTTTGCGGGCTGCTCGCCATGTATACGAGTTTCGCCATCGTGACCAACACCACCTTCGGCAAGACCGTGGTGCCGGTAGGCGCACCCAAAGGTTGAAGAATACTGGTAACAGCGACCGAACGGGCAGACATCTAGTTTGGCTGCCCGTTCGGTCGCAATCTAAATTTAATCATCAATGCATGCACAGCATAGTTAGCGGCATGTGATGTATCCGCAAGGAGACAGTTCCATGGCAGACAAAACTAAGGCAAAGGAAAATACCGAGGTCAGCGAGGCACAGATTGCGGTGCATTGGAAGGAAGAAGGGTATTTCCAACCACCGAAGAAATTCATCGAACAGGCGAACGTGAGGGATCCGGAGATACGCGAGCGTTTCAGTCTGAAGAGGTTCCCTGACTGCTTCAGGGAATACGCGGATATGCTGACCTGGTTCGAGCCGTATAAAACGGTCCTCGACACGGGCAACCCGCCTTTCTGGAAATGGTTCGTGGGCGGCAAACTCAATGCCAGCTACAACTGCGTGGACCGCCACCTTGCCCAGTACCGCAACAAAGCGGCGCTCATTTTTGTCGGTGAACCCGAAGAAGATCCGCCGACTGCACTGACCTATCAGGAACTCTATATCCGGGTGAATGAGATGGCGGCGCTGTTGCGCGACTTTTGCGGACTTAAAGCGGGCGATCGTGTCACCCTGCATCTGCCGATGACAGTGGAGTTGCCAATCACGATGCTCGCGTGTGCGAGACTCGGCGTGATCCACTCACAGGTGTTCGGCGGGTTCTCCGGCCAGGCCTGTGGCACGCGCATCCAGGACTCGGCCAGCCACATACTCATCACCATGGACGCCTACTGGCGCGCCGGCAAGCTGCTTGATCACAAGGTGAATGCTGACATCGCGGTGCAAACCGCGAAAGAAATGGGACAGCATGTGGACAAGGTTCTGGTCTGGCAGCGTTACCCAGGCAAGTACAGCGCGCCAACACCGATGGTTAAGGGGCGCGATTTCTTCGTCAATGAGATCCTCACGCAATACACGGGTAAGCGCATTGAACCGGTACCCATGGATGCGGAAGCCCCCTTGTTCCTGATGTACACCAGCGGCAGCACCGGCAAGCCCAAGGGTTGCCAGCACCGTACCGGCGGCTATCTCGCCTACGTCACCGGCACTTCCAAGTATATCCAGGACATCCACCCGACCGACACGTACTGGTGTATGGCGGATATCGGCTGGATTACCGGCCATTCATACATTGTCTACGGTCCGCTGGCGCTTGCAGCGACCAGCGTCATTTACGAGGGCGTGCCCACGCATCCCGACGCGGGGCGGCCGTGGCGAATCGCCATGCGCTTGGGCGTGAATATTTTCCACACTTCACCGACCGCGATTCGCGCGCTACGCAAACTAGGATCCGAGGAGCCGAGAAAGTATAACTACCACTTTAAGCACATGACCACCGTCGGCGAACCCATCGAGCCAGAAACGTGGCGCTGGTACTACAACGAAGTCGGCAAACGCGAAGCCGTGATCGTGGATACCTGGTGGCAGACCGAGAACGGCGGATTCCTGTGCAGCACCCTGCCCGCACTCGATCCGATGAAGCCCGGCAGTGCCGGTCCCGGCGTGCCGGGCATCTTTCCGATCATCTACGACGAGAACCGTGAAGAAATTTCCGCGGGTTCCGGCCGCGCGGGCAACATCTGCATCCGCAATCCCTGGCCCGGGATCATGCAGACGATTTGGGGCGATAACGATCGCTTCGTGAAAACCTATTACTCACGCTACTGCAAGAATCCCAAAAGCAAGGACTGGCAGGATTGGCCGTATCTGGCGGGTGATGGCGCGATGCAGGCAGAAGATGGCTACTTCCGCATCTTGGGCCGCATCGATGATGTCATCAACGTTGCGGGACATCGCCTGGGCACCAAGGAAATCGAATCCGCGTGTTTGACGGTGCCCGAGGTCGCTGAAGCCGCCGTGGTACCGGTAGCAGACGAGCTCAAGGGTCGCATGCCCGAGGTCTACATCGCCCTCAAGCCCGGCCATGAAGGCACGCCCGATGTCATCAACCGCATCATCAAGGCCAACGAGGACATCATCGGCAAGTTCGCACGCCCAAAGCACGTGTATATCGTGCCGGACATGCCCAAGACGCGCTCAGGCAAGATCATGCGCCGGGTACTGGCCTCCATCTCCAACCGGCGTGACGTGGGTGATGTGACGACCCTGGCAAACCCGGCCGTGGTCGAGGAGATCCGCATAATGGTACAAGGCAAGGAGAAAGTTGTTACCACCGAAGCGGTGCCCGATGATATCGCCAAGTTCGGTCAGAATGAGTAACTATCGTCTGATCTAAAAGAGCACAACCACCATCGTGCAGCCCTTGAGAGCCTCTGCTCTCGAGGGCTGCACGACATGTACCCGCGAGGGTTGCGGTTACTTCAAAATTCTGGCACTGCAGACAGCGTTGTCTTGAACTGGGATCCACACACAACAATTTGCCCTGGACGCAAAACAGCGGGCAGACACGCGCGCTGTACGAAGCAATCACACATTCTGACCCGTGGTGTAGGATGGAATCACTGAAATCCAGATGATTACTTCCATGAAACACCGCAACCAACCCTGCTCGGTGGACACAGCGGAACCCGGGAAGCATGGCCACACACCCCGCTTGACTCCAACCTCTGCATCCAACATGCCAGTTCTTTATCCCCGCTATGCGCGTCATTTGTCTTTGCAGAATTTCGGTGAAGCGGCCCAATCGCGTCTAGCACACTCCGGCGCCCTCATAGTCGGTCTCGGCGGATTGGGTTCGGCAGCCGCAGTGTATCTTGCCGCTGCCGGCATTGGCCGATTGGTATTGGCTGATTTTGATCGCGTGGACGAAACCAACCTGCAACGCCAGATCCTGTACCGCATGAAGGATGTGGGCCAGCGCAAGACGCGGGCGGCAAGCGCTGCCTTGCTGGCGCTTAATCCCACACTTGAGGTCGAGGAACTTGATGGGCGCCTGGCGGATTCTAGGCTGGCAAGCGCAATCAGTCAGTGCGACATTGTGATCGACGGCAGTGATAATTTCGCAACGCGTGCCGCTGTCAACCAGGCTTGCCTGGCCCGGCGCCGCCCGCTTGTATCCGGCGCCGCCCTTCGCTGGGAGGGACGGCTGGCAGTTTTCGATCTGCGCGAGGACGACAGCCCCTGTCTCGCCTGCCTGCACCCGGACATGAGTGAATCACTGGAGACATGCGAACGCGGCGGCGTGCTCGGTCCGCTCGTGGGAGTGATCGGCAGCCTGCAAGCCGTCGAGGCGCTGAAGCTGCTGACCGGCACCGGTACGCCCATGAGCGGACGACTGCTGCGCTACACTGCGCGCAGCGGACGATTCAGCGAGTTCAGCATCGGCCGGCGGGCCGACTGTCCTGCATGCCGGGATCGGCCGGCGACCGGCTAGTGATTCGCACAGCGCTCAGGGGTTCTGCAGCGCCACTCCTTTGACTTGCGCATAGACGGCACAGCCCGGTTGCAGCTCGAGTTCGCGCGCCGAACGACGGCTCACCCGCGCGAGCAACGGAGTGTTGCCGATGCGCAGGGAAACCACAACCGCGGCATCCGGCAGTTCGGCGAGCGCGACGACCCTTGCCGGCATCACATTGAGGATGCTGCTTGCCTGTGGGCGGGTGCGCGCCAGGCTCACGTCCCGGGCATGCACCAGCACCCGCAGACGCGCACCGGGTGCGGCCGGCCGGCTGGCAGTGACCCAGAGTTCGCCGTCAGAGAATGCCAGCAGGCTCACACCATCGTTTGCGTCATGCTGGACAAATTTGGTGTTGATGGCAACCACCGCATCGGGGCGGCGGGCTAGCGGCAGCGAGATATCCGCCGCCAGCATGTCGGCCGGGCCTAGCGCACGCACCCGCCCGGCCTCCAGCAGCAGCAGATGATCAGCGAAACGTACCGCCTCCTCGGCGGAATGGGTTACGTAGATCATGGGCAAAGCCTCTGCCGCATGCAGCGCTTCCAGTGCATGCAACAGCGTCGCACGCAGCTCCGTGTCGATCCCGGAGAACGGCTCATCGAGCAGCAGCAGCCGCGGGGCGGCGAGCAGCGCCCGCAGCAACGCCACCCGCTGGCGCTCTCCGCCGGAAAGTGTCACCACCCTGCGTTGCAGCTGTGCGCTGAGACCGAAGCGCTCGGCGGCAGCGGCAAAAGCACCGCGACGCTCCGCCGGCAGCCGGCGGCGCCACCCGTAACGCAGCGCTTGCTCCACTGTGCAGCCGGGCATGAACACCGGATGCTGGAATACCAAGCCGATGCGGCGGCGGTGCGGCGGAATGCGCACACCCTGTTCCCGGTCCTCCCAGAGTTCATCGCCGTATGCGATGCGTGCCTGCGCGCCACGCTCGAGGCCAGCCATGAGCCTGAGGAGCGTCGTCTTGCCGGCTCCGGACGGCCCGAAAATAACGCTGCGGCCCTGTGCCGGCAATACGCCCTGCGCATCCAGGTCGAATCCACCCAGCCGCAACTGGAAACGAAACGTGAGCATGCCGGTCAGCGCCGCCGCTGGGTGATGAGATAAAGCAATAGCAGCGCCGTGAAACTCATACCGACGGCGACCGCAGAGAGCAGGTCCGCCTGGTGGTATTCGAGTGCTTGCACGTGATCGTAAATCGCCAGCGACAGCACACGTGTCCGGCCGGGGATATCGCCGCCGACCATCAGCACCACGCCGAACTCGCCGAAGGTATGGATGAAGCCGAGCACAGCCGCTGTCAGTAAGTCTGCGCGCAGCAGCGGCAGCACCACGCTCACCAGCCGGTCCCACGGTCCGGCACCGAGCAGCGCCGCTGTCTCCAGATGGTGTGCATCCAGCCGTTCAAACCCTGAAGTCAGCGGCTGCACCACCAGCGGCAGGGAGTACACCATGGAGGCGATCACCAGGCCGGTGAAGGTGAATGCGAAGCTCGCACCGAACCAGCGCACCGCAAACGCACCCAGCGGTCCGTGCGGACCGAGCGCCAGTAGCAGATAAAAACCAAGTACGGTTGGCGGCAGGGCGAGTGGCAACGCCACCAGTGCGTAGGCGGCGCGGCGCACAACGGTTTTCCGCCGCACCAGCCACCAAGCGAGTGGGATTCCGGTGAGCAGCAGCAGGAAGGTCGTGACCGTGGCGAGTTCCACACTCAGAACCAGCGGTGACCAATCAAACATTGCGGATGATACCGAAGTCACCGGTGAGCAGGCGGTTGGGATTTTACGACTTCCGGTAGGCGGTAGCCGAGTCGCGCGATCAGGGGGCGGGCCGGCCCACGCAGAAACCGCAGAAAGCTACGCGCTGCCTCGATATTGCGGGCATGTACCAGCAGAACCGCTTGTTGATTAATGGGCGAATAGAGTGAAACCGGCACCACCCAATGGGAACCGCTTCGCCAAAGTCCGGCGGCCAGCAGCTGGGCTGACGATACGAATGCATACTGGGCGCCACCACTGATAGTGAATTGCAATGCTTGCCCCACATCCTCGCCAAAAACCAGACGAGAATGCAGTTGCTTGAGCAATCCGAGCCGCTCCAGAACTTCCTGCGCCGCTTGTCCGTAGGGTGCGAAATGCGGATTGGCGAGTGCCAAGTGGGCAAAGGCAGCACTGCGCAGCGTTGTGGGACCCGCGGCTGGTGACGCTTGCGCTCCCCACAGTACCAGCACCCCCTGAGCATAGGTAAATCGACTAGCGCTTTCGGCCAAGCCGCCCGCCACCAACTGACGGGGATATAGGTCGTTCGCCGAAAGGAACACGTCATAAGGCGCGCCATTGGTAATCTGTGCATAGAGTCCGCCGGAGGAGCCGGCGCTGGCCACCACATGGATGCCGGACTGGCGGCTATACGCAGCTGCAATGGTCTCAAGCGGCTTGTAGAAATCAGCCGCTACGGCGACCCTTACGCTGGTCCCTGCTTGCACTGCCAACGGCAGTGCAAGCAGGGTGCCGACAAATCCTCTGGCCCACTTGCGTGGGGATATCCCACTCCGCTGTCGTCTGGATTTTGAACGTGCGGAGACCACCACTTTATCAGCGGCTGGTGGCAGGAGGCCGGATGATGAGAGGGATCAGAGTCGCGACTAACAGAATCACCGCGATAATATGCAGTGCCTGGGCGTAGCCTCCGGTGCTCTCGCGCAGAAACGCGGTAAGCATCGGCCCCAATACGCCGCCGAATCCCCATGCGGTCAGCATCAGGCCGTAGATCGGTCCGATGTTCTTCGAACCAAAATAGTCGGTAGCAAACGCCGGCATGGTACCAAACCCTCCGCCGTAGCATAGCAACACGATGAACGCCAAGGTCGTGAAAATCACGAACACGTATGCGTACGGTATCGCGAAGAAGATCACCACCTGCAAAAGATACATGGCGATGAACACATTGCGCCGTCCGATTGCGTCCGACAACCAAGCCCAGGCCAGTCGCCCAAAGCCGTTGGCGATGGATATGATGCCGACCATCCCCGCTGCGACCAATGCAGTCACACCCGTCAGCTGCTGCACCATGGGTGCTGCCTGTGAAATGATGCTGATGCCGGCCACCACATTGAGGAACAGGATCCCCCAAAGCGCGTACCACTGCCATGTGCGCAAAGATTCCTTGAATAGATATTCGCGCGTGCTGCGCTGGGACTGGACGCGTGCTGAAGGCGACCAGCCTTCCGGCGCCCAACCGGCGGGTGGATTGCGCATGACTAGCGCACCGACCACAACCATGATCAAGTATGCGACACCCAGTATCGCGAACGTCTCCATCACGCCCACGTCCTTGATGAGCCAGGCAGCGACCGGTGCGGTTATCAGCGCACCCGCGCCGAATCCCGCCACCGCGATTCCGGTAATCATGCCGCGTTTGTCCGGGAACCATTTGACCAGCGTAGCAACCGGCACGATATAACCCAGACCGACCCCCAATCCACCTAGCAGGCCGTAGCTGAGATATAGCACACCGAGGTGGTGAGCGGACATGCTTGCCAGGAACACCCCCGCGCCGTAGAAAATACCGGCAACGACGCCCACGATGCGTGGCCCTTTGCGGTTCATCCACAGCCCGCCAAAAAAGCAGCCGAAACCTAATACTAGAATGGCAATAGAAAAGGTCAGTGTGATTTGCGCGATGCTCCAGCCGTAGGATGCTGCCAGAGGTTTGACGAACACACTCCAGGCGTACACTGCGCCCAATGCGAGCTGCATGAGCACACCACCTGCCGCAATCCACCATCGGTTCTGCATATAGCCTCCTAGGTTTCAGGTTGAATCTAAGAATAAGTGCCCAGCAGGCACAAGTGGCGGCGATATCTACCCCGTCTTTGTACAACTTGTCAACAACCGCTTACTGCTGAAGGCTTTGTGGCCCTTCTGCCAGACCCAAAAACTACCGGCGCCAAAGTCCGGAAGCTACTCCACCACTTGATATTGCCAGGCTGGACAGCCGTAACCTGGGAGGTACACACTTAGGCATTCCCTAGTACCCAAAAATGTTCACAGGGGGATGTTATGAACAGATTCACTGCAATACTGTCGCTGGCACGCGAAGCCCTGCGGTCGCCCCGTCCGATTGATCCGGTACGGACGCCCGCGAAACACTGGCAACCCTCCTTATGGGCGAGTTGGCTGCCCCTGCGACAGATTGAAAACTTCCGCGAGATATTCCGCGCCCTGCACGAAAACCGCGACAACCTGGACTACGCCTGGCGCATCCTCAACCACGGCGTGTGCGACGGCTGTTCGCTTGGCACCACCGGCATGCACGACTGGACCATGGAAAACATCCATGTATGCAACGTGCGCCTGCGACTGCTGCGCCTGAACACGCTTCCAGCCCTCGATATCGAACGGCTGAAGGATGCCGGCGCAATGGCCAAACTCGGCGGCAAAAAAATGCGTGCTCTCGGACGTCTCCCCTATCCGATGCTGCGACGGCGTGGTGAGGCGGGCTTCCAACGCATAAGTTGGGATCAGGCCCTCGGGATAGTCGCGGAAAAAATTCGGGCGACCACGCCGGATCGCACGTATTTCTACATGACCAGCCGCGGTGAGCCCAATGAGAACTATTACGCATTCCAGAAAATGGCGCGTGCCATCGGCACCAACAACGTGGACAACGCCGCGCGCATCTGTCATTCGCCCAGCACATTTGGTCTCAAGGCTACGCTCGGCGTAGCCGCAACCACGTGCAGCTACAAGGACCTGATCGGGACCGATCTGGTGGTGTTCGTCGGCTCCAACGTCGCCAACAACCAGCCGATGATGAGCAAATACCTGTTCTATGCGCGCAAGGCCGGTACCAAAGTCGCGGTCATCAATCCGTTCCGCGAACCGGCCATGGAACTGAACTGGGTGCCCTCGGACTTGGAAAGCGCGCTGTTCGGCACGCGTCTCACTGACCGCTTCTTCCAGGTGCGCCCGGGCGGCGATGTGGCGTTCTTCACCGGTGCACTGCGCAAGCTCGCCGATCTCGGCCTCATGAACGAGAGTTTTGTGCGCGAGCACACCGCTGACTACGACAAGGTGATCACCGCAGCCCGGGCAATATCCTGGGCGGAGCTGGAGCGCTCTAGCGGTGTGTCGGAAGCGGAAATGGAGGCTTTCGCGCGCATGGTCGGTAAGGCCGAGCGCGCCGTTTTCGTCTGGGGTATGGGCATTACTCAGCATGCCTGCGGTGAGGATAACGTCTATTCGATCGTGAACTTGGCCCTAGCCCGCGGCTTCGTAGGTCGTGAAGGCTGTGGCCTGATGCCGGTGCGCGGTCACTCCGGGGTGCAGGGCGGTGCGGAGATGGGCGCCTATGCCACCGCCTTCCCGGGCGGGCTCGCGGTCAATGAAGACAACGCCCGCAAGCTATCCGGGCAGTGGGGCTTCCCGGTGCCCGGCAAGGTCGGACTTACCACCGCCGAGATGATCGAAGTATCCGATCGCGGCGGTACCGACGTCCTGTTTGCCACCGGCGGCGACTTCCACGAGGTGCTGCCCGATCCGGACCGCGTCCTGAGTGCCTTCTCGCATATCGGGCTGCGCGTGCATTTCGACATCGTGCCCTCGTCGCAGATGTTCATCGAACCGGGAAAGGATGCGGTGCTGCTGCTGCCCGCGGCCACCCGCTATGAGATGCCCGGTGGCGTCACCGAAACCACCACCGAACGGCGCATCATCTTCAGTCCCGAGATTCCCGGACCGCGCATCGGCGAGGCGCGTCCCGAGTGGGAAGTGTATATGGAACTTGCGCGGCGCATACGACCGGAATGGCAAGAGCACCTCGCTTTCGCCGACACTGCCGCCATCCGTGCCGAAATCGCCCAGGTGGTGCCGATGTATGCCGGCATCGAGAAGCTTGCACAGGAAGGCGACAATGTTCAGTATGGAGGGCGCATGCTGTGTGCCGGCTGGAAGTTCCCGACCGCTGACGGAAAAGCCCACTTTCACCCGACCACGTTCGTTCCTATGCAACTGCCAGAGGACAGCTTTCAGGTAGTGCAGCGGCGCGGCAAGCAGTTCAACAGCAACGTGCATGAAGAGCGCGACCCGGCAACCGGGCTGCCGCGGGATGCGGTCATAATCAGCAGCACCGACTGTGGGCGGCTTGGCCTGCACGATGGCGATGCCGTGGTGCTGGAGAACGAGTACGGCCGCTTTAACGGCCGAGTATTCACCGCCGATGTCCGTCCTGGCTCGCTGGAAATGTACTGGCCCGAAGGCAACGTACTGGTGTCCGGCAACGCGCGCTCACCGCTCGCCAAGATCCCCGCTTACCGCGACGTAATCGCCCAACTGCGACGTCCGCGGCCCGACGAGAGCAAAAAACCCGTGTCGCATGCAGCCTGAATCACAAACCGAAGAGGCGGTACTAAAAGAAATGCTGGCGCTCGACCGGGCGCGTGTTGAACGAGGGCATTCTGTCGAGCGCGTAAGCATTACACGTTGGCGCGATGCAAAGCGCGAAGATCTCTCCGATGAAGTCGCTGGCGAGGAGCCCATGGAAATTCGCGTGCGCGTGCCAACGACCGGCGGCTGGCAGCAGCATTCCATCGCAGTCACCATGCGCACACCCGGCAACGATTTCGAGCTGGCGGCCGGCTTCCTGCACGCGGAAGGTTCCGTGCACAACGCCGATGACATCGATCGCATCGGTTACTGCACCGACGTAGCTGAAGATCAACAGTACAACATCGTTACCGTATATCTGGCGCCGCACGTTGACTTCGATACTGAAAGGCTCTCGCGCCATGTGTTCACTACGTCGAGCTGTGGTATCTGCGGGAAAGCCACGCTGGATTGGGTGCAAATCAGCTGTCCGCAGAAACCCCTGGGAGACTTCGTGCTCGAGCCGGAAAAGCTGTTTTCCATGCGTCGCGCTCTCGAACAGTCCCAGTCGTTGTTCGCACGCACCGGCGGACTGCACGCCAGCGCGCTGTTCGATCTGGAAGGAAAACTACAATACCAACGGGAAGACGTGGGACGGCATAACGCCACCGATAAGCTGGTGGGGAAGCTGCTACTAGACCGGCAACTGCCGGCTTCCGAATCGGTGATACTTTTCAGCGGCCGGGCGGCTTTTGAACTCGTGCATAAATCCATTCTCGCCGGCATTCCATTTCTGGCCGCGGTGGGGGCGCCGTCCAGCCTTGCTGTGGAACTTGCGCGCCGCTATGGCGTAACACTGGTGGGTTTCTTGCGGGACGGTCGCTTCAACGTCTATAGCGGTGCCGAACGGATGCGCTGGCCGACACCGGCATGAATGACCGGGTTGTGGAAGCATCCGGTTTTGCGGGCGTGGTACTGGCAGGTGGCCGTTCCACGCGCATGGGACAGGACAAGGCGGAACTGATTTACCGCGGGCGGACCCTGCTGACACACATGTTGGCACGGCTGCAGGTATGCGGCGCACAACCCATAGTCATCAGCGGACCGCCACGTGCGGGTCATATCACTCTCCCCGATCAGCGGCCGGGCCTGGGACCTCTCGGAGGAATTCATGCCGCACTCTGCGGACTGGCGGACGCGCTGGAAATCAACCGGCTGCTCATCGTTCCGGTGGATATGCCGGCACTCAGCACACCAACGCTTACCGCGCTTGTGCGCATCAAACCAACGGTTCACGCCTGTCATTACGCCGGCCATCCGTTGCCCCTGGGTCTTGCACTGCATACCGATGTCCTGGCACGCCTCAATCGCATGGTGGGCGACAAAGGACTTCCAGACTCTCGGCGTTCGCTGCATGCCTTTTGCGCGAGCTTGAATGCGCAGGTCTTACCTCTTCCCCGGGAAGGCGGGTTTGAATTCATTGCGCTCAACACGCCCGCAGACTGGGTGGCCTTTGGCGATGACCACTCAGGCGCGCATGTGTCATGAACCTGCGCCTATCGCCCGGGTCGGTGCGTGTGCGCCTCAGCCGTTCGGAACTTGACGTATTGCTGAGCACAGGCGAAATCAGCTCTGGTACCCGGCTGGCGCCGCATCACGAATTCACCTATCGGGTAACGCTGGACGACAATGCACCGGAATTGCTGTTGGATACCACAGAAAATGGCTTACAGTTGCGGCTTTCGGGTACGCATGTGCGCGAACTCGCCGCTCGCCTGCCCAGCAAACAAGGCATCGAAATGCAACAGGCTGACGGCCGCGGGGGCATGTTGGCCCTAAGTCTTGAAGTTGATCTTCATGGCAGACGCAATACAACCCGCTAGTCGCATCCACGCTTGAACGCGGTTTTCAGTGAAGCACACCGGAAGTGTACCTCTCCATCTCGATACTCCGCGCCAACACCGACTTCACCGGCAGCAAGGCATTCAGCAACCCCAGTTTCGGAATGTCGTGGACTTTGATACCTCGGGTGCCGGGATAGTCTGGGCATGGATAATAATGAAGCCGCCGGAGCCATGGCATGACTTCGGCGGCTTCGTTCTGATGCTCAAACCTACAACATATGTATACGGATTGACCGTTATCGCGCCAACACCGGCGGTTTACAAGGGCAGATGGAACCCGCTGGCGATATCCAGTGTGGCTGCAAACATCAGATAGATGAGCCAGAAACCCGTGATCATGTGAAAGAACCCCAGCGCCCGCTCGCTGAAGGGGTGCATGGCCTTGAGGCTTGCCGGGATATCGGCGAGATACACACCGCACAGCCCAAGGAACAACAAGCCGACCGGCCAGTCCCCGGCGTGAAAGAACACGATGGCGCCCAGCGCCGATATGGCCAGAAAACCGATGGCCATGAAGGCATTGGGGCGCGGATCTGCACCCTTCATGCGGTTATATCCCAAAGCAAACCAGTGGATGCCGTAGGCCGAGAAGGCCAGCGCCGCCATATAGAGTGGCGGGCCCTTAAAGACTTGGAACAGCGTGAGCCCGAGGAACAGAATAGTACCGGTCACAAATTGACAGAAGCCTGGGAGCCATATGCCCCACATGCCAGTGCCGAGATTTACCGCTTCATCCCGTTTGGGATACCCAAACAATTCCTGCGGAAAGTAGATCAGGTAGCCCGTCCCTAGGCCGAAAAATCCCAACGCGATTGGAACATATGCAGAGGTTGAAAAGACAATAGGATATACAGTCGGATTCATACTTTTTCTCCTTCGCTTTGTCTGGACGGACTTCGACCGTATATGGCTTTTTTATTCAGCCCTAGGTAACGGTCACTGAATGGCGGGGAAACCATTAGCCAAACCTGAAACTTCCCCTCTCATCAAAACACAGAATCAAATCCCGCTCCGCACCCTGACGATACTCGGGGCGATGACTTTGGTGGCCAGACGGATTAAGTGGGGAGTCCGTTCGCCGCACTAGGTCCTAGTCGGGGCCAAGTACGCATTTTTAAGTGCTCAACAGTCAAGGAGTCACGGAACTCGCGTACCACTTCTGCTGACGCATCGGCAAAAACTGGGCATATTGCTGCAGCCAGCGGTTGTAGTCATGCAATGACCCAACCTCACTACCTGACAGATAGAACTGAGTATGGTTATTCTTTATAGCAGATGTAGTCGGAAAATCAAGTTTCCGGCGCCAACGTCCGTGCAGGCAGGCAGGCCGCTCCATGATCTGGTGTGCCTCGTCTTGCACGACTACGGGCGGTACTGCTCTCCGACATCGAACCATCTGATATGAAGCAGACTATAGGAAGCTGTGCAAAAACCTCACAGAGCCTCGAAATGCTTTTGTACAACAGGAGCGAGGGCGAGTGATGGTTATTCTAAATCATCGTGACCCGTCAAGCAGGCACGTCGAAAGGCATGACTTCGATCTCCATGCCCGCTGGTATGGTGGCCGCTTCCGTAGGTAGCAACACGAAACAATCAGCGCGGCTCATGACGCTTAGTGCGCTTGAATCTTGGCTGCCAGCCGAGCCCACAAACCATGCTCCGTCTTTACGGCTCAATATGCCTCGTGGGAATTCGGCGCGCCCTTGACGCTTGTCGAAAGCACAGAGTGTTTGCGCACGCAGCGTCAACGGCTCACGGTAGGATT
>Ga0307372_10004896_pt1 | contig 20402 bp, 11 predicted proteins | sample OX1MG_FD_202533 | JGI IMG/M metagenome (GOLD analysis project Ga0307372, IMG submission 202533) | Soil microbial communities from Risofladan, Vaasa, Finland - OX-1 | ecosystem: Environmental > Terrestrial > Soil > Coastal area > Acid sulfate soil | place: Finland: Risofladan, Vaasa | collected...
GTGACAACGCAGCGGCCGATGAGCATTCAGCGGTTCACGGCTGCCCACGAGCTGGGCCATTTCTCATTGCGACATGATCCGAGCCTCGATGATGAAAGCATCCTGCGACGCATGCCGATCGGCGCACAGCCGTCGGGAGATTTTCAGGAGGTCGAAGCGGACGCATTCGGCGTCGCCTTCATGATGCCGCGCTGGCTGATCGGATGGCATGCCGAGCGCCAGGGCTGGACGGTCGAAGCATTTCGCCGGCCCAACATCGTCTACCAACTCGCGCTGCGCATCGGCGCCAGCTACGAAGCGGCATGCTGGACACTGGTTCGCCATCGCCTCATCGAGGCTTCGCTCGCCCGCGAGTTGCTACAGACGCAGCCCCGCACACTTAAGGCCGCGCTGCTGGAAACCTATCGGCCGCAGAATTACCGCGGCGACGTCTGGCTCCTGACGGAATCCGACGCCGGAACACATATAGACGGTAGCCGTAACGATCTCTTTGTCCTACGGCTCGAAGAACATAGCGGCGGTGGCTATCTGTGGGACATCGACCAGCTCAAGGCGAGCGGCTTCGGCATCGTCCGCGATGAACTCGAAGCTATTGATGGCGAGGGCGTGGGCGGCCCAGTCATCCGACGGGTCACCGCCGCTCCGCCCGATACGCACCGCGGCTGCATGTCCGTGGACGAACGCCGTCCGTGGGATCCCGAGCCGCCGCTATCGAACCTCACAGTCGAGTTCGACCTGACCGGGCCCGAGGAAGAGGGCCTCTCTCGTGCGGAGCGTCGGAGCTTGCTTGAGGCGGCATGAGCGTCATCGTCGTTTCCGCCGACCTGCGGCCGCTGTTCGGTCTGGCGCGCAACCAGGGACCGCGCCCGACCTGCTTGGCGTTCGCCGCCAGTGATGCGCATGCAGCTTTGCGTCCCGGATGGGTGCCGCTGTCGTGCGAATACGCTTTCTACCAGGCGCAACGCAGGGCCGCACGGCCTCCGAGCGCAGGCGCGCTGCTGTCGGCGATGCTGGCGGGGCTGCGCGAGGATGGTCAGCCGGAGGAAAACGGCTGGCCCTATTTGGCCGCAACGCCGCTTGATGCGGCCTCCTGGTTGCCGCCGACGGAGGTCGGGCCGCTGTTTGGGTGCAACGGCGAGAAATCCAGCCCCGTGATCGACCGAGTCATTGCCGAGTTGGACCAGGGCCGACCGGTTATCATTCTGACAGTGCTCTCGCGTTCCTTCTACACGCCGACAACCCAGGCGGTGATCGATCCGGCGAACGGCGAGGCGCCGGAGCCCACGCGCCGCCACGCGGTCGTCGCTGTCGGCTACGGGACGGTCGATGGACAGAAAGCGCTGCTTATCCGCAATAGTTGGGGCACTCGCTGGGGCGATGCCGGCTATGGCTGGCTGACTGAGCAATTCCTGAGGCCGCGCATGTTTGCCGCGGCCACGCTGACGGAGGAAGTCGATGTATCTGCCCGTTCCGCCGCAGCCTGATTGCGCCGCCGCATGGCGGGCGGCGGTAGGGGCGGTTGATAGCCAATCCGGCCATTCGGCCTATAACGTGATCATAGATGTCGCTGATCCCATCCTGAACAACACCCGGCAAGATCCTCGAATCGCGGTCGTCGATGATTTCCTGGGCCGCAGCGACAAGTCTGTCGAGGCCGTTGCGAACACCATCTTCCCGGCCGGGCTTTACTACCGGTACGGCGCGCCTGCCTTCTTCGACGTGTTCCGGGACAAGGTCCTTCCGAAAGTTCGCCGGAATGAGCGTTGGTCGGGCTACTATTTCGAGCGAATGATGCAATATCCAGCCCCAGCGGGGGCACCGCCGAATCAGCTTTGGGACATTGTCGGTCGTATTCGCGACGAAAACGTCCGAGCCCTCAACAAGTTCGAACTCTCGCTGTTCGATCCGGTGCGCGACGTCGATGGTTCGCCCTATGGCGGCCAATGCCTGAGTTTTCTGAGCTTCAAGATTCAACCGGGCACTGCCAAAACGCTGGCGCTGACGGCAATGTACCGGAATCACTTCTACATCGAGAAGCTGCTCGGCAATCTCGTCGGGCTGGGACGGCTGATGTCATTTGTCGCGCGGGAAGGCGGCCTCGGTGTTGGCGCACTCACCGTTGTCTCCACTCATGCTGAGATCGACAAGCCGGGCGGTGCTCGCCGCTCAGAGATTGAAGCGATGATGGCCAGGTTCGATCAAGCGTGCGCGCCGCACCTAGCGGCGTGAGCGCCTGCGAGGGGTAGTTCGGCAGTCTCCAGGTGGCCGCCATCGTCAACGGTGCCATAGATACCGTAGACGCCCGCGATGAATTCCGCCTGACCGCCATAGCTGGGATGACGGACTGTATGGACCGGAATGCCGATGCCAGAGAGCGCCAGGCCGGCGTCGCGTCCGATCGCGACAATGCGTCGGGGCCGAATCATCGCGATCAGCGCCGTCAGGAGCGGCCATGTGGCCTCTCGCTCCGCACGGGTATGGCAGCGATTTGAAAACGGATCGCCTGACTCATGCGGATGCAGCGGGAAGATGTTCCAAAGAACCGCCGGCTCGCCAATCCGGTTGAGCACGCGCCAGACGATCGCTGCGGTGCGTTCCGCGACGACGGGGCCACGCGTAGCGCGATCAAGCGCTACACCGCCCAGCAAGGCGCCGGCCTGCCCGAGATGTATTTCGTCAGTCAGGGGCACGCCTGTCCGGCGGCCGCCCCGATAGCCGAGGTCGCGTGCGATCCAGATTGTATCAACGCGCACAGCGAGCGCCGCTTCCAGGAATCGCATCAGATTGCGTTTGCGCACACGGGCCGCGTCAGGCTGGTCATGGACAAGGCAGCAATCGCGGTACGGATTGAAGACGGAGGGAAGACGGGTGTCTGCGAGGGCCGCGATGAAAAGCTTCGGTGTCTTCACGATAATTTCTCGGTGGTCAGACGGTGATTGTTCATGTCGATATGAATACGGCCGCGGCGGTGCTGGCGCAGAAAGCGAAACGCGGCATAGCCCTCCAAAATCGCCTCCTCCCAAAGCCAAAGCGGACAATGCTCAGCCTCATAGCCGGCGACGAACTGCCGGACATGCTTGAGGAGGTTGAACGGAAGGTCACCTCGGTTCATGCCGGCGAAGAGACCCAGCTCGACCGCTTGGCCGAAGATCCAGGTCGTGACGCCTTCTTCGATCAGCGTCGCGCGCGCGCCATCCTGTCCCTCATCTATTTTCGGGTCGCTCTTCCGCTTGAGTCGCAGCAACGATCGTACAACCGGTGACCAACTGAGAACGGCGACGTAGGCAAAATGAAAAACATCGTGGAAGCGGTAATCATCAGCGGTCATTGCGTTGTCGGTTAGACGATCGCCGATGTTAATGCCGCCCGCGCGCTGAAACACATAGGTCTGGCCGCGGACGTCGCGCTCGAAGATGTCGACAAAGAGATCGCGTGGCAGCCGTTCCTCGGGATCGGCGTCGGCATCGAGCGGCTCAGGATAAAGGCGCTTTTGGGGCCATCGATCGAAGATTTTGGCGAGGTTCTTGACGGCGGCGGCCTCTAACGTGACCCCGGCTTCGTTGGCGGCCTGGATGAGGGCGCGGGTGATGGCGATCAAGCGGTCGGCGAGCGCCGCTCGGTCATCGGTCAGCCGGCCGGCCTCCTGGTCGGTGACGAGGAGACCGACCTGGCCCGCAAGCCGGAGCAACGTCTTCTCGAAGGCGGCGCTCGGCTCGGCCCGCCGCGGCATGATCTCGGGTTGCAAGGAGGCGAATGAGAGCATCATGTCGCCGCTGGGCTGCCAATCTGAATAGCCTCGGTCGAGGTTGGCTGTGATGTCGCTCAGCGTGAGCCCCCCTCTGGCAGCGACCGTAGTGAGATACCAGAGGACATCGCCCAATTCCTCGACGACGGCGCCGGCGTATCCAATGTAAGAGGCCCGATCGCGCTGCTTTTTTTTGACTTCGCTCAAGAGGCTCCCGGTCTCGCCGAACAGGCCCAAAAGCGGAAAGGTCAGCGATCCGCCGTCGCTGCGTTGGTCTGTTGTAAGGGCCTGGGCGGCGTAATCGGCAACCGTGAGCGGTGTGAATTCATCCGTCATGACGGCCGCTTCTTCCGCCGGTCGGCGATCGCTTCCGGCGGCACAGGCACGCCATAGGCTTGAAGTGCCCGCAGGACGATGACTCGGATCGGTTCCCGCGTCTCAACGGCCCGAATTCCAAGATGTCGCTTCGTGACCGCGGGCACCTGGATCTGGAGGTGCTCGTCAAGTTCGTCCAGCGACGGGGCTGCCTCCTGTTTCATGAAACCATTCTACCATGAAATCATGAAATGTGAAGGCGCGATCCGGATTCCCCAGCCGGTGTGTGGCCGGCCTGCCCTTTTCAGTCCGCCGCGACGAGTTGGCGACGTCCGCGCTTTCTCCCGGTGATCGTGTCAGCAATCGCGGCACGAAAGCGCGCAGCCTCGGGGCCCTGTTCCGCGAGGCGCTGCGTGAGAGCACGGATCAGCTCGTCATCTGCGTCCGAGGGGGCTTGGCTCACTTTCTGCGCCTTGCCCCCCGAGGGCTTCCCCGCCAATGCGGCGGCGATTTTCTTGGTCACCCGGTTGGCGGCTCGCTTCGACGGATCGTTCTGCACATGAGCGTAGATCGCAGTGGACCTGGGATTGGCGTGACCGAGAATGGCTCCGGTCAGCGCCAGCGCCTCACCCGTTGACGTCGCGGTGGACCCCATCGTGTGCCGCAATGTGTGGGGTGTTATGCCGGGAAGACGAGCCTTCTTGATGGCCCGCGACCACATGGTCTTGGTACCCTGAAAATGGCTGTCGCCACGCTCGGCGGGAAAAACGTAGTCGCTGCCGTCCTGCTTATCGATGCTCTTGAGAAGCGCCAAAGCGGCCGCGCCGAGCGGGCGAACTGATTTGCCGGTCTTGCTGTCGTCGAGCTCCAGCAGGCCCTCCTCGAGGTTCACCTCGGGCCATTTCAGGCCAGCGATCTCGTCGCGGCGACAGCCGGTGAGTGCCCAGAGGCGCGCAATATTAAGCGCCTTCGGATTGACGCCGTCCTGCTCGAGTTCATCCAACGCCGATCCAAGGCGGGTCACCTCCTCAAGGGTCAGGAAGCGCTCATTCTGGTTGTCGGTCTTCCGGACGGCGGCCGTATCGCAGGGGTTGCGGACCACGATCTCGTTTCGGCTCGCGAAGCTGAACACTGCCGAAAGATCACGCACGACTTTGCGAGCCCCGCCGGCCCCGCCTCGAACGATGACACGCTTTCGCGGCCCAACCTTCTCGTCGCTGGCGGTCTTGCCAGCCGCAACATCGGCGACGAACGCCTCGATGTCGCCTGCATTGATTTCCGATGCCCTTCTGTGGCCGAGCAGAGGCACGACGTGGTGACGCAGACGCGCCATCGTGTAGGTCTTGGTGCGCGGCTTCATCGGCTCTCCCTGCCTCTTACCACGCTGGATGACGCAACCCTTCTCCTCATAGAGGTCAATCAGCGCGCTCATCTTCATTTCACGTCGCTTCGCCTGAATCTCGGCTGCAGGATCGGCACCCACCGCGGCGCCGCCGAGGATCCTCTTGGCCTGCTTGCGTGCCTGGTCGGCCGTCAACTTGCCGAAGCGACCTATCGTCACCACGCGCTGGGTCGCGGACCGACCGCCGCCATTGGCGCGGTACTTGGCGATAAAGGTCTTCACTCCCGTCGGCTCCACTCGGAGCCCGAAGCCGGCCAATTCGCTGTCCCACACATGGTAGCGCTTGTCGGCTATTTCGGACGCATCAACGACCGTCTTGGTGAGAAGGACTCCGTTTCTCTTGCTCACAGCGCACCTCAGCGACTACGATTCTGGACACCACCTAGACACCACCGTGATCGGAAGGTGCGGGTATCTTGTAGCATGCCGCTGACGGTGATATCAAGTAAAATCAATGGTTTGATAGGGGTGTAGGGTACCGTGGGATACCCCCGGATAGGCTATCTGCAACCTTGCCAAGGTTGGGGTCGAGGGTTCGAATCCCTTCGCCCGCTCCAGATTTCCGCAGTGGAATCAATCGTCTAAAGGGTGTCATACGCACGGCGCCCTCCATGTTGGAAAGTTCTGGTGTCCACTTGGTGTCCACCGCGTAGGTGCGTGGCAGCCTCTCACCCGCTGATTGCACTGCTGGCCCGCACCAAGTTCCGCCATCGAGGCATGGTCTCGCTCAGGAAGGGCCTCGGGAATCGTTAAAGCTGGACGCCCCGCCGCCCGACCGGCCCTAACAAGAGCCGAGACCCGCGGCTTCGCAGAGGGGATCGGTACCCCCTGGCGTCGTGGGCCTGCATCCCAGCGGTCTTGCCCCAGTCTGGTCTATCCGGCTGCCTGCCTTGGGCTCCACGGGCTCCGATGGTCTTGGATCAGAGTGGTGCGGCAAAGCGGCCGGCTGCCTGAGAGCGTACCGGGCTACAGCCTCGAGTCGTCTGTCAGGCAGCTCGCGGCCTGACCTCCACAGTTAGCCGACGATTGAGGGCCGACGCTCGCGGCCCGATTTGGGGGTGCGCGGCATGAGGCGCGACGCAGATCGATACCGATATCGCCAATGTAGCGGGCCGGATCGGCAGAGTGAACGCCGGCAAAGTCCCTTCGCTCCGCGCGTAGTCAAGACCGCTCAGATTGCGATGGGTCGGGCCGCAGTTCCTATGTCTTTACTGACCTATAGATGTATGAACATATCGTGACCCAGGCGGGCGCTGCTGGGTATTTCTGAGCCGGGCCAGGAGGCCGCCTAACGGGGTTAGTCGATGAGCGACGGCAAGAACCCGATCGGGGCCACCATCTGATGTGGGAGGGCGTCCTGCGCGCGCACCGTTGTCTACGCGGCAAAGAATGAGCTGCGAGTTGCCCGTCATGACCCAACCAACCGAAGTCATATCTCTTGGACTCGATGAGTCACGCCTGGTGAGTGCTGACACCCTTGCTCTACGGTTGGAGCTGATGCGCCGGCTCGGAGGAATCATCGTTGAGCGGGGGCTGACGCAAACTCAGGCCGCCGAGCTGATGTACATGGATCAGCCTCGTGTGTCTGCGTTGATCAAAGGGAAGGTCCAGAAATTCTCGACCGATCGTCTGCTGAAAGCACTCAGCGATCTTGGGCAGGACGTCGAGATACGAATCACGCCCGCAAGAGCCAAACGGGGTCTTTTTCGCGTCACGCCGGCACCTGCCACATGAACACCAGCTCCGCTCACGTCAGACGAATTTCCGTGGGGCCGGATCGCTTGAATATATCTCCCGTGTCCACCTTTGATTACGTCCAGAGGGACCAGAACAGCGTAGAGCCTTTGCGAGGTGATGAGCTGCCAAAGTCGGCTGCCTTTGATTGGCATGCCCGAAGCAGCCAACTAGGGTATCGGGAGTAGGCCGCCATGGATGTCTTTGACCTCGATGACACGCTCATCCAAGACTATGCGCGATTTGCCAGATCATTTACGAAGATCCGCGCGGCCGATATCCAGACGCAGGTTGAAGACATCTACGAGAGACGGCGGTTTTGGCCAGAACCACTCGTCAGTATCAACCCCCATTTCGAGCGCGATGTGACGGTCGCAGATTTGGTAGCAGACGGCTCCCTGCATCAAGAAACTGGCAAGATTTTTCGGCTTCCTGGCGAGTCGTTAACGCTTTTCAGACATCAGGCCCAAGCCTTGGCGAAGGCCAATGCCCGTCAGAGCTTTGTCGTCACGACAGGCACCGGGTCGGGCAAGTCACTCTGCTTCTTCATGCCGATCATCGACGCCGCGGTTCGCGCGCGTGCCGCCGGACAGACACAGCGGACCCGCGCCATCGCCATCTATCCGATGAACGCACTCGCCAACAGCCAGCTTGAAGAACTAGAGGGATTCATTGGCCAGTCCGGGGTCGACGACAGGCTGCGGCCGACCTTCGCGCGCTACACCGGGCAGGAGAGCGAATCCGAGCGCCGGGGGATCAGCGAATCGAAGCCTGACATCCTGCCGACGAACTTCATGATGCTCGAGCTGCTGATGACGCGGCAGAACCCGCTGGACCAGGCAGTCATCGGCAATGCGAACGATCTGGACTTCATCGTTCTGGACGAGCTGCACACCTATCGCGGTCGGCAGGGTGCCGACGTGGCAATGCTGGTCCGACGGCTCAAGGACCGGCTGTGCCGTGGGAAGGAACCCGTCTGCATCGGCACCTCCGCCACCATGGCCAGCGACGACGCGGCGGCCGAACCCGTGGCCGAGATGGCGTCCCGTCTCTTCGGCACAAGGATCGCGAGCGACGCCGTCATCGGCGAGAGCCTGGAACGCGCAACCGACCCATCGCAGCGTCTGGCCACTCTCGGCGCCGCTCTCGGCGAGGCCATCAACGCCCGCATCCCCGACGCCCCGTCCGACACCGCGCTGCGAAGCCATCCGCTGGCGATCTGGATTGAGCTTGCGATCGGCCTGAACGACGCGCAGCACCTGGCACGGAGGCCGCCGGTCACGCTGGAGGACGCCGCGAAGCGATTGGCAGAGCAGACTGGCCGTACGTCCGATCGGTGCCGGGCCCAATTGCAGGCCATGCTTATCGCAATGAGCCGACCGGCGAAGGAACGCGGCGGCGCCGGCGATCGCGCGTTCCTGGCGTTCAAGCTGCACCAGTTCATCGCCGGCGCCGGCCGGCTCTACTCCACGCTGCGCGCGCCGGGCCAGCGGCGCCTGACGCTGGACGGCCAAGTGTTCGATCCGCTGGATCGCGCTGCCCGCCTGTATCCCACCCTGTTCTGCCGCCGCTGTGGGCAGGAATATCATGCCTGCCTCCTGGCCGAACGCGACGGTCGTCATCTCGTGGTCGCGCGTTCGATCGACGAGTCGCCGCTGAACGAGGAGGACCGGGCCGACCGCGCCGGCTATCTTGTGCCCGAACCGCAGGACGTGCGGGAATTCCGGTTCGACGGCACGGTCGACGCCTATCCCGAAAGCTGGACGAGCAACGGGCGCATCAAGAGCGACCGGCGGGCGTTCCAGCCGGAGCACCTGACCGTTGCGGCCGATGGCACCATCGGCGCCGACGGTTGCGCGGCGTGGTTCATACCCGGAAAGTTCCGCTTCTGCCTGGCGTGCGGCGATCAGCCGGCCGCCGGCGCGCGCGAGATCAACAAACTCGCCGGACTGTCGGCAGAAGGGCGCAGTTCCGCCACCACGCTGCTCGTTTCCAGCGCGCTGCGCTGGATGAACCTCCCCGCAAGCCCGCTACCGACGGATCGGCGCAAGCTGCTCGGTTTCACCGACAATCGCCAGGATGCGGCGCTGCAAGCAGGACACTTCAACGATTTCCAGTTCGTGACGCTGTTGCGCGCGGCGATCCTGCGGGCGGTGACGGCGGCCGGGCCTGACGGGCTGGCTGAGGACGAATTCGGCCGACGCGTGCAGGCGGCCCTCGGCTTCGTCGCCATCAATCGCAAGCGCCGCGCTGAATGGATGGCGGACCCGAATGCCGTCGGCGTAAGCCAGATCGAGGCCGAGCGCACGCTTGGCCGCGTGCTGACCTATCGGGTGTGGAACGATCAGCGGCGCGGCTGGCGCTTCATCAATCCGAACCTTGAGGAACTGGGCCTGGTCCGCGCCAGCTATGTCGCGCTTGATGAACTGGCTAGCGACGACGCGGCCTTCGTTCACGCGCCGGCCGAGTTGCGCGGCGCCAGCGCCGAGACGCGCCGGAGCGCGTTGCGTATCCTGCTCGACGCGCTGCGGCACGGCCTCGCCATCACGGCGGACGCGCTGGATCAGGGCACGGTGGATGCGATCGCCGATGCGGCGGGGCAGAGCCTGCGCGAGCCGTGGGCAATGTCGCGGCAGGAAAAGCCCCGCACGGCCGCCGCGCTGATCGTCAGAGCGCCGTCGCGCACCGACACGCGCGCCGCCGACGAAACCCTCATCGTACGCGGCGGCCCGCGTAGCCGCCTGGCGCGGGATCTGGGCCGCGCCGAGCTGTGGGGCCAGCGCATCGGCGGGACGGCTTATGTGAATGTGCTGGAAGCCCTGCTGGAAGCCGCCGAGACGTATCAACTGGTGCGGCGCGTGCCGACCCGCTTCGACGTTGAGGGCTGGCGCCTTGCGGCCAATGCGGTGCGACTGCTTCCCGCTGAAGGACGGGTGGACGGTCGTGATCCCAACCCATATTTCGTTGCGCTCTATCGCGCTCTGGCCGACACCCTCGCCGGCGGCGGCGAAGGCCTGTTCGGCATTGAGGCGCGGGCACACACCGCCCAGGTCGATCAGATGCAGCGGCAATGGCGCGAATGGCGCTTCCGCTGGGGGCCGGACGAGCAGGAAAAGATCGAGAAGGACAAAGACAAGTTGCGTCAGGCACGCGAGCCGATAACGTTCCTGCCCGCGCTCTTCTGTTCTCCGACGATGGAACTGGGGGTCAACATTTCCGCGCTCAACGCCGTCTATCTGCGCAACGTGCCACCGACGCCCGCGAACTACGCGCAGCGATCAGGACGCGCGGGACGGTCGGGACAGGCGGCACTTGTCGTCACCTACTGCGCCGCGCAAAGCCCGCACGATCAGTATTACTTCGCCGATCCGAGCCGCATGGTCAGCGGCATCGTCCGCCCCCCCGCCATCGACGTTGCCAACCGTGATCTGGTGACCGCGCATCTGCACGCGGTCTGGCTTGCCGAAGCCGGCTCGGAACTTCCGCCCGACATCCCTGGCGTTCTCGATCTGGCGCGCGACGGGCTGCCGGTGCGCGACGACATCCTGCAGGTCCTTACTGCCCCTGGCGTCACGGACCGCGCGACGGCGGGGATGGAGCGGCTGCTGACGAGCATCGCTGGGCAACTTCCGCCGGACATCGCGCCCTGGGCGGCGGATCGGCCGGCCTTTGCCCGGATCACTGCCGCCGCCGCCGCGCGGCGCTTCGCGGAGGCGTTCGAACGCTGGCGCCAGCTTTATCAGGGCGCCAGGGCGCAGCTCCTGGAAGCCAACCGGAAGTCCGAGACGCACGGCATCTCCGCCGCCGAACGCAGGGACGCCAAGACCCAGCAGGTGCAGGCGTATGAGCAACTGACGCTGCTGGAACGCGGATCGTCGGATTTCGGTTCGGACTTCAACACCTACCGTTATCTGGCCACCGAAGGCTTCCTGCCAGGCTACAACTTCCCCCGCCTGCCGCTCTATGCCTTCATCCCCGCGACCGGCGGCGGCGGGCCGAAGGCGGCATATCTGCAGCGCGCGCGTTTCCTCGCGATCTCCGAATTCGGGCCGCGCAGCCTGATCTATCACGAGGGGCGCGCCTATGAGGTGGTGAAAGCGAAGTTGCCGCCTTCGGTGCGTAACCTCGACGGTGGCCGGCTTGTCACCGACACACTCTATATCTGCGACACCTGCGGCGCGGGTCATGGCGAAGGCGAATGCGAGCGGTGCCATGCGTGCGGCGCCCCGATTTCGGACGTGCATCCGGTGCGCAACGTGCTGCGGATCGACAGTGTGGAGACGATTCCCAAGGAACGGATCACCGCCAACGACGAAGACCGGCGGCGCCAGGGGTTCGATATCCAGACGACCTTCGCCTGGCCGCGCCGCGACGGCGCGGTGGATGTGACATCGGCGGTCGCCGCCGATCGGGACGGCGACATCCTGCGTCTCGATTATGCCTCCGGCGCCACGATCAGCCGGCTGAACAAGGGTCTGCGCCGGCGCAAGGTGAAAACCGATCTTGGCTTCGGCATCGACGCCGCTACCGGCCGCTGGATCGGTGGCGCCATCGACGACGACGACGCGGATGCGCCGCCCGACGGGCCGATCAGGCAGCGCGTCGTCCCAATCGTGCAGGATAGCAAGAACGCCGCCCTGTTCCGCCCGACCGACAACGAGCTATCGCCCGAGACCATGACGACGGTTCAGCACGCACTGGCGCGCGGCTTCGAACTGGAGTTCCAGCTTGAGGAAGGCGAGATTCTGACCGAACCCCTGCCCACGCGCGAGAGCCGGCGCGCGATCCTTGCCTATGAAGCCAGCGAGGGCGGGGCGGGCGTGCTCGGCCGACTGACCGGCGAATCGCATGCGCTGGCGCGCTTGGCCAGGATCGCGCTGGAACTCATGCACTATGGAAACATCGACGCGGCCGTCGCCGCGGCCGACCCATCGCTGCTGGCCGACGATCCCGCTGCCGGCTGCGTCAAGGGCTGCTATCGCTGCCTGCTGTCTTACTACAACCAGCCGGATCATGAGCTGATCGACCGCACCGACGAACACGCTCGACGCGTGCTGCTGCGCCTGGCGCGCGGCGCGGTTTCGCCGGTCGCCCGCCCCCAGGGCGCTACGGCGGACGCGGCGTGGATCGCGGCGTTCCGAAACTGGCACTGTCCGATGCCGGACGGCGACCCGACGGCGCTGGACAGTGCTGCCTTTCGCTTCGTCTGGCGCGGTCACCGGGTTGCGGCGGCGACCGGGACGGTGGAAGCGGCGGTGCGCGACGTAGCCGAGGCGCAGGGATATGTCGTCGTCGTCCTGCCCGCTGCCCCCGGCGACGCGCCGCCACCGGAGTTGGCCGCCGCCCTCGGGATCGCGGCATGAGCGCCAGCTTCTCTCCGGGCGATCTGGTCTTTGCCCGTGGGCGCGAATGGGTGACCCTGCCTTCGCCCGATCCCGACACGCTCTGCCTGCGCCCGCTTTTGGGTTCGGAAGCCGATGTGCAAGTCCTTATCCCGGCACTGGAGCGCGAACCGGTAAGGCCCGCGCAGTTTGGTATCCCCGAAGTTACCGAAACGGCGACGCAGGATGGCGCGCGCCTGTTATCGGAGGCCCTCCGCCTATCGCTACGGCGCGGCGCCGGGCCGTTCCGATCGGCCGCACGGGTTGGCTTCGAGCCGCGTGCCTATCAGTTGGTCCCGCTGCTGATGGCCCTTCGGCTCCCCGTCATACGCCTGCTGATCGCCGACGATGTCGGCATCGGCAAGACCATCGAAGCGGGCCTGGTGCTGCGCGAGCTTTTGGACCGCGGTGAGGTCGATCGCTTCGCGGTTCTCTGCCCGCCGCACCTGGTCGAGCAGTGGACCGAGGAGTTGCGCGACAAATTCGACATCGACGCCGCCGCCGTGACTGCCGCCTCGGCTTCACGTCTTGAACGCGGCCTTCCCGCCTCACAGACGCTGTTCGATGCCCATCCCTATACGGTGGTGAGCCTGGACTATATCAAGGCGGATCGACGCCGCGAAACCTTTGCCCGGGTCTGCCCCCGTCTTGTCATCGTGGATGAGGCCCATGCCTGCGTCGGCACCCATCAGGGCCGCCAACAACGCTTCGAGTTGCTGAAGCGTCTCGCCGATGATGCCGAGCGCCATCTCCTTCTTCTTACGGCGACCCCTCACAGCGGCGACGAGGACGCGTTCGATCGTCTGCTTGGCTTGCTGGGCCCCGGCCTCGGCACCGGGGCCCTTGAAGATGAGGCCTCCCGCATCCGCCTCTCCCGCCACTTCGTCCAGCGTCGCCGCATCGACATCACAGGCCGCGCCAAAGGGGAAAATGAGTGGGGCGAAGACCGCGTCTTTCCCCGCCACGAGACCAAGGAAAGCCCGTATTCCTTCAACGCAGAGCATCACGCCTTCCACGACGCCGTGCTCGACTACTGCCTTGGCGTCGTCGATGGTGCGGGACCGGACCTGCGGCATCGCCGTCTCGCCTTCTGGGGCACCTTGGCGCTCATGCGCTGCGTCGGATCGTCGCCGGCCGCCGCCGCCAGCGCACTCCGTAACCGACTGGCCGCCGATCCGGACCGGCTCGCCGAACAGGTCTTCGATGATGAGGCCGACGAGGCGGACGCGGTGGACATCGAGCCTGCCTCGGGCCTCGACGAACACGGACCGCTGGCATCGCTCGTAGGCCAGGCCGAGCGTCTGGCGAAGGCTGCGGACCCGAAGCTCGATGCGATGATCAAGGAATTGCGCCCGTTGCTCGCCGAGGGTGCCAACCCCGTGGTGTTCTGCCGCTTCATCGCCACCGCCGACCACGTGGCCGCGGGGCTGCGCCGCGCGTTTCCGCGCCTGCGGATCGAGGCCGTCACCGGGGCGCTGACGGCCGAGGAACGCCGCGCCCGCGTTGAGGACATGGGGGAGGCCGAGCAGCGTCTGCTGGTCGCCACCGACTGCCTCTCGGAGGGCATCAACCTTCAATCCCTCTTCGACACCGTCATCCATTACGACCTGTCCTGGAACCCGACGCGCCATCAGCAACGCGAGGGCCGCGTCGATCGCTTCGGCCAACCCGCGAAACTGGTCCGCTCGATCCTGCTCTACTCCCCCGACAGCGCGATCGACGGCGCGGTGCTGGATGTGATCCTCCGCAAGGCCGAGCGCATCCGCAAAGCCACCGGAATCACCGTCCCGTTGCCGGAGGACCGCGGCGCGGTGACCGGCGCGCTGATGAACGCCGTGCTGCTGCGCAAGGGCCGCACGCGCCAGCTCAGTCTCGATCTCGATTTCGGGGCGGATGCCGCCGCCATGGAAACGCGCTGGCGTGACGCCGAGGAAGGCGAACGCCGCTCGCGTGCCCGCTTCGCGCAGAACGCCCTCAAGCCCGAGGACGTCGCACCCGAATGGCAGCGCTGGCGCGATCTACTCGGCGGGCCGAACGAGGTCCGCCGCTTCGTCGAGCGGGCCATGAGCCGCCTCGATGCGCCGCTCGATCCCGTCCGGCAGAACCTGGTCCGCGCTCATCTCGGAGCCCTGCCCACCGCGATCCGCGAACGGCTGGCAGCGCGCGGCATGGAGGGTTCGATCCGCCTGTCCTTCGATGAACCGCCGGTTTCGGCTGCGGAAATGGTGACGCGGACACACAAGCTGCCCGCGACGCTGGCGGAATCCTTGCTCGAAGGGGCGTTGGATCCGTCCGCTGCCGCGCTTCCCGCGCTCGGCCGCACCGGCGCCTGGCCGACCGATCAGGTCCGCACCGTCACCACGGTCCTGCTGCTGCGCCTGCGCTTCAAGCTCACGGTGCATGGCAGGCGGGAGCGTCTGCTTCTGGTGGAGGAAGCGGGCACGCTCGCGCTGGAAGCGAACCATGACGCACCGAGCCTTGCGGGGGAAGCGGCGCGCGCGCTGCTCGAACATCCGGCCAGCGGTGATCTCGCCCCGATCGCGCGCGACCGGCTGCTGACCCAGGCGCGCGACCGCGTGCGCACCGCACTCCAGACCACGATCGCAGACTACGCGCGGGAGCGCGCCCGCGAACTCGCCGACGACCACGCCCGTGTGCGCAGCGCCGCGGGCGTGCCGCGCGTCAGTGTCGAACCTGTCTTACCGCCGGACGTGATCGGCCTCTACGTGCTGCTGCCGGGGAAAATCTGATAATGGCACGTATCCCTGGGGCTCGTTCCCCTCGCGCCCGCACGCCGCGTGCCCTTACCCCCCATGCTTCAAGTTTGGGTCTCGACGCCATCACCGTCGAGGGATCGCTCATCGCGCCGGCCATGCTGGCCCAGGTCGCCGCACAGCCGGACGACGACGCCACGCGGTCCGCCTACCGCATCCCCAAGGGCCTTGCGCTGCGCGACGAGATCGCCCGGTCCTTTCGCATCGGCCAGGCGCTGTTCACCGATCTGACCGCCAGCCCCACCCCATCCGGGGCGAAGACCACCGCCTTCGCGGAGACCTTCCTGCGCGACGTGCTGGGCTTCACCGACATCGCCCGCCCCGATACATCTCCCCTGGGCACGCGCACGCGGGAGGATCGGGTCTTCGCCGTCACGCTTGAAGCCCTCGGCGGGCGGGTTCCGGTCGTCGTCGTCCCGCCCTCGGACGATCTCGACCGGCCGAGCACGCATCTGCCCGGCGATCACCGCCGCCGCTCCGCCGCCTCCGCCCTGCAGGACTGGCTGAACGCCAACGACGATGCCGTCTGGGGTCTCGCCACCAACGGCGACCGGCTGCGGCTGCTGCGCGACAACGCCAGCCTCACCCGCCCGGCCTATATCGAGGCCGACCTCAAGCGCATCTTCGAGGGTGAGGCCTTCGCTGACTTCACCGCGCTCTGGCTGCTGCTCCACGCGCAATGCTTCGGGCACCCCGGCAACCCACCCTTCGACAGCAAGCTGGAACACTGGCGCGAGACCGGAAGCAAGGAAGGCACCGCGGCGCGGGATCGTCTGCGCGAAGGCGTGGAGGCCGCCCTTCTGGCGCTCGGCACCGGCTTCCTCGCCGATCCCGCCAACGCGGATCTGCGCACTCATCTGCGCAACGGCACGCTCCCGCTGCCCGACTTCTTCGGCCAGTTGCTGCGGCTGATCTATCGGCTGATCTTCCTGCTCACCGCCGAGGACCGCGATCTTCTGCACCCGTCCGGCACGGCGCTCGGCCCCCGCAGGCTCTATGCGGACGGCTATTCGCTCTCCCGCCTGCGCGACCGTGCCGTCCGCCGGTCCGCCTGGGACCGCTACCACGACGCCTGGGAGGGGCTGCTGATCACCTTCGCCGCCCTGGCTCGCGGCGAGCCGCGCCTTGGCCTGCCGGCGCTGGATGGGCTGTTCGCGCCCGGCACGATCCCGGATCTCGACACGCTGCACCTGTCCAACCGCGCGCTGCTGGAGGCGATCTACCGCCTCGCCTGGCTGCGCGACGACGGCGCGCTGGTGCCGGTGAACTGGCGGGATATGGAGACCGAGGAACTCGGCTCGGTCTATGAATCCCTGCTCGAACTCACCCCGCGTCTGGCCGATGACGAACGGGCGATGATGTTCGCCGAAGGGGCGGAGCAGAAGGGCAACGCGCGCAAGACCACCGGCAGCTACTACACACCCGACGCGCTGGTGCAGACATTGCTCGATTCCGCGCTCGACCCGGTGCTGGACCGGGTGGAGGCCGAGGCGGAGGACCCGGCCGCCGCCCTGCTCGGCGTCACTGTGATCGACCCCGCCTGCGGTTCCGGCCATTTTCTCCTCGCGGCGGGGCGGCGCATCGCCACCCGTCTGGCCCGCGCGCGCTCCGGTGGCGTCGCTTCGGCCGAGGATTTTCGCCATGCGCTGCGCGACGTGGCGCGTGCCTGCTTGCATGGGGTCGATCGCAACCCGATGGCGGTGGAACTGACCAAGGTGGCGCTTTGGATCGAGACTGTCGATCCCGGCAAGCCGCTCGGCTTCCTGGACGCCAATATCCGCTGCGGCGACGCGCTGCTCGGCGTGTTCGACATGGCGGCGTTGGCCAAGGGCATCCCGGAGGCGGCCTACAAGCCGCTGACCGGCGACGACAAACCGACGGCGAAGTACTACGCCATGCGCAACCGCACCGAGCAGAAGGGCCAGAGCGATCTGTTCCTCCGCGGCGGCAAGCTGCCGGCGGCGGCACCCCTGGCGCAGGCACGGGCGGCGGTGCGCGCACTGCCGGAGGAGTCTCCCGAGCAGATCGGCGAGAAGCGCCGCCGGTTCGAGCAGGCGCGGGCGGATCGGCTGAGCTATGCCTGGGGTGAGGCAGCGGATCTGTTCATCGCGGCCTTCCTGCTGCCGAAGACCGGCGGCGCGCCGGCGCTTGGCCAGGCGCCGACTGTGCCGACGACGGGCGATGTCTGGCGCGCGCTGGCTGACAAGCAGGTGCATCCGCCGTTGGTGGCGCGCGCGAGCGAGGTTTCGCGGACGGCGCGCGCCTTCCACTGGCCGCTGGAGTTTCCCGATGTGATGGCATCAGGCGGGTTTGACGTGGTGCTGGGCAACCCGCCCTGGGAGGTGATGCAACTCGGGGAGGAGGAGTATTTCGCGCAGCGACTGCCGGAGATTGCTGAGCTGGCAGGAGCAGCACGAAAGAAAGCGATTGCCGCATTGGAGACGGAACGGCCTGAAATCTTCACGGCCTATCAAGCCGACAAACGGCGGTTCGAGGGTGGCAATGAATTCGCCCGCGCCGCCGGCAGATTTGACCTGACGGCAAAGGGGAAGGTGAACACTTACGCCCTCTTCGCCGAGCATTTTGCCAATCTGGTGAGCCCGCGCGGTCGCGCCGGGGTGATCGTGCCGACGGGCATTGCGACCGACGCCACCACCGCGCCGTTCTTTGCCGCCCTGATCGACGGCAAGCGGCTGGCGCGGCTGGTGGATTTCGAGAACCGCGCGGGCATTTTTCCGGCGATCGACAGCCGCATCAAATTCAGCCTGCTCACCATCGGCCACGAAATCGATGCGGCGGAGTTCGCCTTTTTCCTGACCGACGCGACGCAATGGGCCGAGCCCGAGCGCCGCTTCACCCTCTCGCCCGCCGACATCGCGCGGATCAATCCCAACACAAAAACCGCCCCCGTGTTCCGCGCCCGGGCGGATGCTGAAGTGACGGCGAAAATCTACGGCGGCGTGCCGGTGCTGATTGACGAGGCGAAGGGGGAAGCAGGCAATCCCTGGCGGGTCGAGTTCCGCCAAGGGCTGTTCAACATGACCACCGACAGCGGTCTGTTCCGCACGGCGGCGCAGTTGCGCGCTGCCGGCTTCGCGCGCGACGGCACGGACTGGCGGAACGGCACGGTGCGTTATGTGCGGCTCTATGAAGCCAAGATGATCCACCAGTTCGATCATCGCTGGGCCACCTATGACGGCACTGACAGCCGCGATACGACCGAGGCCGAGAAGCAGGACCCGCATTTCGAACCAACCCCGCGCTACTGGGTGCCCGAGGCCGAAGTCGCCGACCGCCTGCGCGCCAAAAGCTGGACGCGCGGCTGGCTGATGGGCTGGCGGGACATCTGCCGCTCGACGGACGAGCGCACGGTGATCGCGACGGCGTTTCCGAGGGCGGGGGTGGGGAACAAGATTCCACTCATTTTTCCCGGTTCACAGTTCTCGCCACGATTGGTCGCCGCGTTGGTGGGAAACCTATCATCTCTGGCGCTTGACTTTGCGGCACGGCAGAAGGTGGGCGGCACCACGCTCAATTTCTTCATTCTGTTCCAATTCCCCGTCCTCCCGCCAACTGCCTATACCGAAGCCGACCTCGCCTTCATCGTCCCGCGCGTGCTGGAACTCACCTACACCAGCCACGCCATGGCCCCGTTCGCCCACGACCTCGGCTACGACGGAAAACCCTTCGCCTGGAACGAGGACCGCCGCGCCCATCTCCGCGCCGAGCTCGACGCCTTCTACGCCAGCGCCTACGGCCTCACCCGCGACGAACTCCGCTACATCCTCGACCCCGAGGACGCGATGGGCCCCGGCTACCCCTCTGAAACCTTCCGCGTGCTGAAAAAGAACGAAATCGCCCGCCACGGTGAATACCGCACTGCCCGGCTCGTGCTCGCGGCTTGGGATCGGATGGGTGAGCACGTCGGGGTTGAAAGCTCCCGCACTAGCGATCAAGCGGTGAAAGCTGGCGCAGGTGATCGGGCTTCTGGCGTTGGCGCGGGATCATCTGTGCGCGTGAGCAGGCTCGGGTCATTGTGGGCAAGGCTGTCGCGTTCGATCGACGTGGCAGGCGCTCGTCAAGACGAAACGGTGACAGTCGTATCCGGGAACACACTCGGCCACGCACAGCGACTTCTAGAAAACTTACCGGAGACAATTGAACTTCCCCAAACCACAGTATCAACCGACGGCGAGATTGTCTTTAGTTGGTTCAAATCCGAGGATCGTCTGGAGGCAATTCTTGCAGATGACCATTATCTAACTTGGGTATTCCGAAAGAACGGGGAGGTCTCAGGCGGGGACGTGATAGACCTTGGTAGCGGAGGATCAGTGGAACAATTTTACCGGGCAGTCCGGGAATTCTATCGATGATCTTGCCTCAAGACATTTGCCCATGCGAGTCGGATTCACCACCCGGTGCGCCAGGGCCTGTTAGCCATGAAGAGTCCGTGATTCGATTTGTCCCCAGCAAGAACTGGATCGTGCGTGGCGCCGCAGGGCAAGCTGAGCTGTCGGTTGCAGCGTTTCCAGAGCAGGAACTGGAGGCAAAGAAAGGAAAGAGTGTTTCCGTCCTCCGCTGCATGACGGAGGCCGCGGAGCTCGAGCGGCGGGCCGTGGCGCGCAACCGGGAGCCTTCCTGGGCAGATGACCCCGTTGTGGCACGAGGAACCGTTGCGACAATGCGACAGTTGTGTGATGGCATGAACCGCCGCGAGATCTGCGTGAATGCCGATCCCATCACTGATGAACTCGGGCATTGTCCAACGCACGCCAGCATCCTTCGTTCCAATCCGCCGCCTGATCGATCTCAGCGCCTGCAAAGGGCAATGCTTCGTCTTGCGTTGGCATCACTGTTTGTGGAGGTCGCCCATCTCTCAGGGCATCCCATCACCGACTGGGGCACGTGAGTCGTGGCGCTTGTCGGGCTAGCCCATCTTATTCACCGGATAAGTCGATCCCGGATTGATAGTGAGCAAGCAATGGAACCCGGCGCGCCCCATCCGCGGCAGGGTGACCCGCATTTCAGTCCATATCTGTCAGGCGCCAGGG
>Ga0307372_10004897_pt1 | contig 20402 bp, 21 predicted proteins | sample OX1MG_FD_202533 | JGI IMG/M metagenome (GOLD analysis project Ga0307372, IMG submission 202533) | Soil microbial communities from Risofladan, Vaasa, Finland - OX-1 | ecosystem: Environmental > Terrestrial > Soil > Coastal area > Acid sulfate soil | place: Finland: Risofladan, Vaasa | collected...
TAGAAATCGAAAAAATGCGCGAGAGAAAGCACGATAGACAACTGCATCCTTATAGCATCACGGAGAAGGGAATCACGGTTTACGCTGAAAGGTTTCTGGGATAGAAATCTGTCAGCTCTAACATTCAACACCCAATCATACCTTTGTGGGTAGACATCCTATTCGAATGAATAGTTTTTTGCTTTCCACGGTTTCATTACAATATCCCAACGCGTCACCACTTTCTTACTTCTTTCACACACCAAGCAGTCATCGACACGATCACCAATTTCCCTAGCTGCCTGATTTATGACGTGCTCATCAGAAATATTTTTGGCATTGCTAATTTCGATCTCTGATAATTTCGCATCGGTCCACAGCTCTGGATTTCTCTTAACTATTTCCAGTCTCTCGGGCGAGAATAGAAATCGGATTATGTGTCTACTGGAAACGAAACGGGATACAGCTCTCTTTCTTTCACCCGTTAGAAAGAGACGTCTTATCCTCATTTGAAACATCATGCGCAACGCATCCATCAGATGCGAATCTGGAGAAATTTCGATCATCTCTGTGCCGATCGACGACACAATGCGTATTGATTTTATTGTGTTGTTTCTGAACAAAGAGAGAATCTCTTGCAATGTCACGAGAGCTGGACTATCTCCAGATTCTTCTACTGCAATGTCACCGAATTTTGTCGCATCGATTACTCTCAAGAGATTATCCAAGGAGTCTATGTACTTGATAGACCCGATCCAGGAAGCAAAGTTTTGGCAGGGCCTCCAAAGAAGTTTCATAAAATCTTTAGGATCTGTTTTCAGAATTGCATCTAAAACAGAGTATCCGCCGAGCGTTGCATACATTTTGATCCCCGTCGAAGAATCAAACTTGGGCTGTAATCCTTGAACAATTGGTAGCATTTGAGCTTGGTCAAGGTGTAGCAGGTTTGCACTGATTATCAAGGGGCTTGATCCGGCGGTAATGGGTCTGGGAATTCTGAAAATATCCGGCATGAATGAAACAATTGAAAAGGAACCGTCCAAAAATGATCGAGCAATATACTCTCAAGGTTCTCGTAATACTTAAGGAATAACAGCATTACAAGGATAAATTTGCCAAAAATAGTAAAATCGTAGCAGAGAAGCTCTTAAAACTATGTGATGCACTTTCATTGTTTCAGTGTTTGCTTTGTTGCCTCTCTTCTCGAATGGCCTTTCGAGAACTTAGCTAGCGTTCTTCCTATTTACGCAACCAAGATGAAAGAAAAATCATAGAGGTATCAATTATGCCAGCCACCGATGCAGTCCAATTGGTCCATGCAGCGATAGAAAAGAACAGAGGAATTCCTGCAGTTCTTGACGCCTACGGGGAGTTCATTGATTCTCCTCTTGGACCACTTGAATTGCAGAATCTGGGGGATGTTTTCGCGAGAATTCTTGACAACCTTTCGCAGAGATTTCCTGACGCTGCATCAAAGCGGGCCACTACCACTGCCCATAACGATGTTACTGCATTTTTAGCAGCCGCAAACAACAACATAGAGCGCCTTAAAGAAATAATGAAGTCGGAGCTAAAATCAGTCCAAAGTGTAATGACGGCCTCAATTGCTGAACGCTTTAGGAGGATGAACACTGAAGAGCGGAGTGCGGTAGACGCAACGCTCAGAATCGTACGCAGATCCCAGGTCGAACTACTGTTCAAACTCAATGCAGGAAAGCAGTTGGCTTCAGGAGATAAGGAATTTCAGAGATACTTTGCACTTATCAAATCGCAAGCGCCAGGAATGAGGGAGCTACGATACGAGAACCTGATCGTGGAAAAGGCAATTTTCAATAAATTGATACTCAAATCCAAAGTTCAGGATTATTTTATCTGGGTGCCGTCTTTCTACGCCAAGGAAGATGTTGATGCACTGATTGAAAGAAACGGGATAGTGTCGGAGCACCTGATGCTTGCTAGGCTCAAAGAGCTCAATGGTCAAGGCAAGCTAGAATCCTTGAAGCCTTTCCTCGAAGAACTCGACGAAAATCAGGGGGTTTTGTCCAAGACGAAAGAAGTTCCAGGCGAGATTTCTGATTTTCTACAGCAAGTCGGAGAATATCGCGTGCTACCACCAGTAGATCTGGATGACGTTTCGCTCTACTTCACCGAAGCAAAGGCCGCGCAAGAAAAATCCTTGCGCGAGGAGGAAGAAAAAAAGAGATTCGAAGCTGAGGCGCAAAGAGAAGAGCAGGAGAGCAGGTCTCAACAATTGAGACAGAAGATGCGCCCAACAACAATCCAGGTCGCAGCAGCCGAGTCCCAAACCGGGAAGAGAAGTGAGAATTCAATCTACCTTGGAAAACAACTCGAGTTTGAACAATTCGTCGGCGCGATTAACAGGAGAGTATCGGAAAATGACCTTGCTACTCAAGTCAGACAACTTGGGGATTATTATATTCAATCGGAAGGCTTGCGTGATATTGCAATCGTCGGATCTTCTGGTTCAGGAAAGAGCGTCACTCTGAAACGACTCCTAGACGGGATCGCGACAAGACAAAATGCTCCAAGACTTCTGGTAATTGACCAAAAGGGTGAGCACAGAGGGATCGCTTGGAAGTACAAGTGGAAGGTCTCGGCCTTCGCGAAAGATTCCCAAGCTTCGGAATTGAAGGTCTCGATTTTTTCGGGATCGGAACAGGATTCTGATTTTGCTGCTGATTTGATTCAAGAATGGTTCAATCAGAGCGGACTCGGATGCTCGGATCAGCAGAAGGAGAGAATCGCATCGATCATCAGAACGCAGACTGATAAGAAACCTAGCCTCGCCGCAATTTCAGATCTGCTGGCAAACGAGCCAGAGTTATCTCAGCTGAGTCAAAAATTGAAGAAGAGCTTAGTGCTGAAGAGCAGTTTCTCGAGGATTTTCTCGGAATCTGGCACGGCTTCGATCTCGCTGGACGGCGAGAGCATGCTGCTCGACATTTCAGGCCGAGGGCTAAAGGATCCAACCACCAAGGAGGAGAGACAAATGTTGTCGGTCCTTTTGTTGCGCGACTTGGCGGCCAGCGGAATCAAGGATTCCATGATAGTTATAGAGGATGTCCTTGATAGGTTCAAGGTTGAGAGTCTAAAGTCAAGGACTCTCCAAATAATTAAGAGGCTAAGGGAAAACGGAAACCAGTTCGTGATTACTTCCAGAAGTCGCTGCAGGGAATTTCTGGGCAGCGATTGCATAGAATTGGTCCACAGGCTCTCTGGAGAAAAAGTGATCTCGGAAGAATTCGCCGAATTCAATAGCAACATCCAAACTCAAATTTTGATAAGAATAATCGCATTTTTGCCTCGAGGCTATCTCATAACTTCTAGAATGAAATCCGAAGGCAACGCTAGTGGTACGGCGATAGTTAAGGTCGAGCAGATGCAGTTTGTCAATACCGAAGTTTAGATTTTGTACGAAGAGCACATGTTGCTGGCGGCGCTCTCCAGGTCAGAGCCACTGAAAATTGAAATGTGGTAAAAATCTGCAAGCTTTGAAATCTCCTCTGAGACTTCAGAGGCGGAAAGAATGATCGAATGTTTCGCTTCCAGATCAAATGACATGACATGAGTTTTGAGAACGTCGTCAATAGTTAGCGAGTTCTTGTCCAATATTCTGAGCATCACGTTCGAAGACCTAGATCCCGGAACGCTCGCAATCAGGTCTACCGCATACTCCAGTCCAGAAAAACCACTGATAACGCTCGATTTCTTTACTTCGTAATCTCGCTCCACAAAGTAACTCTCCACGAGAGCCAGCGCACTCTTGTTCTCAGTCGCCGATGGAATTTGCGGGCGCATATTCACATGAGTCATCATGAATTGCATTGTAAGGGTGATCTTCGTCAAGCTCTCAACGCTTCCTCGCAACACATCGTTCCCGGCCTGTGTCAGGCTGTACGTGCGCTTTTTCAATGGCGCCGACTCGAATTTTTGCTGCCACTTGCCGGTTATGAAGCCTGTTTTTTCGAGTGAGTGCAAATGTGGGTATAAAGTTCCGTAACTGACGTTAATTTTGAACCAATTGAGAAGCTGCTTTCTTAGCTCGTAGCCGCTCTTGGGACTGAAGGTCAAGAGATAGAGGATTTCAATATCGACAAGTTGTTTCACGAGGCTCGAAGCTTCGGAACTTCGAAGCAAATTCTCATGTTCTTGTTTTATTGATAGCATGTTGCCTAGTGTCTCTTGACTCGCCCAGTTCAGGATCGATTCGAAATTTCTGATTGCGCTCGAATTCTATCCATACTAACTTGAGGCAAACTAAAAACATCCAATTTCGTATTTAATTGATATGAGCTTGGAGTACTGACTCTGAAGTACGTAGCCAGAAACCGAATGACCCACGCCGGGTCAGCCTTCCCAAATATTCGCCAAAAATTGAATTAGGATTCGGCAGGAATGTTAAGGTCTTCCCTAATTGTCATGAACTGGCTCAAAAGCTGGAATCCTTTCTCAGACAGATGATACAGTCGTTTACCCTGGTCAGTATTCGCAACGACGAGACCTTGGGTCTCGAGAGATTTGATGTAGAGCTGCATCACGGTCCATGATAGATTGGCCTTGTACATGATATGGGTAGGCTTCTCGGCACCTGCTGCAACGGCCCTAAGGATGTCGCAAAATGTCTCCATTCGCGATCGTCTTGTAACTTGAGATTGCGCCGATTCTTTTTGTAGATTCAGATATTCTTGTGCCAAATTCATATTTCCACTCTTTTACAATGTTCGCATATCGAATTTTGTTATATCAACGTGCTGTAACTCTGGTGACATTTCAGAGGTAACCTTTGCTTAAATATGATCAAGCACAAATTAGGAGCTCTGATTCATAACGACTAATATGCCGGTCCATTCAAGATTAGTGCGATATTACTGATTGGCCACCGAATCTAAAGTTGAAGAAACAGAAAGGCAAGACTCCAAGGCCTCAATGCAGGGTGGCCTGAATGAAACTGAGATTTCAAACTCGATTAAATCTCTTCAGGAAGAATCACAACAAATCTCGGAACTGGCAGAGATGGAAAAAACCTATTCCCTTGAAGTTTCAAATCAATTGAAACAGCTAATCATGCCGCTTAATGCGTCATATCATATCAAACCTCAGTCAGTATCTAAAAACGATTCTTCAATATCTGACGCGGTTCTAACTCCCCAAGGCGTCGTTTGCGTGTTTTACAGTTCTGGAACTGTTGTTTCGAGGCCACTCGAATCAATAGCGAGCGAAGTGCTCATAAAAATTCTATCAGAGGTCATCCCAGATGTGAAGGCCTTGATGTACGAGAGACGACAAAAACTCAGCGGAAGGGTGATGACGCTTGAAAAATTATCCAAAGAAATGAGAAAGGTTCCGACTGCGGGCGGTCGAACAAAGCAAGCGGCTCAGGGTGGATTAGAACAGACTCTCGGGAATTCTAATGCGCGGGATAAATCGGCCTCGAGTCAAGACGCTATGAGATCTGCTTTCGGCGAGAAGTAGGAAAAATATCTTCGCAATAAGTGAAGATCCGGTGCTTTAACATGAGAGAAGAACTGAGCGTGGCTCATTCGATAATCTCATTCGACAATCTCAACGATCTACTCTCTGAGCTAGATCGGTCGATTGATACCTACTCAAAACTTACCAAACGTTACGAAGACAGATTGGGCATACTTCTGCGCCAAGCCAAAGATTCCAACGATCCAAAATTGCAAGCCGTATCCGCCGAAAGTACTTCCTCGGGCCAGAATGACTCAGATCAACAGAACAAGAAAAAGAAGGAAGACAAGAAGAGAGACTCGGAAGAGAAAGAGAAGGGTTGGATTATTCTCGAATCCGGTGACTTTACAATTCGTTTGGCCAATGGACCTGAAACGCAGATGTTGGCAAACGAGGTGTCGCTCCTCTTCAAAGTTATCGAGACACTAAAGTCGAAAACTGTTGCTTTGGAAGCTTCTCGGATGATGATTTCTGAGCTTGCTTCTCAAGGTTTCAAATCCGATAGAAGGCTAAGAGTAGTCTTCAAGGACGGACTGCCGAAACACATTATTCCATCTTCAGAATCCTCCCCACAGCAAAAGAAGTTTAGATACGGGGAACAGTTCAGATTGGCTGTTCTAAAATGAACTTGACAGCTCAATGTACGTTCTCACGAAATTCTTCATTAGATCGAATGGGCTATTTACAGCAAAGTTTGTCCTAAAGTATTTCTTCATTGTAGAGCTGCCGATGCCCATCCCGATAAGCTGAATTCCTGATTTATTGATCTTGCTTATGGTTTCGATCAGATCTGAGTCTATCCCCTCGTAACCGAGCGGAAACCCGTCAGATACTACCAGCATAACTTTCACGTCTGCAACTGCCGATTGCAGTCTCGTAGCTGCGATTCTTATGGCGTCGGGAAGATATGTCTTCAAACCTGATGAGAGACCGCCGATTCTGCCTTTTACGGCGTTTCCATAAATCTCTGAAAAATCCTTTACGATGTACATATTTTCATTAAAAGAATAGCACGCCCATGCGTTAGGGTTGGGAATGAGATCTTTAGCGACTTCGCTAAGACACACAGCAATATCCCTAACCTCGCTCTGGAAACTTTCAAGACTCTTGCTTGAGTCGATGACGATTGCCCACGCTTCGCTCCTCAACTCGTTTTCTTCTTGAATGAAAACATCGTTTCTCTCAGATTGCGAGGCCACAACTTGTATCGCCATTGGGACATCTACGTACCCCGACTCTTTCCCTTGAGATTCGTCTACAGTAAACCTCACCATCTTCAAACGATCCAGAACTAGCCTGATGGGGCCGATAAGCTTAGATCTAGCCCGCGAAAACTCCGTATAATCCTCATTGGGAAACAAGAATCCTTCAAAGTGACTCTTAGGATCAAGCGATTTGTGAAGATCAGCCATTTTTTTCATCGCTGCAAGTGAGTACTCCCAGTCTCCGATAATTGTCTGTGACTCTGTTTCAGTGAGCCTCTCAGATTCTATGATCTCTTCCTTCGATAGCCCCAGCGAGAACTCCGCAGATGCATTCTTCAAAACCGAATCAAAATCCTCCATTTTTTCCGTAGCAACTTCGGATGTGCTCTCAAAAAGATGATTTGATCCGTGATTGTCAGCAAACGGGGGCGAAGGGATTTCAGCGATATCGCATGACTGGCTATCCAAGAAATCAACTATCCTCTGGACCGCCAACAACTTTGCTGTGGAAAGATCAGCGGAATTCGTGGGAGTCCGCGGATTTTGTTTTTGAAGGCTGGGACGAGAATAATGTTCCTGTGCGATTGATTCGAGCTCGAGCAAACTACGGTGCAGCGAGCGAAGCTGTCGATCCGCTTTATCTCCAGCTGAAATCAGGGGTTTCCCGGTCATGGAATACGAAAGAATGTTGGCAGCGATTCTCGTTGCTGTGTCACTTTCAGATGACAAGTCACGAAATCTTTGCGCGCTAGAATAATTCGCATAAGCGGTGTCAAGTAACAGTCCCCGCCATTTCGCGCTCATGTGCCCCTTTATGGCGTAGTCTTCTGCTTGGGAAATTGCGAACATCAGGTTGTTCATGGATCGGGAGGAATCCGACAGAGATTTGTAGATTCCATAATCAGTAGTCACAGCATGTAAGCAGAGGTGATACACCGAGGCTCTGAACGTTCTCCATAGCGAAGATTTTCCCTTCTTGTCATTGTCGTAATACATGCCGTGAAGTCGAAACAGATTGTCGCGGTGCTTTTGAGGAGAACTCAGATGCAGGACAAATCCAAGCGAATCAGTTTCAAGCGAGGGATATTCAATATCATCTACCAGGAGCTTGATTTCAGTGGGTTGTTTTTGTGTGATTGACCGGAGAGAGCCCCAGGCAAAGTCAATGGGTTTCAATCTGAGTCAGTCTGCGCTAAGTTTGTCTTTCAAAATTCGAGTTGCGATCGCCTAAAATCCAGAATCAGGCTCTAATGAGTCTGAGAATCCACCAGTGCTGCTTTCTCCAGTCGGCGCTTTGTAGGTTGAATGGCTCACAATTTCCGGTGCGACAGCTTCCTTTTCGTTTGTTGATTCTGTTTTCGTCTCAACGTTAGATGGATCACTTGAGGAGCCACCGAAGATCATGCGTACAACCCTGCGAACCATATCTTGTACTTCGGCATTGTCAGAAGTCATCGATATCACAGTCTCCTCTGCGGCGACCTCAGGAGCGACACCATCAGACGCGAGCAATGACCAATTGATCAAATCTCCAACGGAAGGTCCGTAGGGCAGCTCGTTTGATTTGTACTGTCTCCTTAACTCGGCACCAACTCTAACAACACCAGTGGCAATACTTCGCGACACCTTTCCCTTTTTCTCTACGAGCGTAATCTCATCTTCAGATACCTTGTTGCCTACGCTGAGATAATCAAAATCTATCCAAACAGACATTCTTCTCCTGAAGGCGGCGTTCAAGGGTTTCGTTCCGGCAAACTCAGCGGAATACGGGTTCAAACTGATGACGACGTAACCTGCTGGATGTCTTGGAATTATTTCGTTGTCCTTTTCCGTCAGGACAAGATGCCCCCTTGTGTCGAGAACCGGATTTAACCTGGTCGCAACATCTTGCTTCATCATGTTTGCTTCGTCGAGATACAAAATGCCGCCATATCTGCACCACGAGACGATCTGTCCGTCGATCCAATTCTCCTTCCCCAGTCCCACATATCTTCCAAAAAGGTCGTATGCAGATGTCTGAAGACCACAATTAATTTCCCACAATGGGAGACCTGCAATTTCAGCGACAAGGTAAACGATGTGCGTTTTTCCCGTACCCGAGGGTCCAATTAGCGCACACTGTTTGAAATGATACATCGCCCTCATTATTCTCTCAACATATTTTTCTCCTCTGTCGATGTACTCCGGTGTTCCATGAGGAGTCAACGCTTTGATTCTCTCATCGAAGGTCTGTCCTTGACGAAGATCATAATTTTCTAGGTGCAGCTTTTCTAATAGAACTGGCTTGTCTTTCTGTTTCGTCCGGGAAAGAGTAATGTTCAACCTAACGCCAGAAGCCTCAGCGGAATGCACTTTTTGCTCCTTCTGATTGTCTGGGTGATTATCGTTAACAAAGCTAGACATCGGGGAAAATTCTCTTATGTGACAATATGTTCGACAGGTTCTTTAGTGATTATGGACTAATGATTAGTATTTGGACTCCACAATTCTTTATTTCGGAAAAAACATTCAAATTAAAAAGGATGCATATTGGTTTCTGCTAGTGGACGCAATTGTTGAAGCAAACCCACTTGACCAGAGAAAACATGATATTTGCTTAATGGTATTGTGACCAAATTGCCCGATAGACAACCTACCGAAGTCGTTACGATGATTAGGAATATTGCGGTTCAAAAACTGGACGAAAAGTCGAACCACAACACTCCCGTCATTTTTGATTTCGGCGCCAACCTGGAAGAGGCAGATAGATCTGCAGAATCAGTAACCCTAAACTTCAGGATGACAATGGATACCGAACCTTTGATAGCCAAATTCACAATAGAAGGAAGCGCAACAGCCACGGGCGAAGAGTCGGAAATCGAGAAACTTCTGTCAGCGGATCCAGAAACAAATGTTCCTTTCGTTTTCACGAGAATTTACCAGACAGTGTATTCAGTGATATTCATGCTGGCTGGTACAATTGATGTGCCTTATCCATCTCCAGCACTTTTGAAGAGACCTCATGTTCGCGCAGCGTACTCCGCCGCTGCTGAAATGCAGAATCAAGCTACGAGCGCTTGAATAGCTCGAACCGAGCTTCACTTTTCAAAAATAAATCATCTAACTTAAGAAAACCGCAAAAGGACGGTTGAGATTTTACTGACGCGCCATTTTGGGTCCAGCCGACGTCATTAGTATATGATTTGTGAATAACGTTTTCACTAAATTGGTTGTCTTTTCATCGTGCGCGCTGGCTGTAAACAGGAACATCGATGCCACTCTATTCACATCGATAATTTCATTCGCCTGCTTGAGGAACTTGTAAGCACTTTCGAGACTTGATGAGAGTATCAGGTCCGAGATATTATCATAGATCAAACCGATCTTTGCATCAGGGTCTGAGGCAATCGTCTTATTGATGATGTCTAAAAGAATGGCTTGATCGTTTAGCGGAACCAAAATTTCTTCAGGGACATCAGATGCCTTGGGATAGGATACTGAAGACGACAATATGTAAAATCTAACGCCCTTGATCTTTGACAAGGAATTGTAGACGGGACTCCTTTTCGAGGTGAAAGCGAATACAAGCGCCTTGTTTGATAGTAGCTCTAATGCAAAGTTGTCCACAACCTGCTCATAGTTATACGAGGGATCTAGCTCAAAGAGAAATATTCTCCCAACCAGGGTCGAGGATGGGATGCCCAATGACTGGGAAAGCGGGAATATGGGCGCGTTTAATTGAAGTCCCGACAGTGGTCCAAAAAATCCGGAAAGAAGCGATGCTCTTCGAAATATCGTCGCGGTTATTGCAAAAGCAATGGATGCAAAAAGGTAACCGATGGCTACATCATCAATTTTCTCCGAAAGAAGGAACCCGTTGAAAATAACCAGATCCAACCCAATTGCGCCCCAGACGATCGGGAGGAGCAACAGCGCCCTTCTAACCTGGCGGTCTTTTGTTTTTGACCTTGCGAGCAGAAACAAGGCTGTGGGATATGTGAGAAACAAGAGAAGGACCACGAGAACGAGCCCAAGATAGGACTGGTCGAATGATGTAGACTCTACCTGAATTCCAACAATGTTCTGTACCAGAACCGATGTGAATGGTTGAAAAATTGCAAGGTAAGCGTCAACACCGAGTGTGAATACGGCTATTGCAACGTAGACGCCACCAGTCAGTTTTTTCCTGATGATGGCCGCCAGAAGGCTCCTTATGCCATGACCTTCAGGCCTCAGGTATACTGCCGCACCGACAGTCATCAAGAGCAAGACGTCCCAAAGAATAAAACTCGTTCCGAGGACCGTGTATACACCGATGAATAGTGAAGAAGTCAGGAAGTTCCTCAAAAGCTCGAGAACCATTACGCCGCCAAAAAAAATGTGGACGTAAAGGAGAAGGATTTTGACCTCTCCATAGAGAGTCGTGCTTTGGCGGTAGACGAAATAGCCTGAAAGACCGGTAAGGCATATAGTAAAAATATCTATTGCCGGTACAACAAGATCAAGCGTTATTATTGCCATTGCAATATCCTAAAACCTAGAGATTGATATTTCCGGGCCAATGGTCAGACTGTGATATCGCCTGCTGTGATCTGTGCCTCTCATCTTTTGAACAATGAACCGTGTCTTGAACTGATTTTTGTCGATCCAGTTCTCAAGAAGCATTACAGAGTCCGACAAGAAACCTTCAGGTCCGATGCGACCGTCTTCGTTAAGACTCACAGTCATGATCGTCGTAACTCCCTTTCCCTTTAGAGATTTGTAAACTGTCTTCATGAATGTGCGTTGCTCAAACTGGGTTTCGCACGCAAGGAGCAGCGCGGTAAGAGAGTCGATCACTAGAATCGAGGCTTTAGCTTTTCCAACGATCTCCAGCAAGTATGCGATGTTGGATTCTAGACCTTTGCCCCTGAGAATCTCCAAGTCGATGATCTTGATCTTACCTTCGTCTATCATCGAAGAAAAGTCCGTGCCCAGTCTTGCGAGATTTCGCCTGAAGAAGTCCGTAGACTCTTCAAAAGTTGCGTAGACTGCGGTCTCGCCAGAGTTCTTGATAGCATTGTATACGATCCGTGACGCCATGATAGTCTTACCGGTCCCGGGACCGCCTGTGAGGAGATGAACGTCACCCCGAATCAGCCCACCTTGGATGATATTGTCCAATCCTGAAATCCCGGTGGGTATTCTATCAGACCTAGCCAAAGTTGCTGTACTCAAATTCTCTACCCTGTTCCAACGTTGGAAAAGCCATTCGCTTTTATCTTTATCATTCGACTAGACTTTTCTTGTCTCAAGTGCATATGTTAGGCTAAGTAGCTTGTCCTTTGTGGGCGATCCGCGAAGTGACTTTAGACATTCCCTGCTCATGGAAGTGTATTTCTCAGCGAGTTTTGAGGCATGCTCTATTGATTTCAGCTCGCCTAACATCTCTAGCAATTCATTCATGTCTGAAAGAGCGAACCACTTCTTGTAAAGCATAGAGTTGATCTTGTTCTGCTTGTAAAGATCAGCGTTTTCCATCGCATCTATTAGAACAATGTTGCAAGAATTATTTTGAAGATCTTTCATGACCGGCTTTCCGAGTTGTGAGGAATCACCACACACGTCCAAAATGTCGTCCCGGATCTGGAAAGCGATTCCAAGGTTATAGCCAAAACGGTACATTGCCTCGGTCACCTTTTCTGAAGCGCCGCCAACTAGAGCACCCGAAGCCGAAGCTGCCGCCAGCAAGGATCCCGTCTTCAATCCCGCGACCTCCAAATAATCATTTTCTGAGATTTTGGATTGCTTCGTCACACGAGACTCGAGAAATTCCCCCTTGATTGTAAGATTGGCTGATCTCGAGATATACGACATCAGCTGAGCGATCTTATTCTTTCCAAGCGATGATGAACCGTATTTCGCAAGTTGATTGAAGATATCAAAAATCAATAGATCAGAAACAAGAATCGCTCCGGTTATGCCTCTCTTCTTGTGAACTGTTTCCTTGTCATGTCGAAGATCAGAGTCATCTATTACGTCGTCTTGCACCAGTGAAGCTTCATGGGCCAGCTCATACGCGATTGCAGCGGGCAGAGCTGTCGTGTATTGACCTGAAACAGCTTCGCAACTCATCAATACAAGTATGGGCCGTAGTCTCTTTCCTCCTGCTTCCATCACGTTCTGAGCGTCCTGACTGAGCGGCGATTCTTGAAATTGACTGTGGCGGATCGCCTTCTCAACAGCTATTCGATACTTTTGCAGAATCGAATCCAGATCGATTGCTCCTGTTTCCGGAGCCTTGTCAAACTTAGAGTATTTTTCCAATGAACAACACCGGACCCCAGAGGAGATATTCGCTGTCGGCGACAAGATCACACAGATAATTCATATTGGCATTAGGGCGTGATGAAAGAAAACGATAGGCAAATGAATAAAGTGGAAGAAAAACCATGATCAAAGAGTAAATCGGAAACAATCTGACAGCAACTAGAGAGAAGATGTACAAAGCAGAAAGTACGTCGAACACATTCATGATATTGTATGCCCGTGATTTGCCATATACCACGGGAACCGTGCGAACTCCGTAGGCACTGTCGCCCTTGACGTCTCTCAAATCAAAAAAAATTGTGTTTGACATCAATCTAAAAAATATGAATGGGCCGAAACTCAGCAAGACAAGCGGAATGCTTTGGTAGTAAAGCCCAACCAGGAGAGGAATCAAAGACCAGCCAAATGAAATTGCAAGATTCTTGATTAGGAGTTTCTCCTTCAGTCGTTTTGCGCCGATCAACTTCGCAAGTTTCTTTGAACCTATACTGTAGGTCAACGCGAGGACCAGAGGTACTATTAGGGCGAAGAAGAATATCAGGTTGGTAAAGAATGCAATTACGTACCCAATTCCAAAGCTAGCAGCGGATATGTATGTAAGGTATTTACTGCGACCCAGAAGATAATTCGTCCTCCCTGGATTGGAAACGCTGTCTTGGGTTACCTCAGAACCCCTGTTCAACATGTAAGCACCATACGAAAATAGATATGCCATCAGCAAAAGCAAGAATGTCGGTGAGCGCCCTAGAAGAATCGCGCTGGAGGCTGCGATGCTCGAAGTTCCGAGTGCAAGCAGATGCCCGCCGTAGACCAGCTCTTTGGCTAGAGGATTTGAAAGAATGGGCATTATTAGTACAACCCATTCATGAGGATGTCGAAACTAAGGGAATCCGATCCAGAGAACCGAGCTAACGCTAGGCGTTCCTGGCCCGATTTCTGCAGCATAAATTCATAGTCCTACTTAAAGAATAATAAAATCATCTGGAGCCCAGCTTCAGACGTGAGATTCATTCGCGAACCCTTTTTTCGACTGTCGGGATTCTCCTTAATGAAACAACGTATTTTAGGGGGCTCGGAGATGCGTCAAATAAGTTGAGCTCTAAGAAAACTGAGGAACGGGTTCCAACCGGGATTCCGGGACTAGATCCTCTGATCGAGGGAGGTCTATTGCGCGGCGATTTTGTTCTGCTGCTGGGCGGCATGGGAACAGGGAAGACAATATTCTCGAGCCAGTTCGTGTACAACGCCGCTCTGACCTTTAAGGAGCCAGCTGTGTTCGCAACATTTGAAGAAGATATCAAAAGTCTAAAGCGCAACATGCTTAATTTTGGAATGGATTTGTCCCAGCTCGAAGCCCAGAAGAAATTGAAACTGATAGATTTGGATGTATTGGAGGGACGAGGATTGAGCTCAAACATTCAGGTTCTGCTCGAAGCCTTGGATGAAATCAAAGGAAGGAGATTGGTCGTTGACTCACTCACAGCCTTTCTGGCCGGTACAGGAGAGAAATTTGATTACACATTCATGATGCATCTGATCTACAAGACTTTGAAGAGAGAGGGGATTACGACACTCATGACAGCCTCTCGGCAGAATTCTAACGTATCAGAGACCGGTGTTGAAGAATTTGTTGCGGACGGAATATTTCAGCTTGAGAGCTACGTTAGTGAAGCGATGGAGATGAAAACAAGATTCCTCGTTAAGAAACTCAGGGGCACAGAGCACGACAGAAAATATCATAGTATCGCATTCACTCCCAACGGCCTCTCAATATTGGCCTTCTCCGGCTAATTCATAGAACGCTAAACACAGATTTCTTGCCGTTTTCCATAACTTTGGGAAGAAGCGTCTTCCAAAAGTGGCTTGGAAGGCTAAATCATCCTTCTATCATCTCACGATATACTCGAAGAGGATAGGAAGTAGAAATTCAAATTGGAAGCAACATCTCTAGTATCTGGACAGCGGGCACAGACGCAACAACTTAACAGAAGGTCTCGTATGGAAACATACTGCGACATCATCAAAGCAATCGGAGGGGGCGCCGAGAAACCGACGCACATTATGTACCGAGCAAACTTGTCATGGACAGTAATGCAAGGATACATAAGGGCGCTTGAAGGCCAGGGATTGGTTCAGGCCCAAGATGAGGAGGGCAAGAGACTGTACCAACTCACAGAAAGAGGGTTTGGTCTGCTAAAGCAGTACCTATCCATCAAAGAAGATTTGCGATTATCTCCAGAAGAGAACACATATCTTTAGGGAAAGTAGCCTCCGTGAGGAGGCGATCCTATCCTCTATTCTTTGGGTGGGATTCGTTACTTTTTCACGCTTGCATTGGCCTACAAATTCACCGAGCGATCAAACGTACTTTTTCAATATTCTAACAATTCAAACTCGTAGAAACAACTGTTTCTCTTAAATATCAGCGTGGCCTTCGATCTCAACCCATGTCATTTGTATTGTGGAATCATGTGATGGATTTCGCAAGATTCCTAACACAAAAAATGGATTGGCATTACTTTCATCTTTCAGTTTTTGCATCAGGGTTGTACCTTTTCAACGTCATCGTAGTGTCACTGTCGAACGGTCGTTTCACACTACTTCACTCGACGCTAACTAGCGCACTGACAAATTTTCCACTGCTTACGCTCGTATACATCACAGCTCTCTTGGAATTGATGGACATGAAAGTTCTTGTGGGGGGAGCAGTATCGAAATTTAAGAAGAAAAACGTCGTGAGAAAGTAATCCAAATGATAAGCTGAAATGCACAACCTTTTGCTATCGAGTCGCAAGGTTCCTGGTGCAGAATATGGTTTTTTTCGTCGGCAATACCCCTTTGATAAGACTCGAAAAGATCGTGCCGAACGGGTCGCTCTATGCTAAAGCTGAATACCTCAATCCCACCGGTTCCGTAAAGGATCGCGCGGCTGCTAGAATGTTGCAGCTGGCGATTGACAAAGACAATTTGCTTTCGAGTAGAAAAGAGATCTTGGACGCAAGCTCTGGGAACACCGGAATCTCTCTCGCATCCTTTGGGGCATCATTGGGTGTCAAGGTGACAATAGTTCTCCCCAGGAGCGCAAGCATAGAACGGCAGCGGCTACTCAAACTCTACGGTGCAACAATCGTTTTCTCTGATCCGATGGAAGGCTCCGATGGCGCGATACTCGTCGCTAGAGAATTAGCTTCGAGAGAACCTACCAAGTATTATTACACAGATCAGTACAGTAGCGATGCAAATTGGCAAGCTCACTACTACGGAACAGCCGAAGAGGTGTGGAAACAAACGGATGGAAAGATTACGCATTTTGTTGCAGGTGTCGGAACAGGTGGAACAATCATGGGGACCGGCAGGAGACTCAAGGAACTAAATCAAGAAATCAAGATTATCGCTGTAGAGCCAGATGCTCCTTTTCACGGCATTGAGGGGTTGAAACACATAGAATCCTCGATCAAGCCCAAGATATTCGAGCCGAAGTTTCCTGACGAAACTGTCTTCGTGAGGACCGAAGAGGCGCAGAAGAACGTGATGGCGCTTGCAAAGGTGGAGGGACTTTTTGTCGGAACGTCGTCTGGCGCAACTCTAATCGCTGCAAAGAAATATGTTGGAGAAGGGAACATTGTCGTTGCGGTTTTCGCAGACCAAGGAAGCAGGTATCTCTCGGAGAAGTACCTAAATCCGTAATTTCATCTGAGCGCGGATCGAAGAGCAAGATTAACATGTTTCATACAACAATTATACTGGATCAACAAATGTTGAGGGAAATGCAGTCACACGCTACGTCAACCTACCCGGAAGAATGCTGCGGGTTGCTTATCGGAAAGTTCGAAGGCAATTTGAGCCGAAAACTAGTAAGTAGGACCAAGAGAATGGAGAATGTGTTCGAAAAACCAGAAAGGTACCATAGGTACACTATAGACCCATTGAAATATATGGATGCGGAAAATGAGGCGACGTCATCCGGAGAGGATGTGATCGGGATATATCACTCACATCCCAATGCACCGGCAAAGCCATCTCTCTTTGACATTAGCTACGCGTGGCCGTCACTCTCATACATAGTAGTTGAGGTGCGGGACTCTGTTCCCGTGGAAACCAAAAGCTGGATCTTGAGGGACGACCGGACGGAATTCATTCAAGAAAATATGGAAATTCAGAGTGGGTAATTGAACAATGGTAAAGATAATAATTCCTACTGCCCTAAAGCAGTACACCGAAGGATCAAAGACACAAGTGAGCATCAGCGCAAAGTCAGTTTCAGAAGCAATGTCCATTCTCTTGAAGGATAACAAGAAACTGGCCACGCATATCGTGGATGAACAAGGTAATCTCAGAAATTTTGTCAATTTGTTTGTAAACAACGAAGACATCCGCAGCCTTCAGGGGGAGAACACGGTGGTGGGCGATGATGATACGATCAGGATAGTTCCTGCAATCGCGGGAGGCGCGGATTCTTTGAACAGAAAGCCGATTATTTCAGATATTGATGACAGAAAAGTCCAGATCACCGCAAAAGAGTACAGGCGATATGGGAGGCATCTCATCATCCCCGAAGTGGGGATGGAAGGGCAAAGAAGGCTGAAAGCAGCCAAAGTTCTAATTATTGGCACTGGTGGATTGGGTTCTCCGAGTTCACTTTATCTCGCGGCCGCCGGTGTTGGGACGATCGGGTTGATTGATTTTGACGTAATAGACGAAACAAACCTGCACCGCCAGATCCTTTACACCGAGAAAGATGTCGGCAAATCTAAGGTTCAAACCGCGAAGGAGCGACTTGTTGGTGCCAATCCTAATACCATTGTCAAGACCTATGAAGAGCCTCTTACATCGCAAAACGCGCTAGAGATTTTCAAGGGCTATGACATTATCGTTGACGGTACGGACAACTTTCCTACACGATACCTAACCAACGACGCATGCGTCATTCTTGGCAAACCCAATGTTTATGCGAGCATATTCCGGTTTGAAGGGCAGGCGACGGTTTTCGATCCCAAGCAGGGAGGACCCTGTTACAGATGCCTTTATCCAAGGCCTCCACCGCCAGGACTTGTTCCTTCATGCGCAGAAGGAGGAGTACTTGGCGTGCTGCCGGGTCTTGTTGGCTTGATTCAGGCAACCGAGGCAATCAAGCTGATACTTGGGAAGGGCGAGCCTCTGGTGGGACGTCTCTTGCTTTACGACGCGCTTTCAATGACATTCGATGAGCTCAAGATCAAGAGAAACCCCAAGTGCCCGGTTTGCGGTGGGAATCCAGAGATAACGAAGTTAATCGACTACGAGGCGTTCTGCGGCATTCAGCGAGAACCTAACGTTGCCTCAGTTATGCCGTTGCAGCTTAGTCAAGAGCTGAAAGATGGAAAGAAAGTCCTGCTCTTGGACGTGAGGGAGCCGCACGAATGGGACATCGTTCACATCAACGGTGCAAAGCTGATTCCATTGGGCCAGCTCCCAGAGAGAGTGAGCGAACTGGACTCCGCAGACGAGATCGTTCCGTACTGCCATACCGGCGGACGGAGCGCGCGCGCGACTGATTTTCTCAGAGGCATAGGCTACAAGAAGGTACGAAATCTGGAGGGCGGTGTCGAAGCTTGGGCTGTGGAAGTGGATCCCTCACTCCCCAGATACTAGGACTAGCGTCCAGCATACATCTATCCAACAAAGTGATTTTTATCTACCGAAATCGGTTGTGATATCTTAGAGCTAGAAGAGGCCATGGCAGAAAAAAACAACGGACAAGCTAAGATAACAGATCACATGGCCAACGAGAGGACTTACCTTGCTTGGCTTAGGACAGGAATCACTGTTATCGGGTTGGGATTTGTCGTAGCAAAATTTGGGCTGATCGTCAGGGAATTAGGGGGATCAAACCAGTCTCAGACTTCCTTCCACCTTTCGTCCATAATCGGGATTGCGTTAGTGATAACTGGTGGCCTGCTATGCCTCCTTGCCTTGACGAGGTTTAAGAGAAATCAAACCAGAATCGAAACGGGAAGTTATGAGCCGAGTGCCGGAATCGAGATTGCAATTAGCTCATCCATCTTTGTGGTTTCAATTCTGCTAATCGCTTATCTCTTGCTCACACTGTAAAGAAATATGTGAGCCAAGCGGATTCCGAAATGAATTCAATCTGCCAGCCAAATGATTGAAAAGCCAAGATTTTTCCCTTAAACCGCTTGCACGATCTCCAAAATGCAAATACTTCCTTCTAGATCTGAGATTACATCTGCTGCTCCCGGAATAGTAATCGTAGTTCTTCCAATCATTGTGGTTTCCGAACTCATTTACTGGATTGAATCATATTATGTAAGAGCTGTCTTTGGAATCCCCGCCCCGATCATCGCTCTTATGATTGCTGCAGTCATAGCCATTGTTTCGACAAACCTCTTTGATCTGCCTAAGAAATACCTCTCTGGATTGAGCTTCTCAACCCGATGGCTCTTGAGAACTGGAATCGTTCTGTACGGATTGAATTTTTCGTACTCACTTTGGATTAAGCCGGGAGCTCAATGGATACTCGTGATCGGTGTCGTCTCAGTCATTGTTCCGTTGATAGCAGCGTACTATCTCGGAAAGATCTTTCATCTTGGAGAAAAACTAAGCTTGCTCGTCGCGGTTGGAACCGGAATTTGTGGCATCTCAGCAATAGTCGCGACTCAACAAGCCATTAAGAGTGATGAGGAATCAGCGGGTATGGCTCTTGCAACGATACTGACATTCGGCACGATGGTGCTTTTTCTATACCCCGTGCTGGATGGAATTTTCTCACTCGACAAAACTATCTACGGTATCTGGACCGGAGGAACAACGCTTGATTTGCCACAACTTGTCGCTGCCGCCCTCCAAGGTGGCGGAAGCTCCTCCTTGCTAATGGCATTGTGGGTGAAATCCATCCGAATCGGTTTGTTGGTGCCTGTTATCTTGGTTCTCATATTACGACTTGGAAAAAGTGCCACTGCAAGCGATAATGCAGCCAACTCGAAATACGCGAGGGTATTGAGCTCTTTCCCTCTGTTTATCGTTGGCTTCTTTCTTGTTATTCTCTTGAACACATTCATTGCCTTTCCAAGCTGGATCATTTCTCCAATCGCGACCGGCAACGGTGAGTTTCTAGGTCTGAACGCTGCAAACTTATTTCTCACAGCAGCGATCATTGGAATTTGTTTTAGAGTCAGAAGAAATGTTATAGGAAGGACTGGCTGGAAAATATTGGCTGTCGGAGGATTAGCTTGGTGTCTACAATCTCTAATCATATTTCTCTTGGCGAATATTCTGCCTATTCCTCAAGCGTGATGCCGAAAACCAACGAAGTTGCTTTTCACTCGAGATGAAGGATTTCGTTCAACGCATGGCGGCTTTCCAGTTAGATCCTTTCTCGCCCTCAATATCTTCCTTGGCTAACTCTTCGAGAGTGTTATAGACGCTAGTCCTAATCCG
>Ga0307372_10004898_pt1 | contig 20400 bp, 14 predicted proteins | sample OX1MG_FD_202533 | JGI IMG/M metagenome (GOLD analysis project Ga0307372, IMG submission 202533) | Soil microbial communities from Risofladan, Vaasa, Finland - OX-1 | ecosystem: Environmental > Terrestrial > Soil > Coastal area > Acid sulfate soil | place: Finland: Risofladan, Vaasa | collected...
GTGACCGGCCGGTAGTTCCCGGTCCTCGCCGAGTTCCGGCTGACCTCCCGCGACACCACCGACGGATCCCTGCCGATATCCCGGGCGATCCGCCGGACGCCCCACCCGGCCTTCAGCCCGGCCGCTATATCCGACCGATCAGCGAGCGTCAGCACTGCCCGTTTCATCAGCAGCCTCCAAGATCAACAACCAGGGTTGCTTGGAGGGTATGACACCGCCCCCGCCAACGTATGGGCCGTGGGGGACTACATCGTCGGCTCCAATCCGCCACAGACTCTTATCGAGCACTGGAACGGGATTAAATGGGCGATAGTACCTAGCCCCAACCCGGACGGAGCCGCAAGTCCCGACCATCTGAACGGTGTCGCGGCGATTTCACCTGCGGACATCTTCGCCGTAGGCGACCTCGGGGATGTGTTTGCGCCCACTCAGACCATGATCCTGCGCTGGAAAGGAATCAGGTGGCGGCACGTGCCCAGCCCCAGCAACCAGCGGGCCGTCGAAACTCTCTCCGCGGTTTCGGCTGTTTCCGCCAGCGATGCGTGGGCGGTCGGATCTTACGTAAATCAGGCCAGCAGCAAGAACCTAACGCTGGTTCTTCGCTGGAATGGCAGGAAATGGCAAGCGGTCCGCAGTCCCTTCCCCCGTGGCGCAGCCATCGACGGACTGGTCTCGGTCGCCGCGGTCTCGGCGGAAGCGGCATGGGCGGTGGGATTCACCGAGGGCGGACTTCAGCGGCGGCCACTGCTAATGCATTGGAACGGTGCCAGGTGGGCGGTCGTGGCCGTACATTGACGCCTCCGAAGGTCGCTTTCATCCCGCGCACGTACGGCTGGTCGTGTCGGCCGCACGCCGACGGACCAGGCACGGTGTCTGTTGCGGATACCCCGAGCGGTGATGGCACCGATAAGCATCGCCCCATTGAAAGCGCGCAAATCTTCAGATAGCGTCCGTCTGCCGGCCACGAGACCGTGGACCCGGTGCGGACCTCAGCTCAGCGCTCCGACGCGGAGGACTTTCATGGTGCCGATCATCGAGCACGGGACATGGCGCCTGGAACCGGGGGACGAAGGCCCGCATCCGGTCGGCTCGGAGCAACTGTGGAACGAGTCCTGGTACTGGGCCTACCTGGTAAGGAACGGCGCGCCATTGGTCCTTGTCGCCGACAACGATGCCCCGCTTCCGGACGCTGGGCACGGCGGCCCGGAAGGTGCGGATAGCCGGCTGGTCACCGCTGGCGGGGTATATCCGTACCGCGCCATGAGCCGCTACGAGGTCCCCGCCTCGGTTGACGGGACGATCCGGCTGGGCGACGAGCACATCCGTTTCTCCGGTTACGGGGAACGAGACCATAGCTGGGGCGAGCGGGACTGGTGGAACCTTTCCTGGCTGTGGACCGCGGGCCGGCTGCACGACGGCACGGCGTTTCACGGCGTCCAGGCCAACCTCGGGTTCGCGCTTGCCTGGCCTTCCTTCCTGCGCGTACCGGACGGGACGCTCAGCCACCGCGACGGGTTCCGCGCGGCTACCCGCTTCGGCCCGGACGACTTTCCGGCATTCTCGGAACTCGCGCTGGGCGGACTGGACCTGACAGTGACGCCGCCGCACTTCGCGCCGGTCGTGATGACCTCGCCCGATGGGCGATTGGCGCATTTCCCGCGGGCCATGTGCCGGTTCGAGGCGGCCGACGGCCGTGCCGGGTACCGCTGGACGGAATGGCATCGGCCGCCCGGCTGGCAGCGACATGACTGGACAGCGGCACAGGCCGGAACGTTGCGACAGGAGCCGACGACATGACCGGTCCGGGCGCTCCTGGCACTGCGCACGCCGCCTGCGCACCGGGTCCCGAAGCTTCCTGTCTCCCGTCGGGCCCGGTCCTGCGCGGAGCAGACGAGCTAACGGCGCAGTGGCTGACCGCCGCCCTGGCCGGCCGGCTCGGCGGCGCGGCCGTGACGGCGGTCGAGGTCCGGCCGGTAGGCACCGGCCAGGTGTCCGACAGCCTGCGGCTGACACTGACCTATGACCGGCCGGTCGACCTGCCGGCCACTTTCGTGGCCAAGGTACCGTCCGCCAGCGAGGCCAGCCGGGCCGCGGCCCGCATGGTGCGGACGTACGAGATAGAGGCGAGTTTCTACGCCCACATCGCGCCAGGGCTGTCCGCCCATATCCCGGCGTGCTACCACGTGGCATACGACCCGGAGCCAGATCACTACGTCGTGCTCCTGGAAGACCTGTCCCCCGCCAGGCAGGGCGATCAACTGGCCGGCATCAGCGTGGCCGAAGCGGCAGCGGCGATAGACGAACTTGCGGTCGTGCACGCCGCGCACTGGGGCGACCCCGCGCTGGCCGGGCTGCCGTGGCTGAACCGCAGCACGCCAGAGGCCGTCGCGTTCACCGCCGATATCGTGAGCTCCCTGCACCCTGGCTTCGCCGAACGCTACGGCGACCGTCTCGACGCGCAGACGCGCGACCTCATCGGCCGCTTCATCCCGCGCCTCGGCGCGTACCTGTCCCACCGGGATGGCGACTGGACCCTCACGCACGGCGATTTCCGGGCCGACAACCTGCTGTTCGGCGGGACGCGTGTGGCCGTCCTGGACTGGCAGACCTGCGGCTACGGCCCTGGCCTGGCCGACCTCGCCTACCTGCTCGCGTCCAGCCTGCGGGCGGACGACCGGCGGGCACATGATGACGAGCTCACCCGCAGGTACCACCAGGCCCTCATTTCGCACGGCGTGGAGCTGAGCTGGGACGACTGCTGGACGGCCTACCGGCGTTACGCCTTCGGCGGCGTGGCGATGACGGTCGGCGCGTCGATGCTGGTCGAGCGCACCGAGCGCGGCGACGACATGTTCGCCGCGATGGCCACCCGGCACGCCACGCACGCCCTCGACCTCGGCTCCGAAGACCTGCTCCCCTGACGGCGGCCGGACTCGGCGGCGAAGGGCTACGGCCAGGTGAAGCTGGCGCCGTCCAGCCCCTGGGCTGGTCGGTGCTGACGGAAGCGTCCTTCGCGATCCCTCGATTTGTAGGGAGAACGCCCGACGACATATCCGGTCGCCATCCCTAGCGTGGGCCGCACAGGGCCAACCCGGGCCCGCGCAGTGCACCAGTGCGGCACGGCGCAGGGTCGTGATCTCCCGCTCGGGCAGACCGCACAGCCGGGCGGCCGTGGCGGCCAGGTTGGCCACTCCCCGGGAGTGACCCGCCCGGGACGGGGACCGCAGGTCAGTGAAGTCGGCCATCGCCTGCAGAGTCGAGTCGAGTTCATGCTCGCTCAGATGCTGGCGCAGTCCCGGCTCGGCCCCGATCAATGCCTCGAGTTCGACCATAGCGTCCATGTCGGCGAGCACATCGCAGGCCGCCCCGCAAAACAACTCCACGATCTTGGGATCGAAATGCGTGCCCCGGCGGGACCGGGCTACCTCGACGGCGGCGTCGAGGTGGAACAGCCGTACCGGCCGCGCGATCTGCTCACCTCCGACTCCTTCTGGGACCCCCTTGGCGTCCCAGCGCGTGAAGACCTGCCGGAGCGGATCGCACACCTCAGCGGTAAGACCGAGCCGCCCGGCCAATTGGGTCGTGGACAGGCAATGTGACATCAAGCCCCGCTCGATTGCCCGGCCCCAGTCAGCACCAGATTGGCGGTCGGCCGAAGCCGGTGCAGGAACGGAGTGCCCGCCCCACATGGCTGAGCGCGAAGCCCATTAATGGCAGCCCAGCTAGATCGACGCGGTGACTGTCGTGCCGGAAGGCGATGTCGTCGCCGAACCAGGCCGCTACTTCCGCGGTGTCGGCCACACAGCAACGGCGATCAGCCAGGACCGCAGCACGTGCTCCATCGGCTGGCCCATCCCCAGATCGGTCGCCAGCGAGAAAGCGCCCACCAGTTCGGCCAGCCGGAGCCCCGAGTCCTGATCACCCGCATCCACACCACTCATGGTAAGAGCAGACGTCTCAGGCCGGATCACGACGCGAAGTGAGCCGGAGCGGGAATCGTGTCCTGGCTCGCCCGGCACCTGCAGAAGGCGCAGTCACCGACGTCAACGCCAGGAGCCTCGGGACGTCGCTCACTCCCCCACGCCCTCCGGGGTCGCCGAGACGGCGTTCCAGCCGCGTCGCCCCAGAGCAAGCCACCCGACCACCACCCATCCCCCGCAGCGACAGCCCCGCTACCCCGGCCGCACCGTGAAACCGCTGACCCGCATCACCGCGCCGACATCCACCTCACCACCGCAGATATCCCGGTAACGGGCGCACATCGCCGACCCAGGGTCCGTGACGCTGTAACTGAACACCGGGAACATCGGCGACCTGGTGATGTTCGCGGTCACCACTCCCACGAGCACCCCGTCGTAATACCACCTGACAGAAACCGGCCGCCAGTCCACGGCGAACGTGTGCCAGCCGCAGTAATCGCCCGCCGACTCCCCGCCGTCACTACCTGGCGTGCCCGAGGACCGCCGGAAATGGAAATGCCACCACGCGCGGCCACCCAGCCCTTCGAACACGTCGATCTCGCCCGTGGCCGGCCACTTATACGGATTACCCACGAGCCAGAACGCCGGCCAGTTCACGATCCGGCCCCCGGCGCAAGGCACGAAGATACGCGCCGAGAAATAGCCAAAGACATATGCCTGCTTCCTATAGCCGGTCACCACGCCGGAACGGTACGGATACGTGACGCCGTCAACAGCGACGGGATCCCGGCGGATGCTCAGCCGCAACCCGCCCGGCGTAAACGCCACACGCGCCGGATCGAATGCCTCAATCTCGTACGACACATTCGGCGGGTGCGTGATCTGGCGCGGCCCGCCAAGCCAGTTCGGCGTCCACCCCCCACGACCATCCCACGCCGAACCTGCCCGCGGCGATGTCACTAACAGCACCAGCGCAAACGCGGCAGCTAACCCCCCGAGAACACCAGAAAAAAGAACCACCCGGCCAGCCCCGAACCGACCTGAACGACCCCGGTGGCGCGATTTACCGCGCCTGGAAATAGGCATAACCCCATCCTCACGTAATGTCACTCCGCGTTAAACTGGCGCCACGGCTCAGGCTTCGCATTACACAACGACTGCAAATAATACGCCCTCATCTCGCTCCCGGCCGGCCGGGACTCACCCCGCCTACGAGTCATTCCTCGCCTTGCGACCAATCCGCGCAGCAGATCGCGATCATAATGCCCGCCATTGCACGGTCCGCACCCGGCATCCCAGACAAACACGAACAATCCGGCCTTCGCCCCCACGAGCCGCACTCATACCGGGCCAGGACCCCGAGCCCACCGCGCCGGCCCGCCGAGCTTCGCACGACTGCGAGCCGACGGTGACCGGTGCCGGAAGAGGTCGGCTAAGCGCAGCTTGGCGAACCGGCACCGGGCCACCTGGAGACCGTGCGCAACCGGATCTGGGTGGCCTCGAACACGTGGCCGATTCGCTGAGCGAAAATCGGCGTTGGTATCCGAATTGCCATGTGGCGCCGGGAAATGTTGCCGCGCGGCTATGCCTCCACATCAGAGCCAACTAAACCCCGGGCCGGCTCGCCCGATTGGCGAGTCGCCCGATTGGCGAGTCGATCTTGCAGGCGAGCGTGCCGGAATTGATAGACCGGCCCGACCGTACGGAGGACATTGCGTTCTCGGGCATCTTCGAGGAACCGGATGAGGCGGATAGGGGTTCTCCAGCGAAGGGCTAGCTGGGCGAATGCGAGAGACGCTGGCCATGTCTTGGGATAGAGAATCCCGCCCACGAGGCCGAAAGCGAAGCCAAATACCAACACCAATGCGACCGCACCTCCAGGCCTAAACGGGAGTCCGAATGCGAGTCCGCCCACGAGCGCGGCCACGAGCGCGGCCACGAGACAGAATATGAGCCAGGCTATGAAGTAGAAGATTCCGAATGCCCGGTCACTCTGCCAGGAAGCCAGTGGACTGAGCGGACTCACATCCTCTGCTCCGGAATGAGTGATCCCGAATCCCAGGATGGTCCCAAGCCCAACCACGAGCCCGATCACCAGCCCGAACGCCAGGCCGAATCCGAGCCCGAATCCGAACCTGAACCCGATTCCAAGCCCAAGCCCGAACCCGAGTCCGAGTCCGAGTCCGAGCACGAGCAATAGCTCCACATGTGAGTGCCTGAACACCTGCCGCCATCGGAAGCGCACTATCCGGTCAGGTCGGGCGCGCCGCCCGCCCCGGCCCACACCGAACGCGGGGCCGAACACAAGCCCGGCAGCTAGTCCCATGACGAGCCCGATCATCACCCTGAACTCGATCCCGAATCCCAGCCCTAGCACAAGGCCGACCACGAGGCTGGTTGTGATGATGCGCGGTATCGGCGTGGCCCACCCGGGGATGCGCCACCATGCCAGATCGTGGGTGCCATCGTCGTTCATCCTGGTGGCAATGTGGCCCAGCGCGCGCTGGGCCGCCTGGAGGTCATAGATCGGCGATGGCTCACCAGGACGCGAAGCGTAGGCAGCGGGCAGGACCCGGTCGAGAAGATGGTCCTCGATGTTTTCCCGCGAAGCGCCGGGACCAGCGGTATCGCAGAAGTCGAGAAGTTCGCAGACATCGTCACCGCTGCCATAAGTGTCCCGGACCAGCGTCAGGGTCAGCGGATTGTTCAGCGCCCGGGCGAGGGCGCTGCCGGGCGCTCGGCGCAGGCGACTGGTCAGTTCGCTCCACCCGCGGGGCGGCGGGTCGAGTTGGACGCGGGCAAGGTAGTCGGCGGCCACCGCCGGCCTGACGTTTTGCAGTTGGAGTGCGACGGCACCCGCCAGCAGGCCCTGCTGTGCGGCTTCGGCCATCTCGTCGCTGCGGGTTAGCACGACAAGCCGCATGGTCGCCTGCTCGCTGAGTGCACGCAGGGCTACCGGGCGCAGATCGGCGGAGATCTCATCGAGCCCGTCCAGGACGACTGCGATCTTCTGCTGCCGAAGTAGCTCGGCTGCCACCGCTGCGGCGGATCTGCGGGTGACAATTGGATAGGCCTGCCCGATCCGGGGGATGAGCCAGTCCTCGAACTTCTGGGTATTCGGGTCCCAGCCGTGCATGGTGAACATGACCGGGACAGGTACGTTCGGCCGGTCACTGTCAGGTACCTCGTCCCGGTGCTTGAGCGCAGCCAGGACGAGGAGCATGGCGGCGGCGCTCTTGCCCGCCCCTACTGAGCCGGCGATCACGAGTCGGCCTGATCCGAGCCCCGCGTATACCGCGTGCAGGTCGCCTATCTGACCGGCCCGCAGGTCTCGCAAGGTGACAGGCTCGATCCCGTGCAAGGGCGCGAACCGGCGTGACTCCACCGCTGCCGACGCCGGCCCGACCAAAGGCGATGTCGACCTCCGCCAGCGCACCGGAATCGGTTCCGGCTCCAGGAGTCGGCGCTCGGCCGCTGCGCGAGTCCACTGATCCCGCACCGCCCTGGCCAGAACGCCTGTCAGGTGATCAAGTTCTGTCGGTTCCGCCGTGGAGTCATGCGCCGAGCGAAGGTGCCAGGCGCGGCCGATCAGGCCGACCGCGATGACGGCCAGAGCAGCGGCGTACGCCCCGAAATTGGACAGGTCATCGCGACGAGGTGATCGCCACACCGCATATACCAGCCAGATCGTGACCGCCGCGATCGCCACAACGGCGACGACTCGCCACAGGCCACGCATCTCCTTCCACATAGCTCAGCAGTCTGCCAGCATCGGCTGGCGGGGTCCTAACCGAACGGCTCGCGGTGTTCTTCGCGACATCTCGTCCTGGGCATGGGTGCGCTAACCGTCCTTTGCACCATAAGTAAATCATCCGTCATCTTGCCCAGGTGCGCTTGCTATTGTGGTCAGCTGGTGGTTCCGGGCTGCCGCGGCCGTTAGTCAGGGGGACGCATGCGCATAGCTATCGTAGGAGCAGGGATAGCCGGGTTAACGGCTGCACATGTGCTGTCTCGCCAGCCTGCTCACCAGGTCGTGCTGTATGAGCGAGCTAGCGTCCCGGGCGGCCGGGCAAGTCTGGTCGACTCCGGTGAGCACTGCCCGCGTGTATTCCTGGATGACTACCATGAGCTGTTTCGTATCCTGGGGCAGGTGTCCAGGCCAGATGGCGCTACGCTACGCAGCGGCATCCTGCCATTGGACCGTTTCTACTACACGTCGCGGTCAGAATGGGTGAAGATCGCGCCGCTCTTCGGCTTCCAGGCGCGAGAGCTATCGCTGCGAGACAGACTAGGCATCTCGAGAATTGGCTGGTCATCGGCGGTGCTGGCTGAGAACCCGGCGGCGGTCAATACAAACCGCTACTCGCCGGGCAGCAACTGGTCGGCCCGGACCCTCGCGAGAGCAGCGTGGAAGGCGGTCAGGTCTAGGAGCGCGCTGGCGCTAGCCGGCCCGACGGATACGTGCCTGCTGCAGCCCTGGCTGACAGATCTTGCTGGCCAGGGCGTAGACGTCCGCCTTGGGTCCGAGGTGTCAGCAATCGAAGGCGGGAAGACCGCCAGCGTGAGGATGCATTCGGCCGGCAGGCTGGAAAACTTCGACGCTGTTATCGTAACTGCTTTCATTCCTGATGCCAGGCGAATCCTGGATGCATCCGGTATCCGGCACCGGCTTGCCAGGCTCGACCACACGCATTTGAAAGTTATTACCGTTGCCCTGGATCCTCGCGAGAGCATCCTTCGGCTCGAGCGGCCAGCACTTTACCACAGCGGAGGCATCGGGCTACTAGTGCAACCTGAAGCAGCCCGGTGCATCGCGGTCTGCATCAGGGGGCCGAGTAATGATGACAAATATGTCCTGGACAGAATCCGCCGCGATATTGCCTTGAAGTTCCCGCTCGCCGATGTGCGGGTACGGTCCAATCTGCTGCCCGAGGAAGGCCTGTACACCGCGGACTACGTCGATCCATCCCGGATCCTGTGCACCAAAATGCGCGGCGTCTATTTTGCGGGCTCCTATGTTAAGAACAGCTACCCGGTCGATTCCGGCGAAGGTGCGTGCCTGACTGCGCTGAATGCGGTCGCCGCATTGCAGCGCGATTTCGCGCACGGCAGTAAGGCGGGCGGAACGCCACGGCCGAACTAGGTGTCATGGGACCTGTCGGGAGTGCCATCGGGCCGGCTTGCTATGCGGGTCTGGTCCGCGGCTGAGTATGCGTGGCGATGCAGCCAGGCCGCGATGCGCTCGGCTGTCCAGTCGGGGGCTTCCCGGTGCGGTTCGTGGCCAATGTCGCGACCGACCTCAAAGGACCACGCCGGCTTGCCAGTGACAGCACCACGGGCGACGGCGATGGGTATGAACGGGTCCCGGTCGCCGTGTAGCCACAGGACGGGCGTTCGGACAGCGGCCTGCATGGCGGCGAACTTCCGACGCTGAAGGAGGGTCCAGGTGAGTGACCGTCCCGCGGTGATCACCTCGGTGCTCGGGCTCTTCCCCCAACCTCGCTCACGCGCGACCGCGAAGTACTGGCCGATGAGGCGTGCGGATATCCGCGACTCGTGCGCACCGCTCAGAGGCGTTACCGCACTTGCCGTCTGCTCCAGCGCGCCCGGCCGTCGGCGCTCGGACGGGTCGGCAGGCTTGATCGCCTGGCTGACGGTCGCGACGGCACTGCCCAGCCGTCTTTCGACCTCGTCTCGAACCCAGGGCACGACTGGGCTGATGAGAACCAGGCCGGCGACAGTCTCGGGGTTTTGCGAGGCCTGCATGATGGCGATGGTGCCGCCCATCGAGTGACCCACCAATACCGTCGGCCCGCCCGCGACCTGGGTCAGGAAGCGATGCAGCAGATCCTGGTTGGATGGCAGGCTGGCCGATAGCCCGCTTCCCCTGGTACGGCCGAATCCGGCTAGGTCGATAGCCAGCACGCGGGCGGTGCGAGCCAGCGCCGGGGCGAGGGCCGCCCAGGAATCCAGCGACCCGCCTAGGCCGTGCACGAGCACCAGCAACCGACCGACGTCGGGTCCGCCGTAGTCAACGTAGTGCACGTGCCCGTCGAGGTTGGCCCAGCGCGACCGGGGCGGTTGCTCCCGACCGGGCCAACCGCTTCCATCGTCCGGGTGATTCTTTCTAATCATCAGGTCACCAGCATCGCACGGCGCTGACTACGGCGTTATCAATGCGGCGCCGCTAGGACCCGCGCATCGGGGCTCGGCGGGGCCGGCCGTACCGCGAGGATCTGGTCCACTCCCATGCGCCGCTCCGCGAAGGCCAGCGCGGCGCCCGCCAGGTAGAGCCGCCAGACCCGCCCGGTCGGCTCGCCCACCAGCTCGACGACGTCGGTCCAGCGCTGTTCCAGAGTGGCCAGCCACGCCAGGATCGTCGGCACGTAGTGCTCGCGCATCGCATGGACTTCGCATACCTCGAAGCCGGCCTGCTCCAGCGCGGAGATGGTCTTGCCAACTGGCTGCATATGCATATCGGAGGCTATATACGCGGCGATGAAGGCGCCGCCGCTCGGAGCGCGGTGGCCGCGGGACATCTGCTGGATGAGTAGTCGGCCGCTGGGCCGTAGCAGCCGCAGCAGCCTGCTGGCAAAGTCCCCGTAGTGATTCCTGCCGACATGCTCACCCATCTCCACGGCGGCAGCGGCGTCGTAGGGCCCGCTGTTCACATCGCGGTAGTCCTGCAGGCGCACGTCGATGAGGTCTCGGAGGCCGAGCGCCGCGACCCGCCCGGTCACGTACTGGTGCTGCTTCTCGGAAAGCGTTACCGCCGTCACCCGTGTGCCGTGATGGCGGGCCGCATGGAGCGAGAGGGAACCCCAGCCGCAGCCGACGTCCAGGAGGCGCATGCCGGGCCTCAGTCCGAGCCGGGCACAGATCAGCTCGAGCTTGTCCTGCTGGGCGTCCGCAACGGTATAGCCCGGGTCATTCGAAGTCCAGTAGGCGCAGGAGTAGGCCATGGATGGGTCGAGGAGCAGCTTGTAGAACTCGTTGGACAGGTCGTAGTGGTACGACACAGCCGCCCGGTCACGTTCCCGGCTGTGCACCGTGCCAGAGAGCCTCGCCGTCCCGAGGGGTGCCGGTGGCCTCGGTCCGAAGCCGCCGAGGCGCGCGGCAACCGCGAACGCACGAAGGAGTTGCCTGCCTCCAGGGCGGATGCCAGCCTCGCGTGCCTGGCGGATCAGGATGCCTGCCCGGCTCAGGGCTTCGGCTAGGTCGCCCTCCACGTCGATCTCTCCGGCGATATACGCTTGCGCCACGCCGAGCTCTCCGGGATGCCAGAGAACACGGCGCAGCGCGGTGCGGTCCCGCAGGACAAGTACGGGCCTTCCGGCGGGCCCCGCCTCGCTGCCGTCCCAGGCACGGATCCGGACCGGAAGCTCGCCGCCCACGACGCTGCGGGCCAGGTCGGCGAGCTGGCCAGCGATCCCGGATCTGAGAACAGCCGAGCTAACCACGTGAGCGCTCCAGTACAAGGTGATGGACGTTGAGATAGCCGCTCGTAAAGCCGGCCTCGGCGTGGGCGAGGTACAGGTGCCAGGTGCGGCGGAACGTTTCGTCGAAGCCCAGCGCTGCCACCTCAGCACTGTGCTCGCTGAAGCGCTCACGCCACAAACGGAGGGTCTGCGCGTAGTGATCGCCAAACTTACCCGCGTCGCTCATCCGCAACCGGGTGTGCTGCCGGCACACCTCGTCAATGGCCCGGACTGACGGGATCCGGCCGCCGGGGAATATGTACTTGTGAGTCCAGGTATGGCAGTCGCGGGCCGCGGTGAGGTGCGCATGCCGCATGGTGATAACCTGCAGGACGATCCGCCCGCCCGGTGCCAGATGCCGGTCCAGGGCAGCGAAGTAGTCCGGCCAGTGCCGTTCGTCGACGGCCTCGATCATCTCCACACTTACGATGGCGTCATAGCCGGTCTCGTGCGCTGGCCTGATGGCGCGGTAATCACACAGCTCCACGGTGACCTGGTCGTCGGCCTGTGCCGCGGCAACCCGGTTCCGCGCCAGTTCGCACTGGGCGGCCGAAAGCGTCACGGTGTGCACCAACGCGCCACGGCGGGCGGCCCGGATGGCCAGCTCGCCCCAGCCGGTACCAATCTCCAGGAGCCGAGTGCCCGGCCCGATGTTGGCAAGATCGAGGACCCGGTCGATCTTGCGCCGCTGAGCGTCCGCTAGCAGCGTGGCAGTGGCGACGGGCCGGCCTTCGTCATCGATGTCGAACAGAGCCGATGAGTATGTCATCGTCTCGTCGAGGACGAGCGCGAACAGGTCGTTAGACAGGTCGTAGTGACGCTGGATATTACGGCGGGCTCCTTCCACCGTGCCGATCTCGGCTGCGGGCCGCCGCCTCCGGTAAGCACGCCGCAGTAGCCGTATCGACCGGGGTGGCGCCAGCGCGCGCTTCGCCATCGCGCCGAGCAGGGCCGGAAGGTCGTCGGCATCCCAGTCCCCGGCCTGATACGACTCGCCGAACCCGATCAGGCCTGCCGCGATGACGCGGCGGTACAGCTCCTCCGGCCGGTGCAAGCGCAGTACCGGCGCCTGCGGGTCGGCACTGCCCAGGATCCGTCCGTCCGGCAGGACAACCCGGACCCCGAGCTGCCGGCCGCCGGGGTGGACTCCTGCAGCGAGCAACCCGGTACGGATACGAGCGCGACGGCGCGGAGCGACGACGACGTCAGGCCATCGCTGCGGATCGGCGACCGGGCGCGCCGGGTTTGCGCTGACGGTCATTGCGGTCCCTCCCTCAGCTGCGTCAGGCTGGGCTTGGTCGTGAGCACGTGACGATCGGCCGGGCGTGGCTGCACTGGCAGCCCGCGCAAGAATAGGTAACTGCCCTGCAACCGGATCCTGGCGCTGACGGCAACCGTCACCCAGGGATGCCGCAGCGCCATGCGGATCAGAGCTGCACCGGTCAGCGGCCGCCGGTCGCCCTGAAGCCGGGCTACGAACGGCCGAGCACCGTCGCGGTGCAGGGTGATGGTGACGTCTAGGCGCTCGGCTGGCTCGGGCAGCCGCATACGGTACTCCCCGTCGACCGGGAAGAAGGGCGAGACATAGAAGTTCTTGGCGACGCGACCGTCGTCACCAGGGACCAGCAGGTAACGGTGCCGGCCGCCGTAAGTGTTGTGGACTTCGGCTACCACGCACGCGGCGCTGCCGTCGGGGTAGCGGCACCAGAACAGTGTCAGCGGGTTGAAGATATGACCCAAGACACGGGCATGACCCAGCATCAGCACGCGTCCGCCGCGCAGGTCGATTCCGTGGCCGCCGAGGAAGCTGTCCAGGTTGGCTCGCAGGGTCGCGGTCGGATCGCCGAGGTGATCGCGCGCCTCGAAACGGGCCAGGTAGCGCAGCGGCGCGGGAAGTCTGGGCATGGCGTCCAGATCCACCAGCCACAGGTACGTCCGGTAGCTAAAGTCGTGCCGGATGGGCGAGGTCCGCACATGGCGCAGCTGACATTCGTACAGGGCGGCCGGCATCACCAGGTCACCCCCAGGCTGTGAGCCGCCGCAACACCGGAACGGCAGCCGTCTTCGTGAAAGCCCCAGCCGTGATAGGCGCCCGCGAACGCCAGCACGCCGTCATTGAGGGATGGCAGCCCTGCTTGGGCCGCAACCGCCGCCGGGGTATATATCGGGTGCTCATACACCATGGTGGCCAGCACTCGGTCCGCCCTGATCCGCTCGTCGCCGTTCAAGGTGACGACGACCTGAGCAGGGACCTCCAGCCGTTGCAGCCGGTTCATGTCGTAGCTGATCTGTACCTGTCCACGAGCCGGGGCACAGGACCGCTGCACGTAGTTCCAGCTCGCCTGGGCGGCGCGTCGGCTGGGCAGTACCGACCCGTCGGTGTGAAGGACAGTCTCGTTGCGGGAGTAGGTGAATGCTCCCAGAACCGCGCGTTGCGCGGAACTCGGATGGGCCAGCAGTCGCAGCGCCTGGTCCGCATGCGTGGCGATGATGACGGCGTCGAACTCGCGGATCGTGTCTGCCTCATCGCGGATCGCCGCCCCGCTCGCGTGCCGACATACTGAGCGGACAGGTGCCGAGGTCCGGACGGCACACAGCTCCTTGGCCACCGCCTCGACGTAACTGCGCGAGCCGCCCTCCACCGTGCGCCACGGAACCGACCGGCGCACGTGCAGCATGCCATGCTGGGCCAGGAAGGCGAACAGGTAGCGCGCTGGGTACTCGGTGACTACCTGGGGTCCGCACGACCAGACCGCGGAGACCAGCGGCACCGCGAAGTGCCGGACGAAGTATTTGGAATACCGTCCGGCCGCCAGGAACTGGCCGAGCGTCGGCCCGGGGCTCGCGGCGTGCTGGCGGTCGCCGGCGTCACTCAGGAGATCCCTGGCGTGCCGGTAGAAGACCGGTATCTGAGCAAGCATGGCGAGGTAGCGCGCACGGAACACGCTAGTCGGCTGGACGATCAAGCCCGCGAGTCCGCGTGCGCCGGCATATGCGAGCCCGCAGCCCTCACAGCGGACGGACATGCTCATTTCCGATGGCCTGGTCCGCACGCCCAGCTCGCGGAAGAGGCGGCAGAGCGTGGGGTATGTGCGCTCGTTGTACACGATGAAGCCGGAATCCACCGCCAGCGCCCGGCCAGCGGCAGCGACGTCATGGGTGTGGGCGTGGCCACCGAGGCGGCCCTGCGCCTCGTACAGGGTCACATCCGATCCGCGCTGCAGCAGGTACGCGGCGGTCAGGCCGGCCACGCCGGCGCCGACTACTGCGACCTGGCGTCTGCCGGGCGATGCGTGGCTCACGCGAGTTCCTCATGCCGGGGCGCCCGCTCGACGTGCTGGCGCGCAAGAAGCACAGGCCGCGAGTACCCGGCCGACGTGCGAGGGCCCGCGTTACCGCTGATCAGTCGGTAGTCGCGCTGTATTCTCTGGACTGCGTCGAAGGCACTTCTGGCGGCGCCCTCGCCTGAATCAATCGGGTAGCTGTTCTTGATGTATGACCCCGCAAAATAGACGTGCGGGAGGCATTGCCGGAGAATCGCGCCTGGCCTTATATAATCCGCGGAGAAGATTGCTTCCTCAGGCCGGCAGTTATCCCGCACCGTGATGTCCGGAATCTCATGCTCCAAGCCGAGGAACTCGCGCACCCGCGACACGACGTAGCTCACGTCCGTGCTAAGCGGCCGGGTACAGAGCACAACACAGCGGCTGTGATCTGGCTGCAGCACGACGTTGATGCCCTCGCGGGAGTACAGGGCCAGCTGCCGGATCGCGAGGATCTTCTCGCGAGGATTTAGGGCCAGTGTGAGGCACTTGCAGTGCGTGTAGTTGAGCACTTTGACCCCGTGGTCGATTCCGGACGCCGTTAGGAGGTCGGCTAGGTCGGGAACAAAGGCAGTGACGAGAACAGCGTCGAACGCTGAAACTCCAGCGATCGAGTGCACGGACACGCCATGCGGCAGCGGCGTAATCGTGTCGATCCGGCGGGATTTAGTAAACATGACGCCTGCTTTTTCCAGGTAGCGCACCCACGGGGATATGAGGCAATCGTCAGTGGGGCCGCCGAGAGCGAATGCGATGGTCGACCGGCGCAGACTCTTTATCACCCGGGCGAGCGACAGCGGCGAGAAATTCCGCATGGAGCCGTAGCTGTTCTCATTTGTTCCGGGCACCTGCGCTGCGACTAGTGGTGAGGCACGCCTCGCCTGCACCATCTTGAATCTTTCCCGCAGTGTTAGCTCCCTCGCCAGCGCAGCGTAGAGGTGCGAGATCTCAATCCATCCGCGACCTTCGATATGGCAGTACCGGTGAACCGCTTGGAGCGTGTCGTAGATGCTGGTGCCATCTCCGTTCTCGACTTCGCGCAGAATGCTGAACAGGCACTCGTAGTCACTTAGGAACACGCGTGGGCAGTGCTCGCCATATTCGTTGATATTTGCCCGTCCGCCGAAGACATCAGACCGCTCGTATACCGTTATACAGACATTTTGATATTTTGCCAGGAAGAATGCTGCGCTGAGGCCGGATATCCCGGAGCCGATGATGCAGACGTTCATCGGGCTGCCAGGATCACCGATCTGTTCGGCGACCGAGCCGACCGAATCAGGACTTGCGGACATGTGATCCTCCTCTGCTCGACCCAGGCCCCATGGGGCGTCCCGGCCGGCGGCGATCCCCTTGATCCGCGACGCCGGCGTCGCGTGCCGGCCGTGGCCGGCGCAGCCAGAACACCAAACCGTGGCAGGAATTGGGAAGAGCTACTGAGATGTCCGTACAACGCCGTACAGCCCCGCGCAAGCGGCGGCTCACCGTCCTGCGGACGCCCTGCTAGCAGGGCGGATCGTAAGGCAGTCCGGGGATGTACTTGCGCCATTCACTTCTGGTGATGCGATCTCCCGCAGTGGCGCATATGTATGCGGCGACCTGATCGGTACTGGTATTCCAGAGCCGGACGAGGTTGTCGGATCCGCCAGTGGCCAGGATGTCTCCGGTGGTGCCGAAAGAACCGGTAAACACGGCGCCTGCCGGGCCGGTGAGAGTGGCCAGGAGGCTGGGCTGGCGGAGCGAGGTCATGGTCCACAGCCAAATCGAACCGTCGCCCGCCGTGGCCGCCAGCGTCCGCCCATCCGGGCTGAAGGCCACGGAATATACGTAATTCGTGGGCCCGGTCAGTGGCGGGCCGAGCGGGGCGGGCCGACTGGGATCGGTGACATTCCAGAGCCGGACATCGCCGTCGGCGCCGCCGGCGGCAAGAGTACGCCCGTCGGGGCTAAAGGCCACGGAGTACACGTAACTTCGCGGCCCAGCTAGCGGCCTTCCTAGCGGGACTGGACGGCGCGGATCCGTGATATTCCATAAATAAATGAGCTTGTCGGCGCTTCCCACGGCCAGAATGCGGCCATTGGGACTGAACGCTGGGGAATAGACATAGTTGGTCGGGCCGGTGAGCGTCGCCAGCCTGGCCGGGTGATCGGGGTGCGCCATGTCCCACAGGCGAACGGTCTTGTCGTCGCTGCTGATGGCAAGGAGGCGCCCGCTCGGGCTGAATGCGATGGACTCAATAACCTTGTCCGGGCCGCGGAGCTGAGCTACTGCTACAGGATTCGCCGGGTTGCGCACGTCCCATACTTGGCAGGTTCCGTTGCCCGCGCCCACAACCAAGGTGTGTCCGTCCGGGCTCAACGCTGCTGAGCCGGAGCCTTCGCGGGATCTCGACGCATTCGTCAGCACGGGCCCCAGGGGTACTGGCTGCCGGGGATTGGCGACGTTCCATAGTCTCGCCGTGTTGTCTTCGCTGGCCACTGCCATGACGTGATCGCGGGAGAAGACCGCGGTGAAAAACAGGCCGGCCTCCCCGCTCATGACCGGGCCGGGAACTCGCCATATCCGTGCGACACCGTCGGCACCGCTCGTTGCCAACGTGTCGCTGTTGTGCAGGAACATCACGGTCGTCACCGGTGCTGGATGCGGGAGGGTCATCGTGACGTGCCGGGTTGCCAGGTTCCAGATCCACACATCGCTGTCGGAACTCCCCGCGGCCAGGCTACGGCCGTCAGGGCTGAACGCTACGGAGTTGATCCAGCTCACCGGACCGGTTAGGGGCGGCCCGTCGCTCGAGGGATGGCGGGGATCAGCGACATTCCATAGGTGCACCTTATCGTCGGCATTGCCGGCGCTGCCGGCGGCGAGGGTGAGGCTATCTGGGCTGAACGCCACGCTGAACACCGCGCCAGTAGGACCGGTCAGCGGCGGTCCAACCCGGAGCGGATGGCTCGGGTCCATGACGTCCCACAGTCGCACGCTACCGCCCGGCTTGCCTGCGTTGCCGGCGCTGCCGGCGGCGAGGAGGTGCCCGTCCGGGCTGAAAGACACCGACTGCACGTATCCGGAATGCGGCCAGGCGAGGGGCCCGCCGACCACGACTGGATGGCGGGGATCGGTGATGTTCCACAGTCGCACCGTGCCATCGGCGCTGCCGGCGGCGAGCGTCTTGCCGTCCGGGCTGAAGGCTACCGAGTAAACCGTGTTGGCCGCGCCTTTCAGCGGCGGGCACCAGGGCACGGTCTTCTTCGGGTTCGTGACGTTCCATAGCCGCACGGTCTTGTCTTCGCTTCCGCTGGCCAGGGTCTTCCCGTCTGGGCTGAAGGCCAGCGCGAACACGGAATTGGTGTCGCCGGTCAGAGGCCGGTCAAGCGGCACGGGCCGACCCGGATGGGCCAGGCTCCAGAGCCTGATCGTCGAGTTCTCACCGGCAGCTGCCATCGTGGTGCCATCGGGCGTGAAGGCCACCGTCTGCATGACCCCGGGCGGGCCGAGGATGCGTGTCACCGCGGGTGTGGCGTAGGAGTCGAGGAGGCTTGACCCGGCCTCGGGCGTCGGAGCGATCCGGTACGCCACCAGCGACAGCTGCATCGCCAGCGCGATGTCGGTACTGCGCAGCTGGTTCGCGTCGATGGCTACCTGCCGCGAGATGGCGAGGTTACGCTGATAGTTGGCCGCCACTTTCTGCCGGAACGCGAAAACCGCGAGGAAGCCGACCACCAGGGACAGCGCGGCTAGCGCGGCGACGAGACGCTGCAGCCGCCGGGTCCGCCGCCGCACGGCGCGTTCCTCGGCGATCTGATACTTCAGACTGGCTTCGAGGAATTCGCGTTCCAGGAGGTTAAGGCCGGCATGGTGGGCGGGGTCGGCGGCCCAGTCGCTGGCGGTGGCCAGCCGAACGCCGCGATAGAGCACGTTCGGATCGCGATCAGAGTCCCGCCAGATTGCCGCGGCGCTGCTGAGCTGACGCTGGATGCGCACGCCGCCCCGGTCAGCGTCGATCCATCCGCGTAGCCTCGGCCACGCGGACAGGAGGGCCTCGTGTGCGATCTCCACATCGTCTGTCTCCGCCGTAACCAGGCGCCGCTCGATAAACAGATCGAGGACGCGCTGCGCGTCGTCATCACTGAGCAGGAACTCGCTCCTGGACACACGGCGCCGGGTATCGGCCGTGTCATCGGCAACGTGGACCAGGCGGATGAAGATCTGCCGGGCCAGGTCTCGCTGGGTGCTGGTAAGTTCGTCGAAAACCTGCTCCGCGGTACTGGCTACAGCACCCTGGATCCCGCCGCCATCCCGGTAGTCCGCGACCGTCAGCCGCCCGCCGCGTGCCCGTTCCCAGGTGGTCAGCAGGGCATGGGACAGCAGCGGCAGTGAGCCAGCTCCATGGGCCGCCGCTCCTGACTCGACTGACTCGACGTCGCCAGGCGCGGGGGCCAGATCACGCAACAGCACCTCGACCAGGCCGTCCTCGATGTCGAACCGCGCCTTGCGGGCTGGTTCCACGATTGCGCAGCGCAGTTCCGTCTCGGTCATCGGGCCGACCAGGACCTGGCGGTCCTGCAGCGCCGGCACCAGATCCGGATACCGCAGCGCATGCGGATAGAAATCGGCGCGCAGCCCAAGCACGACGAGTGCCGCTGGCTCGGTACCGCGGCTGCCAGTGATATGGCAGCCGTGATGTTCCGTATCCTGCTCGGCAGCCGCACATAGCGCGGCTATGAAGGCCCGGCGCTCGGGCTCGTCCGAGCAGGTTGTGAAGACCTCCTCAAACTGGTCCACGACCACGACCAGGCGGCGCCGGTCCTGTCGGGCGTCGCTGCCCTGCGCGCCGATGCTGCTTTCTTCCATTCCAGTGGCCTGCCGGATCACCTCGCCGGAACAGGCGGGGCTCGATAGCAAGGTCGCCGTGAGCGGAGCGGCGTCCCGAGCCGTCAGCGCCGCGATTTGTGCGGCAAGCTCATGAACTGGCCGGGCGCCAGGGGTCAACAGGGCGACCGGCCACGCAGCCGATCCCGGCACGTCCAGAACGCCCGACCGCAGCGCGGGGATCATCCCGGCCCGCAGCAGTGATGACTTGCCGGACCCGGACGGCCCGACAGCAATCAGGACGCCGCCGCTGAGGTACTGATGACTGAGATGCCCGACTACCACGTCGATGAGCTTCTGGCGGCCGTAGAACCAGTCGGCGTCGTCCGGCTGGAAGCTCGCGAGCCCGCGATACGGAACTGGGGCGCCCGCGGGGCGCTTGCCCGGAGCGTGGCGTACGCGGCTAAGGGCGGCGAGCCATTCCTCCAGCACCGCCGGGTTGCGGACGCCGCACACTTCCAGAATGTTACGCAGCAGGTCAGGAGATTTGAGCGGCGGTAAGTGGCGTCCGCCGAAATAGCCGCCGACGGTGCTGTCAGGAACCCTTGCCGCCTTGGCCACATCGCGGACCGTCAGGCCGACCCGTTCCCTGAGCAGGGTAAGTTCACGCGCAAAATCCTCACGCGTGTCCACCCTCCCGGGGTCAGGAACGCCATCACGACGGGGCTCCTCATCTGGCACTGTTTCCCCCCTTATTGAACGTGATGAGTAAAGCCCGACCACGGGCCAGCTTGCCGCAACGGCGCAGGAGCAAGTCCTGACATCCGACCCGCTCGCTCGCATATATGCGAGGAATTAGCCATCATGTGCTGG
>Ga0307372_10004900_pt1 | contig 20396 bp, 14 predicted proteins | sample OX1MG_FD_202533 | JGI IMG/M metagenome (GOLD analysis project Ga0307372, IMG submission 202533) | Soil microbial communities from Risofladan, Vaasa, Finland - OX-1 | ecosystem: Environmental > Terrestrial > Soil > Coastal area > Acid sulfate soil | place: Finland: Risofladan, Vaasa | collected...
AATCCTCGTCAGGGATGAAAGATCCGCTAGAGTTTTAGGAAGCTCATTCAACAAGACCTAATAATACAATAATGTATTAAGGATTACCGTCCTATTTTTACAATAATTAGTGGTTCTCTGCATCTATAATACATTAATTAACGCTTACCGCCAAACTATTCCACAATTTCCGTCTACCACTGACTCCTCGTTCAGAATAATATTTATGCAGGTCATGAGGAGCTCTGGTCGATATGGGTAGAAGACGCCGTAAAGTCCTAAGACAGACTCACAAGAGCTTACCTAAGGTATTCAGTTGTCCTCGTTGTGGTGTGGTCGCCGTTCGAATCACATCACAACTTGATGAAGCATCACAAGATTATGTGATGGTAGTCGCCTGTGGGAATGCCAGCTGCCGACTGCGAAGAGAGTTCAGGTATCCAACCGAGCGACCTGAGATTGATGTCTACAACAGCTTCGTAGACGAGTTCGTCAGAACCGGTGGCTAGAATGAGCCTGAGAGGTCCTACCGAGACGCGCCTCACGTCTCGCAAGAGAGGATCCACTGGCCTAGCAGCTCTCATCGATCCTGACAACTTCGACAAGAAACGCGCCGCACTAGTGGCGGGGACCGCAGAAGCACTGGGATTCAGCTGCATCTTCGTTGGAGGCTCCACCCTTGGCGACCAAGCGCACTTGGACGATGTAGTACGCGCCGTCAAGCAACATGTCACATGTCCTGTGATACTGTTCCCAGGAAACGTCACAGGCATATCACGCCACGCGGATGCAATACTCTTCAGTTCTCTGCTGAACTCCACCAACACATACTTCATAATCGGCGCGCAAGCCATAGGTGCTATCCAAGTCAATCGTTATGGGTTGGAGGCTATACCTATGGGCTACCTCGTCTTTGGAGACGAGAGCACGACAAGTTTCATCGGACAAGTGCGACCGATACCCTATTCCAAACCCACAATCGCCGTGATGTACGCGCTCGCCGCGCAATATCTCGGCATGAGGGCCTTGTACCTGGAAGCCGGAAGCGGGTCGAATCACCCAATGCCATCTGAACTGGTAAAGACCGTGAGGAAACACTTCAAAGGCCTCTTGGTCGTCGGAGGCGGCATCACCACCCCAAAGATAGCGACCGCTCTCACCAATGCTGGCGCCGACCTGCTCGTGATCGGTAACTTGCTCGAGACAACTGACTTCAAGAGCAGACTTCTCCCGATAACCAACGCTTTGAGGAACAAGCTTAAGCACTAATTCCATTCAGCAGTAGAAACGATGCCCTTCAAGGCTAGCTCTGCCTGGGAGCATAGCAAGAAGCTCACCGTCTTCCCGGTGGATCTCGAAGCATACTACGGCGACATACTGAACCAGTACGAATCTGCCTACAACACCGCCGAGGAAGCCAAGTCAAGAGGCCTCGATCCGAACGAGATAGTCGAGTCAAAGACGGTCTTCGACCTCGCCGACCGCGTGAATGAGATGCTAGGCCTGTCTCAATTCGAAGGCCTGGCGGAGCGGCTGCGCCATCTCCTGCACACCACCACCAAAGAGAGGGCCACGCTCACTATCGCAGAAGAAATCGCCCTGGGTAAGTTCGGAGCGATGAGCACCGACCAGGCCCTCCAGTACGCTGTCAGGGCAGGACTGGCCGTCATCACTGACGGTGTGACCGTGGCCCCCATACAGGGCATTTCCACGGTCGTCATCAAGAAGAACGACGACAACAGTGAATACGCTTCCATATCATACGCGGGGCCGATGCGGTCTGCTGGAGGGACCGAAGCCGCTTTCTCAGTTCTTATCGCGGACGTTGTCGCGAAGAAGCTCGGCCTTTCGCCGTATAGGGCTCGCGACGAAGAGATCGCAAGATACATTGAGGAACTCAGGGTGTACGAGCGCGAAGTGGGTAGCTTCCAGTACCGCGTCTCCGACTCGGATGTCCGGGTCGCCCTCTCGAACCTACCTGTAGAGATTGACGGAGTGGAGACTGACCCATACGAAGTCGTGGTGCACAGGAACTTGAAGAGAGTGGCTACGGACAGGGTAAGAGGAGGCGCCCTACGCGTCCTCAACGATGGGGTGATAGGAAGGGCCCACAAACTCGCGAAAATCCTGAAGGAGCTCCAGTTGGTAGGCTGGGAGTGGCTCCCAGAGCTGAAGGGTGGAAAGCAGCAGTCCTCAGGCGAGACCGAAAATCTAGGCGCGCACTTCGAAGAGGTGATATCGGGTCGCCCCGTCATCTCTTCGCCCAACACGCGCGGAGGCCTTAGGATAAGATATGGACGCGCAATGAACACAGGCCTCTCCACGGTGGGCATCCACCCTGCAATTCCTGCACTGCTCGACAATTGCGTCGTGGTCGGCACCCAGATGAAGGTCGACATTCCAGGGAAGGCCGCTACGATTGCATTCGTAGACTCGATCGAAGGACCAACAATCCGTCTCAAAGACGGCTCAGTGCGGCGCGTCAACAGCCTCGCCGAGGCGGAGGAGCTTCACGACGCTCTGGAACTCATCATCGACATGGGCGACGCGCTCATCAGCTACGGTGACTTCCTCGAGAACAACAAGACCCTCACGCCCTCTCCTTATGTAACCGAGTGGTGGCTGGAAGATGTTAGAGCCGCGGCTGCGGCGACTGGTGACCGGTTGCCGAAGGCAGGAGACGTCATTGATTCTATCAGACTACCCGCCATCCTTGGGGGGGCTTCACCATCCGCCACTGAAGCGCTCACCATGTCCAGGCAGTTCGGCATCCCGCTACACCCTTCGCACAGCCCTAGGTTCGACAGGCTCTCACCACCTGAATTACTCGAGTTGAGGAGCACAATGAGTCAATCCGGGCGTGACATAGAGATAGACATCACATCACATCACATCGAGCAGGCATTGCAACACCTTCTCATCCCTTACATACGTAACAAGACCTCCGCGACCGTCTCGGGTGAGTGGGCTGTGATAATGAGCGCTCTCACCGGCATCGGGGTACAGCTGGACCTGACGGATGTCTCCACATGGGATCAGACCAGGACCCTCGAGTTGGTGCACCGGCTCTCTGGGATAACGGTCGGGAGGCAGACGACAAGCACCGTCGGGATGAGGGTGGGCCGGCCGGAGAAAGCGATGCTCAGACACATGAAACCCCCCGTCCACGTCCTGTTCCCGGTCGGCGCTGCCGGCGGCAGCGCCCGTGACCTGATAGCAGCGGCAAAGCACGGGAGCATGAGGGTCGACATGGTGAACATAATGTGCCCTTCCTGCGGAAAGCGGAGACTTTCCAGCAGGTGCGAGGATTGCGGCGAAGCGACCATCCGGTTCCTCTCGTGCCCACGTTGCAGCCAGGTCATAAACGCAGAGGAAGGCCAGACCTGCCCTAAGTGTAGGGTCGAAGGGGTGACACATTCGAATTACAACCTCGACATTAAGACCACCGTAGACGCGGTCCTGAGAAAGGTCCCCGACGTCGCACGGAGTACCATCAAGGGCGTCCGCGGCCTCTCAAGCGGCTCAAAGTACGCAGAACCGATAGAGAAAGGCGCTCTTCGCAGCAAGCACGAAATCTACGTCTACAAGGACGGGACGGCGCGCGTAGATGTAACCAACGCCCCCCTCACCCACTTTAGGCCTAGCAACATACACGCGGACTTACCAGCGCTGCGCTCGTTGGGGTACGAGGTCGACAAGGATGGCAGACAGTTGGTCGACCCCGATCAACTCGTGGCCCTGAAACCACAAGACGTGGTGATTCCGGAGAACACGGCCCGAGACTTGGTGAGGGTGGCAGCGTTCGTTGACGACGAGCTGGAGACGGTCTACGGACTTCCGAGGTTCTACAACATGAAGACGATAGAGGACCTCAGAGGGAAGGTGGTCGTGGGCCTCGCCCCGCACACGTCCGTGGGGGTCGCGGCCAGAGTCATCGGGTTCTCGAACGCGCAGGTCTGCTTCGCTAACCCATGCTGGCACTCTGCCAAACGGCGAGACTGTGACGGGGACGGAGACTCGGTGTTGCTGCTTCTAGACATATTCCTCAACTTCTCTGTCGAGTACATACCCACACAGATTGGAGGACTCATGGACACACCCCTCCTTATTCAGCCAATAATCCTCCCTGCAGAAGTCGACGACCAGGCCCATAACTTCGACGTGGCCTGGAAATACCCCCGCGCGTTCTACGAGGCGACCGAATCATCTCCGAACGCTTCCAAGGTCTCCGGATTGATTGAGACGATTCGAAACAGAGTGAACCTGCAGGACCAGTTCTACAACTATGGCTTCACCCACAGCACGAGTTCGATTACGATAAAGAGCTCGAGGAGCGCATACTCGACCCTAAACACTCTGGCGGACAAGATAGCCAAACAGATTCAAGTCGCAGAGAAGATCGAGGCGGTATCCGCAAAACAGGTGGTCGAGTCCATAATCAAGACCCACCTGATCAGAGACATAATGGGGAACATGAAGAAATACTCGACCCAGTCGTTCAAGTGCAGAGCTTGCAGCCGGACGCTGCGTAGGCCGACGGTCTCAGCGCGCTGCGAGGTCTGTGGAGGGGAGCTCAGAGAGACGCTCACACGGGGCTCGGTCGAGAAGTACCTTGGAATTGCAAGGAAGCTCGCGCACGAGTACGACGTGGACGAATACATCAAGGAGAGGCTCGACCTGCTGGTCAGGGAGATGGATCAGCTCTTCCCGACCAGAGAGAAGAGCACGCAGTCAGAGCTTACCGACTTTGCGGCCCAAGGCCCCGGGCCAAGTCTAGTCGTCGAGTGACAAGCCTAACGATAGAAGTATGCGGGGGAATCATCGAATGAATACTTCACTCTCTGGTGGAGCTTGCGCAGGCCGCGCACCCGCCTCTTCACCAGTTCGACCTTGTCCGTCGTAAGCGCGACGTGCAACACGTCCGCGACTTCCTTCATCTCGCTCTTCCCCATCCCGAGCCTGGTAAGCTCTGACACGCCCAGCCTTATCCCGCCCGGGTTCGTGTAGTGCCTGCCGGCTTGGAGGTCTCCGGGAAGGAGTTGACGGTTGGCGATTATATTCATATTCTCTAGTTTCTTCTCAATTTGCCCCCCGTCTCCGTACTTTGTGACGTCCACCGCCACTTGGTGGGATTGCGTATAGCCGTGGTTCTCGCCTAAGACACTTTCTCCTTTCTGTGCCAGAGTCTCGGCCAGCACTCGCGCGTTCGCGGTCACAGCCTTGGCGTAGCTGCTCCCGAACCTCAAGAACTCGGCGAAAGTGAGGGCCTTCGCCGCCACATTATGAAGGTGGTGGTTGCTCGACGTCCCAGGAAAGACGGATTTCTTCAGCGCCTCGCCGTACTGGGCCTTCGAGACGATGGCCCCTCCCTGCGGACCGAAGAGCGTCTTGTGAGTGCTGAAGCTCATGACATGGGCCCCCTCGGCGAGCGGGTCCTGGAACTTCCCGCCGGCAATCAAGCCGGCCACGTGCGCCGCATCATAGCACGGTGTCGCACCAACGTCGAGGATAGTCTCGACCAACTCCTTGACCGGGTGTGGGAAAAGGAAGAGACTTCCGCCGAACATCACAATCTTCAACTTCTTCCCTGCCGATTGAATCGCCTTGAGCTTCTTCTTCGACTCGTCCACATCAATGTTCATGTCCTCCTTGTCAAATACGAAGTACTCGATGTCCAGACCGTGTACGAGCCCGGCAGTGCCGGAGAACTCCTTCTTCCCCGCCGATATGTGTCCTCCGTTCGGGATGGAGAGGGCCACCATGGTGTCTCCCGGATCCGACAACGCGGAGTAGACGGCGAGATTGGCGCACGCCCCAGAGACAGGACGCACGTCGGCGAACTCGGCGTTGAATAATGTCTTGGCAAGGCTGATGGCCTCAAGCTCGATCTGGTCGATGAACTTGCAACCCGCGTACACGCGCTCGCCCGGCCAACCTTCGGCGTACCTATGCCCCAAATCAGAGGAGAGGACCTGTCTGACCGTGCGAGATGCGACGTTCTCGCTCGCGACCAGCGGAAGGCTCTCGGAGAACCATCTCTCGTGCTGTTTCACCAGAGAAATCAGCTTGGCTTGTCGATTGTTCACGATATCCAACGAATCCCCATCAGTAATTATTGTTTTTGTGCGATTGTTTGATTTGGAGTAGTCGCACAACACATTTTAAAAGGGCGGCCACCTGGCAAGGAGAGAAGCAAGATGAGCAACAAGAACAAGCAACTTCCAGCGTCGAGCGCAGGGTTGCTCAGGTTCTTCGAGGACGAGACCGAAGGAGTCAAGATCAAACCTGAAATCGTGCTCATAGCTTCGACAGGGTTAATCTTGACCTCGATTATCATAAACCAGATATTCCCGGCTCCAGCATCGACGACCAGCGCTGGGACGGCTTTCCTTGCTCTATTATTCGGGTAGATTCATCTGTATGGCTCCGCCACTGAACAGCTAGCCCGCCGTTACCGGCACCTGTTCGTCCTGCCCTCCTTCTCCACGCTCTCCATCCTTCTGGCAGTCTCCAATTTCCTCCTCTTGGCTCCGCTGGTGGCGCTCGACGGATTGCCGGTCGTCGTGGCGCTCGGAATCTTCGTCGTCATACTTGCCACCTCAGGCCTGATCACCTACGTCATCAAGGCATCCGACCAGGATTCTATAGTCTCGCTCAGACGGATGTTCGGCCTCACCCTAGCATCCAACATGCTCTGGACCATTCCACTCGCAGTCGGTTCCACATTGTCTTGGATACAACACAACCATCAGCCCAGCCTGAACGAATTCGTCGTGGGTACCTTCCTCGCCTGGAGCTTCCAGCTGCTAGTGATCAACGGGGCCTTCCTATCCAGCACGGCGCGAAGCCTAGGCATAGCAGCCGTCCAACCTGCGATGACGTTGCTGCTGGCTTCCGTGTTCATCATCAAAGTCAACTCTTCGGTGATCTATGCCGCGATATTCGGATTCGTGATCCTTGGAATCACCACGACTTTCTTGCTGAAGTTCAAGACGTTCAAGACTGAGGGCGTCGGCATCAACTCCCTGCAAACCTTCCAATCGTTTCTCAAGACCTGGGTTTCCCAGAAGCCTGCTGACCTTGAGAGCTACTTCACGTTGTACTCCCACGACGAGCCCGTCACCACGAGGATTGTCCTTGCGACCGCGGCCGAGCGGGTCGCGCTCGTGCTTCCGGGAGTCCATCCCGGCCCTTTCTTTCCCGTCGGCAGCTACAACGTCTCCGAGTTGATATTCCACGAACTCCACAAGAACGGTATAACTCCGATGGTGTTGCACGGCGTCGGAGGCCACGAGAGGAATCTTCCTACGAACGAGCTTGCGAAGCAGTACGCTACCGCAATCGCCAGCGCCGTGACGTCGTCCGGCGCCCGGCAGCACGTCCAAAGGATGAGAGGGCCGAGCAGATTGCAGTTAGGTTCTACTTGTGTCACAACCGTGGGATTCGGAAGCCAGGTCATGACGTTCCTCTCCAACGCGCCGTACAACACCGACGATCTAGAACCGACGATAATCGACGAGGCGGTCTCGGCGGCGAGAGAGCTGGGCGTGGAACTGATGCTAGTGGACGCGCACAACTCCATCGGAGGGGAGAATTGCCAGCAACCCAACGTAGACTGGAGGAGACTCTTCTCCGACATCAAAGGAAGCCCGGAGGAAGAGTTCGAGGTCGGCGTCGCGCATTCTTCAGAGCTTCATTTTGAGCACGGCTCTGACATCAGTGACGGAGGAATCACCGTCCTTGTCTTCAGGAGACAAAAGTCAATAAACGCCTTGATAACCTCCGATTCGAACAACGCCGTCTTGGGCCTCAGGCAGATGATAATCGACGAGCTCAAGAAAGAGGGGGTAGACCTAATCGAGCTGTGCACCTCGGACACCCACAACTCGGCCGCTAGGCAGCTGACCAGCCGCGGCTACCGTGCCCTCGGGGAGGACACCAACCGAGAAGCGCTCATCGCAACCATCAAGAGGTTGGAGAAACTCGCGGAAGACAGGCTCTCGCGGGCAGAGATAGCCATCATCACATCGCAGCTGACGCTGCCCCTGATCGGCGACAAATCAATAGACGACTTCGCCGCTCTGACGAAGGAAACGTTGAGCTTCACCAAGGCCTACGCGAGCGCCGCACTGGCGTCGGTGCTGGTAATCTGCTCTCTCGCGCTTCTCCTTTGAGGGACGACGAGCTTGAAAATCCCAGGCGGTTACATCGTTGCAATCGAAGGGATAGACGCAGTAGGCAAGAACACTCACAGCCTCCTGCTCTACAAATGGCTAAGGAGAAACGGCGTCGTGACAGTACGGATGTCATTCCCCGACTATGACACGCCGATTGGGAAGGAAATCAAATCTTTCCTTTCCGGCAGAAGGACATACCCCATTGAGCTTCAGCACCTGCTCTTCGCCGCAAACAGGTGGGAAAAGCTCGAGGAAATCAAATCCCGCCTTCGAGCAGGCGAAACCATAATCGCCAACAGATACACCGAATCCAACCTCGCATATGGGAGAGCGAACGGGCTCGACGCGGTCTGGCTTGCTAACCTGGAGAAGGACCTGCCAAGGGCGGACTTGGTGATAGTGTTGGACGCACCGCCCCGCTCCCTGAGTTCGAGGAGGGAGGGGAGCAGCAAGGACGTCTACGAGAAGAGCTCCGCCTTGCAGGGCAAGGCCCAAAAGGCTTACAGGGAACTCGCTCGCAAGCACGGTTGGACCATCATTGACGCTCATGGAACGATCGGAGACGTCCAGGCCGCAGTGGACAAGACCGTGAGGAAGGCCCTAGAGAGGGATCGGGAAACTTCGATATGACCTTGAAGTACGTCGCGGAGATTAGGGATCCGATCCACGGCTACATCAAAATCACCAAGGAAGAGCGCGAGCTGATAGACTCGATCTTCGTCCAGCGCCTCCGCAGGATTCACCAGCTCGCGGGCGCCTACCTGGTCTATCCCGGTGGCGTCCACAGCAGGTTCGAGCACGTCATCGGGACGATGCACGTGGCGGGCCTGATCGGTCAGTCGGTCGCGGACAAAGCCGGCCTCCACGACGACGACATCGAGGAATTGAGGATAGCCGCCTTGCTCCACGACGTGGGACATGGGCCGTTCTCTCACCTCTTCGAAGAGGTCCTTGCCGATAAGACAGACCTGACTCACGAGGACCTGTCGCAGAGGATAGTGTCAGAATCACAGATAGGAGATATCCTGAAGCGCAACGGATACCAACCTTCGAAGATATCGAAGCTCTGCGTAGGCAAGTCGAGGGGCCAGCCCTTCATGGACCAGGTCATCGCAGGGGGGTTGAGCGCCGACATGATGGACTACCTGCTGAGGGACACCTACTTCACCGGTGTGGAGTACGGCAAGGTGGACATACAGAGGGTGATAGACTCGCTCGACATCAGCGCAGACGGACATCTAATGCTCGAAAGGGCGGCGCTCTACGCCTTCGAGGCCCTCCTGATCGCCAGGTACGAGATGTTCAAGGCCGTGTACTTCCATCGGACGGTGAGAGCGGCCGAGCTGATGCTCGCCCACTCCATGACTTTGGCCGACAACGAGCTGCACCTGACCGACCTGTCAGAAATAGACAACATCCTGAGACTCACCGACGAGGTCGTGCTGCAGCAGCTCGCAGACCTAGACGCTCGGACGCCCGAGCTCAAGATGGCGCAGAGGCTCGCCACGGACTACATGCAGAGGAGGCTGGTGAAGTGCGTCTTCGAGAAGGTCATGCAGAGGAAAGACCGGACCATTCAACGGATATTCAGCAAGAAGAGATTTAGGGACGAGCTCGCATCGGACATCGCGCAGAACGCGGGGGTGAAACCTTCCGACATCTACATCGACGTGCCGAACACGCCGTCCGTCCCTTACACGTACGAAAGACAGACTTTCCACTCGATTACCCTCTTCTCCAACGACGTCCACGGCGGCAAAAGAAGGACAGAGACCGTCCCGATAAGCGAGCTCCCCCTGGTCGGGTCCATCACTGGTTTCATGGACATCCTGAGAATCTATACGTTTCCCGAGCGGAGGGGCAAGGTCGTCGACGCGGTCGAATCGATCTTCGGGAAGGAGGACTTCATGTCCCGCATTTCGGTCTGAGACCAAGCCATCTGCCCTAAAATACAATCTCCGCATGGGAACCAGTGCTCCCCGAGGAAATCTTCCCTTATCCATCGTTTCGCCAAGGGCAGAAGGAACTCGCACAGTCGGTCTACCTCGCTTGCAAGAGGGGGGAAAGGCTCGTCGCCGAGGCGATGAGCGGATTCGGAAAGACCGCCGCGGTGCTCGCAGGCACCATCTCGGCTGCCGCGGAGGACGACCTACAGATAATCTACGTCTGCCGCACGAAGAGACAAGTCTTTCGGGTTCTGGAGGAGCTCAACCGCTTCTCCAGACGGGTTCCTTTGCGAGCCACCAGCCTCTTCTCAAAATACGATTACTGCCTGTTGAGGCAGACTGGCTACGGGGTCTCGCCTGAGACCTTCAAGTGGTATTGCAGCTTTCAGACATCCAACAACCTCTGCAGCTACTTCTTGAACGTCGCCTTCAATCGCGACAAAATCGAGAAGCTGGTGGAAGCTCAAACCAGCGGACCAGGCCCGATTTCCGAACTCCTGAAGCGAGGGGCCGAGCTTCATGTCTGCCCCTACGAAATCGGGCGGCTCTCCTTGGAGCGCTCGAGAATCATCGTGACGACGTACCACTATCTGCTCGACCTGAACTCCAGGTCGATTGTCCTCGCAAGAGACAAACCCCTCAACAACGTCGTCGCTGTGATCGACGAGGCCCACAACATCAGGGAGTTCATCTCGGGCAACTCCACGATGACGCTATCATTCTCAGACATCCGAGATTGTATCAACGACTCGAGAAGCCTCTTCCTGCCGCGAATCTGTTCGGCAATCTCTGAAATCGATGACAGGGCGACGCAATTCTGCTCCAGGAGCGACCATTGGCTGGTCAGGAAGGAGTCCTTCGTCGCCGCCATAACAGGCAACCACACGAAGGACTGGCTTTCAGACCTCGTCTTCGAGCTGTCGACGAACGCCGGGGTGGCGTGGTACTCCGTGGCCACCAAAAGGAACCTCCCTTCCTCAATCATCAAACTGGGCAACTTCTTGAGCGCATTGCTATCCTCACTCGACTCCGGCGACACCGCTTTGGTAATGTCCGACGCCGCACTCTTCTTGACTGACACCCATCCTTCGAGGAGATTCTTGGTAGCCACAGCGGGCTTCAGAAGCCTCATCCTCCTCTCCGCGACAATTAACCCGCCGAACCTCTTCCTACGCTCGATCGGTCTTGACGAGGCCTCGACGATCGTGCACAGCGCGACCACCGGCTACAAGTTCAGAATCCGGACGGTCGTCGATAGCGGGGTCACCACGAGGTTCAAGATGCGGACTGCGGAGATGTACTTGAAAATCACAGAGAGGATTGCCACTGTCTGTGACTCCGTCCAAGGAGGCATCGGCGTGTTCTTTCCGTCATATGCCGTCCTAGAGTCGATAGCAAGCCCGCTGCGGTCGCAGATTGAAAGCAGAACCACGACCTTGCCTAGGACCATCCTCATCGAGAGGCCCGGCCTAACGAACCAAGGCTCCGAGGAGATGATGAACACCTTCAAGTCGAGCCGCGGGTGCGTGCTCTTGGCGGTCCAAGGCGGACGGTTCTCTGAAGGCGAAGACTTTCCCGGTGATGAGATGGATATCTCGATAGTCGTGGGGTTGCCTCTGCCTCCTCCGTCACCGGCGACGTACGCAGAGTACAGACAGATGGAAGCAGACGGGTTCGACAAGCACCAAGCCTACATGGTGCTCTCACTGCTCCCTGCTTTGAGGAAGGCGTTTCAGTGCGCGGGGCGGCACGTCCGAGAGCCAGAGAAGGTGGGGATGGTCCTCTTCATGGATTCGCGATTCGCGGATCAGAGGATAATCGATTTGATGCCGTCGTGGTTGAGAGAAGACCTCCTCAAAGGGGATTTCGGGCCCGACTCCATCTCCTCGCTCATCCACGATTTCTTCTCTAGCGCGCGGCGTCGCTGAATTGGGTTCCCTTGCGGAAGGCAATCCTGGCCGCTGCTCGCTGGTCCCTCGTGACACCGACCGCCCCGCGCTTGCCGGCGGACGTCCCCGACTCATCGACTATTTCCACGGATGCCGACGGCTGCAGCCTCTCCCGCAACGAGCGCGCCAATCTCAGAGAGGCCTTTGGTTCTCCTGCACCAATCTTGACAGAGAGCGACGAATGAGGCACCTGCTTAACGAGCGAGACCAAAGATTCCACCGACTTTTCCACTGAATTTGTGGTCATGGCGCCCAGCTCTCTCCCGCCGTAAAACATCGCCATCCCTATCTTCGACCCCGGGTCGATTCCAATCAGAAGGTTCCTCCTTGATTCGTCAAGGAGCCGAGAAAGAATCTGGCCTTCCATTATCAACGGGTCATCGCTTAGGTCCTCGATTGCAACCGCGCCTCCACCGAACGCAGAGATCTCCATCCTGCTGGTAATCACCAAGTCATTATCAGAATCCACTGCCTGCCCGGACGACAGGCTCGTGAACCTGAGGTGCGTCCTCTTGAGCCGCGAGACGATGTCGTAATATGCGTTGCCGTCGTCAGTGGCGACCTTAATAATCATCATGACAAGTTCGTCGATTGAAAAAGGCGACGCGAGTTTATGAGCATTCCCACGAAAGAACAAACGGCCAGATTCCTTGCCCCTCTGAGGGGGAACCTCGCGATCCTGCTCTTGCACGAGATACAGGCGAAGATGCCGCTGAGTCGTTTCATCTTGAGATGCGCCGACTTGCAGTGCTTGGATACAACTATTCTGGACGCCGACGCATTCTACTGCACCAACATGGAGTGGTTCGCTGAGGACGTTAGATCCATCTCCAAGGGCGAGGTGCTGCTCCTGCCTGAACAGGACTTCGACGTGAGCTCTCTGGTGCCGCTGCTCTCTTCGAAGAGACAGCTCCTCATCATCGATGATTTGAACTCCCTATACTCCCTCGCTTCTGACGGCCGCAAGTCACAACAGTTGACAATCCTCATGAAGCTCCTCTCCCACAATGCCAGGATGAACGGCTCTTGGGCGATTGCGACGGCTTACAGGACAGAGCTGGACATTAAACAGAGTGCGATGAATCAACGAGCGCTGACGTCGCTCGGCGACATCCTCATCGACACAGACTCGCACGCGGATTCTCTCAAGCTCAAATCGAGCTCCAATGACCTATGGACGAACGGCGAACTCAGTCTGTGAAGGACGCTCGAAGACGATTGACTACTTGGCGAAGAACACATACATCTCGATGTAGATGGCGATCCCGATCATTATCAGGCCGAGCGTCAGGAAGAACGGGACCAACCTGGCCTTCACGGTCTGCCTTCCGCTGAGATACGAGATGTAGAGGCCGCCGAAGCCCAACAGCATGGCCATCGAGTAGATGGCCATCTCACTTACTGTTTCGCCGTTGGTCGCCGGGTAGATCATGTATGACTGGTTCACGGGGCTAGCCAGGGCGCTGACTATGCCCGCGGACATGACGACGATGCCCGCGATGTACAGGACCTCAATCAAGTTGTTCTTGACGGTAGTCGATACGCCGCTCCGCTCGGCGACCTTCCCGAGACGCCGCTCCATCCCCGACGCCTGAGACTCAAGCCACTGCCTGATCAAGCCGAAACCCCTTCTAGCTCCATGTCCACAGCCTCTTTAACCCGCCGACCAGCATATTCATCACCCTTAACTCTTTTCAAATCGCGCCCGCACCATCTCACGGGGCCGATTCGCTACTTCCTGCCATTCTTTTGCAAATCTTGCATCGCGTACACGTTCACCTTGCGAGGGCAGCGGTCATTCACACACAGCCTCCACGGGCGCCTGCCCAACCTGACGTAGACGACCGGCCAGCCGCAGCTGCCGCAAGGCTTCAAGGCCGCCTTGATAGTCCCGCGTTGAGGCAGTGGCGCCGACGCTCTGCACCCCTTTGCGTAATTCGTGCAACCGACAAACCTCTTCCCGGACTTGCGGGAGCGGACCACCCACAACTTCCCCTCCTTGCACACCGGACAGCCCCCCAATCCCGTCCTCCCGAGGACGCCTTGGGAGACGGAGCCGCGCATCCTGCTGGCAATCTCGGCTTCGTGCGACCTCACTTCGCCCACTTGGGTCAACAGCGACGACAGCATCCTCTCGAAGAACTCCCAGCCTGACTCGCCCGAACGCTCGATTCTCTCAAGCTGCGCCTCTATCTCTCGGGTCAAGCGGGTCGAGATTATCTGGGGGCAGTGCTCGCTCATGGCTTCGATCAGGGCGAATCCCAACTCGGTCGGGACCAGCGCCTCTCCCGCGACATAACCCCTGTCCAGAAGGGTGGAGATAATGTCGGCACGAGTGGCCTTTGTGCCGATCTCCTCAGTCTCCATCTTCTCCAGAAGTGTGGCCTGGTTGTACCGCGCCGGATGGACTCTGAGGTGCTCCTCTACCGTGATTGCTTCCACGTCGACGCGGTCGCCCTCTCGGAAAGCGGGTGCTCGTGATGAGGCGACGTCGAATAGCTGTCTCTCAGCGAGAATCCTCATCCACCCAGGGACCAACACCCGCATCTCCTCCGCCTTGAACGCGTGTTCGCCGACCAAGACCTCGACGGAGCTCACCTCGCGGATTGCGTCCTCGCCAAAACACGAGATGAATCGCCGTACTACCAGGTCGAATATCTTCCTCTCTTCGACCGCGAGGGGCCTCCTCCCAGACTCGCCGGTCGGATAAATCGCGGGGTGCGCAGGATCGGCGCTCTGCCCTTCCGTAGGATGGAGGGCACCTGACGAGACGGCCTCCCTCGCGGCCTCCGAATATCCCGGGATCGCCGCAATCTTGGAGAGGAGCGCCTTATAGTCGAGCTTGGGCAGTCTTTGGCTCCCCGTCCGGGGGTATGAAATCATCGCACCAAGGTACAGCCTTTCCGCAACTTGCAATGTCTTGCTCGGAGCGTAGCCGAAGAGTTTGTAGGCCTCCTTCTGAAGATCTGCGAGGTTGAAGGGAGGAGGAGGCCGCTGGTTGAAGGTCCTCCGCGTGACCAGAGAGACAACCCCTTCGCGTCCTTCACACGCGCCCTTGGCCTCCTCCGCGGAATGCTTGGTCGGCACCGTCGGCATCGAGGAGCACCTGGCTTCGAAGACCACGTCGCCTTTCCTGAAGCTCCCTCTCACCGTCCAGTATGGGGTGGGGATGAATGTCCTGACGCTGACTTCCTTCTCGACGATGAAATTCAGCGTCGGCCCCTGTACGCGCCCGATGCTCACCATCCTGAAGCTGTAACCCGTCCTGAGAGACTCGGAGAGGGCGCGCGAAAGGTTGACGCCCCAGATGAAATCGATGACGTGCCTCAATCTCCCTGCCCTCGCAAGTCCGTCGGTCGAGCCCAGCCTGTCCTCCCTGAAGGCCTCCACGACCTCTTCCTTGGTCAGCGCCGAGAACTTGGCCCGCAGCGCCGACACCTCCTTCCCCCCAGCCGCGTATCTCAGGATGTTATAGCCGATGGTCTCCCCCTCGATGTCGAAGTCGCAGGCATTCACGAACACACTGGCTTCCTCAGAGAGGGTCCGAATCGCTCGAATCCGACTCGAGACGAGCTTGGCGGCTCTGTCCCTCTCCGCTCCGAGGGGAAACCACTCCAGGTCAAGCACCGGATAGACCCTCCTGTCCTTCACCGTGTCTGACACCCCATAGAGGTGCCCCACCGCCGCGCAGACGACATACCTCCTCCCTCGCCCGTCTTGGAGCCGAAAGGCGGGAACGCTCCCGACCCTGAAAGTTTCCGGAGCCCCTCCAGAGAGTGCCTCGGCGACCCTCCTCGCCGCGTCAGGCTTCTCGCAGATCACCAAGGTGTAGCCTGGGGAACCAGCGCGCCTTGCCGAGGGAGATGCTGCCCTCGAAGTGGGACGGACGCTCATTGCAACCCTTTTAAGAGCAAAGACTAACCTGTCCTGCGTGACCTATGAGCTCGTCTGTTCCAAGTGTGGTTACGCAATCTACTCTGGATTTGATCTGAGATCCCCAAACGACATCCTGAAGCCTTCGGGATATAGGTGTAAGAAGTGCGGTGCGAAGCTGGCTCCCGAGAACTTCAAGGTCGAAGTCATAAAGCTCGAAGGAAGATTCACCTAGCACGGTATCCTAGGCTGCGCATGTAGACGCACTGCTCCGGGTCTACGGCGAAGCTCGACATGCCGTAGTCACGCCCCGCGCTCGCGTTCAAGCCGCGCACCAAGACTATTGGGACGGACTCGTTAGCCTCACCCATGACGATTTGGGCGCCGGAACAAAGGTCGTCGGCTATCGCCTGGCTCGTGACCTTCAGGACGTTACCGAAGAGGTCGGGCTTCCCCCGAAGATCCACGATAGCCTCCACACCCGCCGCCGAGAGAGCGACCCCGACCGTCCCCTTCCTGGTCGGCATCAGCCTGCTGTCGGAGACCACGACGCCTATCTCGACGCCGCGACGGAACCTCATCTCGTCCACGAGGGCCATCGCCGACTCCAGGGGGTCGCGTGGGTAGAGCACGACCTTGCCGTGCGCTACGTTCGACTTGTCAATCCCGGCGTTAGGAGTCAAGAGCCCTTCTTTCAGGGTGAGCATGAACCCGCTCACTCCCCCTATCGTGTCATCCGACTCCCTGATTATGAGCTCACACAGCTCAGGGGGGATGTTCAGCCTTCTCGACTCCGAGGCGGCGTAGTCGCTGGGGACGACCGTGTCCAGGTCGACCACCCGACCCTCTGACACGGCTATGAACTTGCTCGAGACCACAAGTATGTCGCCGTCCTGGAGCTCTGAGCCGACTACCGTGTCCACCAGATCTCCAAGGTTGAAAGGAGCGCCCTTCCTAGGCGTCCTTATCGGGACGAATGTAATCCCCGCCGCCAATCAAACTCCTCTTAAACAAGGACGAGGGAGCCTCCTATTATACGAAGCGCGCATGGCGACGACCAAAGCAAACAGACGCACCCCACTCTACGAGTTCCATCGCACTCATGGCAAGTTGGTAGAATTCGCCGGCTACGACATGCCAATCTGGTACACGAGCACGATGGAAGAGCACATGGCAGTGAGGAACCGCGCGGGGATATTCGATGTCTCCCACATGGGCAGAGTCGACGTGACCGGCCCTGACGCTGCGAGGTTCATGGAGAGCCTCTTCCCGACGGGCATCGGGAAGCAGCCGAACGGGAAGTCCGTCTACACGCTGCTCCTGGACGAAGACGCTGGGATCATCGACGACCTCATAGTCCTGAAGGTGGACGAGGGGAAGTATCTCCTCGTCGTCAACGCCGCGAGCAAGGAGAAAGACCTGAGACACATGGAGAGAATCGGGGCAGGCCTCGACTTCAAGCTCGACGACATCACCGAGGACACGACCATGATTGCGGTGCAAGGCCCTTCGGCCGTGGAGGCGCTCCAGCCTTTGACCCCGTTTCCGCTCGGTGAGATGAAGAGGTTCACACACGGCTTCTCTACCGTCAAGGGAATCCGAACCGTGATCACCCGCACGGGATACACCGGTGAAGACGGGTTCGAGATCATAGTCCACGACGTCGGGTCGGGGGCGGTGGCCGTCTGGGAGGCCTTGATGAAAGGTGCTACCCCATGCGCGCTCGGCGCGAGGGACTCGCTGAGGCTTGAGGCCGGACTACCGCTCTACGGGTCCGACATGGACGAGGCGACGAATCCGCTCGAGGCAGACTTGGGTTGGGTGATCTCCAAGGACAAGCAATCCTATGTCGGATGGCAGAGGCTTACATCTTTGATGCAACAAGCTCCTGCGAGGATCAGGCGGGGTATAGTCATGGACGAGGGGATCCCGCGCCACGGATTCAAGGTCACCGACAAAGGCAGAGAAGAGATAGGCGTGGTCACGAGCGGGACGTTCTCTCCCGTGCTGAAGCGGGGAATCGCCATGGGGTACGTCAAGACGCCCTCGCCTCAAATGGGCGACACTGTCATGGTCGTCGTCAGGGGCGCCCCGAGCAACGGGAAAATCGCGAAGTTCCCAGTCTACGACGACTCGCTGTACGGGTGGAAGCGAAAAACGCACCAGCAATAGTAAATAGATTGCCCCCGAGACCCCGAGTGTTTGAGCGATCCCTCGCCCTACCAGATCCCGGACGGGCTGTTCTACACCAAGGAGCACGAGTGGGCCAGAGTGACAGGAGACACTGCGAGGGTGGGAATAACAGACTACGCGGCGAAGACCTTGAACGACATCGTCTACCTCACCCTCCCATCAGCCGGTAAGGAGGTCAGGCAGCTCGCTTCGTTCGGAACGGTCGAGTCGATCAAGGCTGTCTCCGAGCTCTACGCGCCGCTCTCAGGCACGGTGACCAAGACGAACGATGGGCTGACGAACCATCCCGAGTTGATCAACCAGTCACCATATGAGACGGGGTGGATAATCGAGCTGAAGCACTCCAGGCTGGAAGAAGAAAAGAGGGCCCTCATGTCGCCGAGGCAATACGAAGAGTTCCTGAAATCCCTAGACGCTTAACACCAGGGCTAGGACGCCTCCGATTCGGGGGAACATCCCCTCCGAAAAATTCTCTGAGCTCCATCGAAAAACTCTTAAATGGTCTGAAGTCGCTGACGACCAAGTTTGAGCGGAATTTTCAGCAACTTGCTACGCAGCGCCCTACACCGCCCCACGGTCACGAGGCGCAGCATGATGGCTGGAATGCTCCTGGCCGCCGTCTTTGTGATTGCTATGCTGATGAGGCTGTTCCCAGCCCAGTATGGCTTCTACCTTAACGAGTTTGATCCCTATTACGACTACAAGGCCGCCAACTTCATCGTCGCGTCGTTTGACCAGAGCTGGGCCGCCGGTACAGGTGGGGTACCCGGACTGTTGCATTATTTCTCTTGGACGGACTACACGACGTGGTTCCCCGAAGGCAGGGCGGTGGCAGCCACCTCCCAAGATGGCCTCCAATTCGCGGGAGCCATCTCGTACCTCTTCTTCCGGAACGTCTTCGGGTTACAGTACAGCCTCTATGACTACCTTGTCCTCTTCCCCGTCTTCATCGGCGCGCTGACCTCCGTGGTGTTCTACTATCTGGTGAAGCGCATCGCGGGCGAGGCAGGAGGCCTCTTCGCCGCGCTCATGATAGCGGTCTCGCCACCCCTCATCGAGAGGGGGAACCTGGGGTGGTTCAAGTCCGAACCCCTGTGCATATTCCTGTTCGCCGTCGCCGCCTATCTGTTCTTGACGCTTTTGGACAGCCCGATGAGCAACAAACAGAGAATCTTCCGCGCCCTCTTCGCAGGTCTGCTGTCCGGCTATGCCAACACCGCCTGGGGAGGTGGGTTGTACTTCACCATCGCATTCGCATTTTTCTTCGTGGTGATGCCGTTCCTGAACTTCGACGTCCCCAGCCTCTCCATCGTGGCTCTGCTGTTCACCGCCGGTGACATCTTCGGCAGCGCGATCTTCCCGAGGCCAGGTATAGCAATCGTCACCAACCCCGCCGGCTTCGCGCTCATCGGAGGGGCGGTCTTCCTAGTGGTAGGGCAGTGGATGCGGACGTGGGTGAAACCAGCGGAATACAGGTGGACGATGGTGAAGGTCATGCTGGGTTTCGGGCTCATAGCCCTGGCGGTGTTGAGCTTCGGGCTGCTCTCGACAGTGAGCCGCAGGTACCTCTCGACAATCCTGCCTTGGACTAAGAGCGGGGATCCTCTGGTCGCGTCCGTCGCGGAGCAGGTCTTCCCAGTGGGCTCGAACTACTTCTCGTCATATCTAGTCCTCCTCTTCCTCGGCGTCTTCGGAGCCTACATCGCGTTCAAACGGAAGAGCCCCACGATAGGGTTCGCCCTCGTCATAGGACTGTCGAGCCTCTACATCTCTGCCGCATTCTCCCGCCTCCTAGTATACTCCTCAATCGCTCTCGCGATTCTGGGAGGGATTGGGTTCGCGGAGGTGCTCTTCGCAATTCTGAAACCTAGCGCGCCGACTTTGGTGAAGAGGAAGCCGACCTATTCCACACAGAGTGAAATGCGGGCCGTCTATTCAATCGCGCTGATCGCGCTGCTGGCCTTCCCAGCGAGCATATTTTGGATCCCCAACTGGGTGCCCTGCACCGGCTCAAACATAGTGTGCGACCAGAGCCCGGCTGATTACGGGGTGACCATCGCGAACGGCGGGACAGTCTTTTCGCATACCCAGATCGCTGACTGGTTCCAGGCCCTCAATTGGATTAACAGCAACACGCCTACTAACTCGGTAATCGTCTCTTGGTGGGATTATGGATACTGGGTCAACGTCATGGGGAACAGGACCGTCGTCGCGGACAACGCCACGCTGAACGAGACCAGAATAGCGGAGATCGGACAGATGTTCATGCAGAACGTTAC
>Ga0307372_10004901_pt1 | contig 20388 bp, 18 predicted proteins | sample OX1MG_FD_202533 | JGI IMG/M metagenome (GOLD analysis project Ga0307372, IMG submission 202533) | Soil microbial communities from Risofladan, Vaasa, Finland - OX-1 | ecosystem: Environmental > Terrestrial > Soil > Coastal area > Acid sulfate soil | place: Finland: Risofladan, Vaasa | collected...
TCGAACATATCCATCGGCGCGTTGTCGGTTGCGCTATCCGATCGGCCGACGGTTCCGAACACGCTCTCGACTTCGGGAAACGTCCGGATAATCCGGTCCTGCTTTTGCAGCAGATCCGTCGCCGAGGTGATCGAGATCCCCGGCAGCGCGGTCGGCATGAAGAGCATCGACCCTTCAAAGAGCGGCGGCATGAACTGGCTGCCGATGCGAAACACGAGCGGCAGCGTAACAATCAGAAAGGCAAGATTGGCGATGATCGTGATCGCGCGATGCCGCAGGCACCACGTGATCACGGGCAGATAAAGCGCCTGGCAGAATCGCGAGAGCGGATTCTCGCGCTCGGGCCGGATCCGCCCGCGAATCAACCACACCATCAGGATCGGCACGATCGTCACCGCGAGGATCGAAGACGACGCGATCGCCAGCGTCTTGGTCCACGCCAGCGGCCGGAACATCCTGCCTTCCTGCGCTTCGAGCAGGAACACGGGCAGGAACGAGACCACGATAATCAGCAGCGAATAAAATATCGGACGTCCGACCTGTTTCGCAGCGCCGAGTAACACCTGATCGCGCTCGCGGGCCTCAGGAGCGGGCATCTGGTCGCCGCCGCGCGCGGCAATCCACTCGCCCAGATGGCGATGCCCGTTCTCGACCATCACGATCGACGCATCGACGAGCACCCCGATGGCGAGCGCGAAACCGCCAAGCGACATGATGTTCGAGCTCACGCGCAGGAAGTACATCGGGATGAACGCGGCGAGCAGCGCAAGCGGGATCGTGATGATCGGGATGAGCGCCGAGCGGAAGTGCCACAGGAAGACGATAATCACCAGGCTGACGATGATCGCTTCCTCGATAAGCGCGCGGCGCAAGGTCTGGATCGAATCGCTGATAAGGCCCGCGCGATCGTAGCCCGCCTTGATCTCGACGCCCGGCGGGAGAGTCTTCTGCACCTGCGCGATACGCGCCTTTACGCCATTGATCACGGTCAGCGCGTTCTCGCCGTCACGCATCACGACGATTCCGCCGACCGCGTCGCCTTCGCCGTTCCAGTCGGCGGCGCCCTCGCGCAGATCGGGTCCAAAGCTGACCACGCCCAGATCGCGGATGAGAATCGGCGTGCCATTCTGATCCGCAACCGGGATATTTTCGAGATCGGCGAGCGAGCGGATGTAGCCGAGGCCGAGAACCTGGTAGTCGGCGCCCGACATCTCGAGTACGCGTCCGCCGACCTCGTTGTTGCTTGCGCGGATTTTATCGATCACGGTCTGAAGCGGAACCTTCAGCGCGAGCATCCGGTTCGGATCGAGCTTGACTTGATATTGGCGCACGAAACCGCCGATCGTCGCGACTTCGGCAACGCCAGGCACGGTCTCGAGCGCGTAGCGGATTTTCCAATCCTGCAGCGCGCGCAAGTCGGCCAGACTCTGGCGATGCCCCCGGTCCACGACCACGTATTCGTAAACCCATCCCGCGCCGGTCGCGTCGGGTCCGATCACCGGCGAAACTCCGGCGGGCAACCGTCCTGCCAGCTGCTGCATATATTCCAGCACGCGCGAGCGCGCCCAATAGAGGTCGGTGCCGTCGTGGAACACGACGTACACGTAAGAATCGTTGGGCATGGTCTGCGCGCGCACCGCCTTGACCTTCGGCGCGGCGAGCATCGTGGTGACAATCGGATACGTCACCTGGTCCTCGATAATCTGCGGCGGCTGGCCCATCCACTGAGTATGGATAATCACCTGCACGTCGGAGATATCGGGCAGCGCGTCAAGCGGCACGCGCTCGAGCGACCATCCGCCCGCAAGCACGATCACCAGCACCATCAGGCAGACCAGGAAGCGGTTGCGGTTGCACGAATCGATTATGCTGTCGATCATCGGCCGCGCTCCCCGGCTACATCGCCATCGGTCCGGAGACCGAGAGGTTGAGTTGCTTACTGGCGATAGTGCTGCCGTCTTTTTCCGCGGAGATCGTAACCGCGTAGGTGCCGCCGCCGCCGAGCGTCAGATCGCCCGCGTATTTTCCGCCTCCTCGATCGGCTAGCGTGGCAACCGCGCGAATCGCCGCCATGCCCATCGAGGGCATCGCCGCCATGTAGAAAATGACTTGCACGGTGGCGCCCCCGATCGGATTTCCGTTCGTATCCGCCAGCGTGACTGTGATCAGGTTCTTGCCCCGCGCCGGCGGCGACGGATCGGTCGTCATCGCAAGCGCCGCGTTCATCGCCGATGCGCCGCTCTCGGCCGCTACCGCCTGCCGGGTCGCGCCGGAAGGTGGGGGTATGTAGCCGCCCATCGCGGCCTGGAGCTGGCTTTCGGAGTCGATCAGAAAATTCGCCGAACTGACTATTCGCTGCCCGGCGTCAAGCCCCTTGCGAACGATGAAGATATCGCCAACGCGCGGACCCAGCTCGACCTCGACCGGATCGAGGTATCCATCGCCGCGATCGACGAACACGATATTGTGCGCGCCGGTCTGAAGCACGCCCGAAGCGGGAATCACGAGCGCGCGGCCGAGCCGCGGCGCGAGCGCCACCTGCACGAACATCCCGAGCTTCAGCGCCCCATCTGAATTAGCCAGTGCGCAGCGTACGCGCGCGGTGCGCGTGGCTGCGTCGATCGAGGGCCAGATATAATCGACCTTGCCGCTGAAGACGCGGCCCGGATAAGAATCGACGCGAACCGCGACCGGATCGCCGGGATGGATTTCGCCGAGCCGATCCTGAAACACGGCGGCATAAACCCAGACCTGGCCGAGGTTTGCGATTGTGTAGAGCCGCGTCGAAGGATCGGCGTACATATTGGGCAGCGCCGCGCGATCGGCGATATAGCCAGTCGCCGGCGAATCAATTTCAATCGCGTCGCGCACCGTGCGCTCGCGCCGCAGTCGATTAATCTCGCGCTCGGGCACGCCGAACAGGCGCAGCCGTTCAAGCGCCGCCGAGACCATCGTTGCCGCGCCGCCGGCAACTCCCTCGACCGCGCTGCCTTTGACTTGCGCACTCTCGCCGAGTGCGATCAGGTACTCGTTTTCCGCGTTTACCAGGTCGGGGCTGTAGATCGTGAATAGCGGCTCGCCCTTGCGCACGGGCTGCCAGTTCTGATTGACGAAGACCTGCCGGATCCAGCCTGGAAACCGCGTCTGGACATAGCTTTGGCGCTGCTCGTCAACCTCGACGGTGCCGGTCGCGTCGATTCGATCTACAACCTCGCGCTGCTCGACGGTTGCGATGCGCAGGCCGATCATCTGGCGACGCTCGGGCGGCACGTCGATCGCGACCAGATGCGGCGCTTGCGCGGCGGGCTCGGCGAGCACCGCGCGCGGCGCCGTCAGCGCCGCCGCTCCCGCGAGCATCGCCACGGTCAATGCGGATGCGATCATGCTGCGCTTCATGATTTTTCTCCGATAATCCGCCGGACGCGCGCGACCGCGATCTCATGGTCCGCAATCGCGCGGAAATAACCCTCGCGCAGCTCGAGCACCGCCATCACCGCGGAGAGCATCGTCTGGAAATCGACTTTGCCGGTGCGATACGCGGCGCGTGCGGAGTTCATCGTCGCGACCGCCTGCGGGATCAGTCCGTCACGGTACATCGCGATGATCCGATCCTGGGTGCGAATCGAAATCATCGCGGTTTGCAGGTCCGAGAGCGTCTCAAGGCGCGTGGCGCGAAGCTGGCTCAGGGCGGATTCCTTCTCGAGCGCGGCCTGCTGGACCGCGGGCGTTTGCTTGCGCCAGAAATACAGTGGAATTTTTGCGCCGAGGGTCAGCATGTAGTAATCGGCGAAGCCCGGCCCGGTCTTCTGGTACGAGTAGCCGACATCGAAGTCGGGCCAGTAGTCGTGGCGTGCGATCTCGAGCGCGTTCTTGCTGCGCGCCACGGCGGTCTCGGCCATCTTCAGGTCGGGCGAGCCCGTATCGGCGGCGGCCGCGATTTGCGCCTCGCCGAGCTTCAACTCGGTCGGCTCGATATCGGCGATCTCGATATTGCGCGAATCCTGCTCACGCCCGAGCATCGCCTTCAGATTGGCCTCGGCCGCCTCGCTATCGTCGCGATTCAGCTCGAGGTCCTTAAGTATCGCGGTCATCGCGAGCTGCGCCTTGAGCACGTCTTGCTGCTGCGCGCTGCCGGTGCGGTATTGCGCCGCGGTGGCGCTGGCAATCGCGGACAGTTCAGACTGCGTGCGTTCGAGCAGGCCGCGCGCGCGGGTCAGGAAGAAGAGGTTGAACGCATCCTCCCGCACCTTTTCCGTGACTCTGCGCTCGGCGGCAAGCTCGCTTTCGTCGGCGGTTTCGGCGTCTTTTTTTGCCTGCTCGGCCCGCAGCCCGAGCTTTCCGGGCCCGGGGATCTCCTGAGCGAAGCCAAACCCGGTGTAGTAAAAGTCGCTCGATTCGTAGCCGGAGAAGGGCTGCGGACTTCCCACCGTGAAATGCTGGAGCGAAATTTCCGGGTCGGGCAGCGTCGCGACCTGCGTCGGCACGCGCGTCGTCGCCAGGTAATGGCTGCGCGCGGCGGCGATCTCGGGACTCGAGCGAATTGCCTCCGCGACCAGCGCGTCAACGGCGACCGCCGGGGTTTCCGGCGTGTCGCCAGGTTCGGCCGCGGCCGTCTTTTTGGGCGCGACTCCGATTACGATCGCAAACGCTAACGCGAGCGTCCAACAAAGTTTCAAACGCCGTGGCTTGTGTTTCGGCGCCATCTCGATTCACCCATCGCATCGTTTCGTTCGTCGCGCGCAATCATGCGCGGACGAAAATCCTCGAATGCGACGCTCGCCGCGCGTGCGGACGCGCCGGCGCGAGCTATCGCGCGAAGACGATCTTCAAGGGGTGAATCAGATCTGGAACGAGCAGAGCCGCGCGGGTGAGGGCGATTCGCCGGGCGGAGATTCGCCGCGCACGATCATTGCTGAAACCGGCCCGAGCGCGGCAGGAAGAATCGCGAACAGCGTCGCCGCCGCATGCCATTTCACTATCGGCCTGGGCAGCACGGTTTCCGCCGGAGCCGACGCCTGTGCGATCGGTGCGACGGCGCAGCATTGCGCGGCGTCGCGGCTGCTGCGCGCAGGCACTGGACACGAACTCGAGCAGCACGCGAGCGCGGCCGCGCCACGCATCTGCGCGCCGGCGATCCCGCCGGCAGAGACGAGCGTAGCAAACGCAAGCATCAGGATAGCGGCGCGCCTAATCATCGTATCGAACCTAACTGAGGCCCCGTATCGGCGCAATGGCGCGCGCACGCCCTGGACCATGACGGGCGCAAGCCCCGCGCGCGCTTCTATTTTTTTCTCATCTGGGTTATGACTGCCTTGATATATCACCATACCCGATACCCGCGAGGATGAGAGATGGATTTTTCGCTTAGTCCGAAAACCGAGGATTTGCGCAAGCGCGTCAGTGCCTTCATGGACCAGTACGTCTATCCGGCCGAGAAGGCGGTGATGACGCCGGAGCGCGCCAATTCCCACGAAGAACACCCCGTAATGAAGGACATCAGGAAGAAGGCCAAAGCCGAAAAGCTCTGGAACCTTTTCCTGCCCGACGAAAAATACGGCGCTGGACTCAAGAACTACGAGTACGCCCCGCTGTGCGAGATCATGGGGCGCAGCCCGCTGGGCGCGCGCGCCTTCAACTGCATGGCGCCCGACACCGGCAACATGGAAATCCTGACCGAGTTCGGCACCGAGGAACAGAAGCAGAAGTGGCTGAAGCCACTGCTCGAAGGCGAGACGCGCACCTGCTTCTCGATGACCGAGCCCGACACTGCGGGTTCCGATCCGACTCAGCTCAAGACCCGTGCGGTGCGCGAGGGCGACTACTACGTGATCAACGGCCACAAGTGGTTCACCTCGAACGCGATCGGCTCGAGCATGGCCATCGCGATGGTGGTGACCGATCCCGACGCCGAGCCGCATCGGCGCGCGAGCCAGATTATCGTTCCGACCGATACTCCCGGCTTCAATCTCGTCCGCCCGGTGCCTGTTATGGGCCATACCGGCGGCGGCGGCCATTGCGAGATCATCTACAAGGATTGCCGCGTGCCGGTGACCAACGTGCTCGGCGGCGAGGGCGCCGGCTTCGCGATCTCGCAGGCGCGCCTGGGCCCCGGCCGAATCCATCACTGCATGCGCACGATCGGAACCGCCGAGCGCGCGATCGAGTTGATGTGCCAGCGGGCGAACGTCCGCTGGACTCATGGCAGCCTGCTGGCGGACAAGGCGAATATCCAGGAATGGATCGCCGACTCGCGAATCGAGGTGGATTCGGCGCGCCTGATGGTGATGAACGCGGCGTGGCAGATGGACACCTTCGGCAAGAAGGAAGCGCGCCAGCAGATCTCGATGATCAAAGTCCAGTGCGCGAACATGGTGATGCGCGTGCTCGACCGCGCAATCCAGCTCTATGGCGCAGCCGGCGTCAGCGACGACTATCCCCTTGCCCGGATGTGGCGCGAAGGCCGCGCGCTGCGGATCGCCGACGGTCCCGACGAAGTGCATCGCCAGACCATCGCGCGCCGCGAGCTGCGCAAATGGCGCTAGCCGATTAGCAAGCAGGAAAACCGAGCGCCCGCGCCGCGATGGCGCGGGCGCTCGCTACTTTGCGAGATAGCGGGCACCGAAAGAAATAGTCTGAGACAAATCGATTCATCATGGCGGAAGCGATAGAAATCCTCCCCGAGTACGGCGAAGTCCGCGACGAAGAACAACTCGACTGGGCGAAGCTGCAAGCTCATTTGAAGGACAAGCTGCCCGGCGCCGACCGCCCGCTCACCGTCAAGCAATTCCGCGGCGGACATTCCAACCTCACCTATCTCCTGCGCTTCGGCGAGCAGGAATGGGTGATGCGGCGCCCGCCATTTGGTCCGCTGCCCGTCGGCGGGCACGACATGGCACGCGAGTATAAGGTGCTCTCACGCTTGTGGCAGGCGTTCAAGCCGGCGCCGCGCGCGGTGCTCTATTGCGACGACGTGTCGATTATCGGCGCGCCGTTTTTCGTGATGGAACGGCGCAACGGAATCGTCATCAAAAATCGCCAGCCGCTGCCCGACGAGCTTCCGCAAGATCCCGCCTCGCTGCGCAAACTGTCGGCGGGGTTTATCGACACCGCCGCCGATTTGCACGGCGTGGACTTCCGCGCGATCGGCCTCGAGACCCTCGGCAGGCCTGAGGGATTCCTGGTCCGGCAGACGAACGGATGGATGAAAAGGTGGGAGGCGGCCAAGACCCGCGAAGTGCCGCTGATGGAAAAGCTCGGCGTGTGGTTCGTCGAACATACTCCTCCCGTGCAGCCGCCGGCGATCATTCATAACGATTTCTACCTGCACAACGTGATGATCGATTCGCACGACCCCGGAAAGATCGTCGGCGTCTTCGATTGGGAAATGTCCACGCTCGGCGATCCGCTGGTCGATGTCGGAATCGCGCTCAACTACTGGCGCGACAAAACCGACCCGCCCGAGCTGCTCGATACCAGCCAGGGCGAGATTCACACGCTGCGCCCGGGCTTCATGACGCGCGACGAATTGATCGAGCGCTACGCGAAAAGGACCGGACGCGATCTGAGCCATATCGCGTACTACTGGGCGTGGGCGCATTGGAAGAACGCAACCGTCGTCGAGCAGATTTACGTCCGCTACGTGCGCGGACAGACCACCGACCCGCGTTTCGCCGCGATGGGCACCCACGCCCCGGCGCTGGCGCTCGCAGCGGCCAGGGTCGCAGCGCGAATGGGCTTCAAGGAATAAACACCGAGCGCCGGTGACTTTAGATCGACTTCAACCGGCGTTTCGTCATCCGACGGGATGATGTCGGCGCGTCCCTGCCCCACCGCGAGCACGAGATCCCGCGGTTCGGGAAATAGCCGCCCGTTACGCATCGCGCTCTCTTTCAGGAAATCTGGAAGTAGGCTATCTAGAGAGGTTGAGGCGGGTATTCCCAACCCCTACCCGGAGGTCTTGTACGCTTGCACGCTTTTAATTTTGATGCCCCCACGAGTCTCGATGACGCCCTGAAGGTGCTTGCAGCGCATGGCGAGAAGGCGCGGCCGCTATGCGGCGGCACCGACCTGATCATCCAGATGCGCGCCGGAGTGCGCCGGCCCGAACACGTCGTCGATATCAAGCAAATCAAGGAATTGCGCGAACTCAAATTCGACGCGAAAAGCGGCCTGCGCCTCGGCGCAGCCGTCTCGTGTATCGAGATTCACGAGAACGCCCAGATGCGCAAGCATTACCCCGGACTCACCGAGGCGGCGCATCTGATCGGATCGCTGCAAATCCAGAATCGCGCGTCAGTCGGCGGCAACCTGTGCAACGGATCGCCCGCCGCCGATTCGACTCCGGCGCTGATTGCGCTCGGCGCGCGCGCGCGAATCGCCGGTCCAAAGGGCGAGCGCGAGGTCCCGGTGGACAAATTCGTGGTCGCTCCGGGACGTACGGTTCTGGCGCCGGGCGAGCTGCTCGTGCAGCTTCTCATCCCCGCTCCCGCGCCTCATTCCAGCGACGCCTATCTGCGCTTTATCCCGCGCAACGAGATGGATATCGCCGTGGTCGGGGTCGGCGCGTCAATCACCCTGGGGGGCGGCAAGATTTCCGCCGCGCGAATCGGCCTGGGCGCGATTGCCGCGACCCCGATAGTCGCCGTCAAAGCCGCCGAATCTCTAATCGGCAAGAAGCTCGACGACGCCGCGCTGGCGCTTGCCGGGCGGCTTGCGGCGGAGGCCGGCTCTCCGATCGACGACATGCGCGGCACCGCCGAGTACCGCCGCCATATCACGAGCGTGCTGACGATACGCGCATTGACGATCGCCGCCGAGCGCGCGGCGAAGAACTGAACCGCGCAAAGGAATCGGATTACCCTCATGTCAAGAAAGACACTGGTTGACGCAAAAATAAACGGTGAGCCGACCGAGTTCCTCTGCGAGCCGCGCCAGAGCCTGCTCGAATGCCTGCGCGACGTGCTCGAACTGACCGGCAGCAAGGAAGGATGCCTTACCGGCGACTGCGGCGCCTGCACCGTTCTGATCGACGGACGCGCGGTCTGCTCGTGCCTGGTGCTGGGCCCCGAGGTCCAGGGCAAGAGCATCACGACCGTCGAGGGGCTTGCCGACGCGACTCGCCTGCACGCGCTGCAGCAGAAGTTCCTCGAACACGCCAGCCTGCAATGCGGCATCTGCACGCCCGGCTTCCTGATGTCGGCCAAGGCGCTCCTTGAGCGCAATCCCGATCCGACCGAGCCCGAGATCCGCTACGCGCTGGCGGGCAATCTGTGCCGATGCACCGGGTACGACAAGATCGTGCGCGCCGTGATCGACGCGGCCAAGACCCTGCGCGAAAGCGGAACTGACCGCGCGGCGGCGCGCGGCTAGAATCATCCTTAACCGAACTGCTTACCCGACGAGGTATTGAGCGATGGCGGCATCAACGAATAACGGCCATTTCAAGGTGATCGGCACGCGCCCGATCCGCCACGACGGAATCGACAAAGTAATCGGCCGCGCCAAGTACGGCGCCGACTATGCGTTCCCCGGGATGCTGCACGGCAAGCTCCTGCGCAGCCCGCACGCGCACGCCCGGATCAAATCGATCAATTTCGACAAGGCGCTCAAGCTGCCCGGGGTCAAGGCGATCGTCACCGGGAAAGATCTCCCCAAAGCCGAGAACAAGCTCGAACAGTCCGGCGAGATGACGATCAACCCGCACTACCTGTCGATGAACATCCTCGCCCACGACAAGGTCCTCTACGACGGCCACGCGATCGCCGCCGTCGCCGCGACCAGCCCGCATATCGCCGAAGAAGCGGTGCGCCTGATCGAGGTCGAGTACGAAGTGCTGCCGCCCGTGATGACCGTCGATGCCGCGATGAAGCCGGGGGCGCCGATCCTGCTCCACGACCTGCGCAACAAGGAAGAAGGCGACCAGCAAACCAACATCGCGCAGCACTACCAGTTCAAACGCGGCGATATCGAGGCCGCCTTCAAGGCCGCGGATTTTGTCGTCGAACGCGAGTTCACCACCGCGATGGTGCATCAGGGGTATATCGAGCCGCACAACGCCGTCGGCATCTACAACACCGACGGCCAGGCCACCATCTACTGTTCGACCCAGGGCGCCTTCGAAGTGCGCTCGCTGAGCGCGCAAGTGCTGGGCGTTCCGGTAGGCAAACTCAAGGTCGTGCCGGCGGAAATCGGCGGCGGCTTCGGCGGCAAAACCACCATCTATCTCGAGCCGCTCTCGGTGCTGCTCTCGAAGAAGACCGGCGCGCCGGTCAAGCTGGTGATGTCGCGTGCGGAAGTTCTGCGCGCCTCAGGCCCGACCTCGGGCTCCAGGATCAAAGTTAAGATGGGCGCGACCAAGGACGGCAAGCTCGTCGCTGCGCAAATCTGGATGGCCTATGAGGCGGGTGCGTTCCCGGGCTCGCCGGTAGGAGCCGGCGCGATGTGCATTATCGCGCCGTACACGATCGAAAATCTCCAGATCGACGGCTACGACGTGGTCGTCAACCGGCCCAAGACGGCGGCCTATCGCGCGCCCGGCGCGACCAACGCGGCATTCGCGTCTGAGACGATTATCGACGAGCTAGCCGAAAAGTGTGGAATCGATCCGCTCGACTTCCGGATCAAAAACGGCGTCAAAGAAGGATCGCCGCAAGTCGTCGGCCCTCCGTTCAAGCGGATCGGATTTATCGAGACCTGCGAAGCGATCAAAAACAGCGACCACTACAAGTCCAAACTCACCGGCAAGTTCCGCGGACGCGGCGTCGCCTCCGGCTTCTGGTTCAACGCCGGCATGCAGTCCTCGGCCACGGTGAATATCCATACCGACGGCACCGCCAGCGTCGTCACCGGCTCACCCGATATCGGCGGTTCGCGCGCCTCGATGGCGATGATCACCGCCGAGGTGCTGGCGCTGCCGATCACCGACGTGCGCCCGCTCGTCGCCGACACCGACTCGATCGGCCATACCGACGTGACCGGCGGCAGCCGCGTGACGTTCGCAACCGGGATGGCGGTGTACGAGGCCGCGCAGGACGCGATCAAGCAGCTCACCGAGCGCGCGGCCAAGGTGTGGGAAATCAAACCCGACGAAGTCGAATTCCGCGATGGCGCGTTCCACGCCAAGGCCGGCGGCAAACCTCCCATGGCGATCAAGGAACTCGCCAAACGCCTGGCGCGCACCGGCGGTCCCATAACCGGCCGCGCCAGCGTCAACGCCCGCGGTGTCGGTCCCGCCTTTGCCGCCGTCTGTATCGATGTCGAAGTCGATCCCGATACCGCCAAGGTGCAGATTCTGCGATGCACCGTCGCGCAGGACGCCGGCAAGGCGATTCATCCGAGCTACGTCGAAGGCCAGATGCAGGGCGGCACCGCGCAGGGAATCGGATGGGCGCTCAACGAGGAATATTTTTACGACGACAAAGGCACTCTCAAGAACATTGGACTGCTCGACTACCGGATGCCGACCTGCCTCGATCTCCCGATGATCGAAACTGCGATTGTCGAGGTCGCCAACCCCGGCCATCCGCTAGGTGTGCGCGGCGTCGGCGAGGTCTCGATAGTGCCGCCGCCCGCCGCTGTCGCCAACGCGATCTACCACGCGGTCGGAGTCAGGATGACGCAGACCCCGATGTCGCCGCCGCGGCTGCTCAAGGAGATTCTGAAAAAGCGCGCGGCCGACAACGCGCAATCGGCAGCCGCTGACTGAGCCGGCGAAATTGATCGAAGCCATCTAACGGGGCCGGGCCGATTCGGTCCGGCCCCGATTTTTTTCCGATGCCAACCGCGATAATTCCCGCCCTGCTTCGCAAGTTCACCGCCGGCCGCGAACGCGTGAGCGTCCGTGGCGGCACCGTGCGCGAGGTCGTTGCCGATCTCGAGCGCCAGTTTCCGGGTCTCGCTCTACACTTGCTCCAAGCGGACGATATCAAACCGTCAATCGCCGTTTCGATCGACGGCGAAATCGTGCCGGGCGGCGTGCTCGAGCCGGTTGCGGAGAACAGCGAGGTACATTTTCTGCCGGCGCTCGGCGGCGGCGCGTGATCTTCGAGCCAACGGGGCAGCCGCGCGCGATGCGCACCGTCGCGCGCGGTAGATCAGGAAAGAAAGCAAACTCACCGTGTCGCTATTTAACGCTATTAGGAGCAGTTAAATTCTAGATTTGGCGTACAATTATGCCTTCTGAATCGTTGCAACACGAGCGCGGTTGCGTAAAATGTCTGTGCTGGCCGGGGTTTGCCCCCCTTTTCCCGGTTGGCTACGGGTCAGGCGGAGCAATTCGTCTGGCCCTATTTTTTTCAGAATGAATCCGGCGCGCGGCTCTCACCACGCGCAGGACGATTCTTTTCGCTTGCTTGAAATCCTCTGAGCGATCATTCGGCCGGGCGAAACGATCGTTCAGCGCGGACGTTTCGAAGCGGCGCTCAGCTCATGAAGACTTCGCGCACATGATTGGTGTCGTTGTACTCGCGCACCAGTGCAATCCGGTCGCCGTCGAAGCGGAAATAAAAGTGGTAGCGGTTTTGATATTTCTTGCCGTTGGCCGCGACCGTGTCCGACTCGGCCTGAATCGCGACGTGCGGCCCCTCGGAGATCACGGTGTGAAACTTCAGGTTGAGCCCGTTCGGAAACATCGCGCGCAGCGTCGCCGGCATCGCCGTCAGGAACGCCACTTTGCCGCGCATCGGCGCGACCCCTGGCAGACGGCCCATCATCTCGAACTCGAAATCGTCGGCGAGCAGATTTTCATAATCCTTCGGATCGGGCTTCTCGAAACTTTTCAGGAACGCGAGCGCGCGCTCTTTCTGTTCGGCGGAATTCATTATTTTCTCCACGGCGGAAATGCGGATGGCGCCTCAGCGCTTCGGCTTGCGGTACACCAGCACCGAGCATGGCGCATTGCGCGCGATTTTTTCGGCGACCGAGCCGATCACCAGGTACTCGGCTCCGGTACGGCCATGCGTCGCGAGCACGATCAGATCAATCTGGTTCTGCTGCGCATACTCGCACAGCTTGACCACCGGCGCGCCGGTTATCACCGCGGTGATGATTTTGGGCGAATTGCCGAAGTCGGCCTTCTTGATGCGCGCGAGTTCCTCTTCGGTCTGCTCAGCCAGCGCGGCCGTCCGCGTTATCTCGGTGGACTGCTGCTCGAGAAAGCTGTGATGCGGCGCCACCACGTGCACGATATGCAACTCAGCGCCAAGATCCTTGGCGAGTTCCCACGCCGATCGCATCGCGTCCATCGAGAACTCGGAAAAATCGATCGGTGCAAGCACCTTCTTCACGTTTTGAATCATCGCTGCCTCCGGAGCCTCTGGAATTATCATGGCTCTTTAGCGGGCTGCAAACGCCGGCCGTTCTATGCAATTATCGCCGCGCGAGATCTTGCGCCCCGTGGGGCGCGACCGCGAGGCATTACGATGAAAGCAACCATCTTCCGCGGCCCGCACAACGTGGCCGTCGAGCGCGTGCCAGATCCTGAAATCAAGTCGCCCTCCGACGCGATCGTGCGCATCACGCGCGCCGCGATTTGCGGCTCCGACCTGCATTTCTACGACGGCCAGATGCCCGTCGAGCCCGGCTTCGTGCTCGGCCACGAAGGCGTGGGCGTAGTCGAGGATATCGGCAAGGGTGTAACCCAGTTGCGCAAGGGTCAACGCGTCGTGGTCTCGGGTCTGGTCGCCTGCGGTAACTGCTTCTATTGCCGGCGCGGCCAGCCCTCGCAATGCGCGGTCTCGGGCTCCGCCGTGTTCGGTTATGGCAAGTACGCCGCGGGCAAGCTCGGCGAGCTCGGCGGTGAGCAGTCGGAGGCGGTCACGGTGCCGATGGCGGATTACACCTGCTATCCGCTGCCCGATGGAGTTGACGACGACGCCGCGGTTTTTCTCGCCGATATCCTGCCGACGGCGTTCTTCGGCGCGCTGGGCGGCGAGATCCGCCCCGGCGACACGGTCGCGATCTTCGGCTGCGGCCCGGTCGGGCTGTGCGCGATCCTGGCCGCGCATCTTTTCGGCCCCGCCGAGGTTATCGCGGTCGATAGCCTGCCCTACCGGCTTGAACTCGCGCGCAAGCTCGGCGCGACCCCCGTCACGCTCGCCGAAGCGAAGCAGAAAATTCTCGACCTCACCGACGGCCGTGGCGCCGACGTCACGATCGAGGCGGTCGGCAACCAGGGCGCGCTCGACGCGTCGTTCGAGAACGTGCGCGGCGGGGGAACCGTCTCGATGGTCGGCGTGTTCGGCGAGCCGATCTATAACTTTCCGATGATGCTGGCGTTCCAGCGCGACCTGACCTTTCGCGTCGGCCTGGCAAATATCCGCGCGCATATTCCGCAGCTCGCGACACTGATCGAACACAACCGGATCGATCCGCGTCCGATCATCAGCCATACGCTCGGGCTCGACGACACTCCGCGCGGCTACCAGATTTTCGACGCGCGCACCGAAGGCGCGATCAAGGTGCTGATCAAGCCATAGCGCGCGTTGCGTATTCCAATCATTTTCCAACCAGAGGCAATTCAATGGCAGACGAACTCATCAAGATAAAAGTCGAAGGCGAAATCGCTTATCTCGGGCTCAACCGGCCCGACAAGCGCAACGCGGTCAGTGGCGCGATGCTCGAGGCGCTGCCGCGCGCGCTGCAGGAAGTAAATCGGCCCGAGGTCCGCGCCATCATCATCTACGGCGAAGGCCAGGTCTTCTCGGCGGGGATCGATTTCATGTCGCTTGCCGGAGATACCGGCGCAACCGCGGCGCCCGGCGGCGGCCCGGACATGGCGCGCTTTCGCCACTTCGTCGGCGAGTCGCAGGCCGCGCTGTCGCGGATGGAATCGATCGAGAAACCGGTTATCGGCGCCCTGCACGGATACGCCGGCGGACTCGGTCTCGAGATCGCTCTGGCCTGCGACATACGAATTGCCGCCAAGGGCACGCGCCTGGGGATGCCGGAAACGCGTGTCGGACTGGTGCCCGATGTCGGCGGCACCACGCGGCTGACCCGCACCGTCGGCTACGCGCGCGCCAAGGAATTGATCATGACGGCAAGGCTTATCGACGCCGACGAGGCGGAGCGTATCGGCCTGGTGAATCGCGTCGTCGAGCCGGGCAAGCATCTGGCCGCCGCCGAGGAACTGGCGCGCGAAATCGCGCGCAACGCGCCGGTCGCGGTCGGGTTGGCCAAGCGGATCATCGATCGCGGCCACGGCCTCGACAAGCAAACCTTCATGGAACTCGAGACCCTCGCGCAGAGCACGCTGCTGATGACCGAGGATTTCCGAGAGGGCGCCCGCGCCCTGGCCGAGCGGCGCGACCCGAAATTCAAGGGGCGCTAACGGCGCCAGGGGGCGGGGTATTCGCCGCGATCGAGGAAGCGCACGTAGTCGGCCAGGATCTCCGCGTGATCGAACGCCAGCGGTGCGGGAGGATTGCGCGGATCGCACAACGTGGCGTTTTTTGCGTCGTCGTCGCCCCGCGGCGTGCCGTTTGCCCGCGCGATATACACCACCGTGATTGTCTGGCCGCGCGGGTCGCGTTCGGGACGCGAATAGACACCCAGCAGGGCGCGAATCTCGACCTCGAGCGAAATTTCTTCACGCGCCTCGCGGACCGCGGCCTGCTCGACGGTCTCGCCAAAATCGACGAAGCCGCCGGGAATTGCCCATCCGAGCGGAAAATTGCGCCTCTCGATGAGGACGATTTTATCGCCGATTTCGGCGATCACATCGGCGGCAATCGGCGGACATTGCGGACGCGGCATAGCGCCAATTTATCACGCTGGGCACGATCGGCGAAGATCGTGCGCGGCAACCAGCGCCCATCCGGTTGACAAGCCTCGGCGCGGCACACAAAGTTCGATTCCATCATGCGTGTTGCACGTCTTTATGATTTCGGCGATATCCGCGTCGAAGAGGCCGCGCGTCCCGAGCCCGGTCCCGATCAGATTGTGGTGCGCGCCACGGCCTGCGGCATCTGCTCGGGCGATATCATGCCCTGGTACATCCGCCGCAAGGCTCCGCTGGTGCTCGGACACGAGCCGGTCGGAATCGTCGCGGCGGCGGGCGCGGCGGTAACCGGGTTGCGGCCGGGCGACCGCGTCTTTGCGCATCATCATGCGCCGTGCTTCGAGTGCGCCGCATGCCGGCGCGGCGAGTACGTGCAATGCGCGACCTGGCGCGCGACCAATCTGCGGCCGGGCGGGATGGCGGAATATTTTCTGGTCGAGGCGCCCAACCTGCGCGACACGCTCAAACTGCCCGACCATATCGACGACGCCAACGGAGTCCTCATCGAGCCGGCGGCGTGCGTGGTGAAATCGCTCAGACGCTCGGGACTGAAAAAGGGCGAATCGATCCTGATAATCGGCCTTGGAATCATGGGCATGATGCATGTGAAGATCGCGCGCGATATAGGCGCCGGATTTATCATCGGCGCCGACCTCTTCGAGGCTCGCGCAACGCGCGCGCGAGAGCTTGGCGCCGACGCGGCGATCGTCGTCGCCGGCGACAACCTGTTCGAGCAGGTGCGCGAAATCACCAACGGTGCGATGGCTGACGTCGTGATCGTCGGTCCCGGTTCGAGCAAGGCTATCGCCACGGGAATCGCTTGCGCGGGCAAGGGCGCCACCGTGGTGCAGTTCACCGCCACTCCGCCCGAAGACGAGCTGTTGGTTAAGCCGCATGACCTCTACTTCAACGAGACGCGGCTGGTGCCGAGCTACTCGTGCGGGCCGGATGAAACGCGCGCGGCGCTGAAGCTGGTCGAGCGCGGGATAATCAGCGCCGCCGAGCTGGTGACGCATCGTTTCGAGCTTGCCCAGATCACGCAGGCCTTCGCCACCGCGCAAACTCCGCAATCGCTCAAGGTGATCGTTACTTTCGGGGAATAGAAGAAACCGCAGATTACGCGGATTTCACGGATTCAGATTGAAGGAGAAATGACGCGGACGCGGCCGCCGCGCGTCCCGCGTATCGCTCTGGAAATCCTAATCTGTGAAGTCCGCGTAATCCGCGGTTTCTCTGTCTTTGCCTGAAAGAAATAGGGCGGATGCTTGCGCATCCGCCCTTGTCATCAAGCTGTGAAAACTAAATTACGGAGTGGTTGACGGAGCAGCCGCCGGCGGAGCGCCCGCGTCTGTACCACCAGCCGCCGCGCCCGATTCAGGCGCCGCTGCTGCCGCGTGGTGATGGTGATGATGATGCACGACGTGGTGCTTCGGTGCCGAAGACATCGTCTTCGCCGCGATCGCCTCTGCGCGATCCGCAGCCGCCTTAGCATCGCTGGCCGCCTGCTCGACGCGGCTCGCCGCAGCCTGCGCCGAAGCCGACGCCTGCTGAGCCTTCTGGCTTGCAGCCTCGGCGCGCGACGCGGCCTGGTCAGCGCGGTTCGCCGCGTTGACAGCGCGCTGCGCCGGGTCCGGCTGGTTCGAGCAACCCGCCACCAACGCAAGGGCCAATGCAGCCCCGGCCAGAGCAACCAGTTTCGAAGATTTTCTCATTAACCCTTCCATCTTTTCCTCCTGGAAAATTGCGCGGCGCCCCGAAGTTAACTGGATCAGCAACCGCGACTAGACCTTTTTTTCTCGCATAAACCGGGGCTTCTCTGCAAGCTTACACAAGGACTGGCGCTACCGCAACGACATTCCTTGGATAAGTGCTCTGAAGAACCCGGCATCCCTTTGCTCAATTATTATTGACTATTACCGTCCTGCCGTAAACCCCCTATTATGACTACGGCGGCTAAAAGTCATCGCCACCGAAATCGTCCATCCCGCCCATCCCCGGCATGCCGCCCATTCCGCCCATTCCTCCCATTCCTCCCATACCGCCCATCCCGCCCATCCCGCCGGGCATCGCGGGTCCCGGCGCCGGCTTTGAAGGCGTTTCGGCGATCGCAACCTCAGTGGTGAGCATCAGCGAAGCGGCGCTGACCGCGTTCTGGAGCGCGGTGCGCACGACTTTTGCCGGATCGATCACCCCGCTTGCGACCAGGTTCTCGTACTCCTCGGTGCGCGCGTTGAATCCGTAGTCGCCCTTGCCTTCGGTGACCTTGTTGAGCACGACGCTGGGTTCATGGCCGGCGTTGAGGGCGATCTGGCGCAGGGGATCGCTCATTGCGGCTGCGACCAGTTTAGCTCCCGCCTTGCGCTCTTCGGGCAGGCGCAGCGACTCGACGGCGGATATCGCGCGGACCAGCGCCACGCCGCCGCCCGCGACTATTCCTTCCTCGACTGCGGCGCGCAACGCATGCACGGCGTCGTCAACGCGCGCCTTGCGTTCCTTGAGTTCGACCTCGGTCGCTGCTCCGACCTTGATCACGGCGACGCCGCCGGCCAGCTTGGCCAGGCGTTCCTGGAGTTTTTCCTTGTCGTAGTCAGAAGTGGTGTCTTCGATCTGACGGCGAATCTGCGCGACGCGAGCCTCGATATCGGCCTTCTTGCCCGCACCGCTGATAATCGTGGTGTTGTCCTTGTCGATAGTCACGCGGCGGCATCGTCCGAGGAGCTTCGAGTCGATATTTTCGATCTTCATGCCGAGCTCTTCGGAGATAACCGTGCCCCCGGTAAGAATCGCGATATCCTCGAGCATCTCTTTGCGCCGGTCACCAAACCCGGGCGCTTTGACGGCCGCGACCTTGAGCGTACCGCGCAGCTTGTTCACCACCAGGGTCGCGAGCGCCTCGCTCTCGACATCCTCGGCGATAATTACGATCGGGCGTCCGGTCTGAACGATACTTTCGAGCAGCGGCAGCATCTCGCGCAGGTTCGCGAGCTTCTTGTCGTGGAGCAGGATTAACGGCTCCTCGATCTCGCAGACCTGGCGCTCCGGGCTGGTTATGAAATAGGGAGAAAGATATCCGCGATCGAAGCGCATCCCTTCGGAATGATCGAGGATAGTATCGAGTCCGCGCGCCTCTTCGACCGTGATGACGCCTTCCTTGCCGACCTTGTTCATCGCGTCGGCGACTATCTTGCCGATCTCTTCGTCGCCGTTGGCGGAAACCGTCGCGACCTGGCGCATCGTGGCGTGATCCTTGACCGGGCGGGCGCTTTCGCCAATCGCCGCGACGGCCTTGGCGACGGCCGCCTCCATCCCGCGCTTGAGATCGATCGGCGCAAACCCCGCCGCGAGCAGGGCAACGCCCTCGCGCACCATCGCGCGGGCGAGCACGGTGGCGGTGGTGGTGCCGTCGCCGGCGACGTCAGAGGTCTTTTGCGCGACTTCGCGAATCAGCTTGGCGCCCATGTTCTGGAAACGATCTTCGAGTTCGATTTCCTTGACCACGGTCACGCCGTCTTTGGTTACAAGGGGCGCGCCAAAGCTGCGCTGGATCATCACATTTCGGCCCTTGGGTCCGAGTGTGACGCGGGCGGCGTCGGCTACGATGTTGGCGCCGGCGACGATTCCGGCGCGGGCGCGTTCGTGCAGCTCAACCGTTTTGGCTGGCATCAGGTTTATTCTCCATCGATCTGGTGCATCGTGCAGTAAGTTTGGAATTCTGGCCGCGAGCGACGTGCTGCCGCGCAGCACGCGCCGCCTTCAAAGTTAAGCACCACGCCGCGCATTGCAAGAGGATCTCTCTTTAAGTGCTGTGACGGGCATGCAAGGATGGGTTTTTGGAGGGTCATGGTGTTGGTAAAAAATCTGAAAATCTCCCGCCGCCGCGCGACACTGGCAATCTTTCTGTGCGCCGGCCTCGGGACCGCTGCATTTTCCCCGGCTACTGCTTCAGCCGCGCTTCCGGGCGCCTGGGTGCGGCGGCTTCACATCCGCCTGGCGCAATCTGATTCCTCATCCGGCGACCAAGCCGAAATTTCACCCGAGCAGGTCGAGAAATTCATCGCGGTTTACAAGGCGACGCAATCCAACCACAGCCTGACGGTCGAGCAGGCGGCGGCTCAGCAAGGGCTGACGGTTGCGCAATTCCGGACGCTCGAGGGGCGCATCGAACGCGACGACGCTTTGCGCGAACGCGTTCGACGGGCGCTCAGAAACAACCCCGGCGATGCGAATCCATGAATCTGAATTGCGCCGTCACGATGCGCGCGGCGCGGTGGATTCATCAACCGCGAAGTCATCAAAGGGAAGTGGCGGAAGGATTCATCCTTCCGCCACTTCTCGCTCAAACGAACTGATGCCTACTTGGTGACCGAGGTCGAGAAAGCCGCTTCGAGGCGCGATACCGCGTCATTCGCCCTGCGCACTGAGTCCTCGGCGCCAGTGGCCGCGTCCTCAGCCTTCTTCGCTGCCGCATCGGCCTGCGCCGCGGAAGCCTCTGCCGAATTGGCCGCGGCCTCAGACTGGGTCGCATCCGCTTCAGCCTTGTCACTGGCCGCGTTGATGGTCTTCATGTCCGGACCGCAGGCGCTCAAGAACGCCACGGCTGCCAGAACCCC
>Ga0307372_10004902_pt1 | contig 20387 bp, 15 predicted proteins | sample OX1MG_FD_202533 | JGI IMG/M metagenome (GOLD analysis project Ga0307372, IMG submission 202533) | Soil microbial communities from Risofladan, Vaasa, Finland - OX-1 | ecosystem: Environmental > Terrestrial > Soil > Coastal area > Acid sulfate soil | place: Finland: Risofladan, Vaasa | collected...
CGCATACGAGCAGCTCGAGGACATCGCGCCGAACCCCGACGCGCGAGCGATGGCGCCAGCGCGGTGGTCACCCAGGGTTCGCTGCATGGACTCCTTGGAGACAAAAGCCTGCACCGCCCCGGATAGGCCGAAGCCGAGCACGAGCGCCCACAGCGTTTCCCAGAACATGAAGAACGCCTCGCGGGCGCCCCGGCCCACGGCCAGCAGCACCCCCGGGAGCGCGGCGGCGAGCAGGGGTCCATGGCTCGCGGCCAGGAGTCCGCTCACCGCGGTACCCCCTCGCCATACCCCGCGCTCGGACCGCCGGCCGCGCCGTTGGGATCGCCGGTCCGCCCCCGGAGGGCGCGCTCACGGCGACCACGGCCAGGGCTCCGGACTCTGCCTGCGAGATCAGCCAGCTCGCGGACGACCAAGCTGGGCGGGTCAGCGTCGCCGGCGGGCACGGCCAGGTCGCCGACGGACCCCAGGGACGGGGTGAGCCCACCCGTCCGCTTCATGGTCGGCTCACAGCTGCACGACCTGGCGGATCGTGGCGGCCACCTCCTCCAGCTCTGTGGCGGCGCCGTCGGGGCTGCGCGCCGCGTCGAGCACGCAATGCCTCAAGTGGTCGGTGAGCAGGCCCACCGCCACCTCCTGAAGCGCGCGGGTGGCCGAGGCCACCTGGGTGACCACATCGGGGCACCACGAGTCCGTCTCGATCATCCGCTGGAGACCACGGACCTGGCCTTCGATCTTGCGCAGCCGCAGGAGGTAGTCTTGCTTGCCCGAGGCGTAGCCCCGGGTGGCCCGGCCGGTCGCCCTTGACCGTGGCGGAGAGGGGCTGCCCCCTGGGGTGCCCGGCTCCGGGCGGCGGTCGGCCGTCATGGCCGTCCGGATCCGCTGGAGACCTGTGGGCGGTCATCGTCACGCTCTCGCGGCGGAGCAGCGGGCTCGACCGCCCGGCGCGGCCCGGCGGAGCGCATCGGTTGGGGGCGCGTCCGCCGGTCGAGGCGCTGCTTCCAGCCCCCGGTGTCGATCTCGCCGCGAGCGTAGCCGTCCCAACTTGTGAGCACTGGGTCCACCCTCCTGACCATCGCCGGCCTCCGCCTCACCACGCGAACCTCCTCGGTTCACCAGCCAGCGTATACCCGTGGGGGGTAGGGCCATCGGCAGGAGCCAGCGGCTGAGGCGCCCCCACGCCTTTAGCTCACGATAAGGTCTCTTATCACCAGCTAAGAACTTGGCGGATCCAACCCTGACCGGGCCCCCCCACCGGAGAGCGCTCGAGAGGGCGCGAGGACTCGGCGGTTGGGTGCGGGGGTCGACCGGTCCGCTCCGCGGTCTGGCGCCAGCCCACCTCGTCGCCCGCCTCCGACGCCCGGTGGAGCACCCGCCCGTGGGCGCCGCGGCCGGTCGGCACCACGGATCCGACACCGGTCCCGATGCCGCGACCCCTCGGCTGGGTGAGCCCGGTGTCAGTGTCGGCATCGTGGGGACCGACCGAATCGCCCGTCGGCGCTGTGATCGGGCGCCGCCCACGCAGCGCCATCGCTCAGCCAGCTCCGCGGGCGCTCTCCAGGAATCCCGGCGACGTTGGATCCAGGCACGTGAGGCGATCGACCCGATCAAACGACCGGTCGGCCGAGGCGACCGCCCATCCCCGCCGACGCGCGGTCGCAGCCAGCACGGCGCCGAATGCACCAAGGTCCGCGAGCGCCTCGAAGATCGCGAGCCCTTCGCGAAGGTCTGCATCGTCCGGCCGAACCAGGGGCGACAGCCCGAGGGCGTACTCCCGGGCGCGGGCAGCGGCCTCCGGGCGCGTCGTGCGCCGCGCCCGGACATGGGTGAACTCCTGCACGACTTCGACGGACGCGCTGGCGCGAACGAGTCCGTCGCGAATCAGGGCGAGCAGCTCGCGACAGGGTGAGCGCAGCGGGTCCTCGGTTCCGATCGCATAGACCAAGATGGTGGTGTCGACGAGGATCATGCCGGTCGGCGGCCCCGGATCGCCTCCAGCTCGTTCAGCAGCCCAGCGATCGCGGGAACGGGCATCGGCTGGGAATCGAGGACCGCCTGTAACGCCGCTCGCCGCTCCTCCGCATCGCCGGGGAACCGGGCATCAATCGCCTCCCGCACCAGCGCGCCGATCGATACCCCTCGGCGGCCCGCCTCCTGCTCGAGGCGAGACCAGCGCTCCTCATCGACCAGCACCTGCAGGCGACGGTCTAACATGCTCATATAGTAGCAGCTTAATTCGGTCCGCCCGCGGCCGGCTCGTCCCCGCGGCCGCCGCCGGTCGCGGGACCTTCGCCGGGAGGGTGGCGATGGCGGCCACAGGGTCTTAGCGCCTGCCGGCCACCGCTCACCCGCCGTGCGGCTTCGTCAGCCGGCTGACCCCTCGGTCCTGGTCGGCGGGGAGCCGGCCGACGTCGTCCAGCGGCATGAGGTAGGTGGAGGTGCTTGGGGTCACCGCCCGGGCGATGGAGCCGCCCACCCGGGCGCAGCTGACCAGGGTGGTGAGCGACTCGAGGGTCAGCCGGACGCCCCCCTCCCGCGCTCGATCGTGGCCCCCGGGGCGGCCTCGTGCGCCCGGCGGTCTCGGCGGCCCGTCTCACGTCCCGGTGCGGATGGGCAGGCCCGGGCGTGGTTCGAGGTCCGACCCCACCTCATCTCCCCCACCCACCTGCGGCTGGGCTGGATCCTGCTCCCTCAGCTGGAGCTGCCGCACGTCGCGGTCCGGTGGGCTCGGGGCGGCTGACTCGCTCCCGGCGCCCGGGCGGGAGCGGTCCTTCATGGCCGGCGCCGCCGCCACCCAGATCGTCGACATCGAAGCGGGAGCGACGCTCCTCCCGCGACCGCCCCGCAAGTCGCGGGCGCACGGCAGCGCCGTCGCGTCACCCGCGGCTCCACCACGGCTGGGATCGGCCGCAGCCGACCGGGGTGCAGGTCCTTGAGGCGAGGGCCTCAGGCGGTCGGGTCGGGCAGAGCGGTGCCGGCGACGGACTCCTCCTCCGGCGGGGAGCGGCGGAAGAATCCCCAGAACATCCACGCATTGGCGAGCTGGAGAACGCCCGCGATCTCGAAGGGAAGCTCCAGGCTGACCGAGTCGAGCAGGTAGCCGGAGAGGACCGGGCTGGCCGCCATCGCCGCCTGGCTGGGCAGGTTGCTGAGCGCCGCCACCGAGGCCCGCTCGTCCGGGTCGGCCATGGCCACCACATAGGACTGGCGCAGCGGCAGGCCGATCCGCTGCACCACCATCCGCACCAGATAGACCCCCCCGGCGACCAGGAACGTCGGCGCCAACACCATCGGAACCAGCAGCACCGCCTGGAGGGATCGGACCACGGTGACGGTCCGCACCAGGCCGAACCGGTGCGCCAGCGGAGCCGCCGAGAGAGTGGAGGCGGCGGTCGCCAGGTTGATCACGCTGAACAGGACGCCGACCTCGGCAGGCCCGGCTCCATAGCGTCGGTACAGCCAGTAGGTGACGAATGGGCCGAACATCCCGATCGCAAGGCCGTTGACCCCGTTGGTGGCCCAGAGTCGATATAGGAGCCAGGCGGAGTGGCGCGGGAACTTGGGCCGGGTGGGGGCGCCGCGCTCCCTGTGGGAGCGGACCGGCTCGCGGAGGGCCAGCGCTACCAGGCCGGCGGACACTGCCAACGCCGCCATCACCAGGAACGCCGGACGGTCGGCGGTGAGCGCCCCATTCCCGTGCAGGTGGCTGTCCGGCGCCAGCAGCGCGAGCAGTCCCCCTGCGCTGGCCCCGATCGAAGAGCCGAAGGCGAGCCGACCGAAGGCGGCGTTGCGGCGGTTGGCCGGGGTGACGTCCATCGCCAGGGCCGACTCCGCCGGTTGGTAGGGGCCGACCGCACCGGCACCGGCTCCCGCCCCCCGGCCGAAGCTCCCCAGCGCCGCGGTCGCGAACAGGACCCCGACATCCCGGGTGATCGCGAACGCGACCGCTGCCCCCGCGGCGAAGAGGGGCAGGACGATGAGAAAGATGCGCCGGCCGATGCGATCGGAGAGGATTCCCACCCCCGACGAGATCGCCGCCGCGGCGAGAGCCACCACCACGAACAGGGCGCCCAGGTCGAGGGCGGAAAAGCCCTGCTCGGCCAGGTAGATCGGGACCAGCACCCCGGCCAGGGCGCGCGTCGCGCTCATGAGGACGCGAGCGAGGAAGATGATCGAGAGTTCCCGCCCCATCCAGGTGGGCATGAACCACCGGCGCAGCCGGCCCGCACCCCACACCTGTGCCGCTCGCCCCTTCCCTGCCGACCGGGCTCCCCTGGGCGTAGCGATCACCCTCCTCGCGTGGTCTCGGTCGCGGGTGGGCCATCAGATGGGACAGCCGTCGCCCCCACCATACCGACAGCGCCCTGGGGCACCGGGTGGGCCGCGGCCCTCGGGCTGCGTCGCCCGCCGCGTGATCCCGATCGCTCCTGGCACCGGCTGCTGCGGCGCGTCCGGTGCCAGCCGGGCCGACCCAGCTCGAGTCGGATCAGACCGGTCCGACGGGCGTGCTGTCGGCCACGTAGAGGACGAGCGGCCCCTGGCCGGCGTGCCGGCGCACCACCATGAAGACCACCGCTGCCACCAGCAGCGCTCCGACCACGAGGTCGATGCCGCTGCCGATCACCCGCGGGCCGAGGACCAAGAACCCGATCAGAAATCCGAGCAGCAGGATCGAGGACAAGTAGGCGCCCAGCTGGAGGGCGCGGTGCTGGTGGACCGACAGCCGATCCCAGGCCGCGTCACGGTGAGAGCGGCTGAGGAAGACAGAGGCGGTGAGGCTGTCCAGGAAGAACTCCAGCGTGAGGAAGAACCCGGCCGAGGCGAGGACCAGGCTGAAGAACGCCCCGACCGATCGAAACAGCGTCTCCCCGGCGGTCACGGCCAGCGCCGCCCCGAGCGCCACCAGGATGGCCAGCGCCGGGACCTGGCGGCGACTGAGACGCGCCAGCGCGCGGGGAAGCAGGCCGTCCCGGGCCATGGCGAAGAGCGCGCGGGTGAGGATGAAGGAGGTGAGCCAGAGCCCGCCCGCAGTCGAGGCCAGCACCGGGATGAGAATCAGCCAAGGATCGTGCGGCACCAGCCTGTGCCCCCACACACTCATGGGATTGGTGGCATGGGCGAGCAGGTGCAGCGGCGTCTCCCCCAGCATCAGGGGAAAGATCACAGCGTAGATCACCAGGGCGGCGAGCGCCCCGACGACTCCGGCGGTGCCGGGATCGACCCGCGGTCGCTGCGACTCCTCGGCCGCGTAGCTGTCGATCTCCCAGCCGTCCAGGATCGTGGAGGCCACGATCGCGCTCACCAACACCCCCCCGAGTGGGAACGGTCCGGGGTGAAAGCCGATGTGGAGCCGGGGCCATGCCCTTATCGCGAGCACGGCGATGACGGCGATCGAGACCAGCTCCAGCAGCAAGAACGCCTGGGTGATGCGGGCAGTTGGCCTTCCCCCGGTGAGGAGCGGCACCAGCGCGAATCCCACCCAGAAGGCGCTCAGCCCTAGCAGCCCGATCGGCGGCGCATGCCAGCCGGGCGCGATCAGGGCCCGGGTGTAGGTGGCGGCGGGGATGATGATCGGAGGAATCGAGGCGAAGTAGGCGAGCAGGAGCACGAATGCTTGGAATCGGGCTGGGCGGCGGCCGAGGATCCGCGCTGCCCAGTGGTAGGACGCTCCCGAGTGGGGGAAGTGGCGATTGAGGAGGCGGAAGACGAACGCGCTGATGATGAAAGGCACCGCGATCAGGCCGATGGCGGCGAGCGTCCACCAGCCGCTGGCCGCCGCCATCACGCCGCCGGTCGCGGCGATGCTGAACAGCGGTCCCACGCTCGAGATGGACAGGCTGGTCAGGTCGAGCAGGTGGAACGACTGCCGCAGGCGCCGCGGGTCACCGGCCGGCGCGCCCGGGGTGGCCTGGACGTCCCGCGGTCGAGGGGCGGGAGGCGGGACCACGGGGATGCGCTCGTCGCTGGCCACCTGCCCACACATCCTACCTGACACTAAGTGGCAGGCGCGGCCCTGTGGCGCGAGGGCGCTGTCCCGCCCCCCTTCCGACCCGACGCTGCCCCGGCCGGCCTGGCAAGCTGGAGACGTGGCCGCCCCGACACGACGATCCCCGGACGCATCGGCCGGCACCCGACCGCCGCCTCGCGTTCAGATCGAGGGGGTCCGGCCGCAGATCGATGATGGCCGGCTGCCAGCCAAGGCGCTGGTGAACGAGGCGATCCCGGTGGAGGCCACGGTGTTCGCCGACGGCCACGACCAGATCGCGGTCCTGGTGCGCGTGCGCACCGGCGGGGGTCGCTGGCAGGAGACGGCCATGCTGCCCGGCCCCGACGATCGATGGACCGCTTCCATCCGCTGCCCGCTAGCGGGTGCCGCTGAATTCCAGGTGGTGGGGTGGATCGACCGGATCGGCACCTGGCTCCGGGATGCGCGCCGTCGTCTGCAGGCGGGAATGTCGATCGCGATCGATCTCGAGGAGGGGGACCGCCTGCTCGCCGCTCGGGCGCTCGAGCTCTCGCCCTCCCAGCGCGGCATGATCGACTCCGCTCGCACCCAGCTGGGCGCGACCCACCGCCTCGAGGCGGATCGGCTGACTGCGGCCGACAGCTCAGCCGCGATCGAGCGCCTCCGCCGCCGGCCTGATCCGGCCACCTCCACTTGGTCCTCTCCCCTCCCCCTCTGGGTGGAGCGCGAGCGGGCCGGAGTCGGGGCCTGGTACGAGCTCTTCGTCCGCTCCGAGGGTGCGGTCGTCACCGTCAGCCCCCCGCGCAGCGGCACCCTGGCAGCCGCCGCCCGTCGACTGCCCCAGATCGCCGCGATGGGATTCGATGTCGTCTACCTCCCACCCATCCACCCGATCGGTCGGACCGGACGCAAAGGTCCCAACAACACCCGCCCCGCTGGGCCCCACGACCCGGGCAGCCCGTGGGCGGTGGGAAGCCACGAGGGCGGCCACACGGCCATCCACCCTGATTTGGGCAGCCTCCAGGATTTCCGCGGCTTCGTCGCCCGGGCCGGGGAGCTGGGCCTGGAGGTGGCCCTGGACCTGGCCCTCCAATGCTCACCGGACCATCCCTGGGTGTCCGAGCACCCGCAGTGGTTCCGCTGGCGCCCCGACGGAACGATCCAGCACGCGGAGAACCCTCCCAAGGTCTACGAGGACATCGTCCCGCTTGACTTCACCTGCCCCGACTGGCGGGCGCTCTGGACGGCCGTGCGCGATGTGGTCCGGTGCTGGGTCGAGCGCGGGGTTCATATCTTCCGGGTCGACAACCCCCACACCAAACCGGTCGCGCTCTGGGCCTGGCTGATCGCCGAGTTGCGTCGCGACCATCCCGAGGTGGTGCTGTTGGCGGAGGCATTCACGCGGCCGGCGATGCTCCACCGGCTCGCCAAGGTGGGGTTCAGCCAGTCCTACACCTACTTCACCTGGCGCCAGGAGAAGCGCGAGCTGGCCGCGTACGCGATGGAGCTCAGCGAGGCAACCAGCGACTTCCTGCGGCCCAACCTCTTCGTCAACACCCCCGACATCCTCGCCGCCGACCTCCAGCACGGGGGTCTCGGCGCCTTCCGAAGCCGGCTGGTGCTGGCCACCACCCTCGGCCCCAGCTACGGCATCTACAGCGGCTTCGAGCTGGGTGAGAACCAAGCCCTGCGCGAGGGCAGCGAGGAGTACCTCGACTCAGAGAAGTTTCAGCTCCGCCCACGCAACTGGGACCAGCCCCACAGCCTCGCCCCCCTGATCACCGATCTCAACCAGATTCGGCGCCGCCATCCGGCGCTGCGGCGGCTTCGCGGGCTTAGGCTGCACGGGGTGGACAATCCCAACCTGCTCGCCTACTCGCGTCGCAGCGACGATCACCTGGACACCGTTCTGGTGGTGGTCAACCTCGACCCCCACCATCCCCAGGAGGGGACCACCGACCTCGATCTCGGCGCCTTGGGTCTGCCGGGGGAGGCGGCCTTCCTGGTGCACGACGAGCTCACGGACGCACGCTACCGCTGGCAGGGACCGCGCAACTACGTGCGACTGGACCCCGCCCGGCAGCCGGCGCACATCCTGGAGGTGGGACGGTGAGCCAGCGCGGCGGAGTCGACTGGTACCGGGATGCGATCGTCTACGAGGTGTATGTCCGCGGCTTCGCTGACGCGGACGGCGACGGCCGCGGCGACCTCGCCGGGCTGGTCGATCGCCTCGACTACCTCCACTGGTTGGGGGTGAGCTGCCTCTGGCTGCTGCCGATCTTCGCGTCACCGCTGCGCGATGGCGGGTATGACGTCAGTGACTTCTTCAGCCTCCAGCCCGAGGTGGGCACGATTGTGGACATGCAGCGTCTCATCTCCGAGGCGCATGCCCGCGGGATCCGGGTGATCTGTGACCTGGTGATGAACCACACGTCCGACCAGCACCCTTGGTTCCAGGAGGCTCGCCGCTCGCCCGACTCCCGCAAGCGCGACTGGTACGTGTGGAGCGACACCCAGAACCGCTATCGCGACGCCCGCGTGATCTTCGTCGACACCGAGCACTCCAACTGGACCTGGGATGACTCCGCTGGAGCCTATTACTGGCACCGCTTCTTCAGTCACCAGCCCGACCTCAACTACGAGAATCCCGAAGTCCAGGAGGCGATGCTCGAAGTCGTGCGCTACTGGCTGCGGCTGGGCCTCGACGGCTATCGCCTGGACGCTGTCCCCTATCTCTTCGAGGCCGAGGGAACCAACTGCGAGAACCTGCCCGCCACGCACGCCTACCTGCGGCGGGTGCGCCGCGAGGTCGACCGCGAATTCCCCGGCCGGTTGCTGCTGGCGGAGGCCAACCAGTGGCCCAGCGACGTGGTCGCCTATTTCGGCCAGGGGGACGAATGCCACATGTGCTTCCACTTCCCGCTGATGCCGAGGATGTTCATGGCCCTGCGCCAGGAGCAGCGCTACCCCATCACAGAGATCCTGGCGCAGACCCCCGAGCTGCCTCCGGGAGCGCAGTGGGGCCTGTTCCTGCGCAATCATGACGAGCTCACCCTGGAGATGGTGAGCGACTCCGAGCGCGACTACATGTACGGCGAGTACGCGCGCGATCCCCGCATGCGCCACAACCTCGGAATTCGGCGGCGTCTGGCCCCCTTGCTGGGCAACGGCCGCCGCCAGATGGAGCTCTTCTACGGCCTGCTCCTGTCGCTGCCGGGCACACCGATCCTGTACTACGGTGACGAGATCGGGATGGGCGACAATATCTACCTCGGGGATCGGGACGGCGTGCGCACCCCGATGCAGTGGAGTGGCGACCGCAATGCCGGCTTTTCCCGGGCCGACTTCGCCCAGCTCTACCTGCCCCCGCTGATGGATCCGCTCTACGGCTACCAGGCCTGCAATGTGGAGCAGCAACAGCGCAGCCCCAGCTCGCTGCTGCAATGGCTGCGCCGCTTCATCCAGGTGCGCCAGGCCCACCCCGTCTTCGGCCGCGGAGCCACCGAGGTGCTGGGGGGGAGCAATCCTTCGGTGTTCGCCTTCCTGCGCCACCTCGGCGACGAGACGATCCTGTGTGTCAACAACCTCTCCCGCTTCCCTCAGCCGGTCGATCTGGATCTCCGCCGCTTCATCGACCGCACCCCGGTGGAGCTGGTGGGCAGGGTCCCCTTCCCGATCGTCGGCGATCGCCCCTACCCGCTCACCCTGGGCCCGCACGGCTTCTACTGGCTCCGCCTGGAGGACACCCCGTGAACCTGCCCCGCGACCTCGCCGGTCTGCATCCCCTCGCCGGCGCGATTCGGGAGCTGCTCCCCCGCCAGCGCTGGTTCGCGGGCGAGCGGAGTCCGCAGCGCGCGGAGCCGGTGGCATGCGTGTGGGTGCGACGAGCGTCGCCGGCGGTGGCGCTCACGGTGTGGGAGGTGGGCGACGCTCAAGGAGCCATCGACCGCTACCACCTTCCACTCGGGTTCCGGTCCCCGGAGCAGCCGCTGCCCCCGGGCGTGGAGGCGCTGCGCCCCGACGAGGGCGCGGGACCTGAGGGCGGGGCATGGGTGGCCTACGAGGGACTCACCGACCCTGAGCTCTCCGCTCACCTGCTGACCTGGATGGACCAACCCGGGGCGGAGAGGTGCCTCGGCGGACGAGTAATCCGCAGGCGAGCGGCCGGGTCCCTGCCGCTGGAGCCGAACCTCGGTCCCCGCCCACTTGAGGGCGACCACTCCAACAGCGGGGTTGTCTTCGGGGATCGGGTGATGCTCAAGGTGTTCCGCCGCCTCTGGCCGGGGATCAACCCCGAGGCGGAGCTGACCACGTGCCTGCTGGCCGCCGGATTCGACCGCGTCCCCCGACCGCTGCTGGCCCTGGAGATGGAGGCGGCGGGAGGCCCCTTCTCGCTGGCGGCGGCCCAGCTCTACCTCCCGCACGGGACCGATGGATTCCAGCTCGCCCTGACCTCGTTGCGCGATCTCTTCGGCGACATCCACTTCGAGGCCGACGGGGCGGTGCCGATGCCGGAGGCCTGCGTCCAAGCCGTCTCCTCCCAGGGTGGGTCCTTCGAGACCGATTCCGCGCGCCTCGGGCTGCTGACGGGGAGGATGCACCGAGCGCTGGCGCAGGCCACCGGGCCGGAGATGGAGGCGGAGCCGATCCGGGACGTCGATCTGGCCCGCTGGGCTGACGAGATCGAGGGCGCGCTGGAGCGCCTGCTCGCTCTGGGCGACGACCGGCTCGAGGCCCTGCGACCGCAGGCCGCCGGGGTGCACGCGGCGGCCGCCCGCCTGCGCCAGCTCTCGCCAGGCGGACGCCGGATCCGACTGCACGGCGACTTCCACCTGGGCCAGCTCCTGCGCGTCGACGACGGGTGGGTCGTCCTCGACTTCGAGGGGCAGCCGGCCCAGTCGATCGCCGAACGGCGCCAGAAGCGTTCTCCGCTCCAGGACGTCGCCGGCATGCTGCGTTCCTTCGACTACGCCGCCGCGGTGGCGGTCCGCCAACAGGCGTCTCCGGACGAGCCGCGCTGGAGCAGCCTCACACCCTATGGGCGGACCTGGGCCGAGCGCAATGGCGAGCGGTTCCTCGCGGGCTACCTCGCCGAGGTGGCCGGCACTGGGCTCCTCCCCGCCGTGCCCGGATCGGTCGACACCCTGCTCACCGCCTTCCAGCTGGGCAAGGCCCTCTACGAGGTCGGCTACGAGCTCGCCCACCGACCCGAGTGGTCCGAGATTCCGCTGGCGGAGATCGCCCGCCTGCGAGCTTGGGGAGACGGCTGAGCATGGCGACGGGCGCGTCGGCACCCACCCCAGACGAGCTCGGCTCCCTGCTCGCGGGCGAGCACGGCGATCCCCATCGTCTCCTCGGTCCCCACGTGGAGGACGGCCGACGCGTGGTCCGAACCCTCCAGCCGGGAGCCGCCCGGGTGCGGGTGCACCTCGGCGGTTCGGTCTGGCCCGCGCATCCCCAAGGTGTCGCCGGTTTGTTTGTCGCCGACTGCGGGCCGGCCTCGGCGGGCTCGGACCGGGAGGCGGTGGACACGATCGAGGTGGAAGGCCCCGACGGCAAGCACCGCCTGATCGCCGACCCCTACCGGTTCGCCCCCCTCCTCGGCCCGCTCGACCTGCACCTCTTCGCCGAGGGACGCCACCGCCGCCTCTACGACCACCTGGGGGCGCACCCACGGGTGGTGGACGGTGTCGAGGGGACGTCGTTCGCGGTGTGGGCCCCCAATGCCCGAGGCGTCCAGCTGGTGGGCGACTTCAACAACTGGGACGGTCGGGGCCACCCGCTGCGCAACCTGCTGGGATCGGGAACCTATGAGCTGTTTCTTCCCGGGGTGGGTCCGGGGGCTCGCTACAAGTTTGCGATCCTGACCCAGCAGGGCCAGTGGCAGCTGAAGGCCGACCCGTTCGCCTTCTCCGCTGAGGCGCCACCTCGCACCGCCAGCATCGTCCACGACACCGGCACCGGACCCGCCGGGTCGGCCTGGCGCGACCAGACCTGGATCCAAGCACGCGGGGCCGGGGACCTGATCCGCCGCCCGCTCAGCATCTACGAGGTGCATCTGGGCTCGTGGCGGCGGTCGCTCGGGGAACCGGGCCAGCCGCTCTCCTATCGGGAACTGGCTGAGCAGCTCGCCGACTACGTCGAGCTGATGGGATTCACCCACGTCGAGCTGCTTCCCGTGGCCGAGCACCCGCTGACCCAATCCTGGGGCTACCAGGTGACCGGGTACTACGCGCCCACCGCCCGCTACGGCGGTCCGGACGACTTCCGCGCCCTGGTCGACATCCTCCATCGGCGCGGGATCGGGGTGATCGTCGATTGGGTGCCGGCGCACTTCCCGCGCGATGCCTTCGCCCTGGCCCAGTTCGATGGCACAGCCCTCTACGAGCACGCGGATCCTCGCCAGGGCAGCCACCCTGACTGGGGCACGCTGATCTTCAATTACGGCCGCAACGAGGTGCGCAATTTCCTGGTGGCCAACGCGCTGTTCTGGTTTGACGTCTACCACGTCGATGGTCTGCGGGTGGACGCGGTGGCCTCGATGCTCTATCTCGACTACAGCCGTTCGGCGGGAGACTGGATCCCCAATCGCTACGGTGGTCGCGAGAACCTCGACGCCATTGCCTTTCTCCAGGATCTCAACATCGCGGTACACGGCGAGCATCCCGGGGCGCTCTTGGTGGCCGAGGAGTCGACCGCCTGGCCCGGGGTGAGCCGGCCCACCCACCTTGGCGGCCTGGGATTCGGCTTCAAGTGGAACATGGGGTGGATGCACGACACCCTCGACTACTTCCAGCGAGACCCGGTGCATCGCCGCTTCCACCACCACCAGCTGACCTTCGGGCTGCTCTATGCCTGGACCGAGAATTTCGTCCTGCCCCTCTCCCACGACGAGGTGGTGCATGGCAAGCGCTCCCTGGTCGGCAAGATGCCCGGGGATCGCTGGCAGCAGTTCGCCAACCTGCGGGCCCTGCTCGCGCACATGTGGGCGCACCCGGGCAAGCAGCTCCTCTTCATGGGCGGCGAGTTCGGCCAGCAGCGGGAGTGGGACGTCGAGCGCAGCCTCGACTGGCACCTGCTCGACCAGCCCGAGCATCGCGGGGTCCAGACCCTGGTCCACGACCTCAATGCCGCCTATCGCGCCAGCCCCAGCTTGTGGATGCGCGACCACGAGCCGCAGGGGTTCCGCTGGATCGACGCCAGTGATGCCGACGCCGATGTGGTCGCCTACGCGCGCTTCGGCCGGCCCCAGGACCCGCCGCTGGTCTGCATCGGAAACTTTTCCCCAGTACCCCGGCTCGGGTACCGGCTGGGGCTCCCGGTCCCAGGGCCTTGGACGGAGCGGATGAACACCGACAGCCGCCACTACGGCGGCAGCGACGTCGGCAATCTGGGCCGGGTCACAACGGAGCCGGTGCCCTGCCATGGCTTCCCGCAGTCGGCGCTGCTCAGCCTGCCGCCGCTCGCCACGGTCTGGCTGATGCCCGACCCTGAGCCCGACGCCCGCTAGTCGATCCGAGCCGGCCGGACTAGCTCAGACCCAGGTGTTGCCCAGCAGCTCCACCTGCGCGCTCGCCGAGCCGCGGCACACGCGCTGAAGCGCGGCTGCGATCGGAGGGTGAATCTCCGCCGACTCCAGATCGCTGACCAGCCACCACTTTGCCTCCAGCACCACCGGATCCCGACGCGGGCGCTGCAACCAGCCGGTGATGCGAGCGTGGAAGCAGCAGTGCACGATGTGACGGCTTCCAGCCGGGGAAATCGACTCGCACAGGATGGCGAGCCCGCCTGGGGCGACCCGGAGGCCGACCTCCTCCTCGACCTCGCGGCACAGCGCGGCGGACAGCGTCTCGCCCCACTCCACCCCCCCTCCGGGCAGCAGCCAGTGCTCTCCGTCGGCGCCCCGCTGTCGAACCAAAAGGAGTGTCCCTCCGCGACGCACGAGCGCGGCGACACGCAGACGAGGCTCGGCCATTCTGCCGACCAGGATAGCCGGGGCACGTGGGGGCGCAGCGCTAGGACGCGCTCCCGGCCCCAAACAGGGCTGGCTCCCGGTCGAATCGATAGGTGGCCCACCTGAGGCAGGTGACCCGGCCACCGGCGTCGCGCTCGACCTCGAGACGCTCACCCCGCTCGGGGCCGGAGACGGTCCTCCAGACGTCGGGCTCCACCTGCTGGAACACCGAGGTCTGCTCCTCGGCCGCTCCTGCCGGACGCGCCTCCAGTCGGCCACCGCGATGGGCGAAGTTAACCTCGGTTCCCTCCGACCACCAGGCGCCGATGACCCCCGCCATCTCAGCCGGGAGGGTGGCCCACGGGCGCCATGGGGTGGAGGGTGCCGGGCACAGGTCGAGCGCGAGCTCGATCAGGTCCAGCCCGATCTCCCCGATCTCACCTCCGGAAGTGGCATTGACCAGCACCGCCGCCGCGCGGGGCTCGGCGCGGGACACCACCAGGGCCGCGCGGTGACCCGGCATCCCGCCGAGGTGGCCAGCGAAGAAGCGGTCGCCGCGGCGCCAGAGCATCACTCCGAGGCCCCACCCGGTTGTCCACCGGTCGGGATCGCTCATGATCCGCAGTCGGAGCATTTCCTCGGCCGTCGCCGGTCGCAGCACCCGGGGGTCGGGACTCGCGAGAAACAGGCCCCAGCGACAGAGGTCTTCAGTGGTGCTCCAGAGCTGACCCGCGGCCGCCAGACCATTGAGGTCCAGGGCCGCCTCCACCTGGACCGTGTCGGTTCGGGGATCCACGAGGTACCCCGTGGCCTGGGGGGCTCGTGGGTGCCAGCCGGTGCGGCTGAGACCGAGCGGGACCAGGATCTCCTCTTCCACCACCTTGGTGTAGGGCCGTCCCGACACCCGGGCAACCACCTCACCGAGAAGCGCGAACCCTAAATTGGAGTAGTGCCAATGCTCGTCCGGCTCCAGCACCCGCTCCGCGCCGGAGGCCGCGGCCAAGAACTCCGCGGTGCTCGGCATTTGCTCCCGCTCCCAGACTCGTCCCGGAGGTTCGCGCTGAAGCCCGGATGCGTGAGTGAGGAGATGTCGGAGCGTAACCGGCCATCCGCCCAGCTCGGGCAGGTGGAGCGACAGTGCATCATCGAGGCCCAGCCGCCCCGCGTCTCGAAGCCGGAGCACCGCCACCGCGGTGAATGTCTTCGTGATGGAGCCCACCCGGAACTGGGTGTCGGCAGTCGCGAGGCGCTCGGACGCCACGTCCGCATAGCCGACGGCTCCGCTCCACAGCGGCCCCTCCGGTCCGGCCACCGACGCCGACACCCCGGGAAGTCGGTGACGTGCCTGCACCCGCCCCAGCTGGCGGGCCGCACGCGCCGCGAGCTCGAGTGAGGACGAGGGCGGAGCTGGCGCGGGGACGGAGTTCACAGCACGAGCCTAGCGCGCCCGCCCACTCCCCTGCCGGCCCCGATCAGATCGCGGGCAGGAGCAGTCGCACTCCGGGCTGGATGACAGTGCCATGGACGCGATTGGCGCGCTCGAGAAGCGGAATCACCACGCGTGGGTCACTTCCCGGATAGCGCTGCACCGCGATCGACCAGAGGGTCTCACCGGGACGAACCGTCAGCGCTCCGATGTTGCCAGCGGGCGCACCCCACGCGACCGGCATTAGGAGCCCATAGATGAGGAGGATAAGCAGGCCGGCACGCCGAAGCACCCGCCGATGCCGCCGCCAGGAATTTGCCGGTCGCCGCAGGCGCGCCCGACTGCGGATGCGGGCCGGCGGGCGATCGGGTCCGTATTCGACCCCCATCACTCCATCTCCTACGCGAACGAACATCTGTACCTCGCATCGTAGCGAACCGATGTTCTTCTGTCAAGGAGCGGACGGGATAGGAGATAGAGGGCCGAGGCAGGCCCGCCGGGCGTGACAGGGCGGACCTGACCCAGGCTCCTAGGGATCGCCCAGACTGAGCGAGGAAGTGCTGCGTACGCCCATCCTTCCGTCAGGATGAAGATGTCTTGACATGATCAAGCATCCTGGGCTCGCGGACGAGCACGGTTGGGTCCGGTGCGTGAAGGGGCGGTGAGCGATCCAACCGGACGGGCAGGAGCTAGGTGGACAGTCCATTGAACCGCCCGGCTTGACGCGTCGCACAGGTCGCTGGCTGGCCCGACGCCGGCGAACGGAGACGGTCCCAGGCGGGGATGTGTGGGGCCGAGGTAGCAGCCGGTCGCTCTCGCCGGGGCGTGCGGCCCAGAGGCAGAGACATCCGAGGAAGGGGGGCCGCCCGGCGCCGGCTCATCGATGACGGGGTCCGTGGCGATCCGTGCGCCGGGCCAGCACCGCTCCGCCCGAGTCGACGATTGCCCGGAGGCAGCGCGCGGCCGACGGGGCCTGCTCGGGACAGCAGCCACGATGCCCCGAGCGCGCGAGCATCGCACCGGGACAGCGCTCAGCCGGCGGTCTCGGCCAGGCAGGGGGTGGCCCCTGACTCCAGCGTCCACTCCAGCGGCCGCCACACCACCGGGTGGAACTCGAGCGGCCGCCCTCGCCCTACCCCGTATACCTCCAGGCCGGCGGTCGCGAACGCGTCGACGTCGAGCAGGCCGACCGCGTCCAGCACCATCTCGCCCCGCATCACCTGGCGGAGTCGATGGGGGTCGAGCGATGCATACAGCGGCCATCCGGTCGCGACCACCACCGCGTCCGCGTCCCGAGCGGCCTCGTATGGGTTGTCGACCTGATCACCCCGGAACCGGCTGACACGGGCCATGGGGTCGTGCGCGCAGACGGTCGCCCCGGCGTCGGTCAGCCGCGCCGCCAGGGCCACCGCGGGCGAGTGCCGGAAGTCGTCGGTGCCGGGCTTGAAGGCGAGCCCGAGGAGCCCGACGCGCGCCCCGGCCAGCCCACCCAGGGGGACCTCCAGCTTGGCCACGATGCGGTCCAGGGCATCGCGATTGGCCGCCATCGCGGCCTGCGCCAGACGTGCCGGCCGGCCCACGGACGCCGCCACCGCGATCAGACCAGCTAGGTCCTTGGGCAGGCACGAGCCCCCGAAGCCGGGTCCGGGTCGCAGGAATTCCCCGCCGATGCGGACGTCGAGCCCGATTCCCCCGAGCACCTGGGCGGCGTCGGCTCCGAGCGCCTCGCACAGGCTCGCCACCTCATTCGCGTACGAGATTTTGACCGCGAGGAAGCTGTTGGCCGCGTACTTCACGAGCTCCGCGCTGCGGCGGTCGCAGACCACCACGGGCCACGACCGAGGGTAGAGCCGGATCACCATCTGGGCGAGCTCGGGGTTGTCCACCCCCACCACGATCCGGTCCGCATGGAAGAAGTCGAAGACCGCCTGACCTTCTCGCAGGAACTCGGGGTTCGACGCGACCTGCACCGCGATGTCCCCGCGTTCTCCGGCCGCGAGCAGTTCCAGTGCCTCGCACGAGCCCGGCGGCACTGTGCTCTTCACCACCAGCACCAGGTCTCCGCTGGCGGCCCGGGCGGCCTGCCGGGCAGCCCGGGCAATCTGGCGCAGATCTGGGTCGCCGTCGGCCCGCGGGGGGGTGCCGACGCATAGCAGGACCACCTCCGAGCCCGGCATCGCGTCGGCGATGTCGTCGGTGAAGGTGAGTCGGCCCCCGGCGACGTGAGTCGCGATCAGGTCGCGCAGGCCCTCTTCCACGATCGGCATCCCCCCCTTGCGCAGCACCGCCAGCCGCACCGGGTCGGTCTCGACGCAGCCCACCTCGTGCCCGAGTTCGGCCAGACAGGCGGCGGCCGTCAACCCGACATAGCCGGCGCCGACGACGCAGACGCGCAAAGGCCGCTCGACGCGATCGGCTGCCCGGCCGGCGAGAATAGGCGTGCTCATTCCAGATCTCCCGATGGGTCGCGGCTAGAGGATCGCCGGGTCGGCGGGTCGGTGGCGGCGGCCACCATAGTGGGCGCCCCCGTTTGCAGCGTCTGGAGACGCCAGTAGGTCCGGCGGGCGCGGACCAGCTCAGCATGGGTCCCGAGTTCCTTGATTCGACCGGCCTCGAGGACTGCGATGGCGTCCGACATACGCAGGCCGGCCAACTGATGGCTGACCGTGATGGTCGTACGTCGGTCGGCGAGGCGGTCCATCGCGTGCTGGAGCACACCCTCGAGCTGGGCGTCCATCCCGGTCGTGGGCTCGTCCAGCAGCACCACCGGGGCGTCCCGGGCCATGGCCCGCGCCACCGCCACGCACTGACGCTGGCCCCCCGACAGGGTCTCACCCCGCTCTGCGACCACGGTCTCGTAGCCGTCCCGGAGGGCGGCGATCACGTCGTTCACCCCCGCCGCCCGTGCTGCCGTCACCGCCGCCGCCCGTTCCCGGGAATGACTTCCATAGAGGATGTTCTCCCAGATGCTGGTGCCGAACAGGTGGGGGTCCTGGGGCACGAGCGCGATCTGGCGGCGCAGATCCGCCAGCGACAGCTGGCGCACATCGATCCCGTCCAGACGCAGGCTGCCGCGGATGGGGTCGATGAAGCGCGGGATCAGGCGGAGCAACGTGCTCTTGCCTGATCCAGTCGCGCCGACCAGCGCCTGACGGGTGCCCGCCGCGACCTCGAGGTCGATGCCACAAAGAACCGGTGCCTGACCCGGATACGCGAAGATGACGTCGTGGAAGCTGACCGCGCCGCGGGCGCGTGCCAGCCGGCGGGGATGCTCGGCTTCCGCCACGGTCTCATCGGTGCGCAGGATCTCGGCTACGCGCTCTCCCGCCGCCTGAGCCCGTCCGACCACTCCCGCGAGCTTGGCCAGTTGCCGCATCGGGCTGTACATCCCCCGCAGGTAGGCCATGAACACCAGCAGGTCGCCGGCGGTGAGGTTGCCCTGAAGGACCGCCTGGACCCCGAAGTAGAGCACGAGGACGGTGGAGACGGTCATCGCCGCCGTCACCAGCGGCGTGAACTCCGACTGCCACACGATCGCCTGGCGATTCGCCTCCAGGCCCCGACGGGTGGCGGCGGCATAGCGCGTGGCCTCGGTCGCCTCGGTGCCCGACACCTGCACCACTGTGATCGCGGTGAGCACCTCCTGTGCCACCGCACTCGCCTCGCCGTCGGCTCGACGAGCCTGTCGCTGCACCCCCCTAATCCGGTCCAGATAGTGGCGCGCCACCCAGAACAGCCCGGGGGCCATCGCGACGGCCAGCAGCGTGTAGCGCCAGTTGACCGCCAGCATGATGCCCACCATCCCGAGCAGGGTCAGGCCATTGCGGGAGAGAGTGGGGACGGCCGTGACCATGGCGCTCTGGATCGCCTGGATGTCGCCGCCCAGGCGGGCCATCAGGTCACCGGTCCGGCGCCGATGGTGGAATCCCAGGCTCTGCGCCTCGATGTGCCGGAACAGCCGCAGACGCAGATCGATCACCACTCGCTGGCCCGCGGTCGCCACCAACCGATTGGCCACGTAGTCGGACACGCCCAGCCCGACCGCGATCACAAGCATCGCTCCGACCATCGCCGCAAGCAGGCCGATGCGGCCCTGCGGCAGCCACCCGAGCCAGGCGGGGAGCGGCTTGCGGGCCAGCACGCTGTCGAAGATGAACTTGAGCGGCCAGGGCGCGGCCCACTGCATGGCGGCGGCGGCCACGCTCGCTCCCAGCCCGATGCCGAGCATGGCTCGGACCGGTCGGAGATGAGGGAGGAACAGGCGGATCATTCCGGCACCGTCGAGTGGTCGCCTCGCACCGGCTCGGCGGAGGCAAGGATTCGAGCCGCCACGCGATCCCAGCCGTGGGCACGCCGAGCTCGGCGTGCCGCGCGCCGGCCGAGCCGGTCGGCCTCGTCCGGGTCGTCGAGCAGCCGGGCCAGGGCGCGCGCCAGCTCGCCGGGATCGCCTGGCGTCACCAGTACGCCGGCACCTGACAGCATTCTCTCGATGGGCGCAAACCGGGAGGCCACCACCGGGCGCCCCGCCGCCATCGCCTCGACCACCTTGAGTGGAGAGAAGTAGAAGTCCGGGCCGGGACGGTACGGCGCGACGGCGATGTCGAGGGCAGCGAGGTGGGCGGGTACCCGTTCGGGAGCCACCGCCCCGGTGAAGATCACCCGGCCGGCGAGGGGACCGATGGTGGCGTGACGCTCCAGCTCGAGGCGGCCGGGGCCCTCGCCGACGACGAGGACACGCAGCCGCGGCCTCCCGATGGCCAGCTCGGCCGCCGCCTCGAGCAGGATCTCGACCCCGTGCCATGGCTTCAGGCTGCCGATGAAGCCGACCACCTCAGCGTCCAGGAGGCCCAGGTTGCGCCGGATCACCCGTGCCGCAGCCCGTTGGCCCGGCGCGGCGAAGCGGGGGCCGTCGACCCCGTTGGGCACCACTTCGACGGTCGCGGCCCCGCGCCCCTGGGCCCACGCCGCCAGCGGCTCGGAGACCGCCAGCACCTTGGCCCCCACCAGCGCGGCCCGCTCCGCCCGGTCGGCGACATCGGTGGCGA
>Ga0307372_10004904_pt1 | contig 20385 bp, 24 predicted proteins | sample OX1MG_FD_202533 | JGI IMG/M metagenome (GOLD analysis project Ga0307372, IMG submission 202533) | Soil microbial communities from Risofladan, Vaasa, Finland - OX-1 | ecosystem: Environmental > Terrestrial > Soil > Coastal area > Acid sulfate soil | place: Finland: Risofladan, Vaasa | collected...
TCGAGGGCGGCCCAGTCATTGAGTACTTTTCACAACTGGCAAGCTCTGAAAAAAACAGAGTGATGTTCGTTTCCTACCAAGTTCAGGGAACAATGGGTAGGAGAGTACTCGACGGATCGCATCAGGTAAGCCTGCTCGGTGAAGGCGGCAAGATCAGAGTGATCGACGTCAACTGCCAGGTCAACAGGATCGAGGGACTATCAGGGCACAGTGATTACAACCAGATTGTACGCTACATACAAAAGGTCAGACCGAAATTGCAACAAATTTTCGTGAATCACGGAGAGAAAAGAAAATGCGAAAGTCTTGCGTACAATCTTTCGAGAATGTTCAAGCTTCCGGTATATCATCCGCAGGTCGAAGAAGCGATAAAGATCCACTAAGCTTCGCTAGATTTTTCGCCGCGCCAGATTTTAACACCGGGCGGAGCTATGACGATCCGTTCCTCTCCCAAGCGAGCAATGTCTCCTCCAAACGAAAGCGTAAAGTCAGTCAACTGTTCAATGGTAGATTTTAGCTCCTCGACGCTTTTCTGAGCAAGCGGCGTGATCTTCAAGATGACGATCGTCCTATTTTTGACATCTTCTTTGATCTGGGCGATCTCGCTTGAATCTTTCAGGGGAAAGGCCTTTAGGAGTATTTGCGGAACCGCCTCTACTTTCTGGCCGCCAGCGACGCTAGAACTCAAGAGGACTAAACCTTCCCAATCATAGCCTTGAGTTGCCTCATTAAAAACCGTTTTTAATGCTTAAGGCTTCAATTCCTTCAACATGTCCCAGAATTTATCCCCAACGTAGTGCAGGTTTGTTATGACTGCACCTTTTGTTGCCGATTCCATCTCTGGTTTGGACAGGGTGACCCTCCCAACCGCGATGGGTTTCCCATACTTCTGTTCCTTGATTACCACAATGTCTTGAGCTTGAAAATCTCCCTCGATTTTGACAATCCCTGGACGCATAATGTTCGCGCCGTTGCACACAAATTTAATCGCACCGCTGTCAACCGTAATCACAGGGCGATCTGTGATCAAATATTCGTCCTTCAATAGCGGAAAATAAGCCGGTGGGTCCTTCTTCTTACCAAGGTAGAGTTTCTCTTCCTCATCGAAGACAATCGAATAGTTGGGGTCGTCCGATTCTGCGATCTTCAAGTCATGAGATTTGATTGGGTGTCCGCTGGTGATTTTGCCTAGACTCTCAATAAGTTCGTCACGAGCCGTCTTCGAAAGGTTGTAAACTCTCAATTAGGTCAGCTTTTTATCAGGAATCTTTTCAGCATCAAACAACGCTTAATAAGACTTAATGGAAAGAGCTAGATAGGCAGAAAGCCCAACGAGACTGAGACAATGTCCCAAGATATGGCAGTAAAGGTACTGGACGAGAGCCTCGGTAAAATTGTCCTGATCAAGCTGAAAGGCGGGAAAGTTATCAGGGGAAATTTGCAGGGATTTGATCAGCACATGAACCTGGTGCTCGAATCATCCGAGGAAGTTGCTGACGATGGGAAGACAACCTCGCTTGGCATGATTGTCGTGAGGGGAGACAACGTGGTAATAATCTCCCCACCCCCAAAGAACTAGAACGAACAATGAAACTAAAGTGAATTGAATTATGAGAGGAACTTCATCAATGGGAAAGATGGGTCGCAAGAAGACCCATATGAGATGCAGACGATGTGGACACCATTCATACCACCTTCGGTACAAGAGATGTTCCTACTGCGGATTCGGATCAACAACGAAATTACGATCCTACTCTTGGATGACGCGCTATCGTGGCTAGATAGTACACGTCAAATGGAGTAGAGTTCTTGTCCTCGGTCGAAGTTGCAATATCGGTCGGAAGCGCAGCGGCAGGAGTTGCTGCCGGCTCACTAGCTGTTTATTTTGGGTCGAGAAAGAAAACAACGGTCGTTGACTCTGAAAAATCTCCTGATGAGGGATCAGCCAGCAACAAAAGATTCCAAAATACTACCTTGATTCCTAGGGATCAAGTGGAGAAGAGTAAGCGCGATTTGCGAACACTCCTTTTGGAAAAGGAGCTTGTTTCGGCTGCCCTAACTCGCCTCTACGAGGCTGAAGTGGCGAAAGAAATTACTAGGGACGAGCGAGAAATTCTTGGAGCGAAATACAAAACCGAGCTGAAATCACTAGACGATAAGATATCAAAGATCGACGCTTTCATTCAGATTGGAGATCTCGAAACGCTTCGAAATCAATTGCTCCAGCTCGTGAACCAAAAAATGGAAGCTATCGAAAAGAGAATCGAGAATACAAAGCGCGTTGCAGAGCCCTTGATTGCTGAAATGCTTAACAAAACACCAATGGTCAAACCGGTTTCCAGGCTTGGAGACGAAAGGTCACGGGTTCCTGATATTTCAGATCTCTTGGAAAGACCTCAGACAATTACCCCAGCTATGACTCAAATGGAGCAACAGCCACTTCTTTCAATTCATAACGCTGGAATATCAACTGACGTGACAGATCAAAACTTCGCAAGCAAGAAATCTGGAGCCAAAGTAGAAGAGCTTCAAAAGGAGCTGCTGGAAGCACTTGATAGATTAGAGAAGCTAGATGTTGAAAGCTAGCACGAACCTTGGCGCTTTTGAAACTTTAAAGAACTCGATCTGAAAGCCGCTGCCGATGAGCTAGCGTGGTAGTAGCCTATCCTTCCGCGGATGCAATTATAGAGTTAAACAGAAGGGCAATCGAAACAATAAAAGTGAAGAAAGCAGATAGGCACAGAGTTCTTTCACGCGGTAGAATAGACATCGTCCTGAAGGAAACAGAGGCATGCGACGGAGACACTTACGACATGGCCGAGACCCTCCTCAAAGGCCTGGTTGAGATGCCCCATTCGTTTGATAGCGCAAATCGCAGAACCGCTTTTTTGGCTGCAATGAGTTTCCTTGAAATGAATGGCGAGACAGCTTTAGTAAAGCCTGATCCTAGGGTGCTACTCGGTATTCGACAACATTTTTATTCAGATTCAGAGATAAAGGAGTGGCTGAAGGGTAATGCAATCCGTCCATTTGAACGATAATGACAAGGAGTTTCTGGAAATAGCGGATCGCATTATGAAGGAAGAAAGGGACTTCCTAGAAGAGATTGGAAGACTCTGATTTTTCCTGTTAGATCTGAAATCATAATTTGTCATTCAATTATGTTATCTAATGCCGTTTTCTAGTTCGAGATGTTGATACCTAACTTTGCCGTCAAATCTTGACTCCGCTTTTGAAGCGATGGCGAAAAGCGCCGCTCATGATCTCGTGAAAAGCTCCGACGTCTTAGGACTGGGTAGTGGTTCTGCGGTTGCGTGGTTTGCAAAGGCTCTGGGTCAGCGGGTAAAGAAAGAGTCGCTCAAAATTTCGGTAATACCTTCATCAATGCAGTCGTGGATTCTGGCTAAAGAAAACGGGTTGAACCTCGTAAACGACTCTGCTCACTGTCCTGCTATTGTAGATGTTGCGGTGGACGGTGCAGATCAAATATCTCTCGCAACAAGGTCCATGATAAAGGGTGGCGGCGGCGCACTGCTCAAGGAGAAAATCATCATCTCCTCCGCGAAAGAATGCTACATCCTGGCCGACGAATCCAAATACGTGAAGATACTGAACAGGTCGGTGCCCGTGGAAGTTACGCAATTCGCTGCACTGTCGGTCGAGCAAAAGATGAAGAAACTTCTGAGCGCGGAACCGATCTTGAGGAAATTGGACAAGGGTTATCCATTCTTCACAGAATCGGGAAACGTAATATTGGACTGCAGCTTTAAGGAAGATATTACTGATCCAGTGAAACTAGAGGCAAAGATCAAGGCTATACCGGGTTTGGTTGAGGCCGGAATCTTCAACAATGAAGTGGAAAAGTTCTACAAAGTAAATCAGAACGGAACTTTTGAGACTCTGTGACCGAAACTGACTTTGTGCCTTGAAGTGTAAGAATGCATCAGACCGTTCGTAATTTCGCCAGCAATCTTTAGCATCGTCGGCTTGTCGGTCATCAAAGTCCTTTCCTCTCCTTTTTCTAAACCCGCGCATTTTGCCGAAAGATCCGAATTCTTGATCTCCTCCAGAGCTGCTCGCCATGAATAGGGCTCCTTTGCAAGCGCCAAGTGATGACCATCTTTCCACGAGTAGAGCATTGAATGCGTCGAGAAATTGGAATCTTTGAGCAAGATTAGAATCAATTTTTCAAGAGCCTCCCAGGTCTCAAGTGCACGCCAGTTGGACAGTGCTAGTCCCGATTCGTCGTCGCAGCACAACGCGTAGTCTAGTCCGGTCATCTAGTTCACATCTTCAGTGGATTTATTTCAAGAAGAATGGTGAACCGAGCTGTGGAATACTGATCTAATACGATGAACGACTTTCATCGTGCGCAGTATTTCGACGACTGTGGGCTGCGTTCCTCATTCGAATGAAACGTACGACGACGGGCAGAAGGAAGATTACCAGTAGCCCCTCAAACAAGTCAAAGAAAATGGAGACAACAATTGCAATCACCGCGATCCCAATGATCGCTGCAGTGATGGTCCTCTGCTCGCTCTGGTCTTGAGTTATTGGCCCCTGCTTGAAAGGGTTCCCACTTCGCGAGTAACCCTCCTTGGCCTTGTACGACTTGTAGTAGTCTTGAGTTTCAAAACGCGGTTTGCCGCTCTGTTGTTTTACTAGAACAAAGGCCAAAATAATCACGACAGCGATTATTGCGAATATACCAGTGATCACTGGAGTTATCAAGTCGGCCATCTCTAAACACGCGATTATGACAATGGCCAATACCACGTAAAAGTATTTCCGGCGTTTTCCCAATCTGCGCTAGTTCCAAATGAGCCTATGCATGTTCATCGTGCTGAAATCGAAAACTAGTTTCTCTCTCAAATCGAATGGCATAGTCTGCAAAGGTTATTGCAGAAACATTTTCGGATCCTTGTGAACTAGCTATTGCGCTGCTTGGACGCTTCACTCTACAATTTTTGAATCCGATAACCCGCACTGGATGCACCTATAGGTCACGCTGTTGGATCTTCTCGCGGTCTCTATCATCTTGTCTCCGCAGCAGGGACAAGTAAGAGATTTGATCTCGCTCAAGATCAATCAGATTCTCTAGGAAAAACGCTTGAATAAAAAGAAAGTAGAGGAGATTTCCTCTACTTAGTCTAGCTCGGGTCTAACCTATCGGACTCATTCCGGGGTTATCGATCGGAGTTTGTCTTCTGACGAGGTCCATCTTCGAGTACGGTTTGACCTTGCTCAGAGCCTCGTTGAACTGCTTCTCCGTCACCACAAGCTCCTTGAGCTTCGCATTGACGACGTCGCTTCCCTTGTACTTGTCAATGTACTCTCTTATTGCGAGCATTGAGGCTGTGTCTGCGACTGCTTGGATATCCGCTCCGCTGTAGCCTTCGGTTCTCTTTGCTAGCTCGTCTACGCTGATGTCCTTTGCTAGAGGTCTGTCCTTGAGGTGGATCTTGAGAATCTCCTTTCTTGCCTCGAGATCGGGTACGCCGACGTACATCATCTTGTCAAAGCGACCTGGTCTCAAGAGTGCTTGGTCGATCATGTCCGGTCTGTTTGTGGCGCCGATTATCACGACGTCTCTTAGCTCTTCAAGACCGTCCAGTTCAGTTAGAATCTGGCTGAGCACCCTCTCTGTGACTTGGCTATCTCCCACCGAACCTCCTCTAGTTGGAACAAGAGAATCTAGCTCGTCCATGAAGATGATGCACGGAGCAGCTTGTCTTGCCTTGTGGAATATCTCCCTGACTCCGCGCTCGGATTCTCCCACCCACTTTGAAAGAAGCTCTGGGCCCTTCACGCTGATGAAGTTGGCTTCACTTTCACTCGCGACAGCCTTTGCGAGCAGAGTTTTTCCGGTACCTGGTGGTCCGTATAGCAGGATTCCCTTTGGCGGACGCGTCTTTGCGTAATCAAAGACGTCCCTGTACTTTAGCGGCCATTCGACTGCCTCCTGCAGGTCTCTTTTCACGAGGCTCAATCCGCCTACGTCAGTCCACCTGATGTTGGGTATTTCCACTAGGACTTCTCGCATTGCGGAAGGCTCCACTTCCGTTAGGGCGTCCTGGAAATCGCTCATTTTCACTATGATCTTGTTCAAGATTTCAGCAGGAATCGATTTCTTTTCGAGATCTATCGAAGGAAGCACCCGTCTGAGGGAACGCATAGCAGCTTCTTTCGCAAGCGCTTGCAGGTCTGCTCCCACGAATCCATGAGACGAAGAAGCTAATTTCTGGAGATCCACGTCCTCTGCAAGTGGCATACCGCGAGTGTGAATCTGCAGTACTTCTAATCTGCCCTTCTGGTCGGGAACTCCGATTTCTATCTCTCTGTCAAACCTTCCAGGTCTTCGGAGCGCTGGATCAAGAGCATTTGGTCTGTTAGTCGCTGCGATGACAACAACCTTACCTCTAGATTCCATGCCATCCATTAGGGCAAGTAGCTGAGCTACAACTCTCTTTTCGACTTCGCCTGTCACTTCCTCTCTCTTCGGAGCGATGCTATCGATTTCGTCAATGAAGATTATGCTCGGAGCATTTTTCTCTGCTTCTTCGAAAATCTGTCGAAGCCTTTCCTCGCTCTCGCCGTAATACTTGCCCATGATTTCTGGACCAGTAATGCTGATGAAGTGAGCATTCGTTTCGTTTGCGACTGCCTTTGCAAGAAGTGTCTTTCCAGTGCCTGGAGGACCATGTAGCAGGACTCCTTTTGGAGCTTCGATGCCCAACCGCTCGAAGAGCTCTGGATGCTTCATCGGAAGCTCGATCATTTCGCGTACCTTCACGACCTCTCCGCGCAGGCCTCCAATATCCTCGTAAGTTACTCTTGGCAGGTTTCGCTGGGGTTTCGCGACCTCTTCGCTGATGACGATCTGGGTACCCTCGTTTACTATTACGGCTGGTGCGTCTGGATGGATCTTAGTTACGATGAGATCAATTCTGCGGTTCATGACGTTGATCGCAATTTCGTCTCCCTTGCCCACTACGCGACCATCGAGTAATTGACCCAGGTATTCTTCTCCCCCGGTGATCCTCAGTGCTTCTGTCGGGGCAAGCGTTACCTCTTCTGCGTACGCGGCTTCGATGCGTTTCACTATGACCTTGTCGTCGATTCCTACGCCAGCATTGTTTCTGGTGCTTCCGTCTATCCGGATTATACCGCGACCAGTGTCAGAAGATTGGGCTGGCCAAAGTAATGCGAATGTTTTCTTCCTTCCTTGGATTTCGATTACGTCTCCAGTCGCAAATCCCATCTTGGAAATTATTTCAGAATCTACTCTAGCGATTCCTCTACCTACGTCTCTAGTCTGTGCTTCTGCAACTCTTAATTCAATTTCATTATCTTTTTGTTTTGGCATATTATTTTACCTCCATTTTTATTAACGTAAATTGTCCCCAAAAAAAGCGGGGAATGGTGGATCTAATCCACCTTAATGCTGACGCCTTTCGGCTTTGGCGGTGACTTTAGCTTCAGCTTGACTTCGAGTATCCCGTTGTTGTAGGAAGCTTTGGTCGAGCTTGCATCTACAGGTGCGCTGAGCGGTACTTGAGTGTCGTACTTGCGCTCGCCGTTTTGCGCCTTGATGCTGAGTGCGTTGTCAATCACTTTTAGCTGGATGTCCTCTTTTTGGACGCCCGGCATCTCTGCTACCACCTTTAAGATACTCTCCTTCTCATCTATCAGAGTCTCAACGAATGGCTCTCTCGAACCTAGTTCTAAGATCCCTTGCTTTGTAGGCCGCACATTTCCAAACTCCCTCACCTGGGGTTTGCCGTCCGGACCCACGGTCATCTGATAGCCGTAATAGACGGTATTTGGGTTCTGCATGTTCACTTCGGCTGCTTTGAGCATGCCGTTGATCAACTGGTCTACGTCCTGAAAGCCGATCCCGAACCCGAAAGAAAACGGGTCAAAGGAGGCGGCTGGATCGTAGTCACTAGCGTCGGACTTTTTCCTGTTTGTGTATCTCCAACTCATGCTTGTTCACCTTTACGTTAGTAACCATAAGAGAGTAACTACCTGCTTAAAAACATTCTGAAAGTAGCAATGACAATAGTACGGCTCGCGCTTAGACGAAGTCTAGCAGCGACGTTTCCTGTCTTTCATTACGATTGAATAAACTATATCGATGTCGTCACCCTTCCACGCACCCGCGAACCGGAGCAGTGACCCTTCCTTTCTTTCAACCGAAATTCTCAGAACAACATCCGAGAAGGATTCGCCCGACCTCTTGAGCTTCTTGAGCGTCCCATACGCTTTCTCGGACAGCGAGATGACCTTCGCCATTTGCTTATGCTTATGTTCATGCGCAGATATATGAATTGACAGTTTCTGCGTGTTCGGATGAGGAGAAGTTCCATCAGAGTGCGGCCCTGGAGCCTGATTTCTGGAAAGGAACCAATCTTAAATGATTGGAAGCGTACAATGTGAACAAGGTCTACAAAATGTCAGAGACCATCAGAGTATCGACAAGGACAAAGGAGGCACTTCTCAGAATTGCTGCGAAACTACAAGGAGAAACGGGACGACACGTCGACTATGACGAAACAATAAACCACTTGTTGAAACTTGAGAACAAGAATCCTGATGCATTTATGAAATTCGTCGGTTCAGCCAAAGGCGTGAAAAGTGCTGACTCTTTGTTGAACGCGCTTGCAAAAGAGAGGACATTGGATGAGCTCAAAGCTAAACGGAAGTATGGTGTTTGATACCAGCGTTCTTGTTTCGATTGCTGTTGACTCACCAATATTCAAGGCAATTCAGGGCAGCATTTCGAACGAAAGGATTAAGCCTCTAACTGCTCATCATAACGAAAACATCATCACCTTTGCGAACGAAATCTGTACTGATCTTTCATAGTTCGTGGGTAGAAACCCCACAGATGATCAAGAGCGTGGCCGCCCCGAAGATTAAACGAAATTGATAAGATTGGATCAATTTGACTCTGATCCATGCCACTTTCCACCGGATTAAAGAATCAGAGGATACTCGTGACTGCGGCAAGCCAGGGAATCGGCTTTGGAGTAGCCAGAGCATTCCTCGGAGAGGGAGCGCGGGTAGTTATCAATTCTTCCAACAAGGAACGCCTGGACAAGGCAAAGGCGGAATTATCGAAACTAGGCGAAGTACACAGCATCGTTGCCGATCTTTCCTCAAGAGATGGTATCGAAGACATTGTATCAAAGACTGTAGAATATCTGGGGGGAATCGACACTCTGGCTTATGTCACAGGCTCTCCCGCAAGAGGCGCGATAATGGAAAAATCCTACGAGGAGTGGGAGGGCGCAGCCCGGCTATTGACGGTGAGTCCAGCTTATCTAGGGCGCAAGGTTGGCGAGGTAATGTCCTCCAGCAACACCAAGGGTAGAATGGTATTTTCATCATCGTTTGCGATAAGAGAACCTACTGCGAATCTGGCGCTGTCAAACGTATGCAGGGTTGCAATTTTCGGACTGGTCAGATCCCTCGCAAGAGAACTCGGACCCAAGGGCATCAGGGTGAACGGGATAATGCAGGGCTACGTCAAGACGGCGCGAGTGGATACTTTGGTCGGCGACGCTATGAAGCGAAAAGGGATTACTGAAAAACAGGCTATTGACGAAATTACTAGCCAGATACCACTGGGCTACATTGGAACTACGGAGGAGATTGCAAAGTCCTTCCTTTTCCTGGGAAGTGAAATGTCTTCTTACGTCAGCGGCGCGATGCTGCCGGTTGATGGAGCGCTTCTGAAATCGGTAGGCTAATCCAGAGTCAATACATTCGTGTAGAAGAAGACTTCGATCTCACTTGAAATGATATGTGTTACTGAATCTAAAGATCCATACTTGCGTTTAAACGACATATGTGTGAGTTATAGAATGTAAGAGAAGGTAGAGCGAGGCGGAATGAATCTTTCATGTTGGATGAACACGATCTTGACCAATCAATTAATAGTCAGTAAGCATTTTGCCAAGAATTGATGAAGGTTTTAGTTGAAAAGGGTGAAACGACACTTATCCACTTACTCAAAAAGATCTGCCATCCAGAAGCGATTAAACTCCCAGTGGGCGATTTACTGATCGCAAATGACTCTGGAGCCCTCGTAATGGAGCGCAAAACTGTTCGGGATCTCATAGGCTCGATCAGGTCAAACAGACTCTGGAGTCAACTGCTGGGGATGATGAAAGCTGATGAAATACTTGGATACGAGGTCAAGCGCAGACTGCTGGTCATTCAGGGTGGGTTTTGGGAGTATACCAACATCTCTTCTGTAAATGAAGAGCGACTTTGGAGTACTATGATGGGAGCACTTTTGTCCATAAACTACGTATACGACACGCCCTGCATAGTTTGCGAAAATAACTTTGCCTTTGAAACTTTCCTCCGGATCTTACTGCAAAGGGAAGCTAAAGGAAAGAATGATAGTTTTCCTGAAGGGAGATGGCACAAGAAACCTATAGGCAGGCTCCCGGTGAAAGATGTGAAACAATACGTCCTCGATGCTATCCCAACAATAGGAGAGGCACGTGCAAAGAAACTCTTGGAATCGTATAGCACAATATCTGATATTGCAAAGAGTAGCAAAAGTGAACTAATGAAAGTGCCGGGTATAGGAGAGAAACGCGCTGAAAAAATATATGAGATATTTCATTGAGGATGATTATATTCAATTCTTGACTTGAAGAATCGCTCCGTATCCTTGTCAACAAAATAAAGGTAGCATCCTTTCATTCCACGCGATAACAAGACTCTGTAAGTTCGCTCAACTAGTTCTACGAATTGTTCCTTCGACCTTTTGACGACCGTGTCCGCCGAATTCTCTGGATTGCCCACCCAGGTCTGTTTGTCGAAATCATAGACAAGGTCGTCTCCAAATATTACGCCTGCGTAATCAAATTCAAATCCTTGTGCTGTGTAAATGCACCCTACTTGGTCGATACCATTTGGATCATAAGCCCATAGATTTGACTTTGGAATTCCGGCGGCCAATATTCTTGCTTCAGGTTTTGCGTTCCACGGCCTGCGATAATCTCCAATAACTACATCGTCCTTGAGACTCCCATTGGGATTTGGATCTGACCACGCCCAACAAAATCCTGCTGTGACTCTGCCAGTGTGTCCTGACTTCACTTTTTCTTTTATTGCTATTTCGAGTTCTTCTGGGGTATTGAAAATCTTCAGATCGAATTCTTCGTGTTGGTCCCATATCACATTTGCAGTTCGCTTTATTCCCAGTGTGTTGTTCACCCAGTTTACGAATGCGTCAGACCCATTACACCTGAACTGAGCCTCAAGTTCATATTCGAATATCTTGCAGTTCTTCTTTTGTGCATATTCCTTGATGTACTGGACTGAGCCTACCTCGCCCGGTCGTACGACCTGATCATCATCTATGAAGAACGCACAGACTTTCGCAGCTTTGATCAGTTCTTCAATCTGAGGTATATCCAGCCTCTTGTTCTTTGGAGTAAATCTGCTCGCGCTTGTTTTCCTGATCCGATGAGCTTCATCAGCAATTAGTACATCCACAGCATTTTCTTCGGCTTCGATGTAGCTGTTGAAATATTTGAACTGGGCTGAACCGCGAGTACCGATTATTTTCCTTAGAGTCAAAGTGAACGCGCGCGAACCTGTTGCATAATGCGTGTTGTATTCTTGCCGTAGTAGGTCAGCCATCAGGTTGATTGCGATAACAGATTTTCCTGTTCCGGGTCCACCTTTTACGATAATTATAGTTTTCTGCTTGTCGTGGAATCCCTCTTTTGCAGATGTAAAGACCTTGTCGTAAACTACCTGCTGTTCATCCAAGAGGATGTATTCCTTCTTTCCTCTTATTACACCATCAACGTGCTCCATCAATTTTTTGCTGGGACGATACTTACTTTCTTCAATCCTCTTCAGGACATCAATGCCGCTGCCATGCCTTAGTTTTGGAATCAGGTAGCCTTCCAGTTTCTTGACGTCGTCAGCGGCAAATAGCGGCCATTTTTCGAGCGCTTGTTCGAACTTTTCAGCGAAAAGGACATCGCCCGGATAGTAACTGTAATTGTGAAGATAGGTACACGCGTTAAGGGCTATTGGATTTGCACCTTCGTGGAACGCCGTGTGCGTGTCCTCCAAATACATTTGATATTGCCCGACCTGGACCGAGGGGTGAAGAACTTCCCTGTTTCCTCCCACCCAAGTCATTACTTCATTTTCGCCGGGAGCTTCTTGGCACTTATCCCATTGCTTGAGTTCTATGATTACCGCATTGTCTTTGGTGTCGGAGTCCCTCCCACAAATCAAGCAGTCCAGTCTTTTCGAAGTTAGAGGCAATTGATATTCCAGAATGACACCTTGGTCCACGAGATTCGCGTGCTGGAAGACCTGCGCGATCGCTCTGAGAGAGTTTCTCCACGAATTCTTCTCGCTAGGAGAAGGATAGAAGCGGAAGTAATTGAAAAAAGCGAGGTACAGTTTCTCTGCAATCTGGTTTTGAACTGTATCCTCAATAAATTGCTTCGAAGTACCAGCAAATAGTCGCATGGGCTCGGAAGCACCGAAGCACCGGCATCTTATATGCATTCTAATTCAACACATATTCAAACTCTCTGCAAACGTGTTTATTGGATATGCAATAAGCACAATTGCTCTTTTGCTTTGAGGGTTTTCAATATCTTGGTCGGGAAAAAATTAGCGTCTGCTTTGATTGTAGTAATAGGAGTCTCCGCTTATGGTTTTTCAGCATAAACAAAGAAAAAGTTCTCATTGGACTAAAGGTCACAAATAGGAGAAACGCTATTGCATTGGATTTATCACTTTTTTGCAGGGATAATTCTCGAGCTGATTTTTCCCATTTCATAGTATTCCGTTGCAAGCCCAAATTGTTTCGATCTTGTTTTTACGATTTATTCGAAACATTTGGCTTCCTGTCAATGCTGCGACGAAGGTAAAGAGAGCTACAGCTGCAAGGGTAGCATAACCTAGATCTATAATGGGTGCGCGCTTTTTCGCTATTGCTTCCTCGATCTATTTTCTCATTTTGGCAGGGCTATAATCCTCAGTCTATAATTTCTCCAGTTCTCTGAACCAATTTCGAGAGTCTAAGATGTGAATGTTTTCGCCAGGATATATGATTCGGACGTTGCTCATCGCGTATTCGCTCATCCCAGCGGTTGGGCATACGAATAAGAGTCCACTGAGTCCCAAAGGTTGCTTAGCGTTGCGATATAGCATAACATAGCTGTCGAGGCTGGCTGTGTTAATTTGTTTCTTCCCAAACTTGCATTCCACCATAAATCTTTGCGCGCCTTTTTCAGCAATAATGTCGATCTCTCTTGCTTGCAACTGAACATTCCGCTGGATGACTCTCCATCCAGTCATTTTGAGAGCATCTGCTACCCTTCCTTCAGCTTTTCTTCCCTTCGGCCCGCGGTAACTACTTCCGACAACACTGTCTTCTTCCTCAGCTGCCGCTTCGAAATCTGACTCAGATTCTTTCAAGTATTGTTGATAGAGTTGACTAGATATCTTCGCACCAACTTTTGCTCCTTCATAAGTTACTTTGGCGCCAATCTTCGCGCCTTGATAGAGGGCCTTGCCAGTCACCGCCAAACCCCTGCCTAGAGAGGACTTGACCTCTGAATCATCAAATTGATCAATGTGTGGTGTAGAGATTTCAGGCAAAGAGCCTTGACGCGCTTGAATTATGAAATCTCCGATATCACTCGCGAAAATCCCAACAGCAAATTCTTCTGACTGATTTCTCTTTGTTTCGTCGAGAAAAGATATCCTAAGTTTACCTGCCGAAAATTCAGCTTTGACGACTTGCGAAAGCTGTATTGTCGTCTCGATTTTAGTATTGTCTTCCCCTCTAATCTTCGAAACAGATCCTGCGATGCCAGTAGATTTTGCGATGCAAAGAAGTCGTTTGTTCGTGGTGTAGAGGGTGCCATTCTTTACCTGAGAGAAAGCCTTCACTTTACAAGGAGTTATTCTGAGTATCTTTTTCATTCTCTAGCAAATCGGCCCCGACTATCATATCGGTGGCAAAGCTCACCTTGGACGAATGGGTATCTGTACGCATTGAGCGAGGCTCGACTGGAGGATTTGTCTCATTTCGTTCTGGGATTGTCGTGCTATTAGGTGGATCTACCATGCTCATTTTTTCAGTCGCAGGGTTGAGCGCCGAGCCGCAACTGTTGCAGAATCTTGCGGATGGATTCGACATCTTTGCTCCACACATAGAACAGAATAGAGGTGATGGTTGCTTAGGCGGAATCTTCGTTCGGCAGTATTTGCAGAACAAGGAACCCTCTGTTGTCTCTCTCCCACAAGCGACACACAGAGACATTGGATCAGATTAGCATTTGGCCAGAATAAAACTTTGTCCATATCTATCATTAAGAGAGACAGAGGAAGCAAGTGTGAGATAAAGAGTAAGAGAGAGGTAGTATGAGGACTTATAGAAGGGGGCTAAAATGGTGGGGTCGGCCGGATCTGAACCACAAGGAGTTCTTCAGTTTGAATATAATTAGAAATTATTGGCATCGCACCCGCCTTTTTCTATTGCAGTGTGACATTCATTTCGGAAGACCTTCGAACTGATCCCTCCACGAAGGCTTAGGCTGATCATTTTTCATCATGATGATTGTCGGAACTTTCTTCGATCCAGATACGGCCAGTGCGAGCGCATAAGCAAGATCATCGTGCGTCCCGCTCGCATGATCAAACAAATACCCGCCAACCCTGTTCCGCTTTGCCGTTATGCAGTTCAAGTTGGAAAGCAGTTCCAGGTTGTCAGGAAGCGTGATCCTTCCTAGTTCTAGCAAGGTTCTCAGGTTCGAGAGAACTTCAACCTGTTTTGAGCTCGTAAAAGTCACTCCTTCAGCAGGAAGCTTCAGCTCCTTGCAGTGCTCCAGGATCGGATTACCGATTCCAGTCGAGTCCACGACGAGTTTTTTGAATTTGAGCTTCGCGTGCAGGTCTGCAACCTGTACCGTAAACTGCGTGTGAACGTCACTCGAACCTTCCTTGTCCTTCGCAAGAAGTGTCTTTGCAAGGACCACGCGAAACGACGGCTTTTCCCCTCCGGAAACTTTCTCCACGACGACCAGAGCCGCGGGGTCGCTCAGCCCGCCAGGATCATAGCCCGCGTAGAGCTCGCCAGAAGGCAGAGATTTCCCAGAAATCAACCGCAGAGTCGGCAGTTCCAGCTTATCGGTTCTGGATACTCTGCGGTTGCAAGATTAATTCGAGTCTCCGTTTTCTTCGTGGATACTTTGTGTTGATGCAGATATGGTTTCGGTAACATCGGAAATCTTGTACCATACAGCTGTGAAACTGACTCCCTTAGTCCATGCCAGCTCGTTTATCCAACTTACAAGTCGAAAAACTCTCTTCGAGGTTTCGATATTATTTTCCGACTCACCTGTTAGTGCTATATCAAATTCAATGTGCAAACCGTTGACATGATGGCGCATTTCCTTGAATTTCAGGTTTGGATAATTGCTTACAAATTCCTCCACAGCTTGTTTCAGAGGGAAGATACTTCGACCTTCTTCATTTGCAAAACCGAAGCTCAAGTTCGCTACGAAGTGCTTCGTTTTACTAAGCAAAATCCTCTAATCTCTCCTTTGCTTTAGGTTCTTTGTTTGCTACGCTTGCGTTCTCAATCAAAGTTTTCCATTTGTTCTCTCCCTTAACCTCAATTCCACAAGCTTCACCCGGGGTTTTACCTTTCAATCCCTCATGCGTTCTTATGAAATTGTGGAATATTTGCATACCCTTCAAGATCGGTGTTTCTTTGATCTTCAAGCCTCTCATAGTCTTTTCTCTATCTCTGATCTCTCCGTTCATTCTTTCCATTTTGTTATTGTGAATCTTACCATCTATGGCAATATCTTGGATATGCTCGGAGCGAACCCCTACATTAGAACGAAATTCCTTTTTCCAAGCATTATGATAGCTTTCTAATCCATCAGTGATTAGCCGTACTGGTCTCTTTCCAGTGATCTCCTTTCCTTCTGCGAACAATCCCCGGGGATTGTGTTTTTCCTTAGTATCTGCGACTTCTTGAGCTATCCAGTACCGAGTTTCATCATCCATCAGAGCGAATAGATACTTCTGATCTCCTCTTACCTTTACGTAGATTTCGTCAGCTCTCCATACGTCAGAAACCCCGGGGTTGATCTTATCGGCATATTTTGCCATTAGCTCGGAATATTTCTGAATCCAGTTGTACACTGTTCTATGGCACACTTGAACTCCCAATAGCCTAAGAGATTTCTGCGTGTTTCTCAAAGACTCTCCGCTAAAGTAGAGTTGCATAGCTGTTGTGATCGCTTGAGGATTATGTTTCATTTTCTCAAAGCCGATATTCAAAGAGAACGTTCGATTGCAGAACTCGCAGATGAAACGCTGGATATTCTGGCCGTTCTTTGTCTTTCTAATGCCGTACTTCTTGATTGATTGTGAACCGCAGAATTGGCAAGAAGTTATCGAGACTGGCTCGATTATTCGCTTAGCTACTTCTTGTCTCAATTCAAAAGAGATTTGTACGGCGTAAATGTGCTTGCAATTCCATGCTCGGTAAAGGTAATCTGGACAAGTGCAACCCCAACCCTGATTAGTTTTGACAACTCGATACTGCTTTCCTTCTTTTGATTGGGAATTGACTAGATACTCAAAGTCAAAGACTCGTTCAATCTGGTTTTCCATATTCGCTATCATCTTTCCTTTTGTTTGTCTAAGTTCTGTTGCGGTTGCCATACACACATCGACATCCATAGGGATACACTAAGGGGTATATTAGTATAATGTTTATTGATGCGTATGTGTGCTAATAGGGATTTGTATTTATACCCCTGTGAAGATAGTCTATGGCATGATGAAACGGTACAATGTCGCAATGACCGAGGAAATGGAAAAGAAGCTTGAGCAAGAACGCAAAAAGAGACTCTTGGATTCAATCCCTGAAACGATAAGGACGATCTTGAGCGAATATCTGTCAAAAGCCTAAGCCGCTTCTTCAACTATTGTCATCTTGTTCCAAGATTCGATATTCAGGTAAAAGTTCTTGTCAATGTTGAAGTTGGTTGTCGGCATATTGCTCGCATGACCAGAGAGTTGTATCTTGATACTGAGAGGTACAAGAGGAAAATCGACTACATAGTCCTCTGCGGGAAAAAATAACTTACCATTTTCGAATGCAAACAGAACGATGAAGCGCCGTGATGTGTGTGACATTAGCGTACTTTGTCTCTGAAGCCCACTTTGAATCAAGGCATACGCGAGAGCCCTTTCATTATTCGAGTCTCCATTGAACGGTATTTCCTGAAACTCTAAGTTGGGGGTTCCTGAAAATTCAAGAAAGAATGCGCTGTGCCACTTCTGCCCCTTTGGATAAAGTTGTGGCGCTATTTCGCTTAAGTCGAATTGAAATCCTAATCTCGGATTAATTGCGTCTGTGTTGCCATCGTTTCCCGTACTAATATCGAGTTCAAATATTTTCTTTGCGAATGTTTTATCATTACCCTTGAACGTAACTTCCCTTATTGTACCTGTCGAAGAGGCGAACTCAAGCCTAGGTTTATCATGTCTCTGAATAAAAAATCGAATAATGCCCCTGTGAAGACTGTAGCGATTATTAGAACGATTAATAGTATGTTTGAGCCCAGATTCGAGCTGAGCAAGGTTCCTACGCTGGAGAACTCCGAAAGATTGGTTATCACGTAAATTCCTATCTCTACCAATATCACGATTATCATGATCGGGTAGAGCTTTCGCCACGTTCTTTGCTTCATGGCAAAAGCGAAAAACTGACGGATATTTTAACGAGCCCTTTTCTTTTCCTCGTAAAACAGAAGGAAAGGCGGGTAAATAGAAAAATAGCTTATTCATTGAAGATATCGCATTGCCTAATGAAAGAGGTATCTTCCACCAACAGCTCATTCTTGGAGTCGGCACACTTGGTGGAATCGCATTTGCGGCTTTGATTCTAGTTTTGAGTAATGAATACGGATTTACCAGAGGTTCTCCTTTACCTTCCATTTCGCCACACCTCTACTATGATATTCTGATCGCTAGTCTCTCGTTTCTGAGTGGTCTCTGTATGTTTTCATGCCTTATCATGTCCTTTACTGCGGCAAACATTTTCGAAGAAAAGGGGCCGGTTGGAGTTCTGGCAACCGTCTCATCCATGCTTTGTTTTGGTGGATTTCTCTTTGAGATACCTCTCTTGATCGCCTCTTTTAGTCCAAAGACAGGTACATACATGTTGTATGCGATATTCGTACTCTTTGTCGTGTTTGGGGTTGCAGTGTTGTTTGATTCCTTACGAAAACGCTCGCTCAAGAGAAATGCGACGATGAACAAAACAAGAGCGAACGCTCCATCCAAAACGTAAAGCAATAGAAAGATGTCTTGAGCCGTAAAGCTCAAAGGGAAACATCTCCATCAACAGGATTTATCCACGAACAAGTTGTACCCCGGGGAGGTAGTTTTAGGGCGGTTTTTACCGCAGAGTATCCAGTTCCAGCTTATCTTTCATTTAAATGTTACAGTAATGTTGCAGTAACTCTCGCGCCCTAAAGGTGCAAACTTTCGTCATTGATTTATAAAGAAAAAAATGAGATGATTTTTTCAACGGCGTGATACTTTTCACGGCAAAGCTCAGAACAAGCTCTGTAAGCTCAGAACAGCTCGTTTCAAAAAGTGCGACAGCCCCGCCAGTGTTCGCGTGAACGGGATGCCTTTATCCCAGCTTTACAAGTCCTCCGCGTAGACACGTCAGCGCAGCCATTCCATCTTAGGGTTGCTCCCTCCCGGATCTCGCCCGATTCGATGGTTCAAAGTCGGAACCCTCCCTTCGAAGGGCACGCTCCTGTGACAGCCCGACGTGGCGTGGATTCCTCCCTATAGGCTGGGGAAGTACATTCCTACCCACGTTTTACCCAGCGGTTACTGACCCCTGCGTGTAGTCGGTTTCAGAACAAGGGGAGACGACTATCCTCCCGATCCTACCTGTCGCGAATAGTGAAATCCGTCTGGATATGATATTAGAATATCTATTCGCGAGGCAAAATCTCATATCAGATCATGAGGTCTGCATGATCAAATTCCGTGCACTCCATTCCGCCAATCAGCATTCTCCTGTGGGCTTTCGCCGCCGTGATTGCATATTATTTTCTGGGTGGTTTCATCTGGGGAGCCGGCTACGCTCCAACGGATAGAAAGGAAATCGAAAAAGTTGCACGCTTTCTGGATCTGAATGAAGGCAACACGTTCTACGATCTCGGATGCGGGTACGGGCGAATGATAATCGCGATCGCTCAAAACTGTAATGTGAACTGCATCGGCGTCGAAATGGACCCGTTAAAGTGCTGGTGGACTAGATTCATGATAAAACGGAAAAAATTGGAAGGCAAGGTGAAAATAATCCAGTCCAACATTTTCGACGTGAATCTGTCAGAGGCGGAGAACGTGTTCATTTTCCTTTCAAAAACCACCGATATCATGAAGAGACTTCGGGAGAAGATGTTTCGAGAGATGAAGCCCGGCGCGCGAATAGTTTCTTACGTTCACCGCTTCAACGACTGGCCGCCGGAAAAGATCGAGGGGAGCCTGTTTCTCTATTCGATTCCAGAACACGCAAATGTCAAATCTGAATAGAACTAGTTCTTGACCAATTCAACCGTCTGGCACGCCGCGCAAACTCGGCCGGTTGAAACAGCCCCGCACTTTTCACAGCGGATTGCTTTCTTTCGATCTGATTCGTCAAGATTCAAGGATGAAGAAATAGCTAGGACTGTTTTTAGTGTACTATATTTCGTACCGGGATGCTTTCTCTCAAGCTCGTTCAAATGCAATCTTATCTCGGTTCGTATCCCCTCGTTCATGTAGGGGCATGACTCTGACTGGAATGGAAGCTTGTTGAGGTACGCAAAGAAAGCCAACTCTTCTTCATAGATCTCCATCGCCGGCTTGATCCTCCGTAGTTTGAATTCACTTTGCTTGGGCCTGTATGCAGGATCGAGCCACCTGATCCTTTCGGTATCGCCCGAATACAGGTTGATGTAAAAGGTCTGTAGGGTGTCATCCAGGTTGTGGGCGGTTGCGACCAAATTAACTCCCAACTTCTCGGCGGCCAGATCTATTGATCTCCGTCGGAGCGGGCCGCACATTGCGCAGGACGTGGTCTTGATACCTTTCGCGTCTCTCTCTTGCATGGCCTCATCGAGCGAGAAACCGAAAAATTCCTTGTACGAGGCTACCAAGAGGGGAATATTCAGATCTTTTGCGAGCGTCTCCGCATTTCTCACGGATTCTTCCCTGTAGCCCTCTATTCCTTCATCAATCGTTAGGGCATAAAGTTCCGAACCATGATCTTTCATTATTTTGCTCAGTATGTAG
>Ga0307372_10004905_pt1 | contig 20385 bp, 22 predicted proteins | sample OX1MG_FD_202533 | JGI IMG/M metagenome (GOLD analysis project Ga0307372, IMG submission 202533) | Soil microbial communities from Risofladan, Vaasa, Finland - OX-1 | ecosystem: Environmental > Terrestrial > Soil > Coastal area > Acid sulfate soil | place: Finland: Risofladan, Vaasa | collected...
TCAGGATCCAGCTTGCGATGAGACCACCAATACCGCCCAGCGCGACCACCGCTCCGGCGATCCGGATGACACCGCGCCGTACGGCGAAGACCGCGAGCGCGCCACCGAAGATAAGCAGTGCCAGCCCCCATTGCACCGGCCATGGCAGGTTGCTGAGGATGTGCGCGATCACTGGCGGGACCCGCTCAGGCCGGCGCGACCGTGAAGAATATCGTCGGCGTCACATCGCGCGGGCTGAATGGAAAGTGGTCCTGGGCGACGAACTCCGCGTACATCGAGTACTCGACCCCCGGTTTCACGGGAACCGATTCCTCCAGTGTGTACACCATGTAGATCAGCTGATTGTTCAGGTAAAGATGCACGTGTCCCTTGGTCGGTGTGATATCGCTCGACGTCGTCGGCGTGACCTCTCCGCCGGTGACCGACACTCGTACGAGCACCGACGTGCCCCGCACTGTCGAGCCGGTGGCCGGCGAGATGAGCGTGATCTTCACCGGGCTCGAAGGACGGTGACCGAGGCCGCCGACCGGGGTCGGATACGCGGTTGGCGCCGGCGTCCCGGAGCCTCCGTCAGCAGCGACCGAGCCGCACGCGGTGGCGGCCAGGAGCACGGTGGTCAGAAGGGCAAGCACTGGGCGTCGCATCGTTCAGATCCCCGCCCTCTCCATTATGCCTTTGGACCAGAGGCCTGAATTCTGCCCGTTGGCTCCCGCGGCCGGTAGCCGGAGTGCCGCAGCTAGCGGAGGCGGTAGGTCGCGGGCCGGTCGTCGGTGACGGACACCTTGGGAGCGTTGCGCTCGAGGATCCGCCGAACCTGTTGCGGGGTGAACGAGCCTCCGAGGCGCTTGCGGATGGCCGCAACCGCGAGCGGTCGGGTCGAGCTCTTCAGCACCGCGAGCACCTTGTCGTCGGGCGTTCCGCGCTCTGCCTGTCGCTTGCCATTGGTCGCAGCGGCGGTCAGAGCATGCTTGCCGTTGGTGGCGGGATCTCGCACCGGCGCGATGATCGGCTCCTCCGCGACGGCCTGCGTCGCTGCCGCCTCGTGCGTCACGGACTGTTCGTGCGGCCGTGGCGAAGGCAGATCGATGCGTCCGGGGCGCGACGAGCCTTCACCGTGCAGGCGTGCCCACATCGCGGGGAGATCGTCGAGCACCTGGCGCACGAACGCTGCCGATCCGCTGACCTCGATCTCGCGATCGCCGTCGCGCAGCTTGAGGGAGTGGATCATCGGCGCCGCGGGCACCTCCACACGCGGAGCGGGGCGGAACGGCGGCCGGTTGTCAGGTTGGAAGGCGGGTCGAGGCCCCGAGAAGTTCTGGCGTGGGCCGGCGAACTGGGGCCGGTCCGACGAAGGGCGTCCTTGATACGGGCGGTCGTCAGGCATTGGTCTCCTGGTCGGTGGTTGCGTCGTCGTGCTTGTGCCCGCGATGCGTGGTCGGCTCAGCGGCCACGGGCGTGCCGACGACATCAGCCGCGGGCTCGGGATCCGACGCATGCGTGACGTCGATCTCCGTGCCGTTGCTCACGTCGATTCCGTGATCGTCGTCGGGCAGCGTGATCTGGGGCAGGTCGTCGTCCTCAGGAGGCGGGCCGAAGAGCCGCTCCTGCAGCTTCGTGCGGAGCGGCGACTGAACGAGCGCGAAGATCCCGCCGACCACTGCAGCTCCGATGAGGAGGTTGCGGATCTTGTGGGTCTTCTTCTTCGGACGGATCGCGCTGCTGAGCTTTCCGGAGGCATCCGCGGCGCGCTCAAATGCGTGGCTGATGCCTTCAGCTCCGAGTTTTACCGTGGGTCGCGCCGCGTTTCCCGCGTCGCGTGCAAGTGAGACCGCGTGCTCTGCGAGTTCGCTGATGGTGTCGGCCGCGCGATTGCGCGCTTCAGCGATGTCGTCGAGGGTGGCGGCTCTGGAACGTCGACTGCGCATGCTGCAGAACCTCCTTGTTCTCAAACCAAATTTGGCGGAACTATCGATTCTACGTTGGATGCGCTCTCCCACGCTCCCCGCGTGCGTATCGCGCGACGATCACGCGGCGGTTGAGAGCGGGCTCCGGGTGGAGCGAGCACTCGCCGCGGTCGCCTCACGAGCGAGACCCGTGTCAAGTGGCGCATCGATGAACCAGCGCATGCGCGCGGCAGCCACCGGGCCGATGATCCTTGCAAGCTCGGCCTCCGGCGCCGTGTAGATGGCCCGCAGCGATGGAAACGAGCGGACCAGTCGCACGAACGCCGCCGGCTCGAGCCCGTCAACCGCCGCCAGGTGGCGCACTCGCTGACGTGCGAGGGACCCGGCCTCATCGGGATCAAGGGGGAGCTGGAGCTCGATGGTGCGGATTGGCATGTGCCGAATTGTAGCGAACAGATGTTCGACTTGTCAAATCAGCGGGACCATGCGTACGCTTGCCGGCAATGCCTCTGTACGAGTACCGCTGCAACGACTGCTCCGCCGTCTATGAACTGCTCCGTCCCATGGCCGATCGCGAGGTCGCCGCTGTCTGTCCCAGCTGTGAAAGCCGAGCGAGCATGCCGCTCATCAGCCGTGTGGCCGTCCACGCCGGATCCGGTACGGCCGAGACGCCGTCGGCAGGCGGCGGTGGCGGGGGATGCTGCGGCGGCAGTTGCGGCTGCGGCGCCAGCTAGCTCGACCGAGGGCTCGCTCAGCCGACGCCCATCGCGGGGACCGCAGCCTCGCACGGTGCCGTCGAACCGGTCAAGTCCATCTCCGTCTGCATCACTGACGCGAGAAAGACGCGCCGATGCGCAGCGTGGGGGCCGTGCTCGCGAATGGCCGTCCGGTGCTCCAGCGCGCCATAGCCCTTGTTGCTGGCCCAGTTGTAGTACGGCGCCTCCTCATGCATCCGGCGCATGAGCGCGTCGCGGTGCACCTTGGCGATGATCGATGCCGCCGATACCGCCGGCACCTTCCGATCGGCCGCGACGAGCGAGTGCACCGGTCGCGAGACGGGGATGCGCAGATTCCCGTCGCAGCAGTAGCCGTCGGCATCGATCGCTTCGATCAACCTGCAGAAGATGTCGACGTTCGCCCAGCCCAGCCCGCGTGCATTGATCTCGTCGACGCTCACCTCGGCGATGGCCCAGGCGACTGCCTTCACCCGGAGGACCGCGTCGACCTCCTCGCGCTGGCGGGCGCTGAGCAGCTTGCTGTCGCGCAGCAACGGATGGCGAAAGCGCTGGGGGAGGACCACTGCGGCGGCGACAAGCGGCCCGGCGTAGGCGCCGCGCCCCACCTCGTCCATCCCGCACAGCCGGAAGGCGCGCCAGTTCGTGACCGCGAAGGTGGTTCTGATGTAGTCGGGGACGTGAAACCGCGGCATCGGCTCGTGAGAGTGTAGTCGCCGGGTTTGCTACGGTGGCGGGACCGTGTCCATCCCTGGGAAGCCGCTTTCGTGAACGAGGTGCTCTGGACTGACGTCGCGCCGCGCGATGGACTCCAGAACATCGCCGACACGATCTCCACGAACGCCAAGGTTCGGCTGGTACGCGGCCTGCTCGACGCCGGCGTCCCGCGCATCGAGGCGACGTCCTTCGTGTCAGCGCGCTGGGTGCCGCAACTCGCAGACGCCGCTGCGGTGCTGGCGGCGTTCGAAGCCGACCTCGCCCGCTTGCGCGTGCTGGTCCCGAACCTGCGCGGCCTCGAGCTTGCGCTGACCCACGGAATGCGCAACGTGCTCGTCACCATCGCCGCCACCGATTCCTTCAACCGCCGCAACGTCAATCGCAGCGTCGACGATTCGCTCGACGAGATCTCACACATCGTCGAGCTCGCATCCGAACGCGACTGCGCCGTCGATGTTGCAATCTCCGTCAGCTTCGGATGTCCGTTCGAGGGCGTCGTCGCGACCGGGCGAGTCGTCGAGCTGTGCGCGGACCTGGCCGCCCGTGGTGTCGCGGAAATCGGGATCGCCGACACGATCGGCGTCGCTACACCGGTCGACGTCACGCGCATGTGCGCAGAGGTCGCCGGCGCCGTGCCGTTGGAACGACTGTCGTTGCACGTGCACGACACACGCGGCCTCGGGGTCGCCAACGTCGTCGCGGCGTTCGACGCCGGGGTCCGCCGTTTCGATGGCTCCGTCGGTGGTGTCGGTGGTTGTCCATTCGCGCCACGCGCAACCGGCAACGTGTGCAGCGAGGACGCACTGCAGGCGCTCGACGCCATGGGTGCCGTGACCGGGATCGACCTTGGGGCAATGTGCGGAGTCGCCGAGACACTGGCGGCGGATCTCCGCCGGGATCTGCCCGGCAAGCTCTACCGCGCGGGCATCTGGAGCCGCGAGCCCCAGGAGGTCACAGTGGAGACGCGTGTTGGCTGATTCGGAAACCGTCGCCGATCGGTTGGCGCGAGCCCGCGCCGGCGGTCCCGAGCGGCACCGAACCAAGGTGGCCGAGCAGGGGAAGTTGATGCCCCGCGAGCGGATCCGGCGGCTCTTCGATCCGGATACGTCGTTCATCGAGGACGGATTGCTCGCGGGCACGGACGACCCCGAGCTTGCCGCCGACGGTGTCGTTACAGGTGTCGGTGTGATGCATGGCCGCACCTGTGCCGTGATGGCCAACGATCCCACCGTCAAAGCGGGGTCGTGGGGTCCACGGACGGTCGAGAAGATCGTGCGCATCCAGGAGACGGCGGAACGGCTGCAGATTCCCCTCGTCTACCTCGTGGACTCGGCGGGTGCGCGCATCACCGACCAGGTCGCGATGTTCCCGGGCCGCCGCCACGCGGGCCATATCTTTCATATGCAGGTACGTCTTTCGGGACAGGTGCCACAGGTGTGCGTGCTCTTCGGTCCGAGCGCGGCCGGGGGTGCGTACATCCCCGCCTTCTGCGACATCGTGATCATGGTCGAGGGTAACGCGTCGATGTATCTCGGCTCGCCGCGCATGGCAGAGGTTGTGGTCGGCGAGAAAGTCACGCTGGAGGAGATGGGCGGCGCGCGGATGCATTGCACCGTCAGCGGGTGCGGCGATGTTCTCGTCGCCGACGAGGATGCGGGGATCACCGCGGCCCGTCGCTACCTGAGCTACCTCCCACCTTCCTGGCACGACGCACCGCCGCTCTCGCAGGCGACCGGTGTTGCGCCGGGCTGCGAGGACATCACGAACGTGATCCCTGCGGAGGCGTCGAAAGGGTACGACGTGATGGCGATCATTCGCGGCCTCGTCGACGCCGACTCGTTCTTCGAGATCAAGCGACTCTTCGCGCGCGAGATCGTGTGCGGTTTCGCGCGGATCGATGGACACGCGGTCGGCGTGATCGCGTCGCAGCCACGCTTCAAGGGGGGCGTGCTCTTTGTCGACTCGGCTGACAAGGCGACTCGCTTCATCACGTGTTGCGATGCGTTCAACGTCCCGTTGCTGTTTCTTGCCGACGTGCCGGGATTCATGATCGGGACCGCTGTCGAACGGCAGGGCATCATCCGGCACGGCGCGAAGATGATCTCCGCGCTTGCACAGGCGCAGGTGCCGCGCATCTCCGTGGTGCTGCGCAAGGCGTATGGGGCGGGCCTCTATGCGATGAGCGGCCCGGCGTTCGAACCCGACTGCACCCTCGCCCTCCCCACCGCGCACATCGCGGTGATGGGCCCGGAGGCGGCGATCAACGCGGTCTACTACAACAAGATCCAGGATGTCGCGGAGAGCGAGCGCGCTGCATATGTCACGGCGCTCCAGGACGAGTATCGCGACGACATCGACATCTTCCGTCTCGCCGCCGAGCTGATCGTCGACGCCGTCGTTCCACCCGAGGAACTGCGCGATGAGTTGGTACGCCGGTTTGCGGCATACCGCACACGACGCCGTGCCGACGTTGCTCGCCATCACCCCGTCATGCCGGTCTGAGCGGCGGACCTACGCCGCAGTGATCAACTCCGGTCTCGACGGCTGGCTGACCAGCATCGGCTACCTCGCGGTCGCGCTCTTCGTCGGGATCGAAAGCCTCGGCATCCCGTTGCCCGGCGAGACGATGCTCATCACCGCCGCGGCATTGGCGGCGGCGGACCATCAACTGTCGATCGTCGGTGTCATCCTCGCGGCGATAGTCGGAGCTGTCGTCGGAGACAACATCGGCTTCGGCGTCGGCTGGTTCGGCGGCTATCCGCTCCTGCGCCGATTCGGCAAATATGTCCGTCTTGACGAGCCGAAGCTGAAGGTGGGGCGGTATGTCTTCATGCGCCACGGGGCCAAAGTGGTGTTCTTCGGCCGTTTTGTCTCGGTGCTCCGCACCTACGCGGCGTTCCTCGCCGGCACGAACCGGATGCACTGGACCAGGTTCCTGATCGCCAACGGCCTCGGAGGGATCGTCTGGGCGACCTTTTATGGGGTCGCCGCGTACGAGCTCAGCAGCGCGATCACGAAGCTCAGCAAGCCGGTGGAGATCGCGTTCGGCGCGCTCGCCGTCGTCGTGATCATTGCGACGGCGATCTTCGTGCGCATCAACATCAAGCGCCTCGAGGCCGTTGCCGAGGCAGCGCTTCCCGGTCCGCTCGAGGGCTTCTCGAGATGAAGGAGCCGGCTAGAAGCTCGGGTTGACCACCGAGCTGCCCGTGGCGCCGCCGGTCGCGGGAGCGGAGATCAGCTCGGCGCGCCAGACAAGGCGGTTATAGTCCTGCCACCACGGGTCACACGTCACCATGGTCAGCTCGTGCCCCGTCGTCGGACCGAGCTGGGTCACCTGGGTGGGCGGCAGGTCCCAGCGCTTGATCACCCGGTAGACGAACGTCTGGCAGCTGCGGCTCTGGATGGTGATCGTGTCCCCGACATTGAGTTGGTTGATGTACTGGAAGTCGGGCTCACGGTGGAACGCGATGATCACGTTGCCCGCCTGACCGGGGTTCGGCGTGGTTGCGTAGTGGACCATCGAGCGCGAGTTGAGCAGCGTCCACGTGCCGTTCCCGGCGACGGCCGAGTAGTGGTACGCAGCCGGCGCCGCGAAGGTGATCAGCGCGTAGTCGGTGACCGAGCTGGATCCGCAGCTGAGCGTCTTGGTCGCATCCGGGTTCGTGCCGGTCACCGGCACCTTCACGCCGCCGTGCCAGTGATTGAGGGCGCTCGAGTCGGCCTGGCCGCGCTGGAAGACACCGATGACCGGTCCGGCGATGATCGCGCCACCGGCGAGGATCGCCGCGATCCCGACGGCGAGCAGAACGGTCCAGAGCTTGGGCCGGCGAAGCCGGCGTTGCCGCTGAGGAAGGTCGGCGGTCAGGTCAGAGGCCATCCTTCACAGGATACCGAGCATTCCACGCAGGCGCCGTCACGTGCGAGCGACGGGCCTCCGTGTGACGGTCTTACCTGTTGCGAGGGTTCCGCGGCCGCTTGCGGCCATAGGCGACGCCTTCGGCGACGGGATCGAAGGCTGCCCCCGGCCCGGTGGCCGGGGTGATGCCTTCGCCTTGCACAAAGACTTTGCGCGAGCCAACGTCGATGAGGTATGCAAGCGACTGGCCGCCCGACTGGTCGGGGATCATCGAGACGTCAGCGACGGTGCCGGTGCGCCGGCTGCCGCCATAGGGAAAACTGACCCTCGTTCCCACCGCGATGGGGCCGCCGCCTTCACCCTCTCGGGTCATCTAGGAGCGGCGCGGAAGCAGTCGCTGCAGTAGACGGGCTTGTCGCCTCGAGGCTGGAAGGGAACGCGTGCGACGCCGCCGCATCCAGCGCATGGGACCTCGTACATCTGGCGCGGGCCGTTGCTGCGGTATCCGCCGCCGCCACCGCCGCCGCTGCCACCGAATCCGCCGCCACCGCCACCACCGCCGCCGCTCTGGCGACGTGCTGCCCGGCAGCTGGGGCAACGGGAAGGGGGGTTTGTGAGGCCACGAGAAGCAAAGAAGTCCTGCTCGCCCTCAGTCCAAATAAAGTCGACGCCGCAATCGCGGCAACGTAGGGTCTGGTCTACCGACACGCGCCTTGTTCCTCCGTCCGGCGCGTATTGATAACGGCGCCCGGGTTGGTGATAGTTACCCGTAACAGTACACGGTCCGAGTAGGCCTCGCCAAGGGACAATCACGCTGTTACGATCCCTCCGATCCCCGGACAGGAGCAGGCCGGAGCCGCACAGGGCGGCTCGGTGGCTGCCGGTGGGGTGGAGGATTCTTCCAGATGCCAGCAGTACGGCACCGTCTGTTCACATCCGAATCTGTCACTGAAGGTCACCCCGACAAGGTCGCCGATCAGATCAGCGACGCGGTCCTTGACGCGGTGCTCGGCAAGGACCCGCTGGGCCGGGTCGCCTGCGAGACCGCACTCAGCACGGGGACCGTGCTCGTCTTCGGCGAGATCACGACCCAGGCGTACGTGGACATCGCCGGGCTGGTCCGCCAGACGATCAAGGAGATCGGCTACACCAGAGCCAAGTACGGGATCGACTGGGAGACCTGCGGCGTCCTCGTCGGCGTCAACGAGCAGTCGCCCGACATCTCGCTCGGGGTCAACCACGGCGGGGCCGGCGACCAGGGAATGATGTTCGGGTTCGCCTGCGACGAGACTCCCGAGTTGATGCCGGCGCCCATCCAGATGGCGCATCAGCTCGCTCGTCGGCTCGCGGTCACCCGTCGTGACGGCAGCCTGCGCTGGGCCAGGCCCGACGGCAAGACCCAGGTCACGATCGAATACGACAACGAGGGCCGCCCGCGTCGCGTCGACACCGTGCTGATCAGCGTGCAGCATGGCGAGGAGGTCACCCAGGAACAGATCTTCGACGACGTCCAGAAACAGGTCGTGGAGAAGGTGATCCCCGCGGAGTGGCTCGATGCCGGCACCAAGCGGTACGTGAACCCGACCGGGCGGTTCGTGATCGGCGGTCCCATGGCTGACGCCGGCCTCACCGGGCGCAAGATCATCGTCGACACGTACGGCGGGTACGCCCGTCACGGTGGTGGCGCCTTCAGCGGTAAGGACCCGTCCAAGGTGGACCGGAGCGCGGCGTACGGAGCACGCTGGGCCGCCAAGAACGTCGTCGCAGCGGGCCTGGCGACGAAATGCGAGATCCAGGTCGCCTACGCGATCGGGGTGGCAAAGCCCGTTTCGGTGTTCGTCGAGACCTTCGGCACAGAGAAGGTGCCGACCGACACCATCGCCGCTCTGATCGATGAGTACATCGATCTCTCACCCTTCGGGATCATGAGCGCGCTGGAGTTGCGCCAGCCGATCTACCGCCAGGTCGCCGCGTACGGACACTTCGGCCGGAGTGATCTCGATCTCCCGTGGGAGCGCGTCGGACTCGCCCACCAGTGGGCCGAGGATGCGGGGACCGAACCGCTGCTCGCCGCGGCCGCGACGGCCTAGTCGTCCCGCGCGAATCGAGGCGTCAGCCCAATGGGTCTGCATATCCTCGTCCTCGCGGGCGGCAGCGGCACCCGCCTGTGGCCGCTGAGCCGGCGATCGACGCCGAAGCACCTGCTGCCACTGGCGCCAGGCGGCGAGACGCTGCTGCGAGCCACGCTCGAGCGTGTGATCGGTCTCGGCGAGAGCGTCCGGGTCGTCACGGCCGCGGCGCAGGTCGATGGCTGCCGCGCGACCCTCACTGCAGTCGGACTGTCGGGGGATGCGGTCATCGCGGAACCTGAGCCCAGGGGGACAGGGCCGGCGCTCGGGCTGGCGGTTGGGCTCATCGCCCGCGAGGACCCAGACGCGCTGATCGCCAGCGTTCACGCCGATCATCGTGTCAGCGATCCCGGAGCCTATCGCGCCGCGGTGCTGGCTTCGGCGGGATGGGCGGCAAGCACCGACGGGCTCGCGACAGTCGGCCTGCTGCCGGCGGCGCCGGTGACCGGGTTCGGCTACATCGAACTCGGGGCTCCGCGCGATCCCGGGGTCTGGCGGCCACCCACGGGAAGCCCGTCGGCTGCGGCCCGCGCTGCCGGAAGGCTCCGCGCGTTCGAGGCCACCGGATTCACCGAGAAGCCGACGGCCGAGGTTGCGCGGGGCTACCTCGACGGTGGGCGGCATCTGTGGAACCTGGGCCTCTTTGCATGGACGGCGCGGCGTTTCCTCGCCGAACTGGAGGCGGCCGACCCGGAACTCGGATCAGCGCTGACCTCAGTGACCGATGCGTGGGTTGCGGGCGATCACGCCACGGCTGCCCGGCTCTACGCAGCCCAACGTGCGCAGGCCGTGGAGCCGCTCGTCCTCGAACGCACGCGGCGCCTCACCGTCGTGCAGGCGTCATTCGGGTGGTCGGACCTCGGGTCCTGGACGGATGTCCGCGATGCCCGGGTCACCGACGGCGAGGCGGGCGAGGACGGCAACGTGGTGGAAGGCGACGTGGTCATCACCGCATCGCGTGACTGCACCGTGGTCGCCCGCTCCGGACGGGTCGTTGCGGTTGCCGGCGTTGAGGGGTTGGTCGTCGTGGATACTCCGGATGCGGTGCTGGTCGTTCCCGCCTCGCGTTCCCAGCTGGTCAAGGAGGTCGTCGAGCACCTCAAGGCTGACGGCCGCGACGAGGTCCTCTGATCGCGGGGCTCCGAGCAACGCGGCTTCCCTGCGCCGGCACCCCCGCATTTGGCCGGGACCGCTGCGTCTAGAATGAGCGCGATGACGCCGAACCCGATCAGGTTCGGGACCGACGGATGGCGAGCCGTGGTCGCGGATGACTTCACCTACGCGAACGTGCGCGCCGTCGCTCAAGGAGTGGCGTTGTATCTCGGCAACGAGACACGTCCCGTCGTCGTCGGCCACGACTCACGCTATTGCGCCGAGATGTTCGCGCGCGAGGTTGCACGTGTCCTCGTCGCCAACGGGCAAACCGTCGTCCTGCTCGACCGGGTGACCCCGACCCCGGCCGTTTCCTGGGCGATCACGCAGCAGCACGCGGCAGGTGGTGTCGTCGTCACCGCGAGCCACAACTCCGCCGAGTTCAACGGCATCAAATACAAGCCTGACTTCGGCGGCTCAGCCCCTCCGGAGGTCGTGGCGCAGATCGAACGCCACACCGTTGCCGCGCTCGAGTCGGGCGTCAATGAGATGACCTACGAGGAGGCCGTCAAGACCGGCCGTCTGCAGGTCGTCGATACCCTGCCGAGCTATTTTGAGCAGCTCGGTCGCATGGTCAACCTGGAAGCCCTGCGTTCTCACGGGCTCCGTGTCCTCCACGAGGCGATGTACGGAGCAGGTGCCGGCCTGATCGCGCGTGCGCTCGGAGGCGGCTCGACAACTGTCACGGAGTTGCACGGCGAGCGAAACCCCGGATTCGGCGGTATGCATCCTGAGCCGATCGACCGGTACATGCCGGAGGCGATGGAGCGGATGCAGTCAGGTCAGTTCGATCTCGGCATCGCCAACGACGGCGACGCGGACCGAGTGGGCATCATCGACGAGCGCGGGACCTACATCAACCAGTTGCAGGTCATGTCGCTGTTCGCGATGTACCTGCTCGAAAAGCGCGGACTGCGCGGCGACATCGTGCGCTCGATCACGACGTCCGGAATGCTTGATGCGCTCGGCGAGCGCTTCGGTGTCACGGTGCACGAGATGCCGGTCGGTTTCAAATACATCGGCACCAAGATGATGGAGACGAACGCGCTGCTCGGCGGCGAGGAATCCGGCGGGTATGCGTTCCGAGGCCACGTGCCGGAGCGCGACGGCATCCTCTCCGGCTTGATGATGGCTTCGATGATCGTCGACTACGGGCAGCCGCTGTCGCAGCTCCTCAAGCACCTCGACGACCTCGTCGGCCCGCACGCATATGACCGCCACGACATCCGGTTTCCACGCGACGGCTACGAGGAGCGGAAGGCGCAGGTGTACGCGCGTATGCAGCGTGACGAGCCGACGGCACTCGCGGGCAGCAAGATCGTGCGCACGCGAACGGACGACGGATTCAAGTTCTACATGGACGACGGCTCCTGGGTGTTGATGCGCATGAGCGGCACCGAGCCGTTGATGCGGGTGTACGCCGAGGCGACCACGCACGAGCGCGTCGAGGAGTTGATCACCGCGCTCGAACACCACAGTGGTGTTTCGGACCGCGTCGCGGTCGGAGCGAGCGAATGAGCCAGCTGGCGTCGCCCTCGGGATCAGTCCAGGCGGCGGGCTCGGGCCGGGTGGACAAGCCCTGGGGGTACGAGCTTCGGTGGGCGCTCACCGACCGCTACTGCGGCAAGGTCATCCACATCGATCGCGGAAAGTCGTTGAGCCTCCAGTACCACGTCCAGAAAGACGAATGGATCCACGTCGAGTCCGGCGCGCTGGACCTCCAGCTCGAGGACGACAACGGCGTGATGGAGACGCACCGGCTGACCCCGGGGATGAGTGCGCACGTCCGCCCCGGCCGGCGCCATCGTTTCGTCGCGATCGAGGAGACCGATCTGATTGAGGTTTCCTCGCCGGAGATCGACGACGTGGTGCGCCTCGAGGACAGTTACGGACGGGCCGGCACCTCGGCGGACTGAGCCGAGGTCTGCCGAGTTCTCCACCGTTTCCACAGGCCGACGTGGATAATCGAACAGGTTTTCGCCGCAGGGGTCACGCCTATCTCGCTGACCAGGCGCGCAGCGCGCTCGGTATCACCGGCGAGGTGCGGGTGCTCGCCGAGATCCCGCTGCCGATGGTCCACACCGCGTTCGGGATCGCGGTCGCCGCTGCCGAGGTGCTCCTCCGTCCTGAAGCCGTCGGGCTCACGCGGAGCGCGCTCAGCGACACCGGGCTCGCGCTCTTCACAGGGTTGTTCCTGGTCGCGTACGACTTCCTGATCTACCCCTCGGACTCGCGCCCGGGTCCGGTCGGGACGGCGCTGCCGATGGCTGCGGTGCTCTCGTTCGGGACGCTCCTCGCCATCGCCGTGCTCCCGCTCCCCATCCGGATCGGCAGCGGGGTCATCGCCGCGGTGGTGATCGGCGGCGTGCCCCAGCTGGCCGGCCGCCGCGCGCTCGGCAAGGAGGGATGGTTCACGCGGCTCATTCGGGACATCTCCGGGATCGCCGTGCTCGCTCCGGTGCTCCTCGGTGGCGTGTCGCCGACGCTGCCACTCCAATTCCGGCTTCCCGCGGTGTTCGTCGTGGTCGTGCTCGTCAGCCTCGACGGGCTCCGGACGGAGCACCTGCCCATTCTCTGGACAATCGCCTCCGCGCTCGTGGTCGGCGTGCTGGTCGCCGGCGCCGCGGTCCTCGTGGGTGCCGACTCCGCGCACGCGGGACTTCGTGCAGCGATCCTGCTCGTGCTCTGGTACGGCGGTCGCGGTGTGGCCGGGGCGATTGGAGCTCGCTCGCGCAGCAAGGAGGTGATCGCGGAATACGCGATCTTTTTCGTGGCCGCGCTCGCGGGCATGGTCTGGATCAGGCTCGCACACCTGTAGCCGGCTGACGAGCGGCGGTCAGGAGATACGCAGAGACTGGCTCGGCGTCGAGATACGGGGCGGTGTCGCGTCGGCGGAATGGAGACGCTCGACCTGCGCCTGCGAACGCTCGACCTGGTCCGACAGATCGCGAACCGTGATCTTCATCGCTTCCAGCGCCCGCAACTTGTAGGTGTCGATCTGGTCGAGAGCGGCGAAAACGTTGTCCCACGCGCGCTGGAGTGATCCCATGTCGATGCCTGGGCTCGCCGCCTGACTCTCAACGGTGGCGGTCTGCTCGCGCAGCACCGACGACGTGCTCTCGATCATCGCGCTCGTGGTCTCGTTGACGGCCTTGACCTGCTCGCTCACGAGCTTTTGGTTGGTCAGCGCCTGCGCGACCATCACGGCGGTCCGGAGCGCGGCAACGGTCGTCGTTGTCGCCGTGCGAACGGCACGTACCAGCTCGCGATTGTTCACCTCGACGACGCGCAGTGCGGCATAGCCCTGCACCGCGACCGCCAGTTGGGTGAGGATCTCCTGACGCCGGCGCCGAACGGGGTAGAGGATGTCCTCCTGGAGCACTTTGGCGCGCTCGGGGTCGCCGATCGCCATGTGATTGATCTGGGCTTCGAGGCCCGTGTCGAGCCTCTCCGCCATGTACGTGTACTGGCGCAGCGTCTCCATCTGGGACCACAGTGCCTTCTGCTCCTGGGCGATGGACGCGTTGTCCTTCTCGAGCTCCGCGCCACCTTCGCGCAAGGCACCGACGATGCCCTCGATGTGGCTCTGCGACTTCTGGTACTTCGCGAAGTACGCTCGAACCCGGTCCCCGAAAGGGAGCACCCCAAGCAACTTCCGCGAGCCGCCCTGGGTGAGATCGTGCTTGGCGGGATTCAGTTCCTCGACCGAGCGACGCAGGTCGAGGAGGCTCTTGGCGATCGGGGCGTCACCCTTGCCGAGTCCGTTCATGGCCCGGGTGGGCCGGTCGAGCAGGCGGTTGCTCATGTCGGACGTGGTCCGGATCTCACGATCCGCCAGGCTGTCGATGTCGTCGACGCGCCGCCGGTAGTCGTCGCCACGGACATCGATGCCTCGCAGGCCGTTGACGAAGCCGGCGACCATGGCATCGATCCGCTTGGCGGCCTCCGGGTCGATGCTCACCTCGCGTTCTGCCTCCGCGGGGGCGACCGTCGTGGCCGCCTCCGGCGGGGAGAGCGAGAGCGAGACCGCGTCGGCCGCGGTCTCGGAGTTGTCTGTTGTCACTTGGTCGGATGCTCCTCGCTGGCGTCGGTCCCGGCGGGGGCCGGGTCGCTGATCGTGACAGGAGTCTGCTGCCTGCGCCGCCCGCTGTGGTCTCCGTTTGGATACGCAGTTCCGCGGCGCCCGCCGTTCAGGTGCTGTGGCTCCGGGGCGGTCGCCGCCTTCGTGATCGCCGGGAGCAGGGAGTTCCGGGCCATTCCGGTGAGTGCACCGGCCTGCTGGATGATCTCTGCCAGTGCCCCGGTGACGCCCTGGGCGCCGTTCAACACGGTGAACTGACCGATATGCTCGAAGGGCGATGCAGCTGCCGCGACGATCTCGGGGAGCTTCTCGGCGATCTGCTGTGCGATGACCGCTTCCTGGTTCTGGCTCATCGCCGCCGCGCGGCGCTCGATGCCGGCGGCCTCAGCCTCCATGCGGGCGCGGATCGCGTCAGCCTCGGCAAGGCCTCTGGCCTTGATGGCGTCCGCCTCTGCCTGACCGGTGAGGCGCGTGGCGTCGGCTTGCGCGGTGGCCTGCATCTTGAGAGCGGCTGCCGCCGCCTCGGCCTGCACCTTGGTCTGCGCCGCGACCGCCTCGGCCCGGAGGCGGACCTCCTGCGCCTCGGCTTCAGCCTGACGGATGCGCACGTCGCGGCCCGCTGCCGCAAGGGTGGTCTGGCGGTACGCCTCCGCGTCCGCCGGCCGGCGGACGTCGACCTGGAGCTGCTGCTCCTTCTGCTCGGCCTGCAACTCGGCGACGCGGGTCTGCTCGGTGACGACGGCCTGATGCGCTTTCGCCTCCGAGAGCGGCCCCTGCTGTCCGGCAAGCTGGGTCGCCGTATCGACCTCGGCCTGGTATCCGGCCTTCTTGATGTTGGTGTCGCGCTGGGACTGCGCCATCTGCGCCTGGGCGATCTGCTCCTGTCCGACCGCGTCGCGTTCGGCGTTGGCTCGCGCGATACGCGCATTGCGCTCGACCTCGGCTTGGTGAGGCGCAGCGAGGTTCTCGATGTAGTTCGAGGGGCTCGTGATCGACTGGATCTGGAAGCTGTCGATGACGAGACCAAACGACTCCATCTCCTGCGAGCAGCGGTCGCGCACCTGCTGCGCAAATTTGTCCTGGTCGCTGATCATGTCCTCGACCGTCATCGACCCGGCGATGGCGCGGAGGTGACCGACGAAGACGTTCTGCACCTTGGTCTCGAGCTCCGCCGCCGGGCGGTCGAGAAAGCGCCGCGCGGCGTTGGCGATCGAACGGTAGTCGTCACCCACCTTGTAGACGATCACGCCGCGAAGGTCGACGCGGATCTTCTGCTGCGACACGCACGGAACGCCGATCTCGCTCTCGTGCGCTTCGAGCGAGAGGCGGCGGACCTTGGTGATGCCCGGAGCCACCAGGCGTCCGCGACCCGTGACGATCCGGAAGCCCATGCTCTCGCCGACGCCGTCGGGGCGCTGGCTGCTGCGGAAGCCCGAGATGATCAGCGCCTCATCCGGCTCGGCGACGCGCCACGCCGCGCGAAACAGCAGTACCAGCAGCAGCAACGCGCCGAGAATGATTCCCAGGAGCACGTATGCCAGCGTCGTCATCGGGGCAACCTCATGGTGTCTGTCGGCGCCACCTCAACGGTGCGACCGCCCAGGCTACCCACCACAAGGACCTGGGAATGCTTGTAGATCGTTGACGTCTTGTCTGATGCGCAGGCCAGGAATCGCTCGGTGCCTGCGCGGACCTCGATGACCACCTCGCCGAGGTGTCCGGGGGTGATATCGGCAGTCACTCTCGCCAGCTTGCCGACCACGTCGATGGCCATTCGTCACAGCTCCTTCGCCAGACGATCCTACCCGCGCTGACGGGTCTCAAACTCCTCGCGCGCACCCGCGTCACCCCCGGCCGAAGCGGCGAGGAGCCGCTCAGGCGCGGGTCCGGCGGCGCTCGGCGTAGAGGGCGGTGTCGGCCTTCGCAACCACCGACTCGGCGCTGTCCGTTTCGTCGACCGTGGCGACCCCGGCGCTGACGGTGTGGCCATGCGTCTTGATGGTGTACCGGCGCCGGATGTCGGCCAGCGTACGCTCCGCATCCGGGAGCGCTGCCTCGACGAGGGCGCAGACGAATTCGTCACCCCCATAGCGCATGACGAGGTCGTACGAGCGCACGCGTTTGCGGATCGCCGCCACGACATCCACCAGAAGGCTGTCACCCGCCGCGTGTCCCTCCGTGTCGTTGACGTGCTTCAGCCCGTCGACGTCGAGAAAGATGACAACGATCCCGGTGCCGCCGGCGCGTCGCGACCTGTCGATCTCACGCTGCAGGGCGGACAGGCCGGCGCTCCGTCGCAACGCCCCGGTGAGGTCGTCATGCGATGCGAGATCGGCCAGCTTCTGGGTGAGCCCGGCCATCGCGCGAAGCCGGTCGAGCGCTGTTCGCAGCTGTGTCGCATCCAGAGCCACCAGCGCCTCGGTGGTGAGGCCGAGGGCCGTCGCCAGCAGCCTGCGGGTCACCACGGCCGGCAGCCGGCGAGTGTTCCGGAACTCGGCCTGCCGCGTCCAGCCGATGAGATCGCGCGTGGGCGTCTCTGACTCGAGCGCCGGGCTCATCGTCCCCGGGGACGGGCTGGTCTCGCGGGTCGGTGCCATCACTTCCTTAAGACGTCAGAAACGCGCGTCGGTGTCCCGTTCGGGCAAGCGTTACATACCGAGATAGGCTCGCTGGATGTCGGGCGACGCGATCAATTCCGACGATGGCCCGGAGAGCGCCACCTCGCCGGTTTCGAGAACGTAGCCCCGCACGGCGGTCTTGAGGGCAAGGAGCGCGTTCTGTTCGATCAGCAGGATGGTCGTTCCTTTGGAGTTGATCTCGCGAATGACTTCGAAGATCGCATCGACGAGGATGGGCGCGAGGCCGAGCGACGGCTCGTCGAGCATCAGCACCTTCGGATTGCTCATCATCGCGCGGCCGATCGCCACCATCTGCTGCTCGCCGCCGCTCAGGCTGCCGGCGAGCTGAGCGGCGCGCTCACGAAGCCTGGGAAACAGTGTGAAGACCCGCTCGAGGTCGGTCCGCATGCCCGCCCGATCGCTGCGAGTGTATGCGCCCATGTCGAGGTTCTCGCGAACCGTCATGCGCTGAAAAAGCCGCCTGCCCTCGGGCGCGTGTCCCACGCCCAGCCGTGCGATCTTCTCGGCTCCGAGACCGCGAGTCGGTTTCCCGAACAGGCGCACCTCGCCGCTCCTGGGTCCGATGAGGCCACTGATCGTGCGCAGGGTTGTCGTCTTGCCCGCGCCGTTACTGCCGATGAGTGCGACGATCTCGCCCTCGCGAACCTCCATTGAGACCTTGCGCAATGCGTTGACGCGACCGTAGAAGACGTCGATCTCGCGCAGTTCAATGACCAGTGCCCCAGCCGCCGGCACCGCCGTGCCGTGCTCACTCACGCTGTGCGCATCTCGTCGTTCGCACCGGTGCCGAGGTACGCCTCGATGACGCGAGGATCCTTCCGGACGTCGGCGGGACCGCCCTCGGCGATCTTCTCGCCGTGATCCAGCACGACGATGCGATCGCTCACCTCCATGACGAGGCGCATATCGTGCTCGATGAGAAATATCGTCAGTCCCTCGTCGCGAAGCCGGGAGATGAGTTGCATCAACTCCCGCTTCTCCCCTGTGTTGAGACCGGCGGCCGGCTCGTCGAGCAGCAGCAGACGCGGCTGAGTCGCCAGCGCTCGGGCGATCTCCAGGCGACGTTGCAATCCGTACGGCATCTCACGGGCGTAGGAACCGGCGTACCGTGCGAGACCGAGATGGTCCAGGAGGTCGAGCGCTCGCGCTTCGACCGATCGCTCTTCCCGGCGGGCGCGGCGCGTTTTGAGGGCACCGTCCCACACGCGCTCTTTCATCCACCAGTGGGCCCCGACCATCACGTTGTCCACCGCCGTCATGAACGCGAAGAGCCGGATGTTCTGAAATGTTCTCGCGATGCCCATTTTCGTTATCCGGTGGGGGGGAAGACCGGCAATCGACGCCCCGTCGAGCGTGATGGATCCCGAGGTGATCGGGAAAAGCCCGGTCACGCAGTTGAAGGCAGTCGTCTTGCCCGCGCCGTTGGGCCCGATCATCGACAGGATCTCGCCCTTGTCGAGTTTGAAGCTGACGCCCGAGACGGCGAGCAGACCGCCGAACCGCTTGGTGACGGTGTCGAGCTCGAGGAGTGCCACCTCAGGCGATTCCCTGCACGGCGGCGAGTGACTCGGATTCCCCCGAACTCTCCAGTTCGATGCGGCGCGCGCGGCTGGGGAGCAGGCCTCCCGGGCGTAACAGCATCATCAGGATGAGCGCGATCCCATACAGCGGGTATGTGAACGAGCTGAAATCGATGCTCGCCAGTGCCGGCACGTGCACCGTGTGACTGACGGTTGTCGCCCAGGCATTCATGTCCGGCAACACCCAGAAGATGACGAAGGTCAGGATGAAGCTGCCGAGGATGACGCCGGTGATGTTGCCGATACCGCCGAGCACGATGATGCTGAGGACGGCGATCGATACCGGGAAGGCGAAGTCGTCGGGCGTTACGATCCTGACCAGCGAACCGTAGAAGGCTCCGGCGAGACCGCTGACGGAGGCGCCGATCGCGAAGGCCAGCAGCTTGGTGGTCGTCGTGTTGATGCCGGTGGCGGCGGCGGCGACCTCGTCCTCACGCAATGCCACCCACGCTCGTCCGACTCGTGAATGCTCGATGTTGCGCAGGAGCACAACCACGGCGAGTACCACCAGGAGGATCGCCCAGTAATACCAGCGCGGACTCTCGCTGAAATCGATTGGGCCGAAGTGCGGCTGGTCGATTCCCGATATCCCGTTCGCGCCGCCCGTGAGATTGAAGGCGTTGTTGGTCGCGAGGTCGGGCACGATCTCTCCGAAGCCGAGGGTCACGATCGCGAGATAGTCGCCGCGGAGGCGGAGTGTCGGCGCTCCGAGGACGGCGCCGAACATTGAGGCAATCCCGGCGCCAAGGAAGATGAGCACCCACAGGGGCAGGTGGATGCCGTGAAAGGGCGATGCGAATGATGCGCAGGCGTAGGCGCCTATGGCGAAAAAGGCCGCATAGCCGAGGTCGAGCAGCCCGGCGAAGCCGACCACGACGTTGAGGCCGAGTGCAAGCAGCATGTAGATGGCCAGTGACCCCGCAGCCCAGAGCAGGAAATCCGGGGCCTGGTGAAACATGAGGGGCAGGAAGAGCCCGAACGGCAGCGCCGCAACCCCGAAAGCCAGCGACTGACGTCCGACGACCCAGGAACGCGCTCCGTAGACGAGCGATCCCAGCGCGAATCCGTACATGGTCAGCCACACCGCGGAGTCGGTGAATGTGCCGGGAGTGAAGGATCCGAACAACGGCTCCTCCTGAACGACGCTGTAGAGGAACCACACAACGGCGGTGAGGGCCAGTCCCACAAGACCGGCAACAAGTCGAATCCGGTCCGCACGGTGGCTGAAGGTCGTTCCTCTGAGGCGAGCGGCGAATTCCGCGAATGGCGAGAGCAGCAGGATCAGCATGCAGACGCCGACGATGTACATGAGGATGGTGCCGATCCCGGTCGGAGGAGAGACGACCGCGTCCTGTGCGCTGTATCCCACCCCGGCATCGAATGGGCCGACGAACCAGGGCAGCAGCCAGCCCATGAGCAGCAGGGCTGAAGCAGTCGAGGCGAGGATCCAGAACACGGTGGTGCCCTGATTTCGCTGCCCTGTGCCGGGATCCGACCGGAGGAAGGACCTGAGACGATCAGGCACGAGTGGTCACCTCGACCCCGAAAAGCCCGACCGGGCGGAAGGTCAGGATGAGGACGAGGATCGCGAAG
>Ga0307372_10004906_pt1 | contig 20384 bp, 17 predicted proteins | sample OX1MG_FD_202533 | JGI IMG/M metagenome (GOLD analysis project Ga0307372, IMG submission 202533) | Soil microbial communities from Risofladan, Vaasa, Finland - OX-1 | ecosystem: Environmental > Terrestrial > Soil > Coastal area > Acid sulfate soil | place: Finland: Risofladan, Vaasa | collected...
TGAGCATCAATTGAAAAGAATTTGCATATTATTACCAACGCTCTGATTTTAATTGCCAAAACCATTGACAATTTCAACGCTACATGCTAATATCTACATGTGGATAGTAAATATTACTAAAACAAATGCAAAAAGTTAAAAAGCCTGAGCGGTAAGCAGGTACACCCGATTGGAGGATAACCATGAATTACTACCTGTATGATAAAATACGCGCGCATCGTTATCAAGAACTCGACCAGGAGATGGCAAATGCGCGTATGCTGAGACATATGCCTCGTCGTAATGGCGTGGGACGGCGCGCAATTGGCGGGCTGGGCGTGGCGCTAGTAGCTGTTGGCTTTAAGCTGCAACAAATCGACTATTCCCGCCAGCCGCACCCTACATTGTCATCCATTCGACGGTAGGGACGCGATTAATCGCGTCCACCTACTCGGGTGCTATTCCAAATGGACGCGATTAATCGCGTCCCTACGGCTGTTAGATACAATTTTTAGCAGGAGGAACATTACATGTACCCCATTATCACCAGGGACCCGGTGAGCGGGCATGAACTGATCGTTACCAGGCTCGAATGCCCGCAGAGCGGCATCGTCATCGAGGGGCAATTTGACCTGGGTTGGATCGGTCGCCTGACACGCGAGCAACTGGACTTTGTGGAGTTGCTGGTCAAGAACCGCGGCAATATCCAGAAACTGGCTGCCGACCTGGATATCGCCTATAATACCGCGCGTAGCCGCCTGGACGAGATCGTGACCGCGCTGGGTGGCGCGCCCGAAAACGATGGGCGCGTTGACCGCCGCCTGGTGCTGGATCGTCTCGCGTCGAAAGAGATCAGCGTCGAAGAGGCCATGCGCATGTTAAAGGGTTAAGCAGATGGCAATTGAAGAGCGCAATCGCATCCTGAGCATGGTCGAAGCCGGGCAGGTATCCGCCGGGCAGGCCGCGCAGTTACTTGATGCTATGGCAACGCGGCAAGGACCCGTGGAAACGCGCCCGCTAAATTCCACGCTGCGCATCTGGGTGTCAGATACAACCAGCAGGCGGCCAAAGGTCAAGATGACCGCCACCTTGCCCGTACCCATGCTAAGCTTGAGCCTGCGCATGTTGTCCCGCTTCGCGCCGCAATTGAATGAGAACGCCATCCAGCACGTCATTCGAGCTATTGAAAGAGGCGCGACAGGCCGCGTCCTCGATGTACAGGACCTTGAAGAAGGAACGCGTCTAGAGATTTTTGTTGAGCTATAAATGGAGGAAACACCTATGCAACAAACATTTCCTGCCGGTAAAGAGTCAAAAATTATTATTAAACAACTGAATGGCGACCTGAGCGCGCGCGCCTGGGAGCAGCCTCTGATAAGTATCGAGACTGATGGGTCCGTGACTCAAGTGACCCAGGAGGGAGACATAGTGATGATCGTCAATTGTGACGACGATCTTGCTCTGCATGTACCGCCTGATACGGAAATTCATGTCACAAACGCCAAAGGCGATCTTTCTCTCACGAACTTGCGGCGGGTGGAGCTAAAAAATATCGCGGGCGATGTAGTGTTAGATACTATCGGTGTAGGGGCCGATATTGAGCAAATAGGCGAGGCTATCGCGGTTGCTGAACTCTCCGGCGACCTGCTGGTAAACAATGCTTCGTCCCTGCGTGGGCGCGAGGAGGTGCAGGGCGATGTGACACTCACGAACGTGGCTCTGATAGAGATGGAGAACGTGGGGGGCGACCTTGCATTGAAGCAGACCGAAGCCGTTGTGATTGGCGCGGTGGGTGGTGACATGACCATTGAAGGCATCGCCGACGCGCTGAGTTGCGGCAACGTGGGCGGCGACTGTCAGATCAAGGGCAGCACACAGGCAGAGCTTACCATTGGTAATGTGGGGGGCGACCTGCTTATCGAGTCCGCGCTGAACGCGCGCTTTGGTGCCATCGGCGGCGATTGCGTGCTGCGCAACGTGTCAAAGACGGTCGAAATCGGCAATATCGGCAGCGATGCCCGCTTCAGCGAGATTGGCGGCAATGTGCAGGCGGGCAATATCGGCGGCGATGCCAGTCTTTCTGCACTGCAAGGCTCGCTTGACGTGGGCAACATCGGCGGCGATCTGGCATTGGAGGCCGCGTTTCCGGCGGGCAGCACCACGCGCCTGCATGTTGGAGGAGACGCCAGTGTGCGGCTACCGGCTCATCCTGATCTAAACGTGCGCGCTTTCGTGGGAGGAGACATCTCAGGGTCAACTATCGCGTCGGGTAAAAATGGGAACTGGATCAACCTGGCCTATGGAAACGGCGCGGCGCAACTCGAACTGCACGTTGGTGGTGATCTCAACCTGCGAGGCGGCGACCAGCCGCGCAACAGCAGCAGTTCAGGCGGGTGGGGTACGAACTTCGCGAGTGAGTTCGCGGGTGAGATGGCGGAACTGGGCCAGGAACTGGGTCGGCTTGGCGAGGAGATCGGGCGCGAGATTCGCTCCTCTTTTAAGGATGCAAACCGGGCCGGTTCCAACTGGTCTGACTCTCTTACGAAGAAGATCAACGAGCAAATGCGGCGCGCCCAGCACAAAGCTGAGGAGCAGGCGCGCAAAGCCGAGGAACGCGCTCGCAAGACCGAGATGAAGAATCCGCGCGTGCGCGTGCGCTTCAATGAGCGTGAATGGCAACTTGACCCTGAGCGTTTAGAGCGTATTAAAGAGCAGGCCAGCAAAGCGGCCAGCGAGGGTATCTCCAGCGCCATGGAAGCAGTGGAGCGCGCGATCAGCAATCTGCGCATGGCCCCGCCATCCAGGCCGTCAAAGCCGCCAACTCCAGCACAGCCACCTGTGCCGCCAAAACCGCCAGTACCACCCACGCCTGGCCAACCTGCCCAATATGTACAGGCTGAGCCGTCAGCGCTCGCTCAAAACGATCCCGCGCCGCAGGCGGTAGAGACGCCTGGCGATGCCGCGCCTGACCTGGATCAAGAGCGCGAGGCTATTCTGCGCATGATTGCCGAGGGACGCCTCTCTCCCGAAGAGGGTGATCTGATGCTGGAAGGCCTGGGGGGATAAAGGACCGGGGCGCAATTCAATGCGCCCCATTGCATACAACACAAGCCGGGCTATTGCGGGCTAAAAGCGTAATACTTCCTTCGCCGCATTGTGGGCAGTCGAGTCGAGAAGAAACATTACAGGAGTGGCAGAAAGACATACCACGTTTGTTAGCAGCAGCAGATCAAGAGATCGCGATAGCGACGAGGTACGTTCACAGCTTCCTCCAGATGCTCCGACAATTGCAAGGGAACCAGCTAGATGGCTGGCTCGATGACGTCGAGACTCCACCCGCTGAAGCATCCGCATTTCTGCTGGAAGATGCAAAAACGCATGCATGCAGTGAGCGGGCGTTCATGTTACAATATATCCATGTGCTAACAATCCAGCCCCGGTACTCTAGTAGACCAGCTTAATCATAAAATCGCCTGCATGCATGCCTCTAATGGCAGCTAAAAAGGAGAATCCATGCCATCTCAGGGTTATGTTCGTTATCCAGCTATCCATCAAGACCAGATTGTGTTTGTGTCTGAAGACGATTTATGGCTCGTTTCGAGCGCGGGCGGGCGCGCCGAACGTCTCACCGCGGGCGTCGGCGAGGTCAGCCATCCACGCTTTTCGCCTGATGGAACGCAGTTAGCCTTCGTCGGGCGCGAGGAGGGTCCCGGCGAGGTGTATGTCATGCCTGCGTCCGGCGACATGGCCCGGCGTCTGACCTTCCAGGGCGCGTTATGCCGCGTCACTGGCTGGCTTCCTTCAGGTGAGGGGATTCTTTATGCCAGCAATGCCGGGCAGTTCGCCGGGCGCTTTGAGGTGCTCAATGCCATTGCGCCCGGCGGCGGCGAGCCGCGCCAACTGCCCTACGGCATGGCAAACGCCATCTCTTTCGGGTCGCGCGGCGGTGTTGTCATCGGTCGCAATATTAACGAGCCGGCACGCTGGAAACGCTACCGGGGCGGCACTGTCGGGCATCTCTGGTGCGACATCGAGGGAAGCGGAACATTCCAGAGGTTGCTGCAACTTGATGGCAACATCGCCGATCCCTGCTGGATTGGCGAGCGCATCTACTTCCTCTCGGATCACGAGGGGGTAGGCAACATTTATTCCTGCACACCACAGGGCGAGGACGTGCGCCGTCACACGTTTCACACCGACTTCTACGCGCGCCAACTGTCCAGCGATGGGCAGCGCCTGGTCTATCACGCGGGCGCAGATTTATACCTTTTCGATCCTGCCAGCGATGCCGGGCGTCGCGTCGAGATCGAACAACCCAGCATACGCACGCAGCGCAACCGGAAATTTGTCTCTGCCGGCACTTACCTCAACACCTACCAGCTGCATCCACAGGGGTATGCGATGGCCATTACAACACGCGGCAAAGCTTTCACCATGGGCAATTGGGAGGGTCCGGTACTCCAGCATGGAGAACTCGATGGCGTGCGCTACCGCAACCTGAACTGGTTGAACGATGGCAAACGCCTGGTTGCCATCCATGACGCGCCGGGGCGTGAAAACCTGGTCGTCTTCAACCCTGAAGATGCCAGCGAGCCGCGGACCTATCCTGATATCGAGTTTGGCCGCGTTGTCTCGCTGGCCGTCTCGCCCACCGATGACGTAATCGCTTTGACCAATCACCGCAACGAACTGGTCGCGGTTGATCTGGAGACTGCGAGCGCGCGCGTGCTGGACCGCAGCGATTTTGGACGCATTCGGGGCTTTGACTGGTCGCCCGACGGGCGTTGGCTGGCCTATGGCTTCATGTTCACCAGCCAGCAAACCGCTATTAAGCTCTGCAATCTGGAAACGGGCAAAACCCACGTTGTCACCGATCCTGTGCTGGAAGATGTTAGTCCGAGCTTCGATCCCGATGGCAAATACCTGTACTTCCTGGGATATCGTATCCTCAATCCCGTGTACGATAATCTGCAATTTGACCTGAGCTTCCCACGTGGCGTAAAACCTTATGCCATCACCTTGCAGCGCGATCTGCGCTCGCCGTTTATGCCGGAACCCAAAGCGCCTGCCGAGAAGGAGAAAGACAAAGAGAACGGCAAAAAAGAGAAAAGCCAGCGGGAGAAACCAGAGGAGAGCGATGCTGAAAATGGCGCGCAAACAGCGGAGCCTGAGGAAGAACAGGAAGAAGCCGACAATAAACCACCCGCTCTCGTCATTGACCTGGATGGCATTACGCGCCGCGCCCTGCCATTTCCCGTACCGGAGGGCCTGTATTACGGCGTCAGTGGCATCAAAGGGAAAGCGCTGTTTCTGGTCTACCCTATCCAGGGGGCCTTATACCAGCCCGATGATGACCACGATGTCAAAGGGCATATCGATAGCTTCGATTTTGAGAAGCAAAAATACGAGGTGCTCATTGACAATGTGAACGGCTATGATCTTTCACGCGACTATAAGACCTTGATCTATCGCAGCCAGCGCCGCCTGCGCGTGCTGAAGGCGGGCGAGAAGCCGCCCAAGACTGAGGGTGAGCGCGCCAGCCGCGAAAGTGGCTGGCTTGATCTCAACCGTATCAAGGTGTCGGTACAGCCCGCCACCGAGTGGAAACAGATGTTTGCGGAGGCATGGCGTTTGCAGCGCGAGCAATTCTGGACGGAGGATATGTCGGGCATCGACTGGGACGCCATCTACGCGCAGTATGCTCCCCTGGTCGAGCGTGTCTCCTCGCGTTCGGAACTCTCTGATCTTTTCTGGGAGTTACAGGGTGAGCTTGGCACATCGCACGCCTATGAAGGCGGCGGCGAATACCGCTCGCGCCCTTATTACCGCCAGGGCTTCCTGGGTGTGGACTGGCGCTACGATAGTGAAAGCCAGCGTTTCCGCATCGCGCATATCGTCACCGGCGATACATCCGATAGCAAAGAAACGTCGCCGCTCAACAGTCCCGGTCTGAACGTCAACGAAGGCGATGCCGTTCTCGCTATCAACGGGCAACGTGTTGGGGTCAATCGCAGCCCGCGGGAGTTGCTGGTCAACCAGGCCAATAATGAGGTGCAGCTTACCATCGAGGATGCCGCTAGCGGCGAGACCCGTGTAATCACTGTCAAAGCCATGACCGACGAGATGCCCGCCCGCTATCGCGAGTGGGTCGAGCGCAATCGCCGCACCGTGCATGAGAAAACGCAGGGACAGGTCGGCTACGTGCATATCCCGGATATGGGAGCCAACGGTTTCGCGGAATTTCACCGCAGCTACATGACGGAGTTTGACTATCCGGGCCTGCTGATCGATGTGCGCTACAACGGAGGCGGCAATGTTTCCGGCCTGCTGCTGGAAAAACTGGCCCGGCGGCGCGTTGCCTATACGTTCTCGCGCTGGGGTCAGCCGCGCCCCTACCTGCGCCAGTCACCGCGCGGCCCGATGGTTGCTCTGACCAACGAACACGCCGGTTCCGACGGAGACATATTCAGCCACAGCTTCAAGCTGCTGGAACTGGGTCCGTTGATAGGCAAGCGAACCTGGGGCGGCGTGATCGGCATCAGCCCGCAACATAGACTGGTGGATGGCACCTCTACGACTCAGCCAGAGTACGCTTACTGGTTCAAGGATGTAGGCTGGAACGTCGAGAACTACGGCACCGATCCCGATATCGAAGTCGATATCGCTCCCCAGGATTTCGCGCGCGGCGATGACCCGCAACTTGATCGTGCCATCGCCGAAGCCCTGCGCATGATCGAGGAGAAGCCCACGCTGGCACCGGAACCGGAGGAGCGACCGCGTAAAGTGTGGAAGTAAAAGCTACCCCGCCGGAATCGTCACCCGTCCCTGCCCGGTGGGCGGCATATTCGGGCCAGTGCCAACCCAGCGGATGGCGGTGCCGATGGCGGTCACTTCCATCCATTCGGAGTTGTGCATAAAATCGACTTTGATGTCTACCCCGATGACGCCGTCCGCGCCCAGTTGGTCGGCCTCGAACTGCATGCGGCTCAAGGCCAGTTCGCGCGCCTGGTACATCAACTCGGTGTACTCTTTGAGTTCGCCCTGAAAGTTGCTTTTGATGCCGACCAGCCAGTTACGCACCGCGCCCATCGAGTAGATGCAGTTGCCGACCACCAGGCCCATCGGCTGAAAACCCTTATCGACCACCAGCCAGAACTCCTGGCCGCTCAGGTCAGATGTGAAGGCGCGCCCGCGGTAGCCGGGGCGGATATCCATTGCGTTACGTGGATCACCCATTGCTGTGTATTGCCTCGCTTTCTTCTGCTCATCGCATGAGAACCAATCTAGTGCTTGCTAGCATATGGCACGCGCTAGAGAAAGTCAACGTTGACAGCCCTGTAAAGTACCATTTTTTGACAACGCGGGTGGAATAGGTTAAAGTACAGGTGTTTCAATCTAGTACGTGCATGTTCTGGTGAAATAGAGGCTCAAAGCGATGTCCACGCCCGCCCGCAAGCAATATTTGCAGATAAAAAGTCAGTATCCCGATGCTGTGCTGCTCTACCAGGTCGGGGATTTCTACGAAACATTCGACGAAGATGCGCGCATCACCGCGCGAGTGCTGCAAATCGTGCTGACCAAACGCTCCTATGGCGACGAAAAAGTGCCACTGGCCGGCATACCCCTGCACGCGCTGGACAATTACGTGGGCAAGCTCATCCAGCATGGGTACAAGGTTGCCATCTGCGACCAGGTGGGCGAAGTCGGCAGGGGACCTGTCGATCGTGCAGTCACGCGCATGCTTACTCCCGGTACTCTTTCGGAGCCGAACCTGCTGCCGGCGCGTCAGAATAACTTTCTGGCCGCCATCGCTGCGGGGCGCGCGCAGACCGCGCTGGCCGCGGTCGATGTGAGCACGGGCGATTTTAGCGTTACGTGGTTCGCGCCCGATGAGTTGCCCGCCGCGCTGGAGGCTGAACTGCAGCGTCTCGCTCCTACCGAATGCCTGCTTGTCGAGGGCAGCCGCCCGGACATGTTTAAGCTTCCGGCTGAGACGATGACGGTGACGATGAGTCCACCCTATTTCTTTGAGCAAGAGGCGGCGCGTGTGCGTCTGTGTCGTCTCTTTGGCGTGCAATCCCTCGATGCCTACGGCTGCTCGCACGCACCCCAGGCTATCGCTGCTGCCGGAGCAATCGTGGCCTACCTGGAAAAGATGAACGGCAAACTGCTCTCGCTGCTGAGCGGACTGCGTTCCTATCGCACCAGCAGCTATATGACACTGGACGCGCACACCCAGCGCAACCTCGAGTTATTGCAGGGAACGCGCAGGGGTTCCGCGCAGGGCAGTTTGCTGGGCGTGCTGGACCGCACGATTACGCCGATGGGCGCGCGCCAGTTGCGGCTGGCTATTACGCAGCCATTGCTTGACCTGGCTCAACTCGATGCACGCCTGAACTGCGTAGAAGAATTGTACGAAAGCCCCGCTCTGCGCAGTCGCTTCATCATGTGCTTGCAGCGATTGGGCGATCTCGAACGCATCGCCGGGCGCGTGCGCCAGGGAACCGCTATCCCACGTGAGACGCTGGCCCTGCGCGAGTATCTACAGGTCATTCCCCAGGCGCAAACGCTGCTGCGCGGCTGCGATGCTTCGCTGCTTCTCGAACTGGCCGCTGAAATGGATGCATGCCCGCAGGTCACGGCATTGATAGACCAGGCTCTGACGCGCGGCGGCGATGAAGAGGAGCGCGAAGACGACGGACGCCTGATCCGCGCCGGTTTTCACCCTGAGCTGGATGAACTGATCGCATCCATTCGCGACTCGCGCCGCTGGATTGCTTCGTTAGAAGCTCGCGAGCGAGAACGAACCGGTATCGCGAAGCTTCGAGTTGGCTTCAACAAGGTTTTTGGATACTACATCGAAATCAATAATGGAAAACTGAACTCGGCTCCCTCCGATTACACGCGCAAGCAGACGCTGGTGAACGCTGAGCGCTTCATCACACCCGAATTGAAGGAGCACGAAGCGCGCATCCTCAGCGCGGAAGAACGCATCGAGGAGATGGAACGCAGCATCTATGCCGATGTGCTGCGCCAGATCGGCGCCTATTATCCACAGTTGATGGCAACCGCCAGGGCCGTGGCTCTACTGGATGTCCTGCTCGGCTTTGCCGAAGTTGCTGCTCACCAGGGCTACATCCGTCCGCGTTTAGAACAGAGTGGCGAGATAGAGATTAGCGGAGGACGCCATCCCGTCGTCGAACAGGCGCTGGACGGCGATACATTCATCCCTAACGATACCCGTATGGACGCCGCGCACGAGGCGAGTATCCTCCTCTTGACCGGGCCAAATATGGCGGGCAAATCGACCTATCTGCGCCAGGTGGCCCTGATAACCCTGCTGGCGCAGATAGGCTGCTTCGTGCCTGCCAGAAGCGCGCGCATCGGGCTGGTTGATCGCATCTTCACGCGTGTTGGAGCGGAGGACGATATCGCGTCGGGCAAAAGCACGTTTATGGTGGAGATGGAAGAGACCGCTACCATCCTGCACCATGCCACGCGTCACAGCCTGATTATCCTGGATGAAATCGGGCGCGGCACCAGCACCTACGATGGACTTGCCATCGCGCGCGCCGTTGTCGAGCACCTGCACAACATCACGCAGGCGCGCACCCTCTTCGCCACGCATTATCACGAACTGGCGGCCATGGCCGGTGAACTTCCTCACCTGCGCGTCTACACGATGGCCATCAGCAATGACAAAGAGGATGAGATCATCTTCCTGCATCACGTCATCCCTGGCAACGCCGGGCGTAGCTACGGCGTACACGTGGCAAAACTGGCCGGCATGCCCCTAAACGTGGTGCGCCGCGCCGGGGAAGTGCTCAAGCAACTCGAAATCGCTCAAGAAAGCCTTGTCTCAGGTGCAGCCGCGCATAATGGGAACGGCTCGCCGCGTATTGGCGACCACAAGCATCTGATTGCGGAGGGAAACGGCGCATATCATGCAGGCACGCGCTTAATCGCGTCCGCAACGATTTCTAACCATGCCTATCTGTGGCAAACTGAAGAAGCTCGCCTTGCCGCGCTCGTGCTGGAGCAAGCGAGCGGAAGCGAATCCGACCTTCATACGATTGACCTGTGCGCTATCACGCCCCTGGATGCGCTCAATCTCCTGTTTCTTATGCAGAAAAAAAGAAAAGCGCTATGACCATCACACATTTTTCTCGTACCCCCATTCATGCCTTGCCGCCTGATGTGGCCGAACGCATCGCGGCTGGCGAAGTGATCGAGCGTCCCGTCTCCGTCGTGAAAGAACTGCTGGAGAACGCGCTCGACGCTGGCGCGCGCGAAATTCGCGTGGAGATACGCGGCGGAGGACTGCGTTTGATGCGCGTGACCGATGACGGCGTTGGCATTCCTGAAGATGAACTTGAACGCGCCTGCGCGCGTTTTGCGACCAGCAAGATTAACAGCGTCGAAGACCTGGAACGCCTGCATACGCTGGGTTTTCGCGGGGAAGCCCTGGCGAGCATCGCCGCCGTTGCTGAAGTAAGCATCGTGAGTCGCGCTATCGAAACCGAGACATCAAGCGAAGAACATCCCGCCGCCTCTCTAATTCTACGCGGCGGTGAGGTGACGCAGCGCGGACATAAAGCGCGTCTGCATGGAACCACGGTCACGGTGCGCGATCTCTTCTTCAACGTGCCTGCGCGCCTGAAGTTTATGCGGGCGACGCGCACGGAAGCCACTCACATCGAGCAGCTAGTGCGGCGCTATGCAATCGGTTATCCTTCTGTGCGTTTTCAATTGATGCAGGAAGAGCAAACCATTTTACAAACCAGTGGCTCTGGCGATCTTGCCGCCACGCTGGCCGAACTTTATCACCTGCCCTTGCTTGAAATGCTCAACACGCTCGCTGCCACAGGTGAAGATGGCAGTGAGCACGCCTTTCGCCTGCATGGATTCGTGGGCAATCGCGCGCTTGCCCAGAACAACCGGCAGCATGTGACGATATTCGTCAATGGTCGCCTGGTGCATGCTCGCCCGCTATTCGACGCGCTCGAGGCTGGTTATCGCGGCCTGCTGCCAAAGGGTAAACATCCTCTGCTGGTGCTGCATATCGAAGCGCCGCCGCGAGACCTGGACGCCAACGTACATCCGGCTAAAACCGAGGTGAAACTGGCGCGTGAAGCCGAGATAACCGCTGCGGTCACAAAGATGCTTCGCGCCGCGTTGGAGCGCAGTCCGGCCTTACCCGCTTCGCTCGATTTTCCCGGTCCGGGTCTTGTTTACCAGCGTCATCTGCCCGGCGTGCGCCGCCGCGGTTTGCACGTCGCCGAATCAGCCGGGCAGTACCAGGCGCAGCAATCCAACCCCACATCGGCTGACCTGTTGGCATCTCTGCGACCTCTGGCGCAGTTGCAGGAGGCGGTGATCCTGGCCGAAGCGCCCGATGGCAGCCTCTATCTCATCGACCAGCACCGCGCGCACGAGCGCGTCATCTACGAACACCTGCGCCGTACTTACGCGGGTGTTATGCGTGAACATGCGCAGCCTGAACTTGATGACGAAGAGCAATCGTCTGAAGCACACTTGCTACTTGAACCGGTGGTGGTCGAGTTGAAGCGGCACGAGGCGGAACTCTTCGAGCAGCGTTTGCCCATGCTGCGCGGTATGGGCCTGGAGTGCGAGCGTTTCGGGGGGCGCAGCTTTCTGGTGCGTTCCGTACCGGGAGGGCAGGAACAACTGGTGGGTCACCTGCCAGAACTGGCGCGCCTGGCCGCCGAGGATAGCAACGACTGGCAAGATCGCCTGCTCATCGCGCTGGCCTGCCGTTCCGCGCTGCGGCGCGGGCGCGTGCTGGGTCTGGATGAGCAGCGTTCATTAATCAACGCGCTGGCCAGCGCAGCCGCGCCCGCGGTTTGCCCGCATGGTAGCCCGATTCTGCTGCATTATAGCCGCTCATTCCTGATTGACAGGTTTGACTGGTAGCGACTGCCTGTAATCTGCCTCTTCGTCTTTGTTAGTCGGCGCCCGTCATAATCGTGCTTTCAGGCGCAATCGAGATCGCTACGAAGAGCAGACCTATCAACGCGCCACCCGCGCCAGCGCTGGCTATGAAGAAATTAATAAATACATCTGGAACCATTCAAGTTACATTCCTTTTCTCGTTGTAGAAGTCCTCTCACCTGGCACCGAAGCATATGATCGCGGGCAAAAATTTATCTACTATCGTGCCTGTCCCTCTATTATGGAGTATGTGCTGGTAGATACTCAACGCCAGGCTGTAGATGTTTACCGTCGCGCCTCCGCGAACCTCTGGACTCTGCATCTCTTTGGTTCTGGTGAACAGGTAGAACTTGCCAGCATCAATGTCAGCGTTTCCATGCACACGCTGGGTCTGCATCCTTCCGGGTGATTTGTAGGGACGCGATTTATCGCGTCCGCCCACGCCGACACTCGCCCACGCGGACGCGATAAATCGCGTCCCTACAAATCACCCGGAAGGACGGAGAACCACACGCTTTACGAAGGTGTCATGCTCTCAGAAGAGATGCAGGACAACTTGGATCGCTTACCTTCTCAACGCCTGCACAATCAGTTCGGATATGAGCAGGAAGACCACATCCAGCGCGAGTAATACCAGCAGCGCGAAATCGATGTAGAAGGCAATGGATGCGAGAGACAGCACGAGCCCGTCATCCAGGATAAGCGCTTTGCTTATCCAGAGCAGTGCAAGCGTCACAACGGCCAGTGCGATCATCCCGCCGACCAACCAGCGCGTTCCGCGCCAATCCTGGCGACTGGGCCAGAGTTCCGAAGTAACGGTCAAAATCAGGTAGGGAGCGAAGATCAGGGTCCACCAGGGCCAGCCTGGGCGCAGGAATTGTAGATGTGTGTCACTATTCTGCCAGAGGGTATAGCCAGTCGCAACCCAGTAGAGCAGCAGGAACGTCAGTATGCCGCCGAATAGGGGCGCGATACCACTGAAGCCATCGCCTACATAGGTCATGAAGCGGCCAGGTGGTCGGGAATATTGGACTTCACCCAGTTGGAGTGATTGACGCCCGGCCTTCGCCGCGCGGCCAGAGCCTCGCGGGGGCGATTTAAGCTGGATGTGAAAGAGGGAGATACGGGTGATTCGAAAGCCGAAAGGGTAGAACAGCAGCATCACAAAAGCGTGGCTCAATTCGTGCAACATCACGCCCGGCGCGTTCATCCAGAGCCAGACCATCCACCCGCGCTCACCCAGGAGGCGGTAGCCAATCTCGTCAACTCGCCTTCGCAGTCCCCTGCGGGTGAAGCGCAGCAGAAAGAAAAGCGCGAAGACGCCCAGGATTTTTATCCAGGGCAGATACTGGTTAAACAGCGCCATCTGTGTCGGGTTCATCGAACTCCTTTTCGCCAGCCATGTATAGCAGTCATTTCCCTATTTTTTCAGAGATTCCGCGTTGCTGTCCTCGACGATAACTAATATGGACTCGTGATCGGTTCCATTAAGCGTTGCGTTATAGCCGTTCCAGCGGTGCGGTTTGCGTTCGTAATATTTACACCACAGGCCAAAGCTAATAACGCCTACAGCGAGCAGGTAGAGCACGTTAGCGATGCCGAAATGGTCTGCGATACCCCCGATTCCGAAGATGATGGGGATTGAAAAGGCATTTAAGAGCATCAGTTGCAAGGCCAGTACACGACCCTTGATCCATTCGGGTGTATGCTCCTGAATGGCCGTCTGGGCAGGGATATTGATGAAGTCGATCTCCACGCCGGCGGCGAACATAATAACAGGCGCGATGACGAACTGAACGGGTTTAAAATCGATGCCGCGTTGGTGCAGGATGGATGTAAGTAGGGAAAGAAGCGGGAGCAGTGTCATGGTAATCGCCAGGCTGATGCTTCCAATGAAGATGGCGCGCGACTTGCCCAGGCGCTGCGTGATGCGCGGCATGAAAATGGAACCTAGCACCAGCCCCACGCCGGCGGGCGCGAAGACCACCGCCATAGAAGTAGCTGGAAGTTCGAACAGTTTTGTCACCACCGGAGTTGCTAGTTCGCCAATCACGAGCAGCAGGATACCCGCGAAAGAGAGCTGGATCACCGGTAAAAACAGTTCAGGCTTGCGGCGAATGAAACGCCAGCCCTGGCGCATTTCGTTCCATAAGTTGTTGAGAGCGCCGAGTGACTGCGAGCTAATATTTTCGCGCGGCGCTCTGGCGGGTTTTTTGAAGGCGCTGGCCGGGATCAGGACGATCAGCCCCGCGCACACAAGGTAGAGAATGCCAATAGCGGCGTACAAGGTAACAACCGCGGTAAAGTTAATACCCAGGAGGGTGAAAGGTCGCAGGAAACTGAGTACGATGGGTGCGAACAGCAGGAAGCCGAGCACCTGTGAAAGCATAAACGTGATATTGAAGAGGGAGAGCGCGGGCATCAGCTCCGCATCACTGACCAGCATGGGAATGGATGATCCCTCGGCAGGCGCGAAAAACTGTGAGATGCCTGAAATAAGAAAGGTAATCAGGTAGACAGGGATCAGTTGATGGCTGTTTACGATCAATGAAACCACGAATCCAAAGGTGGCGATGGCGCGCAGGCAGTTACTATACCAGAGCACACGCCGCTTGTTGCGATGATCTACTAGCACCCCCGCGGGCGCGCCGATGAGAACGGCGGGCAGGCTGAAGCAAACGATAGCCAGGCCGATCAGCGTAGTCGAGCCGGTGATTTCCTCGATGAGTACCAGCAAGGCATAGTTCGAGGCGTTTTGGATGGTCATGGAGATGAGTTGCGCCAGCCAGAGCAGCAAGAAATTCCGCTTCTTGAGCAGTGTAAGGAAGCCTCCCTGGGTATTAGCTAGAGACATGCCTTGAACTCCTTGCTTACTACTCCGTGTCCATAGCTCGCGAGATGACCTGTTTGGTGCGTTTTTCGACTTCGGCACGTGGTAATAATACACGACGTCCGCATTTTTCGCAACGCAGGCCAATATCCGCACCCAGGCGCACTACCAACCAGTCGTATCCTCCGCAGGGGTGCGGCTTACGCAGGCGTAAGCGATCTCCCAGATCAATATGCATCTGCGCCATATGTCATAACCCCTGCTTATCTTGATAGAGTCCCTGTTCCATGATGTACTGCTCAACGCTCTCAGGTAACTGGTACTTGATTGGCCGTCTCTCGGCGACGCGCGCGCGCAAGTCGGTCGAAGAGATGTCCAATTGCGGCGCAGACACGACCAGCAACTTCTGTTTAATACCTGGCAGGCGCGTTTCCAGCGAATCTCGATAATTAACGTCTTCATTGTAACCCGGTCGTCTGACCGCGACAAGGTATGACAATCGTTCCAGAACGCCCTGCGGGTCATGCCAGGTAAATAGATCTTCCAGGCTATCCCAGCCAATCACAAAATAGATGGCCGTTTGCTCTCCCCACTGCTGGCGTAACAGGCGCAGCGTCTCAATCGTATAGGATGGCCCTGGTCGCTCAAGATCAACGCGCGAAATCGAGAAATGCGCGTTGCTGGCCACCGCCAGTTCCAGCATCGCCAGGCGCTGTTCTGTCGTCGCAAGCGTGCTTTCTGGCTTGTGCGGCGGGTGTCCCGCGGGCACAAAAACCATTTCGGCGAGATCAAGAACGGCGTAGACCTCCTCGGCAATTACCAGGTGCCCAAAATGCACCGGGTCAAAAGTGCCGCCGATCACCCCTACGCGCCGCTGGCTCTGCGATGGTCTGTAATACTGCAACGATTTAACGCTCCTTAAAGGAACATACTATGCAAAGCGGAGCAACTGTCATATGCCCTACATGGATTGACGCACGCTAGATGCCAATTTCACACATCGCCGCCTGAGTTTTCAACTACCAGGTCTACGTTTGGCAGGGCTTTGTGCAGTGCGCACATCACCTCGGTAACGGTCATATAGCGACCGCTCGCTATCCAGAAACGCAGGGTGAGCGTGACGATCGTGGCCGTGTAGCCGGTGGTGGAACCGGTCGTCCCGCCGAATGTTCCCGCGAAGCGACTGACCGCGATGGTTGGCTCAGGTTTGACGAGCACATTTTCCAGCTCTTTCACGATTTTGAGAATCTGGTCGGGTGTGGCTTCCTTATCAAACTCTTCCTGGGGCATGCTGAGCGTGATGGTTGCGCGCCTCTGCGCATGCTCGCTGTTATTCATGACTACGCCGCCAAATATCAGCATATTGGGTATCGACACTTCTTCGCCGCTCACCAGGTGCAGGCGAGTGGAACGCAGCTGGATGTTCTCCACTCTTCCCGTGTATTCAGCACTCGTTATTTGATCGCCGATATGAAAGGGGCGCTCCACCAGAAGGTAGATGCCTGCCACCAGGTCTTTCAAGATATCTTGAATGGAAAAGGCGAAAGCCGCTGCCAGCGCCGAAATGACGACCACCGGCACCGTGAACGAAACTTGCCAGAGCGACAGTATCCAGAAGACGATGATTGTGATGATGATGCCATAGAGGATGCGAGCCAGCAGCGTGCGGATGTTGACATCCAGGTGCTGTTCTGGCATGCGTCCGATGATCAGCCTCATCAGGGTTCGCCCGATGCCCATGCCCAGTCCGATAATCAGCAGGGTGAAGAAAATGTTGCCTAATAAGCCGGGGAGAAGAAAGGTGATATCCCTGCCCTGTGTGATTTTCGACCAGAGAGAAACAATGAAATCAGGACTCCAGGTGATGATGATCGGAACAAGTAGAAGCGCAATGATTACACTGGGCAGGATAACGAGAGCGCCAATCGTCTGGATCACCCAGTCATCCAGCACCGTCGTTTTCAGGCGGCGCACCAGCCGGCGGCGCAGGAGAAGCCCGATACCCACTCCGATAAAGAGAATGACGATAAACAATAAGATACGTAAAACAATATTCATATTACCACCGTTACTAGAGAATGCTTAATGCCTGCGCAATATTGACAGGATTATACAATGCTTGATAGGTAGTTTACCATACCCTTGTTCATCGCTTGCTACTGTCTCCCATCTCATCTCACGACGAGCCGGTAGACGGGTTCTCCTTCCATGTCGTCCCCGCTTTGTTGAAATCCTACACTGCTATACAAGCGCTGAGCCCGCACATTCTCTGGATGTACGGTAAGGCAAATGGAACGGCAGTGGGAATGCTGCTGTTTGAGGAAATCAAGAAAAAGCAGCAACGCTTGCTTTCCATATCCCTGCCCCTGGAAAGCAATATCAATAAAAAAGTGGAAAATCCAGTAATTGTCTGAACTCTCTGGTTCATAGGCCAGCTCAGTGAAGCCGATCATCTCAGTATTGGCATAGAATGCGTAAGGTAGCCAGAGCAGTCCTCTCGGACGAATATAGGCTTTGGCAAGGGCAATGGCGGCAATCGGAACAACATCGGCAATAAAGCGTTGTTGGTCAGGATGCACAGCCAGTTGAAGCGCGGCTCGCCAATTCTCTCTGGTGACTTCTCGAAGGGTCAGTTCATCTTTCTGGTCCTTACTCATACTTATCCTTTCAGCCAACCGTCCTCTAATCAGGCTGGACACGCTAAAATTCTATTTCAAATCTTTTTGCGAGTGAATAGCATACTGCTGTACCAGTTCCTCTGCGCTCACATCCGTACCCTGCTCCACCAGCCCGCGGCTTGCCGCGAGTTGCCCGACGATTTTTGCTGGCGTGACTCCGGCGGCCCGTAATGGCTCCAGACCTGCACTCTGTAGCCGTTTGGAGAGGCGTTTCCCCGTGTGGTCCAGCAGGAGAGGCACGTGCCCGAAGACGGGAACAGGAAATCCCAACGCTTCATAGAGCAGTATCTGGCGCGCTGTCGATGCCAGCAGGTCAGCGCCGCGCACTACCTGGTTGATGCGCATCAGAGCATCATCAACGACGACCGCGAACTGGTAAGCGAAGATGCCGTCAGCGCGGCGCACGATGAAGTCTCCAATCACGCGCTGCACGTGTTGCTGCGGTTGACCCGCGAGCAGGTCGATGAACGTCACCACGCGCTCGTCGTCCACGCGCAAGCGCAGCGATGGGCGGCGGCCACTGGCTTCGTGTTGCCTGCGCTGCTCCTCGCTGAGATTGCGACAGATGCCGGGATAGCGCGGGCCTTCGTCCTCGTGCGGCGCGCTGGCGGCGCGCGCGATCTCCGCCCGGCTGCAATAGCAGGGATAGATCAATTCCGCGTCTTGCAGGCGTTGCATCTGTTCTGCATAGATGCTCTGTCGCTCGCTCTGCGTATAGGGGGCGTATGCTCCGCCGACATCTGGCCCTTCATCCCAGTCGATGCCGAGCCAGCGCAGATCGCTCAACATACGCTCTGTCGAGCCGGGACGCACGCGCGGGCGATCCAGGTCTTCCACGCGCAAGACGAACTGGCCGCCCGCGCAGCGAGCAAAAAGCCAGGCGAGCAAAGCTGTGCGCAGGTTTCCCAGGTGCAAATCTCCCGTTGGACTGGGGGCGTAGCGACCCCGCGGCGGTTCTGGAAAGGAATGTATTGAAACAGTCAAGTCTTTCTCCGTAATAAATCATTCTCAGATATTAAGATTCTTTCATTTTACACAAACCATTGTACAGCCTCAACATTAGCCTTGATAGTATCCGCTTCTGTTCTGAACAAGGCATTTGCATTAGTATCATTGATAGAAACGGCTCTTTGCAACAATCTCTTACTACTGACTCTGTTAGCAATGCAGCTTTAAGGAGAAAGCCAGTATAATGGTTCCAGAAAAGTGGCTCTCCCGCGCTTTGCGTTTTGGGAACCACCATATTCTTAGCAACTATCAAATCTGACATTGCTCCGACCAGGGACAGGGGCCAGCCTCTACGTTCGGGCCGCGCCGCGTGGGGTAGATGCGAAATTCGGCCAGCAAATCGACCAGCGTGCAGAGTGGCAAACCAACGACGTTAAAATAGCAGCCATCGATGCGCCTGGTTGGCTGGAACGAGGGGTGCTGGATGCCGTAAGCGCCAGCCTTATCCAGCGGGTCGCCGGTGGCAATGTAGGCCTTGATTTCGGGTACGCTGTATTGCCGCATCTGTACGGGTGTAATACAACTCGCGGCGAGCATCTTACGTTTGCCGTTGATGAAACCGCTCACGGCGATGCCCGTAACCACGTAATGCGTGCGTCCACGCAACGTGAGCAATAACTCGCGAGCGTGTGCCTTATCGCGCGGCTTGCCCAGTACCTGCTCATCCAACAAGACTGTTGTATCGGCGCCAATTACGGTGCAGCCTTTAGCTTCCGGCAGGGTGAGCGCGGCTGCCGCTTTATGTTTCGCCAGCCATGGGGCCAGTTCTTCGAGCGGGCCTTGATATTTTTGCTGCATGGCATCCTCGTCGGTCGGCGCGACGCAGATGCTAACATCCAGGCCGAGCAGTTGTATGATCTGTTGGCGACGAGGCGAACCAGAGGCCAGCAATAAGGGGTGTGATGATGTCATGCTGATTGATGCTCCAGTACCGCGACGCATTCGATGTGGGCCGTCTGAGGAAACATGTCCAGCGGCTGCACCGAGCGCAGGCGGTAAGTTTGATGAATATGACAGAGAATATGAAGATCGCGTGCCAGCGTTGATGGGTCACAAGAGACGTAGACGATGCGAGCGACGGGATGGTGCGCCAGCGTGTCAAGCACTGATCGCTGGCAACCGGCGCGCGGTGGGTCTATCACCAGCCCGTCGATGCTCACCTCCAGCGCCGGTAGTATATCTTCTACCTTGCCTTTGAGTATTTCCACGTTGCTGACCTCGCGCAGGTTCCACTGCGCATCCTTGATGGCGCTGGCCGATTCTTCGATAGCGATGACCTTGCCAACGCGCCGCGCCAGCAGCAGCGAAAAGGTGCCGACTCCACAGTAGGCATCGATAATAGTTTGCTGCTCTACAACGCGCGGCGCGTTACGCAGCAAACCCTCAAGTACCATCTGCATCATTTTTTCGGCTTGCGCGCTATTGGTCTGGAAAAATGAGCTTGGCCGGATGCGAAAGGTTTCGCCCGCCAGCCGTTCTTCCATCGTCTCCCCGCGCAGCTCAAGCCCGGCGTCCGACAGTTGTTGCGCGATGCTTGCCTCTGGCTGCGGCTGGATCATCACCTGGCCGGTAGCCGTTCCACAGCGTATCAAGACCTGCGGGCGCGCATTGGGTAGCGTGCTCAGTATGTTCAAGGCGCGATTGATCTGTTCGTGCGCGATGGGACAGTGTGCGAGCGGCAGCACGCGGTGCGTTCCCCTGGCTGTCAGCCCTGGCTGTCCAGCACGGTTGACCGAGAAACGCATATGGTTGCGATAGCCCCAGGGATCATCGCATGCTACCGTCTCTAGCAAAGGTGGATCGGCAAAGTTGCCGACTTCGCGCAAAAGCTGCTCGACGATGGAACGTTTCCAGGCCAACTGCTGCTCGTAGGGCATGTGTTGCACCTGGCATCCGCCGCATTCACCGAAAACCGGGCAGCGTGCCTGCACTCTCTC